>Ga0315274_10009622_pt1 | contig 13949 bp, 15 predicted proteins | sample YL17G02_20_MG_FD_203700 | JGI IMG/M metagenome (GOLD analysis project Ga0315274, IMG submission 203700) | Sediment microbial communities from Yellowstone Lake, YNP, Wyoming, USA - YL17G02_20 | ecosystem: Environmental > Aquatic > Freshwater > Lake > Sediment | place: USA: Wyoming | collected...
GCCAGGGCTTCGGGATCATTCTTGCCCCAGAGGCGGAGGCCGCGCTGGCGGAGGAAATCCTCGTAGTCGCCCATGAGTTCTTCCAGGCTGGCGCGGGCCACGTTGGTGAGCTTGAGTTCGGTTTTCTCGGAAATGCCTGAGGCCATGCTGCCTTCGGCGATGTTCCGCACGCCACTCCGGGCGGCCTGCACCATCTATTCGTGGGTGCGGGAGCGTTTCTCGATGAAACGGTCGCAGAAGATCAGGGTGGCGTCATAGACGGCCAAGGCCGCCTGGAAGCTGCGGAGTTTGCGGTAGCCGCCGTGCTTGGGTAGAAGGCGGTGGAGGTCGTAAAACTGCCGCTTCTCCACCGTGCACTCTGACAGCAGCTCCTTGATGTAAGCACTTCTGTAAGGGATTCCACCTGGATGTTAACCGGCAGTGGCACTGCATCGCCTCTGGTATTTCTGTGACCTGGTTAGGGGAGTTTACTGTGTGACTGCAACGGGACGGTCCCCGCGCTCAAGCCGGAGGTGCCGCTCGTTTCCCCAGCCGTTCCCGCCGTCGGACGACCGCTTTGACCGTGCAGCCCAGGCGTCTGGCCACTTGATCGTCTGGGAGCTTTCCCAGCAGTGCATCGGCTGCTGGAGTCCAGTGATGGCCATGGGATTGGATTCCCAGATGGTGTCTTCGGGTGCGCACGTTGGAGACAGACCGCCCCAGCCGGCTGGCCAACGCCACATCCGTGGCCGTGCCCAACAGCGCATCCTCCTTGGGCTGCCAGGGCCTTGGACGAACGAGTTCTTCCACGCCGAGCGGCAAAATGCCAAGCCGGCTGCGGCGATGCCGCACCGCCCGCTTGCTGATTCGCAGGAACATCGCAACCTGCGCCTCCGGACGCTCGCGCAGCAATTTGTCGTCGGCGGGCGTCCACCGGTGCTTCTTCGGATTGGAGATGCGAATGCCAAGGGCGGCACGGCGCGTTGCCACACTTTCCACGCTTCGCTTCAGCCGTCGCGCCAGCCGACGGTCCGGCATCGTACCCAGCAATTCCTCTTCCGCCCGACTCCACGGTTGGCGGTGTGGGTGAAACGGCGGGATGCGGAGCTTGCGGCGACGCTCGGTTACCGTCTGCCGTGAACAGCCCAGGCGTCGTGCAAGCGTCCGATCCGACATGGCGCCCAGCAGTCGATCCTCGCCGGCTACCGTGAAGGTTTTCCGTGCCACGCGATGGCTTCTAAATCGAAACTGGGAGCATGTAAAGCCGCATCAGATGGGCAGGTTGAACATCGGTGCATCCCAAAGTCGGTGGTCCCGCATCGCCCGCCGCGTGGGGGCACGCGGCCTACAAGGGAACCGCTTCTGGTTGTAAGCCCGGTGCCCTCACCGGGCGCCGCCAGCAACTCCCTGATGTGAGCGCGGTGTTGCCGCTGCCTCCGCTCGGCCCTGGGCGAGATCATTCCGGGGCGACGGTGCGCTGCGTGCCAGGACGCCCTGGCGACCACTCCGTTTGCGCTTCCCTTGGAATCCGGTTTTGGTAGGCTCGCGGCACAATGGATCCCCGGGGCGCATCGACCAGTCAGGCCCAAGTCGAGGCGTTCGGTCGCCGACACCGGACTGGGCTAGTGACGCTGGTCTTCACTGACATGGTCGGATCCACGGCGCTCAAGCAGCAGTTGGGCGATCGCGCCGGGGCGCAGGTCATCGAGCAACATCACGCTTTGGTCCGGGCGACGCTGCAGGAATTCCCCGACGGCGAGGAGCTGAGCACGGCGGGCGATTCGTTTTTCCTGGTGTTTACCACGCCGTCGGCGGGGGTGAAGTTTGCGCTGATCCTCCAGCAGCGCTTGCGGGAGTTGAGCCGCCAGGCGCCCGTGCCCGTGCAGGACCGGCTGGGACTGCACCTGGGCGAGGTGCTGATCCAGGAGGCTGATCAGCAACGGATGAAGGATTTGATCGGGTTGAATGTGGACCTGGGCGCGCGGGTGATGGGTTTGGCGCAAGGGGGCCAGATCTTGTTGACGCGTGCGGTGTTTGACAGCGCGCGGCAGGCGTTGAAGGGGGAGGACATTGCGGGGGTCGGGCAACTGAACTGGCTCAACCACGGTTTGTATCAGCTCAAAGGGATCGAGGAGGCGGTGGAGATTTGCGAGGTGGGTGAGGTGGGGGCAGGTCCGTTGCGCTGCCCGGCCACGACCGAGAAGGGGCGGCGGGTGGAAGCAGCGGAGGGCGAGGCGGTGTTGGGCTGGCGGCCGGCGGTCGGGCAGGCGGTGCCCAACACGCAATGGGTGCTGGAGAAGAAGCTGGGAGAGGGCGGTTTTGGTGAGGTGTGGCTGGGCCGGCACCAAGCGATGAAGGAGCGACGGGTGTTCAAGTTCTGTTTCCGGGCCGACCGGGTGCGGAGCTTGAAGCGTGAGATGACGTTGTTCCGGTTGATCAAGGAACGGATTGGGGATCATCCGAACATTGTGCGCTTGCTGGGGGTTTACTTCGATCACCCGCCCTACTACGTGGAAATGGATTATGTCGAGGGACAGGACCTGCGGGCGTGGTGCGAGGCGCAAGGCGGCGCGGAAAAGGTGCCGCTGGAGGTGAAGTTGGAGATCGTGGCGCAGATCGCCGACGCGTTGCAGGCGGCGCATGATGCCGGGGTGATTCATCGGGATGTGAAGCCGGCGAACATCCTGGTGAGTCGGTGGGGCGAGACTCCGTCGAGCCGTGACTTGACCGAATCGCCGAAAGGAATGTCAGGGCTCGACGGAGTCTCACCCTACCGTGTTCAGGCCAAGCTGACCGACTTCGGCATCGGGCAGGTGGTGTCGGAGGAGTATCTTTCTGGAGTCACCAAAGCGGGTTTTACGCAGACAATTTTGGCTGACTCCTCGTCGTCGAAGACGGGCACGCAGCTCTACATGGCACCGGAGTTGTTGGCGGGCAAACCGGCCTCGACCCGATCGGACATCTACTCGCTGGGAGTCGTGCTTTACCAACTGCTTGTGGGTGACTTCACGAGACCTGTCGCGACCGACTGGGGTAAAGAAATCACCGATCCGCTGCTGCGCGAGGACCTGCAGCACTGCTTCGCCGGAAAGCCGGAGGACCGTTTTGGAGCTGCCGTTCAACTGGCGGGAAATCTGCGTGCCTTCGACCAGCGCAAGGCGGAGTTGGCGCTGCGCGAGCGGTTACAGCGCCGGGAGAAGCAGCGGCACAAAATCGCCTTGCTCAGCGGGGCCGTCGCCGCGGTTCTACTGCTGGTCGCGGCGGCACTCGGTTATGGCCTTCACCGGACCACCCAGGAGCGCGATCGCCAGGCATTATTCGCTTACGCATCGGATATGCGTGCAGCCCATGCGGCGATCCAGGAGAACAACCTCGGGCAGGCCAAAGACCTCTTGCTTCGGCACGTCCCTGGAGCCGGGCAAAGGGATCTTCGCGGCGTAGAATGGCGTTACCTTTGGCTCAAGTGCCGAAGCGATGACACCTCCACTTTTCGGCACAGATCCCACGTCGAGGCCGCGGACATTTCACCGGACGGGCGCTGGGTGGCCACCCAATGCGCGGGGGAGGTTCTGGTTTGGGATGCGAGCACGCGGCAGCCGGTCAAACGCTTTCAAGGTGTTCAAGGTGTTCCGCCAAAAGGGCTGCGATCCCACTTGGCCTTTTGCCCAACCGGTCAGTATTTCGCAGCCCAAAGCCCTGGCGGCCTCACGCTTTGGGACACATCTGCCTGGGTGAACCTAACGACCTTGCCTGGCACCAACACACAGCCCGTCTTCTCAGGGGATGGCCGCGTCTTGGCCGCCGTTTGCGAAGGGAGGATACGAGTCTGGGAGACGGGAACCTGGAAGCCTTTACTCACTGCCCGTGAGGCAAAGGATGCTGGACGTGCGGACTTGGGGCTGGCGATCAATTACGACGGCTCTGTGTTGGCATTCGCATCAGAGGCCCCCCCCGAGATCACTGTCTGGGACCTGCGCAAGCACTCCTTGTGTCTGCGCGTTGCATTACCCGAGGTCTCCGCGTTACCCGGGTTCTCCGCGGTTGCGCTGTCGCCTGACAACCGTTGGTTGGCCGCTGGGACGTGGTGGAGCGGCCACCTTTATACCTGGGATCTGCAGGACGGGCATTTGGCCGCAAAATGCCCGGCTCACCCTTTTCTGCTGGCCGGACTGGCTTTCGCGCCGGACGGCAAAACGCTTGTTTCCGGGGGCAATGACCAACTTCTTCGCTTCTGGGAGCCAGGCACGACCAACCTCCTGAGCACACTCAAAGGCCACGAGAGCGAGATCTGGAATGCAAGGTTTTCCGGCGACGGTCGCTGGCTCGTTAGCGCGTCCAAAGACATGAGTGCCCGCGTCTGGGCCGCTAACGCGATCGCCTCTGCCCACCCTGCATTCCGTCTGCCGGCGGATCATTTGATAGGAGAGCTGTCACCTGAAGGGGGCACCATATCGACCGTCAACGTGAAAGCCTGGGCACTTGAAGAATGGGATACCACCACGAGCCGCATGGTGAAGCAGGTGATGATCACTCCAACGAACCAGTTCCAGAGGCTGAATTACAGACTCTACCCGTGGATGTACCTGACTGATCCGGAGGCGTATGAGACTCGCAAATACGGGCCGGAACTGCTGAGTTTGACGGTCGCACGGGGGCCTTGGGGCTTGGCGGCGGGCACCTGTGACGGACGGATCCTGGCGTGGGATCGGCAAACCGGCGGTCTTGTCTTCTCGAACAAGGTCGGCCAGGGAAGCATCTCCCCGCAACTCTTGCCACCGTTCCGGGACGGCAACCACCTCCAATTCTTAGAGGCCACAGGGCCCGGCCATTTCGCTCTCGTGTGGTGGAACCTGTCCGAAAACCGGCCGGAGTTGATTGTTCGCGATCTCGTGGAGTTGCCTTTTCTCCCTGCGGTCTCACAAGATGGCGTTTGGATGTGCTTTCCTTCAGGCACCCAGTCAATCACTGTCCGGAACCTGAGAACAGGCCACAGCCGAACCATTCTCACCGGACACACTATGAAAGTGACCTGTGCCGCGTTTTCGCCGGACGGGCGTCTGGTAGCCACAGGCAGCGACGACGCGATGGTCCAATTGTGGGAAACAAAATCCGGGCGCCCGTTTGGGCCGGTCCTTCGGGGGCATCTGTCGGGGATTGTTAGAATTGAGTTCTCTTCGAACGGCAGAACCCTGCTGACGTACGCGGACATTATCCATGCGCGGGTGTGGAACGTCGCGACCGGCCAGCAGATGCTTGCGCCTTTGCCAGCCAGTGGGCTCACTATGAACCATATCCTCCATGGTGTGTTCTCTGGTGATGACCGCTTTCTGGTCGAGCCAGAGGGCGACGACCAAGTCCGGTTCATTCGCCTGCCGACATTCGCAGAAATTGAGGCCGCCGAAAAGGCCGGAGTGACGGCGCCACAGCGTTGAGCCCGCTTGAACCTGAATTCCGAAGACCACTCTGACCTCAAAGCGCAAGCTGAGGCCCGCTGCCAGCCGTCCCGGCTCCGGGCGTCCAGCGTGCCCTATCCGCCCGCGACAATCCTGACAATCTCCAGGCGGTCACCGGCGGCGAGTTGTCGAGTCGGGAACTCCGAAGGCGCCACCGCGTCGCCGTTGTGCTCCACCACGACACTGCGTGGGAACAGGCCCTGCGCGACCAGAAACTGTTCGATGGAGCAAGGGAGGTGGGCGGGAGTCTCCTTGCCGTTGGCGATGACGAATGGCGTGTTCATGGCAGAGCCGGTCAGGCGCTCAACGCCGTGTCCCAGTCCTTCCACACCGGCTCGTAGCCCAGCCGCCGGATCAGGTCGGCCACTTCTTGGGCTGGACGTTCATCGGCGATGGCGAACTGTCCGGTGGCAGTGGCGCCCCGGGGGTTGCCGGGCGCCCATTCGCTGGTGCCGGGCGCCAGCTCCACGATTCTTCCGCGTTCGGTGCGGTGGAGCTTCTCCCGGCCCGCCCCGGTGTAGCCACCCGGTTCGGTATGGCTGCCGGCGCTCATGAGCGTGATGCCGAGCGGGATCAAGCCGTCGCGCAGTCGGGGCGACTCGCGGGTCGAGAGCACCAAGCCCACGTCGGGAAACATCAGCCGGAACGCGCAGACCAGTTGCACCAGGTCCCGATCGCTCATCTGGACGCGTGGCTGGAACTCGCCGGCACAGGGACGCAAGCGCGGCAGGGAGATCGTCAGTTGCGCTTTCCAACAGGTGCGCAGGAGGCAGGCCGCGTGGGCTGCGGCGCAGATCGCATCCCTGCGCCAATCGGCGAGGCCGTAGAGCGGTGCGATCCCGATTCGCCGGAAACCCGCCGCATAAGCCCGTTCCGGAGTTTCCAGGCGCCAGAGGAAGTCCCGTTTGGGGCCGGAGTTGTGCATAGCCGCATAGACCTCCCGGTCGTATGTCTCCTGGTACACGACCAGTCCGTCGGCGCCGGCCAGGACGATGGGCCGGTAGGCGTCGGTTCCCAAGGGCCCGATTTCGAGGGAGATGCTGGGCACTTCCTCGTGCAACCGCCGAACGCACTCGACCACGTAGGCGTGGGATACGAACTTCGGATGCTCGCCCGCGACCAGCAGGATGCTCCGGAAACCCTGGGCCAGGAGGGCTCGCGCTTCGGCGAGGACCTCCTCCACGCTGAGCGTGACGCGCAGGATGGCGTTGTCGCGTGAGAATCCACAGTACCGGCAGTTGTTGACGCACTCGTTGGAGAGGTACAGCGGCGCGAACAGACGCATCACTTTGCCGAAGCGTTGCTGGGTCAGCGCCTGTGAACGCCGGCAGATCGGCTCCAACACCTCACGGGCCGCGGGTGAGATCAGCACCGCAAAATCCGACAAACCGATCCTGGCCTTGCCCAGGCACTCGCGCACGGCGGCGACCCCCGCCGTCCTGGAGCGATTCAGCAGCAGGCCCACCGGCAACGAGTCAAACTCAACAACAAAACTCATCGTCGGACTGTAAGTGAGAAACGGCGGCGGGTCGAGCATTGAGTAGGCTGCCCGGGGGGCGCCTTCCCGGACACTGGCGGAGGCCGATTACGGTTGCGAGCCTTCCTGGCGTTGCGGGGGCGCGCACGTGAAACCTTGCACTAATCGGTCCTGTCCTCTTAAATCGAGCGCGTGTCGAGCCAAGTCATTGCGGTCGCCAATCAGAAAGGCGGAGTGGGCAAGACCACCACCGCCGTGAATCTGGCCGCGTGCCTGGCGGCGCTGAGTCGGCGGGTGCTCATGGTGGACCTGGATCCGCAGGCCAATGCGACCAGCGGCTTGGGCATCGAGAAGATCGAGGGGGCCAGCGCGTACCAGCCCCTGCTGGGCGCAGGCGCGCTGCAAGACAAGGTGCAATCCACCGCCTTCCCCCAGCTCGACATCATCCCCAGCGAAGTGGATTTGTGCGGCGCCGACGTCGAACTTGTCCGATCGGAGAACCATCTCCAGCGTTTCCGACAGATTCTCCAGCCGATTCGCGACCAGGCCGGCTATGATCTGATCTTTGTCGATTGCGCCCCGTCGCTGAGCATCCTCACGCTGAACGCCTTTGTCGCGGCGGATTTCCTGCTGGTCCCACTCCAGTGCGAGTACTACGCGCTGGAAGGCATCTCGATGATTCACCGCATCCTGAGCCAGCTCCGCGACACGGGTGTCAACCCCACCCTCGCGCTCCTGGGTGTGGTCATGACCATGTTCGACGGACGCACCCGGCTCGCCCACCAGGTCGTGAGCGAAGTCCGCCAACACTTCGGGGACCTGGTGTTCGACACCGTGATCCCGCGCACGATCCGGTTGGCGGAAGCTCCCAGTTTCGGCAAACCGATCATCCACTACGACAAGTACAGCGCCGGGGCGGCCGCCTACGAAGTGCTCGCACAAGAGGTGCTCGCCCGCGTCAACTCGCTGATTGCGCCCGCCGTGTAAACGCCGCGCTGGACCGCGGGTTGGCGGAAACGCATTGGCCTGAACGAGGCACCCACATCATCAGTTCAAGTGCCATCATGCAACCAAAGCTGAGACGCACGCACTTGTTTGCCGCCCACCAGCGACTGGGCGCGAGGCTCATCGAGTTCGGCGGCTGGGAGATGCCGGTGCAATACTCCAGCATCCTCGAAGAACACCTGGCCGTGCGGAACGCGGCCGGACTCTTCGACATCTCGCACATGGGCGAGGTGCTGGTGACCGGCCCCGGCGCCGAGAGGTTCCTCAACCAAACGTTGACCAACGACGTGCGCAAGCTCGTGGTCGGCCTCGGGCAATACACGCTCCTGTGCAACGAAGCCGGCGGCGTCATGGACGATCTCTACGCCTATTGCCTCGCCGAGTCCGAGTATCTGTTGATCATTAACGCCTCCCGCATCCAGGCGGACGTCGCGTGGCTGCGCGAGCGGCTCGCGGCGTTCCCGGAGCGCGCCCGCGCGACCCTGCAAGACGCCTCGGACAGTTTCGGCGCAGTGGCCGTTCAAGGGCCGCGCGTGCGTGGGTTCATCGACTGCTGCTTCCCCGGGGCGGCGACCGGCGGCACACCCGTGGCCAAGGCCAGCGAGTTGAGGAAAAACCAGCTTGCGCACCTCGGGTTTGGCGGCGACACGATCCTGGTTGCGTGTACCGGATACACCGGTGAAGACGGCTTCGAGGTGGTGGCGCGGGACGATGTGATCGTGGCAGTATGGGAGAGGCTGCTGGAAGTGGGGGCAACGCACGGCTTGAAACCCTGCGGCCTGGGCGCGCGCGACACCTTGCGGACCGAGGTGTGCTACCCGCTTTACGGGCATGAACTGGATGAAAACACCACCCCGCTCGAAGCCGGCCTGGGGTTCTTTGTCGCGTTCGACAAAGGTGAATTCACGGGTCACGCCGCGCTTGCGGAACAGAAGGCCAGTGGCGTTGCCAAGCGGTGCGTGGCTTTCAAGATGACCGGGCGGTCCGCGCCGCCGCGGACCCACTACACCATCTGGAGTTCCGGCGCGAGCCCGGTGAGGCTCGGCACCGTGACCAGCGGCACCCAGAGCCCGTCGCTGAGGATCGGCATCGGCCTGGGCTACGTCTCGCCGGAGTTCGCGCGGCCAGACACTCCGGTGGCGATCGAGATCCGCGGCCAACACGCCCCCGCGGTCATCGTCCCGAAACCCATTTATCGAAAACCTGTTTGACCATTGGCCGGCTCCTTGCCTCAATCAGGCCATGACGAACGTTCCCGCTGATCTGCGGTACACCAAGTCCCATGAATGGGTGCGTGTCCTGGGCGATACCGCCACCATCGGCATCACGGATCACGCGCAGCATGAGTTGACCGACGTGGTTTACGTGGAACTGCCCGCGGCAGGCCGCCAGCTCAAGGCGGGCGAGAGCTGCGCGGTGGTCGAGTCGGTTAAAACGGCCAGCGACATTTACTCGCCGCTGACCGGCGAGGTCCTGGAGGTCAATCAGGCCGTGGTGGCCAACCCCGCCCTGGTGAATTCCGATCCTTATGCGGACGGCTGGTTTCTCAAGCTCCGCGTCGCCAATGCGGCCGAGCTCCAGACGCTGCTGCAAGCCGACCAATACGCGGCCCAGATCGGTTGAGGCTCAGAGTTCGACCTGCATCCCCAGCTCGACGACGCGGTTCGCGGGCAAGCGGAAGAACGTCGTTGCGTGCTGCGCGTTGCGCGCCATGAGGGCGAAGAGCCGTCTGCGCCACAAGGTCATGCCAGGCGTCGTGGTCGGGATGACGGTCTCACGGCTCAGGAAGAAGCTGGTTTTCGCCAGCTCGAATTCCAGCCCTTGTGTCCGGCAACCCTCCAGCAACTCCGGGACCCTGGGGCTCTCCATGAAGCCGTAGCGGCCAAGGACCCGGTAGAAACCCTCGCGCAGCGGCTCGACCTGGACCCGCCGGGACGACTCCACGTAAGGTGTTTCCTCGGTGAGCACCGTCAGGATCACGTTGCGATCGTGGAGCACGCGGTTGTGTTTCAAGTTGTGCAGCAAGGCCAGCGGCGTGCCTTCGGGATTGCCCGCCATGAACACCGCCGTCCCGCGCACGCGCATCGGCGGGTGCTGCAGCACTTCGTCCAGAAAGGCGTTGACCGGGAGGGAAGCTGCTTCAAGTTTGGCTCGCAGGATGCGCCGTCCGGTTTTCCACGTGGTCAGGAGGGTGAAAACTCCCGCGCCGATCAGTAACGGGAACCAGCCGCCGTGAAGAATCTTCAACAGGTTGGCGGCGCAGAAGGCCAGTTCCAGAAGGAAGAAGAAGCCGCACAGTGAACCCGCGGCCAGCACGCCCCAACCCCACTTCCGGCGCGCGGCGAAGTAAAGGAGCACGGTGGTGATGAGGATCGTCAGGCTCACGGCGATGCCGTACGCCGCGGCCAGGTTGCTCGACGACCCGAAGCCCAGGACCAATCCGATGCAGGCCAGCATTAGCGTCCAGTTCACCTGCGGGACATAGATCTGGCCCTTCTCGCGCGAGGAGGTGTGGTCGATCTGCACCCGGGGCGCAAAGCCCATTTGCACCGCCTGCATTGTCAGGGAGAACGCCCCGGAGATCAGGGCTTGCGAGGCGATGGTGGCCGCCATGGTCGCCAGGCCCACCAGCGGATAAAGCGCCCACGCCGGGGCCAGCATATAAAACGGGTTGACAATCGCCGCCGGGTTTCCCAGCAGCAGCGCCCCCTGGCCGAGGTAGTTGAGAAACAAAGAAGGCAACACGACGCCAAACCACGCCAGCTTGATGGGCCGGCGACCGAAGTGTCCCATGTCCGCGTACAACGCCTCCACGCCCGTCAGCACCAGAAACACCGCTCCCAGCACTATGAAGCCTCTCCAGCCGCCTCCGGCGAGGAAACTCACGGCATGCACCGGATTGATCGAGGCCAGGACTCCGGGCGCCTGCACCACGCCCCGCATGCCCAGCAGGGCGATGGACACGAACCAAACCAGCATGACTGGTCCGAAGACCTTTCCCACGTTGCCGGTGCCGGCGCGCTGCACGGAGAACAGGGCGACCAACACGACCACCGTGAACGGAATAACGTACGGGTCGAACAGCGGCGTGGCGACCTTCAAGCCTTCCATTGCACCCAGGACGGTGATCGAGGGCGTGATCATCCCGTCGCCATAAAGCAGCGCCGCGCCGAAGACACCCAGGGCGATCAACACGGAACGCCCGGCCGTTCGGACCGTCGCCCGGTGTTCCGGACACGCCAACGTCAACAAGGCGAGGATCCCCCCTTCGCCCTTGTTGTCGGCCCGCATCACGAAGGTCAGGTACTTGATGGAAACCAGCAGGATGAGCGACCAGAAGATCAGGGAAAGCACGCCGAGGATGTTGTCCCGGGTCGCCGCGATGGCGTTGGTGCCGTGGAAGCATTCGCGCAAGGCGTACAAGGGGCTGGTGCCGATGTCGCCGTACACCACGCCGAGCGCCCCGACGGCCAGGCCGAGCAGATAGCGGCGATCCACTGTGTCGGTCTTCATATCCCATCCGGTGTTGGACTCACGCGCGGCCTTGCGCGGCCTTCCGGCCATGACCATTACCACATCATCGCTGCTTGGGGAATCGTGGAGCCGTCATGTTGCGGCCCTAGCGGACTGCCCTTCCAAACGCCGACGAGGTTAGCTGACGGGCTGGGTCTGGAAAGTGACCCCGGCGACCTGCCGTTCGCCCCATTCCCTAAGCGCTCGGCGCTTCGGGAACTCTGGTTCCCCCGCAACTGACTTCAGGAAGAAAGCCAGCTTTAGGCTGCGTGGTGGCAGCGTTACGACATTGGGCCGGGCTGTCAAGCACGTCCCACAGCACGTCCAACAGGCCAGTGCATCTCCAGTTGACGGTGCCTGGCGGCGCCCGGTGAGGGCACCGGGCCTACAACCAGAAGTGCAGGAGCGCATACTCGGTGGCGGTCAAATGGAATTGAGCAGCGTCTTGCTCAGCTAACAAGTCCTGATTCCTGAAAGCTGTAGTAACCCTTCTTGGTGACGATGACGTGGTCGAGGATGCGGAGACCGAGGATTTTCGCGGCTTCGGTCAAACGGTCGAGGGCGCGGCGGTCGGCTTCGCTGGGTTGCGGGTCGCCGTTGGGGTGGTTGTGGGCGAAGATGAAGCCGTTGATTTCCTTGAGGAAGAGATTGAGCATTTCCGGATCGTGGTACGGGAGGAACACGCCCTGAAGATGTCGCGGGCGGAATCAATGCGGGCTTTGGTTTCCGAGTCGAGCATGGTCAGGGATTTCCTCTGGCCTGCCGGCGGGTATTGTAGAGGCGCTCGGTGAAGCCGCCCTCGCGTTCGAAGGCCGCCGCTAACGATGCCAACTGCCGGTCCAGGAGACTGCATGCCACTGCCAACAGCACCAACACGCCATTGGCGGCGATCTCGGGGTAAGAAATGGACTTGGTGGACAGAGTGGACGGGGTGGACCGTCCATGAGGTCCACATCGTCTATTCTTCACATCTCTGGCCCAAGCGGCCACGGCGTCGGCGTTGGCGGGCCGCCGGGCGATCAGCTCGGCCCGGCGCGGGTCATTTCGATCCCACTGGGGCAGGCCGCGCTGGCGCAGGAAGTCTTCATAATCGCGGCGCAGTTCTTCGAGGCTGGCGCGGGCCACGTTTGTCAGCTTTAGTTCCATCTTCTTGGAGGTGCCCGAGGCCTGACTGCCTTCCGCAATGTTCTGCACGCCGGAACGCGCGGCTTGGACCATCTGGTCGTGGGTGCGGCTCTTCCGGTCAATGAATTTCTCGCAAAAGCGCACGGTCACGTCATAGACCAGCTCCGCCACCTGAAAGCTCTTCAGCTTCCGGTAACCGCCATGCGGGGCAATGAGTGACGTGGCTGGTTTCATGCGGCAAAAGCGTTCAGCGGCACGTAATCCTTCACGTACTCCGGCACGATGTCGCGCCACTGGTCCAAGGCGCGGATGTCGGCCAGCGAGACCTTGGGATTGTCCGCCGCAGTCTTTGACGAAGGCGGATCGGGGATGGCTTTTGGAACATCTGAATGACAGCAGCCGAAGCTACGCCAAATGATTTTGGTTAAATTTGGCTCTGGTCGTTTTGTTTTTGACTGCGGCGGTGAGAGTAGCGGAGAGAGGGGCGGTTGCATAGCGGCGAATTCCGTTCGGCAAGTCGCCGCCGCCTTATCTGTGTCCATCGGTGTTCAGCCATCCTCTGTCCCGCATTGCGGGACCAGGGAGGACGGGTCCGTGGGTTGGGGCGAACAATCACTTGCTGGTTGCCAGAGCCAGAGCCGGAGAGTATTCTCGGAGGCATGGTTTCCGCCCGAGACAAAGCAACCATCACCGCCCTGGCGCGCCGCTACGGTGCCGCCGCGGTGTGGCTGTTCGGTTCCAATGCGGACCGACAGAAGCGCGGTCGTGACCTGGACCTGGCGGTGGAAGGCGTCGCTCCCGGGCGGTTTTTCCAGTTCGTCGGCGACCTGATGTTGTCCCTGTCCAAGCCCGTGGATGTGGTCCCTCTGGAGAGGCGGTCGAAACTGAGCACGCTGATTCGGCGGGAAGGGGTACCGATCTATGGCGAGCCTGCGCGAGAAGGTTGAGGCGGAACTGGAGCAGATGGATGAGGCGCTGCGCGAGCTGCGCCCGGGGTGCGCCGGGTCAATAAGCTCTCTGTGCTGGAGTTGGGAGGCACTGCGTCGCTGCTGAGTTCGCTTTATCACGGGGTGGAGAACATCGTGAAGCAAGGATTGCTGGCGCTCGGGGTGGCATTGCCCGGCGGGGCCGCGTGGCACAGGGATCTGCTCCAATCGGCGTGCGCGCACGGGATCATCTCCGCAGGCCTGCGGGACCGGCTGGCGGCCTGCTTGACTTTTCGCCATTTCTTCACTCACACCTACGGCTTCGACCTCGATCCGCGACGGCTGCGGCCGCTGGTCCGGCAGGTCCGTCCGGTGTTTACCCGCTTCAAACTGGAGGCGAGAAGGTTCGTGCGGGCGCAAGCCAAAGGGCGGCGGTCGTCCAAGTAGTCCCGCCAAGCAAGACATTGCTCC
>Ga0315274_10009623_pt1 | contig 13949 bp, 13 predicted proteins | sample YL17G02_20_MG_FD_203700 | JGI IMG/M metagenome (GOLD analysis project Ga0315274, IMG submission 203700) | Sediment microbial communities from Yellowstone Lake, YNP, Wyoming, USA - YL17G02_20 | ecosystem: Environmental > Aquatic > Freshwater > Lake > Sediment | place: USA: Wyoming | collected...
CGATACGATTGGAGCGATTGGGAAAGTTTATCAATTTAGGCTAATATTACTTTGTCAATTATGGTTTTCTGCAGATCTGGTAGTCACAGGCTTTAGACTGCGATTGTGCGCACCCTAAAGGGCTGTAACTACCTTTCTGCGCTGCACCGTAAATTCTTACCTAGTTAGAGACTTTTAGTTGGGTTTCGTTCCTCAACTCAACCTACCTATAACTATTGCATTTCTTAATTCTACATACTATAATAATACTAGGAAATTTGGAATTATTTTGACTGCTTATCACTGCGGAAAATATGGAGGATGATCTTATGTCAAATATAAGAATAGGTTGTGGGGCGTCGAAGATTACGCCAGGTCTCGGTGCTTTTATGGCGGGATATTTTCACGAAAGGCAGGCTACTGCGGTACATGATGATCTCTTTGCTAAGGCGATGATTTTTGATGATGGTAAGACTGTCGCTGGGATATTGTGCTGTGACCTGATTTGTCTGACCAGTGATGAGGTTGCAAAGGTCAGGGAAATTATAACAAAAAAGGCAGGAATCAATGGCGCAAATGTTATGGTATGCTGTACTCATACACATACCGGTCCGCAAACTCGAACCTTCCGTATGCCCGAAGGTGCAGAAGTGACTCTCAAGTGGCTTGATGAATTCCCTGAGATGGCGGCTCTGGCTGTTATAAAGGCTATGAGCGATATGGAACCATGCACCATTGCAGGCGGTGTGTCTTACGAAGATCGCATCGCTTATAATCGCCGCTACAAAATGAAAGATGGCACGGTACAAACAAATCCCGGATACAAAAACCCAAATATTATCGAACCTGCGGGTCCTATTGACCCGGAAGTTGGCGTAATCTCATTCACAGATAAAAACGGAAAGATAAAGGCTTTATACGTGAACTACGCCTGCCATTGTGATTGTGTTGGTGGAACGGAAATCTCTGCTGACTATCCCGGACATCTAACAGTCAGGCTTCAGGAAAGGCTAGGCTATAAGCCATTTATACACTTTACAAACGGCGCATGTGGTGACATCAATCACATTAATGTACAAAGTCCATATCATCGTCAAGGTCACGAACATTCAAGATGGATGGGTGAAACGCTTGCAGGAGATGTTTGCGAGGTATTAAAGAATATGACTCCTCTATCCAATGAAGGCGTTAGAGTGGTTAGTAAAGCCATTCAGCTACCTATGCGAGATGATGCAGACAAAGGAATTGGTATAGCAGAGATACAGGCTATCAGCGTCGGTGATATAGGCTTTGTGGGTATACCTGCTGAGTATTTTGTTGAGTTGCAGTTGGATATTAAGAAGCGTTCACCGTTCAAGAGAACATTCGTGCCAGAGCTTGCTAACGGGTGGGTCGGATATATTCCTACAAAGAACGCTTTTGAGGAAAATATGAAGGATGTACCATCAGAAGCAATGAAAGAATTTGATCATAAGGGGTACGAGGTGCGATCGGCGTTGTCTCGTGGATTCTTGCCGGGCGTTGGTGAAGCGATGGCTGATACTGCTGTTGAATTGTTTGAAAAGTTAAATAAATAAAAAACCCACCCCTAACCCATCCCAAGAGGGGAATTCACGTCTGTCTATCGGCATTCGTGTTCCATTTTTCGCCTAAACTCCCCTCTTGAGAGGGGTCCGGGGGTGTGTAAAAGCGTAAGCGTTAAGGGAATAAAAAATGAAAATCACTAAAGTTGAAGCTCACGTATTGCATAAAAGTTTTATTATCGTCAGAATTGAGACTGATGAAGGCATAGTCGGATACGGCGAAGCAAGCCCTATGGGTGCGTCAGTCGTGGCTAATACTGTTCGGCATCTCGGAGGAATGATCGTCGGTGAAAATCCGTTTAATATCGAATCTCTATGGATGCGCATGTTTATTAACGGGCATAAGCTGGGTCCTATGGGCGCGCAGTTAGAAGCTATGGCGGGCATTGATATTGCTCTTTATGACATCAAAGGCAAAGTTCTGAATACTCCGATTTACAACCTGTTAGGTGGAGCGTACCGTCTTAAAGTGCCGATATATGCAAGCTCAATGAGGCGTGACATGACTCCGGAAGCCGAAGCGGATCGTGCTGTTGAATTCTATGAACAGGGTTATACGTGGTATAAACAGCACAGTGCAATCCCCTGGATGTATGATAATGGCACAGATCATTCCATTGATGTTGTAAAGGCTATTCGTGAACGACTCGGTGATAAAATGACTTTGCTCGTGGACGTGAATAACGCTTATACTGTCCACACTGCCATTAAAGTTGGTCGGAAATTGGAGGAGCTTGGTGTATTCCATTTTGAAGAACCCCTCCCTGCGTATGATTACGATGGATACAACCGTCTGCAGGCGGCACTCGATATTCCCATCGCTGTTGGTGAGCAGGAGTATACACGATGGCAGTTCCGTGACCTGATTACCATTGCACAGGTTGACATTTTACAGCCTGACGTTATAAAATCTGGCGGGTTCACTGAGATGATGAAGATAGCGGCTCTGGCGCAGACGTTTAACAAGCCCATAACGGTACATAATACACAGCCGACCATTGGAACTGCGGCACATTTGCACTTCTGGGCGGCTTGCCAGAACTGCCTGTATCCACAGGAATATAATATCGAACCTCATCCGTTAAGAGATAAAACGCCCATACTGAAAACACCTTTGGAAATCAAGGACGGTTACATGGATGTTCCGCAGGGACCCGGTCTCGGCGTTGAAGTTGATGAGGAACTTATATTGAGACTGAGTGATAAATAGAAACTGGAGGAAATGAAAATGATGGTTTGCGGTTGTTTTCTTCTTAATGTCGTAATAACTAGCCTGATATGTTCGTCACCTGTATCAGAAGAACTTGTTTCTAACGGTGATTTTACGTCTAAAGGTTCAGATAATTTGCCGAAAGGCTGGCCGCTCTGGAATCCTATAGTGGCGAATGCAAGCTGTTTATTTAAGGCATCTCCTGAGGGTGTGCTTGTGGAGGCACCAGGGAATCCTTATGCTGTCGGTGGAATATCTCAAGAAATTAAAGGGATTGAAGGTGGATTCGCTTATGCTTTCAAAGTTGACTGCATATTAAAGGATATTCAGTTTCCATACAGGGCAGTATTCGTCAGAGTCTCGTGGATGCGTGATGGTAACACGATACATCCCGCCGATATGCTTATTCGAGGACCTATTATTGATGGTGAGTTTGCCAGGTTTGATGATATATTGACCGCACCAGATGAAGCCAATAGTGCCTTGATCTCTTTAGATGTAAAATGGCTTCAAGGTGGATCAATAATCTGGAAAAAGGCAAGCATGGGCAAGACTGATGCAATAAAACCACGCAAGGTTAAAATCGGAACTGTGTATTTAAGACCATCGGATGGTACTCCTGAGAAGAATCTGCAACTGTGGTGCGATAAGATTGATGACGCAGGGAAACTAGGTCTTGATATAGTGTGTCTTGGCGAGGCTATCACTATGGTTGGAACGTCCTCCAGCGTTGTAGACTGCGCTCATCCTATCCCCGGGCGGGATACAGATATTTTGGGTGATGCGGCACGGCGTAATCATATATGGGTAGTTGCTGGAATTACTGAGCTTGATGGCGATATTATATACAACACAGCCGTACTGCTTGATCGTGATGGTAAAGTCGCTGGAAAATATCGTAAAGTGCATCTTCCCAGAGAGGAATGGAAGCAAGGCATTACTCCCGGTAGTGAGTATCCAGTTTTTCAGACGGATTTTGGTATTGTCGCCATACAGATATGCTACGATTGGTTCTTCTCTGAGCCGGAATCCATCTTTGCGCTTCGGGGAGCAGAGATTATATTTGCGCCGACTTGGGGGAATACACTTCCTGATCATGATGGCATTGCTGACGGTGAGACGGTGTTTCGTGTTCGGGCAAGGGATAACGGCGTTTACATGGTTCCGTCAGTCTACGATGGCAACAGTATGGTGATCGATCCAATGGGACGGATACTTGCTTCTAACAATGGCAAAGAAGGCGTATTCTGGGCTGAAGTAGACCTGAATAAACGAGAGGAACTTGAATGGGTCGGCTACTGGCGCTCGATTGGCCCTCGACATCGTATGGTAGATACTTACTCGCCATTGCTTGAATACCCTCGAAAACCAACTTATTGATTTCTAATGGGAAAGGTGATGTTGCATGGGGAATATAAAAATAGCAGTACCTAAAGACAGAATTGCTGAGTTCTGTCAGCGAAACCATATCCACAAGCTTTCGTTGTTTGGTTCTGTCTTGCGAGAAGATTTCAGAACTGACAGTGATATTGATGTATTAGTAGAGTTTGAACCAGGTCATGTGCCTGGATTCTTTCGACTGTTTGATATGGAAGAAGAACTGTCATCTATTTTGTATGGGCGAAAGGTAGACCTTCGGACTCCGCAGGATTTAAGTAGATATTTCCGCGACGAAGTAATAGCAAATGCTGAGGTACAATATGATCGAGAATAACGTTAATGATGCAACAGAAAAAAGCAATCATGATAAGGCAACAACAACTAAAAGATCAAAAATTCCAGAGTCAGTGAAGCGAGAAGTTTTAATGGAAGCAGGATATCGTTGTGCTGTTCCCACATGCAGAACAATTCTTACCATTGACCTTCATCACATGATACCTGTTTCTAAGAAAGGTGGAAATGAAGCATATAATCTAATTGCCCTTTGTCCGAATTGTCATGCACTGTTCCACAAAGGGATAATTACAGAGGAAGCCATTAGGAATTGGAAGGGGATGCTTACTGCATTAAACCACGCATTTGACCTAGAAACAATTGATCTGCTTCTTTTTTTAAGCAAGAAAGAGCGACGGGTAGATAACCTGTATTTGTCAGGGGACGGTGTTCTTAAATTTGCGCGGCTTATTTCCGCTGATCTTGTAGAATTTACTGGAGATATGGCTATCGGTAATGGACCTCATAGCTATAGAGTCTATTTAACAGATAAGGGAAAAATTTTCGTTGAATCATGGATTAAAGGAGATAATTCTGCTATTGCACAAGCATTGTCATTTACAAATCTTAATAGTCAAAAAGATTAAATTTTCGCTGTCGCCAATGAAACTGAAGTTCCCAATGCCAATTTTCCGTAAATACTTTGTCTTGTTTATACTATGTCTGTGCTATTTTCCTGTCATAACATCTGCTAGACAGACAGGCGCATATCAGACGATAGAGGAGATAGCGCAATCTGTAAGCATAGACAACCTCATGAATGCCGTCTCTGACTTGCAGGAAAATAGAGACGTAAACTCACCAGATATATCCTACAAAAGCCGATACTGCCTTAGAGTAAGAGACACAAGCGACCCCACCGATGGTGCGTGTGATAATGCGGCGGATTACGCATTCAACAAATTCGCAAGCTATGGACTGGATGTGGAATATGACCCCTTTATACACACCGTTACTAAAAAAGATGAGAAAACTGATATACAAAACAGCTACAAAATGCGTAACGTGGTTGCAACTCTGCATGGTAAGGGTCCACATAGCAATAAAACTTACATAATTTGTTCACATTACGATAGCTTCGCCGGGTTATCTGCTGGATGGATGTGGAATTGGAAGTCTTTGCCTGCGCCAGGTGCTGATGATAATGCGTCTGGAACGTCGGCGGTTATGGAAGCGGCACGGATACTCAGCCATTATGACTTCGATTTTTCAATTGAGTTTATAACATTCTCCGGTGAGGAACTTGGCATGTTCGGAAGTAAACATTTCGCAAAGGACGCTTCTGCTCTCGGCCATCAGATCGCTGGCGTTATTAACCTTGATATGATAGGATATGATCCCAATGAACCAGATATTGCCATCCTGACAAACGAGGATTCAGAATGGATGGTAAATGCGATAAATCACGTAAAGAATGAGTATAATTTTAATTTAGCTGTCAACAAAGTTATCAACCCCAAAATGATATACAGCGATCATTCTTCATTCTGGAAAGTAGGTTATAGTGCTGTTCTCGTATCAGAGGCAAGCGATTCATCAACGAACGAGTTTTCACCAGTAAATCACACGCCTGATGATACGCTGGATAAACTCAATCCAGAACTTTTGCTGAATACTTCAAAACTGATTATAGCAACACTAGCACAATTAGCAGACCCAATAGTTGAACCAAACGATACACTTAATCCAGACCTTGCCATAGGTGACGATTCGATTATAATGCCTCAAGTAGCACATAAACCGGGAAGCACAGTGATGCTCGAAGCTAACGTAGAAAACGTGGGAAATGACGATGCTGTGAACGTCTCTGCACAGATATGGCTGGTTCCGCCTGAGACGTGGCTACCTTCCAAATTATTGAAAAAGCTAACGTTTGACGTAAAAGCAAAATCATCTTATGAGATAAACGAGGCGATCCCTCTAGGTAACTGGGGTGATTATAGTGTCATCATTAAAATTAACCCGGATTATCGTATCTTTGAGTCAGATTACACCAATAACGTTGCCCGCAGAAGCATACAAGTCTCAGAGGAACAAGGAATATCTGATCTCCTGATTTATCCCAATCCTACGGTTATTAGCAAAAATCCCGAAGTGAATATTAGATACAGACTCAGTAATGATGCTAATGTCACATTAAATGTATATGACATTTTAGGAAATTTGGTATATAATCTTAATTTCAACCCCAGTGAAAATGGTGGACAGCGTGGACCTAATAATAATGTTAAATGGAATGCCAATTCAACATCATATAGCGATTTTGCTAAACCGATTGCGTCTGGCATATACGTTTGTCTGGTTACTATGACGGATGAAAGCGGAGAGAAACATTCTGTCTCAAAAAAATTGGCACTTATTAGATAATCAAATCCCCCCTTCCCCCCTTTAGCTAAAGGGGGAATTAGCCTAAACTCCCCTCTTGAGAGGGGTTAGGGGGTGTGTTTCCTATTAGGTAAATTATTTAATTACAAATGGCAAAAAAACGCTCTATCATAAATCAGTTTAGCGACTTATTGGTATATGTATTAGTAATAATCATTGGCTTTTCTGCCAGACATATCCCTTTAAGAATGGCTTTGAATATGGGGTCTGCCATCGGGAATCTGGTGTACGCTGTCGTGAAAAAGCGGAGACGGATTACTTTAAGTAACCTGCGCATGGTTTTCAAAGACAAGGGTGATGAGGAATTACTAACTATTGCCAGACAGAACTTTCAGAATATGGGTAAAAATCTCATAGAATTGCTGTGTTTTCCAAAATATAACGTTAGCCAGATAATGAGTATGGTAAGGCTTGAAGGGGAAGAAAGCCTTAGACAAGCAATATCCAGTGATAAAGGTGTAGTTGTTATAACAGCGCATTTTGGGAACTGGGAACTTATATTTCACGTTCTTGCAGGAATGACTGATAAGCTCTCTGCTGTCGCTCAACAGTTTAAGAATCAAGGGTTAGATAGATTAACAAACAGGTATAGAATCATACACGGTGGGGAGATCATTGAAAAAAAGCTTGCTACAAAACAGATGTTAGTTCATCTCAGGAAGGGCTTTTGTGTGGTAATCTTGAACGATCAGGATGCCGGTGATAATGGCATTTTCATTGATTTTCTTGGCGCAACAGCTTCAACAGCAAAAGGTGCTGTCACGTTTGCTATGCGAACAGGTGCTACAATTCTGAATGTGTTTGATGTCCGACAAAGCGATGATAGTCACGTCATAAAAATATCTGAACCTATGAAGATTGAATCTTCAGGGAACCTGCAAACAGACGTAAGAAATGGCGTTATTGGAATTACAAAAGCTCTGGAACAGATGATCTACGAATACCCATCACAATGGTTATGGATGCACAATAGATGGAAAACAAAACCTCCAATAGAATAGGGAAGCGTATACTCGTATTGAGTGATGGGAAACCCGGCCACTACAACCAGTCGCTTGGGATAATTGACAGATTAAGTGACGTATATTCTGAAACTATACAGATACGATTTAAGCAAAAGTGGCGTGACAACCTGATTAGAGTATCCACGCGCATTCTGGGTGGAATTAAGCTTCCCCGCAAATTCATTAAAGCGATGCTGATGTGGGGATTGGATGACTCATCTGCAAATTCGTTGCTCAAATCAGATAACTTTGATCTAATACTTTCTACTGGTTCATCAGTTGCGGCTGTAAATTTATTAATGGGTAAATTAATCGGTGCAAAGACTGTTGTATGCACAAGACCCTCGCCTTTGGGAATTAAATACTTCAATCTTGCGATCTTGCCCGAACATTCAAGATCACGCAGGGTCGCTAAAAACGTAGTCATGACTTTCGGAGTTCCCAACAGGATCGCACCTGAATCTGTGGAAAAAGCTGGAACTGAAATATCAAAGCAATTAGGTATCTCAGGAAATATTGTAATTGGCGTCTTGCTTGGCGGTGATGATCCTTATTATCGTATATCACCTGATATGGTATCCAGCATAAGCGATACCTTATTGGATGTATGCGGGCAAACTGATGCACGTATAGCTATTACAACATCGAGAAGAACTGATCCAGAAGCGGAGAGTGTCCTTGAATCAAGATTGCGGGATCATCCGTATTGTTGTCTGTATGTTTCGGCAAAATCAGGCGGACAGGGGAATACTGTGTCGGGGATTCTTGGCATTTCTAACGTTACTATTGTAACTGAAGACAGCTTTTCGATGGTTTGCGAGTCTGCCAGCAGTGGTAAAAAGGTTATGATCATGAACGTAGAAAGGAAAAAAGGCGGACACGAAAATCGGGAAAAGGTTTATCGGCTTATAGTGGAGCGCGGGTATGCCCGAAGAACCGATATATCAGATTTGAAAAGTAGCTTGCTGGATTTAATCAATGGCACTTCACAGCCAAAGGCTTTAAATGATTCTCTTATAGCGGCGGATGCTTTACGTCAGTTACTTGGGATTTGAATATGCAAGATTTATGTATATCACAGAGAACACACCCCCTACCCCCTCTCAAGAGGGGAGTTTTAAATGATTCCCCTTTTGGAAGGAGATCAAGGGGGGTGTGGGTTTCCTCTTGCATTTTGTGTTTATTATCATGTATCCTATACCTTGTTTTTTCAGGTTTGGGTATTTGTGCAGATATAATGCTTTTCGAATCGGATCGCCCTTTATACGTTGGCTCACGCCCATTGGGCATGGGAAACTCCTTCGTTGCTCTCGCTGATAATGCTGAAGCGGGATTCTGGAATCCAGCAGGATTGATACAGTATCAAGGTGTTACAGTTTTTGCGTCTACGAAATTATGGGATCGTGAGACTAACGCTTTTGATTCAAAATGTGTTGCCTATTGTTATAGAGAGACAGGATTTTTCTGGGGTAATAAGATTGTTCTGCGTACTGAAGGCGGTGATACCCCGGATTTTAACTATTATTCTCTTGCTCGTAAATTAAATTCTTACATTTCGATTGGCGGTAGTGTTAAATTCAGGCGCAAGCATCCAAGCGATTATTACCAATTTTTCGGATATAGCCCGGGTTATGATTTAGGTATTTTATACAAACCCGATGAAGAAAATTCTGTTGGAATATTAATTCAGAAACTAAGCAAAGAAAAGAGATTAGTCAACGTCATCACGCTGGGACTTGCTCACAAGGTTCTTGATAATCTGTTAGTATCTTTTGATATGGCTATTTTGCTGAATCATAAAGGTTCATTGGAACGGCATATTGGCTGGGAGTATGACGTTACTAACTGGATGGTTTTAAGGGCAGGAATTTCTGAAAAGTCTCCTACTGCTGGTTTAGGGTTGATGGTAGGTAGATTTCGGATTGACTATGCTCTAATCAGAGAATCGAAACAAATATCCTCGTTTATATCAGGACAGGTGCAACTATGACAGGCATAATGAAAGTAATCAAGATTACGTCAGTATTCGTTATCTTTGCATTGATGTGTCCATTACCTGCTAAACCAGATACTCCGTTTGTGAATACGAAATTATTGGGAAAACTTACAATGGTTGCTATTCTGTCCGTCAGCGCTTTTATAGTCAAGAAACTGGTTGATAGAGACATTAATAAAACGATAAGTATACATAAGAATCTGGGTTTACCTGATAGAGTCGTAGAATATCAGGAGGGATTCGATCACTGGCGTATAGAATGGTATGGAGATTACATTTATACTTTTCGTAACGGGGTCTTTTCATATAAACGAGTAATGAGTGATGGGAAATGAATAACCAGTCATTTATTGTAAACGAAAACTACGAATAAGTTAATCAGTAATCAATATCCTAATTAGTCAGCACATAGATCACTAAGTTGATAGCCATTCGTAAAGCCTGCTCACGTTTCTCTAGAGGATCGTTATATACTTGTGCATCTTCCAGACCGTCACCGATGTCACTTTCGTAATCGTAAAAAACTACCATCCGTCCCTCGTGGAATATGGCATATCCTTTAGGGGGCTTGTTGTCATGCTCGTGGATTTTGGGTAACCCGCTGGGAAAATCATAATAGCTGTGATAAATCTTGTGATCGAATGGTACTTCTACTAAGTCCTTGTCTGGAAACACCCTTTTCATCTCTCTGCGGAAACTTTTATCCATGCCGTAGTCGTCATTAGCCCAGAGGAATCCACCTCGTGTCAGGTATAGGCGTAGTGCCTTCACTTCTTCCTCTGTAAACGAGACGTTTCCATGACCTGTCATGTAAATGAATGGACAAGAATATAGCTTTTTGTCAGTCAACTGAACGACTTCCTGTTTGGTAGCAGAATCAACGTTAGTTCTCTCACGAAGCCCTTTCAGCAGGTTTGTGATCTGCGTCTGACCGACGTACCAGTCTCCCCCGCCGCCGTATTTTAGCCTTGCGATGGTGAATTTGTCATCCTGCGCCAGAGATGGCATTGCTAAAATTTCGATGAAAAAACTACATATAATAAGGGACAAAAAGATTTTGAGGATAGTTTTTAAATCCCCCCTTCCCCCCTTTAGTAAAGGGGGAATAATCATCAAATTCCCCTCTTGAGAGGGGTCCGGGGGTGTGTAAAGATGTAAATATTGTATAAAAGCACCCATTATACTAACCCCTTCTTTTTGCGTATAAACCATTCTGTCGTCAATAATGCCAGAGCTATCAAAAGCACAAAGGCATTATCCCAGATTGAGCGTTCCCGTGTGGATACAACGGTGTCTTTTGTCTCTTTTATGGATGGAAGAAGCTCAGAAATATCGTTTATGCTATGATAGGACCCGCCTGAAATATCCGCTATTTCTTTGAGTAAAGGTTCGTTAAGCTGTGTATTCAGGTATTCCAGCGTTGCAGTCTGCACAATAAATTCTGTTGAGCTTTTACCGATTAGAAGCCCATTGCGCTGCGCTTCTACGTCAATTTTGTAGTTACCGTCCATAGTTGGATTGAACTCGGCTGAGTACCTTCCGTTTTCTTCAAGAGTAAATATCAAGTTACGGGTTGCTCTTGATGGTATTAGCACCTGTGCCTTTATCTGCGCATCATTTACAGGATCGTAATTTTCGTTGTAAATGTAAGCAGTGGCTTTCACTTTTTCATCTTTGCTGTAAGTCTGCTTGCTTGTCGTCACAGTTACTAAGTCAGCCTGAGTGCGTACAGATGCAAGCCAGCGAATGTTTCCTGACCAGAACTTGCGATAGTATGAGTCATCACCACCGAATGGATATGAGCCAAAAGCCCACTGCCACAGATCATCACCGGCAATCATCAGCACCATCCCCTTGCCGTACCTTTGGAATGCAATGAATGGTTTTTTCTCCTGCTGATTTTCCGCCAGAACGGTTGCGCCTGCCCTTATGCCTATGCCATCGTAAAACTTACTGAGCGGTGGAAGGTCACGCCATATAGCAGTATTTTCTGCGGGATCATCGCTGAGTCTAACTGCTGGATGAGTCATTCCCTGTTGTGTTAATATCGGGTTAAACGTTGCTTTCACTTGTCTTGCTCCGTTCTGCCCAATCTCTATTGGCAATATATCTTTTAGTATACTCTCACCAAAGCCATTATCGCCATAGGAATTATTTCCAGCAAGGAATACAAGTGAACCTCCGCCGTTTTCAACGTAATCCTTGATCATGGCAAGTTGATCATTTTTGAAGAAACTTGGACTTATATCACCAAGTATCATAACATCATAAAAGAAAAGCTCGTTTTTGGTGTTAGGAAATGTCTTAGGCGGAAACTGAGGATAATAGCCTCCCTGTTTTGTGGCGACAAGGTATGTTGTCTCTATATTTGGGTCTCTCTGTAACGTCCTGTTGAGAAAGGTTGACTCCCATCGTGGTCTGCCTTCGATATACAGGACTTTTAGCTTTGTCTTGACTACCTTGACGAAGAACGTATAACTATTATTCTGTAAAGTAAGCTCATCTGGTGCCGACGATACGGAAACTGTAAATTTTATTGTTCCTTCCTGCTGAGGTTTTGTCTGAAGGTCAACTATCTGCTCACCGGTTCTGCTGTTTAGCTTTATTGTTGTGGAATCTCTCAATAATCCATTATCTGTTTGAGTAAGTGCGACACGCACCTCTCGACCATCGTACCCGTTACTGCTTATCGCTACTCTCATCGGTAGGACGTGATCTAAGTATGCTACCGGGCTAACCTCAACTCTTGATACTAGAATGTCACAAGGCATCTTCACCTGTCCAACTCCGACAACGTAGACGGGAACACCCGCTTTCTGAGCGGATTTAACAGGGTTCTCACCGGTGTTGTGTCTGCCATCAGTCACCAGAACGACTCCTGCCACTGGCTGGCCTTTCCAATCGTCAACTGCTTTTGTGATGGCTTTACCTACGTCTGTCAGAGTTCCCTGCGCTTTCAGTGATAGCTCTTCGGCAGGTGATACATCTGAACCAAACTGGTACAGTTGCGTATTAAAACGCTCTTTAAGGCTTTCGATGATCGCTTTTTGACCAGAATTATCAAGAAATGCCTTTTTTACGCTGTCAATTCTGGTTGCCTTTTCCCCTGAGTCTGTCAGTGACATGCTCTGAGAATCGTCAAATAAAAGCATAATGTTGGATTTCCTGATCGTTTCGATCTTCGCTATAAGTGTAGGATCAAGAAGGCAGAATAGTATCAACCCGATCGCCAGAATTCTGAGAGCGATAAGGGTGTATCTGGATCGCCTGTTTAATGGCTTATCTGTGCGGTAGTATGAGAATATAACGACAGCAAAAGATATAACCAGAATTGCTAAGGCTATCCATATTGGAAATGATTGTGAAAGTTGTATACTGTTCATTTTGTTTAGGATTTGAATAACTTACCAAATAGGAAACACACCCCCTAACCCCTCTCAAGAGGGGAGTTTTGGCTAATTTCCCCCTTTGGAAAAGGGGGGAAGGGGGGATTTAAAATCTTGCTCATAAAAATAAACTTAGAAATTAATTTGGCTGACCATTAACATCCAGAAAAAAAGTATTTCGCCATAATACTATTCTTCCCTCATACTGACAATGCCACTGCTTAAAAGATTATCTTCTGGTTTTATACCTTCCTGCCGTGCCATCTCTTGTAATTCTTCTGCGCTAATGGGTTCATCTATAATACCAATTTGCTGAAACCACTCATCAAACCATTCCTTCCAATTTTTCAAATCCACTCGATCGGTCTTATCAAACCAATCAGTTTCTATCTCTTGATTTAGTGAGTCTGTCAGTTGTTCCAAACTAAGTCGAATTTGAGCCAATTCACTTTCAACCCTGATAATTTTTTCTGTCAAATCTTTCAGGCTTTCAATGGAAAATGCCATAACAATAATCACTCCTTTAATGGGATAGCTATCAAAAACAGCTTATATTCCCTTAATCCATTCTACCTCGCTCATGACTTTAGACCTTATATAACCTTTGGTGCTAGTTTACAGGCTGAATTCAGCAATTGATAGATGGACAAAACCATTTTCATCAGGTTGAAATCCATACCATTGAACCAATAT
>Ga0315274_10009625_pt1 | contig 13945 bp, 16 predicted proteins | sample YL17G02_20_MG_FD_203700 | JGI IMG/M metagenome (GOLD analysis project Ga0315274, IMG submission 203700) | Sediment microbial communities from Yellowstone Lake, YNP, Wyoming, USA - YL17G02_20 | ecosystem: Environmental > Aquatic > Freshwater > Lake > Sediment | place: USA: Wyoming | collected...
CCCGACGACTACTGCGACCTTGATGGCCAGGGAGAAGTACGTACCGGTAGGGGTCGCGACCGACGCGAATTGGGCCATGGCGTTCTGCATGGCCAACCCGCAGGCGACTGCGCGCAAGCCGGCCTGCTCTGGACCTGGGCGAGCGGCCCCACAGTAGTGGGGGGTCACAGACCCCCCACTACCGTGGGGCCCCCCACTACTGTGGGGCCCCCACCTGCGTGGAGGGCTTGTCGAAGGGGCCTGCCCCTTCGCAGCGCCATCGTCCATCCAGCAGGTGATGGCATCCCCACTGAAGCCGATCACGCTGCCCCCGTAGCGGTGCACTTCGACAATCAACGCGCCGTAGACCTGGTTGAGCAGGCGCGTCAGCTCCTCGGCACCGCGCTGCGGACCGAGCTCCTGGGCCAGGGCAGCGGTGAGGGGGGTGAAGCCGGAGATGTCGGCAAACAGGGCGGCCCCGCTGGTCCGGTCGGGCAAGGTTTCGCCGCGCACCAGAGCCTGCCGGCGATCCATCGGCATATACACGCTGAGTGGCTCCGCGAGCGCCCGTTTCATTTCCTCCATATCGAGGTGTAGTTGCTGCAAGTGCTGTTTCAGGCGTTGCTCGCGCAGGTGCACCTCCCGCGCCATGCGCTGAAAGACCCGCGCCAGTTGGCCCAGCGCGTCGTCCCGCGCCGCGACACCGCTCAGGCTGTCGGGATCGAACGTCGCGGCCTCGACCGCCTGGGCTGCGCCAACCACGTGGTTGACCTGTTCCAGGTATTCCAGTTCCAGGTCGCGCAGCCGCTTGGCAGCCAGCGAGGAGTTGAGCCTGGCCTGCAGCAGCGCCGGGTTGAACGGCTTGGGCAGGTAGTCGGTGGCCCCCATTTCGATGCAGCGGGTCACGCTGTCCATCTCGTCCAGAGCAGAGATCATGATCACCGGGATGTGCCGCAGGGCGCTATCGCCCTTCACCTGCTCCAGCACCTGGTAGCCATCCATCTCGGGCATCAAGATGTCGAGCAAGATCACGTCGAAGGGCCCGGCCTGTGCTGAGCGCAGCAAGGCCAGCGCTTGCCGTCCGTCCTGGGCCGTGGTGACCTGGTGGCCCTGCTTTTCCACGGCGTGGGCCAGCATCATGCGGTTGGCCTTGCTGTCATCCACTACCAGAATGTGTCCACGGTTGCTCCCCATGCTGACCATCCCTTTGGATTGTCTCCAGTGCCGCCCTGGCCTTCTCGTATTCCGCCACGGCGTAGCGGATTTGCTCGGCAGCGCACTCGAGCACGCCGGCCTTGCCCATGTCTTCCAGTTCCTTGCACTTTTTGGAGAGCCGCATGGCTCCGAAACTGGCACTGTTCGACTTGAGACTGTGCGCGGCCCTGCGCAGGTCCTCCGCGTTGCCGGCGGAGAGTGCTGCTTGCATCGCCGCCAGTAGCCTGGGCGAGTCATCGAAGTAAGTCCCCACCAACTCGGCCACGAAATCCACATCCCCCCCCAGGGACTCCAGCAGACCAGCCCATGCTGCGGGGTCAATCACGCTCTGTTCTGTCATATCGTTCGCTCCTTGTGCCGGGGACGATTCCGAGCCGGATAGGAAGTCATTCCTGTAGACGGTCCTTGGCCTGGCATCGGCTCAGGGCGCCGACCAGTTCCTCCACACGGATCGGCTTGCCCAGGTAATCGTCCATTCCTGCCGCCAGGCAGGCCTCCCGGTCTTCTTTCATCACGTTGGCGGTCATGGCGACGATGCGTGGCCGGCGCTCGCCTGGCCACTCCTGGTGGATGGCCCGCGTCGCCTCCAGGCCATCCATGTCTGGCATCTGCACGTCCATCAGTACCACGTCGTACGGCTGCCGCCGCAGCGCCTCGAGCGCCTCCAGTCCGTTGGCCGTCACGTCGGCCCGGTAGCCCAGCCGCTCCAGGAGGCGCAGCGCCAGCTTCTGGTTGACGGCATTGTCCTCGGCCAGCAGGATACGCAGCGGCAGCCGCTGCCCCATCTCCGAGTCGAACTGCGACTTGCCCGCCACTTGCTCTCGCTGCGCTGGCCGCTCCTCTGTGGCCAGGATGTATACCAGCGCGTTGTACAGTTGGGAGGCCCTGACCGGCTTGAGCAGGAAGGCGGCGAACTGTCTGCCGTCTGTGTTCGCCTCGCGCGGCCCCAGCGAGCTCACCATCACCAGCGGCAATGGTGCGTTGGACAACGCGTCCCTGCCCCGCTCCCGCTGGATCTCCGCCGCCAGCATCGGGCCATCCATCCCCGGCATCTGCTGATCCAGGATTGCCACGTCGAAGGGGGCGCCACGGCGGATCCACTCCAGCGCCTCTTCCGGCGAGCCCGTGGCCTGGGGCACCATCCCCCACCCCTGCGTTTGCAGGGTCAGGATGCGCCGGTTGGTGGCATTGTCGTCCACGATCAGCACCCGTCTGCCCTTCAGGTCGAGCTGGATGGTTTGGAGATAGGCACGCACCGGGGCCGGCGCAGCCTCGGCCTGGATGGTGAAATGGAAGGTGCTGCCTGACCCCCCCTCTGTCCCCCCCGCAAGCGGGGGGGAAGGAGAGGGGGACTCCGCAAGCGGGGGGGAAGGAGAGGGGGACTCCGCTTGCGGGGGGGAGGGAGAGGGGGACTCTACCCACATCGAGCCGCCCATCATCTCGCACAAGCGTTTGCTGATGGCTAACCCTAGTCCAGTGCCACCGTACTTGCGCGTGATCGAGCTGTCCACCTGGCTGAAGGACCTGAAGAGACGGTCTATGCGGTCCGGCGGGATGCCGATGCCGGTATCTCTTACGGCGAAATGTAGTTCGTACAGACTGGAGGTTGGAGATTGGAGATTGGAGATTGGAGGCTGGAGGTTGGGTGTGTCTCTGCCTTCTAACTTCCAACTTCCAACTTCCAACTCCTGGGCTGTCAGCGACACCACCACCTCGCCCTCCTCGGTGAACTTGGCGGCGTTGCTGAGCAGGTTGAGGAGGATCTGGCGCAGGCGGGCCTCGTCGCCGAAGATGGCCACGGGGACCTGGTCGTCCACGAGGCAGCCCAGTTCCAGGCCTTGTTCCGCCGCCTTGGGCGCGATCAGGGCCAGGGCGCTCTCCACGCATTCGCGCAGGTCGAAGGGCTGGCGTTCCAGTTCGATCCGGCCGGCCTCGATCTTGGAAAAGTCGAGGATGTCGTTGATGACCGTCAGTAGCGCGTCGCCGCTGGTGCGGATGGTCTCGGCGAATTCGTGCTGCTCCGGGGTCAGGTCGGTATCCAGCAGCAGGCTGGCCATGCCGATCACGGCGTTCATCGGCGTGCGGATTTCGTGGCTCATCATGGCCAGGAAGGCGCTCTTGGCCTGGGTGGCGGCCTCGGCGGCCGCTTTCGCCTGCTGTAATTCCTCTTCGGCCTGCTTGCGAGACCTGGCAGGTTTCGGAAAACCTGCCAGGTCTAATGGCTTTCCTTCCTCGCCCAGGTGGACGGCACTCATGGTCGTGGACACCCAAAATGGACTGCCGTCCTTGCGCCGATCCTGGTATTCAACCCTGTGCTGGCCTTGACGAGCGATGGCCTCGGTCGTCTCTCGGAACACCCGCTCGCGTTCGGCGTCATCCCCGGCGAATAGGATCCAGGAAGGCTGGCCGAGAACCTCGTCTTGGGTGTAACCGTAGAGCGTGGTAAATGCGTCGTTGACGTATCGAATGTGCGATTCAGGGTCGCTGTCCGTCAGGATGACGGCATCTTTCATCTGTTGGGCGATTTGCCCAAGCAATTGGATTTGCCTCTCCGCCTCCTTGCGCTCGGTGATGTCACGGATGGTTTCGATCGCGCCCACGGCGTTGCCTTTGGAGTCGCGCAACACCGAGGCGGTAGCGAACAGGTAGCGCGCCCTGCCTCTCACGTATGGTACGTACGTTTCACCCGCCAGGAATGGGCCTCGTCTTTGGATGTGGGCGTATTTTCGCTCAAACTCCTCGTCGGGCAGGAGTACCAGATCAATGAGAATTGGCCTTCTCTCCCCGTAGAAGGGGATGGCGTACTCGTAATCGCCCTTGCCCAGCATCTCTTTGGCCTTGACCCCCGTCATCTCCTCGATGGCGCGGTTCCAGGCAATGACCTTTCCCTCGCCATCAATCACCAGCGTGGCGTCAGGCAGGAAGCTGATGATATCGGTCAGACGGCGTTCCGATTCCTGGATGGCTTCCTCTGCCCGCTTGAGTTCCGTGATTTGGCCGTCCACCTCGGCGAACAGGCGGGCGTTCCCGATGGCGATGGCCGCCTGCTGGGAAAGCCCGACCAGGAAATCGAGGTCGGCCTGGCCGAAGGGTTCGTGCTGTGGGTCGCGCCACACGACCATCGCCCCGATGGCCTGCTCTTGGGCCAGGAGGGGAGCGACCATGAGCTTTTCTCCCTTGCCCGTCAGGATCAATATGCTGGTGACCCATCTTTCCAAGTTCACTGTCTGCCACTCTCCTGTGCCATCATCTGGATTCATTGTACCAAACAAACGTGAAACAAACGTGAAGAAAACATGGGAAAGCAAACTACCGCCAATCCGCTTGCATGTTCCGGCGCCTTGCAGTAGAATCCAACACCAGCAGGCTATCGCAAGACCTGCTAGACCTGGCAGGTTTTCCGAAACCTGCCAGGTCTAGGGGGCGCTGATGAATGAGAAGATCGCCCGGCTTCCAGGGTGGCGCCGGGCCATCGTGGACTTGGGCCTCAAGAAGCACATGTTCGCCCTGCTCGCCATGGTGGTCCTGGTGGGCCTGGGCGAAAAGATGGCCGAGCGCTTTCTGCCGCTCTACCTGATGGCGCTGGGCGGGGGCGCCTTCTCGATCGGCCTGTTGAACGGCATGGACAACCTGCTCAGCGCGCTCTATTCCTACCCCGGTGGCTACGCCAGTGACCGGCTGGGCTACAAGCGGGCGCTGCTCCTGTTCAACCTGATCGCCATGCTGGGCTACCTGGTGGTCATCCTTTTCCCCTCCTGGCAGGCGGTGATCGTTGGCTCGATCTTCTTCCTCTCCTGGACCGCCATCTCGCTCCCGGCGACGATGGACATGGTGGCCACTGTGTTGCCTCAAACCAAGCGGACGATGGGCGTCTCCCTGCACTCCCTGGTGCGCCGGGTGCCGATGGCGCTGGGCCCGCTGCTGGGTGGGGTGATGATCGGTCTGTTCGGCGAAAAGAGCGGCGTGCGCCTGGCATTCGGAGCCGCTCTGATCCTGGGTGGCGTGTCGCTGGTGCTGCAGCAGGTGATGATCGAAGACGAGAGGCCAAAGGCTCGTCAAGTCGAGGGGAACCCGCTGCGGGCTTTGGGCCTGCTAAGTCCCACCTTGCGCCGCCTGCTCCTCTCCGATATTCTGGTGCGCTTCTGCGAGCAGATCCCATACGCCTTCGTGGTCATCTGGTGCGTCACCATCAACGGCATCTCTCCCTTGCAGTTTGGCGTCTTGACCACTGTGGAGATGGTCACCGCCATGCTGATCTACATCCCGGTCGCGTATCTGGCCGACAGAACCACCAAGAAGCCGTTCGTCGTGGCAACCTTCTGTTTCTTCACCCTGTTCCCGCTGGTGCTGCTCTTCTCCCGTTCCTTCTGGATGATGGTGGTGGCGTTCGTCGTCCGGGGCATGAAGGAGTTTGGCGAGCCGACGCGCAAGGCATTGATCATGGACCTGGCGCCCGAGGGCAGGAAGGCCGGCACGTTTGGGGTGTACTATCTATTGAGGGACATGGTCGTGTCGTTGGCGGCCTTTGGCGGTGCGCTGCTGTGGGACGTTTCGACGGCGGCCAGGCTGTTCGATGTGTTGGGCTTTGGGCACAGCCTGTTGCCCTGGATCGCGTCGGTGACCTCGCCGGCGACCAACCTCTTGACCGCTTGTGGTTTTGGCCTATTGGGAACGCTTCTCTTTGCCCTGTTCGGCAGGGATTTAAAGTCTGCATAAGCCTGACACGCTGGAAAGGAGTCGCAACATGCAATGGGTTACTCGTTCGCACGTCCACGTGGACCGCGTGGCCTGCCCGTGGCTCATCACCCGCTTCGTGGACTCGGAGGCCGAGTTCCTGTTCGTGCCCAGAGGTGAGATCGAGCGGGTGGTGAAAGAGACCGGCGCGATCCCGTTTGACGCGCCGGGGGTGGAGTTGGGACATCACGATGGCAAGTGCACGTTTGAGACGATCGTCGAGCACTATGGCCTGACCGACAAAGCGCTCCTGCGCATGGCGAGCATTGTCCACGGTGCCGACGTAGAGGCCGACCGTGGCGCAGATCCGATCTCCCGCGGGCTGGAAGCGATCGCGGTCGGCTACAGCCTGCGGTTCCCTGACGATCTGGAGAACCTGGAGCGCCAGTTCGAGGTGTACGACGCGCTGTATGCCTGGTGCCGATTGCAGGTCGGACAGGAGGGATAGACACGCCTATCGCCAGTTGCCAAGTTCGAGAGTGCTTTATCCAACCCCCCGAATTCCCCCCAGTTCCCCCGGGTCCCCGTACGCCTACGGCACTCGGGGGAACTGGTTAAACTCCGGTTCACCCAATCGCCACGACGGTGAACGACAGCGGCGGCAACTGGAGCGAGAGTCTGCCGTCCTGGATCGGCACCTTCCCCAGGTCGGCCGGCACTATGCGATGCGGCTGCTCGAACGTGTTGGCCGCTTTCGGATCCACCCCGCACATCTGGACCACGTGGGCTTCCTGGCCAGGAGTCCAGCCCTGCCAGGCGATTTCGACCGGCTCCGCTTCCTTCTGGCTGCGGTTGACGATGAACAGCGCGCTCTGCCCCGTCCCCTCGTCGTAACTGGCTGCCACGTCTAAGAGCGGCACCGGCCCGTACGCGCCGCTCTGGTACTCCGGTGACTGGCATAGCACGTCCAGCGACTCGCCGCTGGCGAATTGACGGAACAGTTGGAACGGGTAAAAGATCGTCTGGCGCAGCAATCCATCCGGGCGGGTCAGGATCGGGGCGATGATGTTGACCAGTTGGGCGATGCAAGCCACCTTGAGCACGTGGCAGCGGCGCAGGAAGACGTTCAGCCACTGTGCCACCACCAGCGCGTCCTCCAGGTTGTAGATCTCTTCGATCAGGTGCGGCGCTTCCGTCCACCCGCCATCCATCGTCATGTCCTTGTACCACACGTTCCACTCGTCCCACGACAGGAACACGTCGTGCCTGGAGCGCAGTTTCGCGCGCACGTAGCGCAGCGTGGCGGCCAGCGTGTCCAGGTGCTCCTCGAACTGGCGTGCCAGCGCCAGGTAACTGCCGGTGTCGCCGTCCCGGTTGCCGGCGTAATAGTGCAGCGACAGGTAATCCACCTGCTCCCAGCACCCCTCCAGCGCGATGCGGTCCCACTCGGGATACGTGGGCATCCCCGTGCCGGACGAACCGCACAGCGTCAGCCGGATGCCCGGGTCGTGGTATCGCATCAACTTGGCCGCCTCGCATGCCTTGCGCGCATACTCTTCCGCCTCCAGGTGGCCGATCTGCCAGTAGCCATCCATCTCGTTCCCCAGGCACCAGTACTGTACCCCGTGCGGCTGCGGGTGCCCATACCTGGCGCGTAGGTCGGCGTAATAGGTGCCGGTGGGTGCGTTGCAGTACTCTACCAGCGCCGCCGCCTCCTCGACCGTGCCGGTGCCCATGTTCACCCCCAGCATCGGCTGGGCGTTCAACTCCCGGCAGTATTCGACGAACTCGTCCGTACCAAACTGGTTGGTCTCGACCGAGTGCCAGGCCAGGTCCCGTTTGCGGGGCCGCTGCTCCCTGGGGCCGACCCCGTCCAACCAGTGATACCCGCTGAGGAAATTGCCCCCCGGGTAGCGCACGAGCGTGGGCCGCAGTTCCTGCAAGGCGGCCAGCACGTCGCGCCGGAACCCCCGCTCGTCGGCCAGGGGGGAACCCGGCTCGTAAATCCCCTGGTACACCGCCCGCCCCATGTGCTCCAGAAACCCCCCAAAGACCTTGGGGTCAATCTCCCCGATCCTGCGCTCCCGCTCTACGACGATTTTGCTGCCCATTGCCTCTTTAGGACCTCCTGTTCATAGTTTCCGTGCAAACTGTTCAGGTCACAGAGATTCACAGAGGAGACACAGAGAAGCACAGAGGGTGTGTGGCCTTTTACTAACCGTTCTCTGTGTGCCTCTGTGTGTTCTCCGTGTGACTCTGTGGTTTTGCATCCCCTATCTCGGCAGTTACGTTTCCTGCTTTCTCTCTCCGGCCTCTTGCCCCCTGTTCCAATACCGCCTTCATGGCCAGGCTCTCTTGCTTGTAGCGGGCTGCCCCCACCGGATCGTTGCGCCGCCAGACGCGGATCGGCATGTACTTCTGAATCTCGTACAGCAGGTAGAACTGCCGGCGGACCATCGCTGCCGGGGATTCATCCCGCCGGCTCCCGTACCCCTCCCAGAACGGGGGCTCGCTGATACCGCAGTAATCCAGCACGGCGAACTCGATCTCCACGTCTCCCCACAGCGCCCGGTCGAAATCTACCAGCCCGGTCACGTTGCCAGCCTCGTCCAACAGGATGTTCTGGCTCCACACGTCCATGTGCAGCAGGCGCGAGACGATGGCTTCGCTCGGCCGCTCGAATACCTCGATGTACCGTTCGAGCAGGTCCCGCAATCCCTGCGCTTCGCCCGGGGTATAACAGCCACAGGCGACCACGTCGTCCAGCAGGCTGTTCCACATCACGCGGAAGGCCGCCGCCCATGTCGGCTGCGGCTCCATCGGGTGGTGTGCCCCCAGGTAGCCGTAGGGGCCGACCCCGGTCTCCTGCCCCATGTGCTCCGCCGCCGTCAGCGCGTGCAACTGGCACAAGTACTCCCCCACCTGCCGCAGCGCCCGGTAGAGTTGCGCGCGGGTCACCCCCGGCACGTCGCTGAGCGGGGTGCCGGGCAGGGCGGTCATCAGCAGATAATCCCGCTGGATGCGCGTGCGGCTGAAATCGTAGCCGACCACCTCCGCCACCGGGATGCTGGTGTGGGCGCGGATGAGGGCGTGCAGTTCCGGCTCCTGGCGCATCATCAGGCGCTCGTAGAAGAGGAAGCCGGCCTCGTCGGGTGGGGCGATGCGCAGCACAAAGCGCCCCCGGTCACTCTCCACCCGGTACGACGTGTTGTGTTTGCCGGTGCGGATCGGTGAGAAGCGCAGGGCAGCGGGGTCTGCGTCCAGGTGAGCCAGTACCAACCCGGCCAGCGTCTCGGCGTCGAAAGATTCGGGCAACGGTGTCTCCTATGTGGTGATTGTAGGCGTGTTATACGCTTCCTGCGCCAGATGTCGAGGGATTTGGATCGCGAGAGTCACGAAAGGGCACGAGAGCCACGAAAGGCTTTCGCACCTTTCGTGATCCAAACTTCATCGCTAGGCCCAAGGTCGCATTTGCCGCAAAACTACGGTTATGTTGCACTCGGCTCCTGCTAGTTCACAGTGACTAACCACTGTCTTCTTCTTCTTCAATAGGCTCCGATACTTGTTCTAGTGGCTTGAAATCGAAGACGTAAGGAGTCATGATGTTGACAGGGTTTGTGCCCATCTGGCTAGTTATCTGTCTAACTATTTGCACCATGTACGGCCATAACATATAGAGTGCTTTTTCGTTCACGAAATCGGAAAGGATGCTAGGGTCTGGCTTTGGTTGGCCTTCAACAGCACTGAACAACCCAACGAGTTCTACCGATAGCATCAGGGGTTGGTCGTCTGGTGTCTCAATCTTGAGATCAATCTGCAGCCTGTCGGGAAATTGCTCACCATAAACTCTGGCTTGGGTGAGAATATTCAACTGTAGCGGGTCGGGCAGTTCTGGAACCCTACGGAACTGGAGCGATGTAAAAAAGACATTGTCCAACTGCAAGGGAAATCGAGTTTCTTGTGTCATATCGTCAGTCCGTACCATTTCTTGGTGGTTCGAGTTGCAGCCTATTGGCACGCAGATACATCACTGACTGGTATGGCGGACAGCCCTACATACTCTTTATCGTCCCGATAGTGCATGGGTGCTGCCTGCGATACGTACATGATTATCGTATGCACCTTACCCGGCTGCGTATGTACCTCAACCTGTTGCCGTTGGAGACGCACGACTAGCTCTGTCTTGAACACCTCGCCGAGTTTTTCCAGGAACCTGAGGGTGGGGTTGGCCAACCCGTTCTCAAGGCGCGAGATATTGGCCTGTTTTGTTCCGACCCGTTCAGCCAATTCGACTTGCGTCCACCCACGCTCCATTCGCAGCTCAAACACATCGTCTGCCAGGTCCAAGGCAGGCTTCAGTCGTTTCTCGACTTCGGCATATCCAGGAGATTTCCGGCGCTTTGCTACATAGTCCTCGTAGTTCATCTTGACTTCTCCGTTTGCTGGGCCAGGTAATCCTTGCGGTGTGCAACTGCTTTGTCAATTTCTGAATCTGGAACCGGCCCGGATTTCTTTCTAATTCCATGGCTCAGAACAAACTTATGTCCATCGTAGAAGAAGTAGAGTATACGAATTTGGCTCCTACGACAGTGTGCCCGTAGTTCCCAGATCTTGTCTCTCAGATACTTGACATCAGGAGGCTTTAGGCTACGACCATACTTCTTTAGCCGCTGGAGCTTCCTGTCCACAAAGACAGCCTCTTCGTCAGTTAGGCTCCCCAAGAAATCCTCGGCAGGGCGATGACCGTTGCGCGTTTCGTAGAACTCAATTGCCCATGTCTGTTGTGCCATGTTCAGGTCTATTTCCCAACCGCAGTACTACGGTGCGCATAGCATATATACTATACACCACTTTAGTACTGTTTGTCAAGAGGTAAGTCACCTATTTTCTTGAGCCAGATGTCATACTTGTCTATGCGCCGTCCCACGGCATAGCTGGAAATGTGATAGCCTGCGCCAGCTTCTTCAGCCTGGTGTAGGTCTGTCATCTTTCGCCCTATTGCGCAGTCTCGCGATTGGTACCTCTAGATGATCAATGCGACCGTGCTCAGTTCTCACTCATCCACGGCACTGCTCGCCGGTTCCCGGTTCCCTCACTAGTGACCTGGTCATGACCAGTTGTCTTCACGCAGGCAATCCAATTTCTGCGATAAGTTGTAGAGATCGCTTGGATAGACTTCAATCAAGACCTTCCCAGTTTCTTTTGCCAGCTTGCGTTTGACCTGCATACGCTTGTCATACTCTCTGTCACCAAACAGCCCCCAGTATTCAATAAACACTCCCCTCACTTCCCAGTCGGCCCGCCTACGCTCACTGGGGTTCAGTGTGGGGTGGTACGGGTAAAAGGGTCCATCTGATCCGCCTTTATCATCCCGCTTGACACTCCTCCCACCCGCAGTATAATAGAACACACGTTCTATCCCAGGGCGGGGAGAGCGCGAGGTTTAGCGCGGTGAAAGCGGCCTGTCTCCTGGCCCCTCACCTGCCCGTGCAGGTCGAACGACAACACGAACCCTCCCTGGCCCACGTGCCCCTGGTCGTCGGTGGGCGGCCCTGGGACCCCGGCGCGGTGCTCGACTGCTGCCCGCTGGCCGAAGCGGCCGGCGTCAGCCCCACTGTGCGCTTGAACCAGGCCGAAGCGCTCTGTCCTGCTGCCCGCTTCGTCCCGGCGCGCGAAGAACTGTACCGCGCCGCCCACGAGGCACTGGCCGCCGCCGCCGGCCTTTTCACTCCCACCGTGGAGACGGCCGGGCTGGGCTCCCTGTACGCCGAGGTCTCTGGCCTGGAGCGGTCCTTCGACTGAGTTTACCCCGAGCGAAGTCGAGGGACTCAGGACAAGCGCTTCGACTCCGGCGGCTCCCCTGGCTCGCCACATGGCGTGGGAGGCGGAGCGCATGTCCGGGTTGGACATGCGGGTGGGGGTGGGGAGCAGCAAGTTCGTCGCCGAGCAGGCCGCCCGCGCCGCCCGGCCGGGCAGTGGATGCGCCGTCCCTGGCGGCCAGGAGCGCGCCTTCCTCTCTCCGCTGCCCCTCTCGACCCTGCCCGCCGACCCTGAGATGCACCGCCGCCTGCACCTCCTGGGCGTGCGCACGCTGGGCGCGCTGGCCGCGCTGCCCCGCCTGGCGGTGGTGCACCAGTTCGGGCCGCACGCCGGGCCAGTACACGACCTGGCCTGCGGCGTGGATCCCCGCCCCGTGCATCCCGCTGCCCCCCCGCTGGTGCTCGAGCGCTCGTGTGCCTTCCCTGACCCGCTGGGCGACCGCGCGCCCCTGCTGGCCCACGCCGGCCGGCTGGCCACCGCGCTGGCGGCCGAGGCGCTCCGCTTGCAGTTGGATGAGGAAAACTGGGCGCGACCCAGTTGGCATTGTTCACCGATTCCGCCGATTCCCGCGGCACCCGGCTGCACGAGGCGCTGCGGCGGCTGCGGGAGCGCTTTGGGGAGATGATCGTCGTCGTCGCCTCTCTCCTGGGGCCGCCCCCGCCCCGCCCGATCCAGGTTACCACCGCTCCAGGGGGCTTCCCCCGCGCGCTGGTGTGGCCCGACCGCATCCAGGAGGTGGAGGCCGTGTACGAGGCCTGGCGGGAGCGCCGGCTGTGGTGGAGCTGGCCGCTCAAGCGGGATTACTTCCGCCTGGAGACCAGGGATGGCGTGGATGAGTACATCCATGAGGCTGGTGCGGGTCGTCTTCCGCGACGTGAGGTCCGACCGATGGTTGCTGGAACGCTAGATTCCTCGCTGCGCTCGGAATGACAACATACTCCTCGACGGCGTCCCTTCCCCGGAAGCGTTGGCGGCGCGGGCGGCGGAACTGGGGCTGGCGGCACTGGCGCTCACCGACCACGACGCACTGTATGGCGCCGTGCGCTTCGTGCTGGCCGCACGAGAAGCAGGGATCAAGCCCAGCCTGGGGGCAGAGATGACGCTGGAGGACGACACTCATCTGACATTGCTGGTCGAGACGAAGGAAGGGTACGCCAACCTGTGCCGCCTGATCACGTTGGTCCGGCACGGGCAGCCCAAGGGGGTCGCCCGCCTGGCCCGGCGTGACCTGGCCGCTCACGCGGGCGGGTTGATCGCCCTTTCGGGCTGCCGCCAGGGAGAGATCTCCCGCCCAAGACCTGGCAGGTTTCGGAAAACCTGCCAGGTCTAGGGGGCGCCTGCTGGCTGCCGGGCAGTTCGAGCGGGCATTGGAAGTCGCCCGCGGCTACGCCCGGCTTTTTGGCCCGGACAACTTCTTCGTCGAGGTCCAGCGCCACTATCGCCAGGGTGACGGGCGGTTGCTGGCCCGCCTGGCGGTTCTGGCCACCCGCGTCGAGTTGGACCTGGTCGCTACCGGCAACAGTCACTACCTCCATCCCCACCAGCGGGAGGTCCACGACGTGCTGGCCTGCATCCGCCACCGCACCACGTTGGAGGACGCTCGCGACGCGCTGCGCCCCAACGCCGAGTACCACCTGCGCTCGCCGCAGGAGATGGTGGATGAGTACATCCATGAGGGCGGCGCTCTTCGCCGACGTGCCCATCGCGCTGGAGAACGGCCTGCGCATCGCTGACCGTTGCGCGCCGGCCACCGACTATCTTCCCAATGGACCCCAGGTGCTACCTCGCTTCCCTATTCCGCGGGGCCGCGCCTCCAACTTCTACCTGCGCGAACTGTGCGAGCAAGCGCTGCCCTACCTTTATCCCGGTGCTCCCCCCCGAGAACTCCTGGAGCGGGAACTGGCGGTGATTCGGGAGGCCGGGCTGGCCGACTACTTTCTCATCGTGTGGGACCTGGTGCGCTTTGCCCGCCAGGCCGGGGTTCGCTGCCAGGGGCGGGGCAGCGCCGCCAACTCGCTGGTGGCGTACCTCCTCGGCCTCAGTCCCATTGACCCTATCGCCTGCGACCTGGTCTTCGAGCGCTTTCTCTCCTCGGAGCGGTGTGGCCCTCCTGACATTGACGTGGACTTTGCCGCCGCCCGGCGGGAAAAAGTGATCCAATACGCCTATCGCCGCTATGGAGAACAGCATGCGGCGATGGCCTGCACGTTGGTCACCTTCCGCGCCCGCTCCGCTGTGCGGGAAGTGGCCGGCGTGC
>Ga0315274_10009626_pt1 | contig 13945 bp, 16 predicted proteins | sample YL17G02_20_MG_FD_203700 | JGI IMG/M metagenome (GOLD analysis project Ga0315274, IMG submission 203700) | Sediment microbial communities from Yellowstone Lake, YNP, Wyoming, USA - YL17G02_20 | ecosystem: Environmental > Aquatic > Freshwater > Lake > Sediment | place: USA: Wyoming | collected...
TGAGCTTTTCAGTCCCACTTAACCTCCCTTGTTTAGCGGGGCTGGGCGAGGGGGAATACAATACTCCCGAAAATGTCAAACTTTGGGAGTCCCCCGGCAAAGCCGGGGGTTTACCCTTGATTATTAAATACCCCACAGCAAAGTTTGTGGGGTATTTGAAAGCTACTCTTTACAAAAAGATATTATATTTCTTTGGTAATCTTAAGAAAATCATCTATGGAGATAGCAGGCATGGTCTGGGCAGTAATCCGTCCGGTAGAACATATTCTCAAGATAGTTGATAGTGCTGTCTTCTCATCGGGCATTTCCATCACCGTTACCAGATCATACTCACCTATTAAACCGTAAATGGAGAATAGCCTTCCACCAGCTCTACTGATAATCTTCTTTACGGTTTCGAAGCGCTGAGGGGTCTTTTTTATCTCCCTCAATCCATCTCTTGTATACCTCCAAAGGGTAACATAGGTTGCCATATCCACACCTCCTTTGTAATTAGGTTTATAAATTTTAAACTTCACCTCCTTGGGCTAAGGTAGAGCTAAGAGCTCCTTTGTCAATAATAAATACCTTAAGCAGGAATTGCAAGCAAAAACCCTTTCCTCCCTGCCAGGAGGCTGGGCCGCAATAGGAAAAAAGTCATTTGGCTATGCTCAAGATTTCTCGGATTCCCTCGAAATGACAACAACACAAATTGTGACACAGTCTCCAGGCAAAGCCAGGTGAGCCTGAGTGCACAGGTGAGGGTTCCTGTAATACGCACATATATACTATTCAACAGTGGTGTTTACACTTTTAGTCCTTGAGATGTGGTGTGGAGAAATTTTCTAATTGCGGAAAGCCCTTTTCGTGTTATACTTGCAGACAAGAGGATTATGAAGGTCTTACTCATCCAACCACCCATTCAGGATTTCTATCAGACCGCCATCAGGACGCAGCCGATTGGACTTGCCTACCTTGCCTCTTCCCTCACCTCCCATGGCCACGAGGTAAGAATCCTCGATTGCCAGTCAGAGAAGAAAAAGTCTATCACCATTCCACCTGAGCTTTCTTATCTTAAGGATTTCTATCCCTTCAACGACCAAAGCCCTTTCAGACTCTACCGCGGGTATTACCACTTCGGAATGGGGTGGAATGAAATCACACAGGCAATTGAAGATTCGAATGCCGATGTCTACGGCATTTCTTCTTCCTTCACACCGTATCATGGAGAAGCACTGGAGGTTGCCCGCATCATCAAGCAGTGGAACCGAAAGAAAATAGTGGTCATGGGAGGAGCCCATGTGAGCTCTTCACCGGAAGAAGTGCTACAAAGCCCCTTTGTAGACTATCTAGTGCTAGGTGAGGGGGAGATGCGCTTTCCTCTCATCCTAGAAAAGATAGCGAAGGGAAAAAGTGTGGAAGACAGTGACGGGATCGGGTACCGAGTGAATGGAGAGATACGCATAAATCCTCTAAAATATTTTATTGAAGACCTCGATTCCCTTCCTCCTCCGGCAAGGGAACTACTTGATTTAAACCGATACCAATTCAAAAAGCATCGATCAACCATGATCATTACCAGCAGGGGTTGTCCCCACGGGTGTGCCTACTGCTCAACCCACCGTAGTATGGGAAATCACTTCCGGGCACGGTCTCCCGAGCATATTATAAAGGAGATGCGAGAATGCCAGGAACAATTTGCCATACAGGTTTTCGATATTGAAGATGATAACTTCACCTATGACCGAGAGCGGGCAAAACGATTGATGGAACTGATTATAAAATTTTTTGGAGAAGATAACCTTGAACTCACCGCCATGAATGGTGTCTCATGTGCGTCCTTGGATAGAGAACTCCTACAATTGATGAGGTCGGCGGGTTTTAAAACTATCAACCTCTCTCTGGTGAGCACTGACCCCGCTGTCAAAGACACTATGGGAAGACCTGAGATCGCATCGGACTTTGATTCCCTCCTTAAAGAGGTAGAACGCAGCGGGCTCAATGTTATTGCCTATGCTATTTTCGGCATGCCCGGCCAGACCATTGAAGAGATGGTGGAAACCATGGTCTACCTCATGGGCAAAAGAGTGCTCATTGGACCCAGCATCTACTACCCTACTCCCGGTACCCCCCTTTTTGATAAGTGTAAAAGTGATCGGATACTTCCTCTTCATTCCTCCCAATGGCGCTCCAGTGCACTACCGATAGAGACAGGGGATTTTAATCGGCTTGACCTCATCACCCTCTTTCGCCTGGCAAGGATGATAAACTTTATCAAGGGAAAGATGGATGATAAGGAGCTAGCAGAAGGGATTACCTGGGAGAAGTTTTATCACGTACTCAAGGATCAAAGTAAGGGTGAAATAATAGTCTCACAAGACACACATCTCAATCATGATAATAAGGAGGGGAACTCTACCTGGGTAGATTTGCTGTTGACATTTTTTAAGGAGAGGTCTTTTTTCAGCCTGCACAGGAATTCCCATGGGAGCATGGTAATGAACAAGGTAGCGAGCTCTAACGATGTGCTCGACTATTTCTTTGAGAAATCGCGGGGGAGACCTATACTGAAGAGTCGATATAGATGAAATTGAGAAATTACCTTCACCCTTGCCCTGGCAGATGATTATATATGTGACAGCCCTTACGGGGGAAAGCCATAGGAAGAACCGATCATAAAGAGGGTGCAGGGTATCGGTTGTTAGGAAAAGAATACGATAGATAACAAGCATTACCATTTACCATTTACCATTTACCATTTACTGTTCACCATTCACGATTTAGGAAAAAATGACCGTAACAACCCACGTAGCAGTATCATGTCTCATCACGGTAACAACTACCCAGTCAGGAATGAATAGCTGGCAACAGGCAATGGTGGTAGTAGTAACTTCACTGCTCGCTCACCTCATGCTTGATCTTATTCCCCATGGCTTTCTTGCTACTCCCTCCACTATCTTTAAAAAGGTGGTACCAACAGTTACGGAGGTGCTTCCGGGGATGCTCACCCTTACCACCGCAATAATGCTCTTCGGAAACCCTCTCCTTTTTCTCACCGCATCAGCATTCGGGATTCTTCCTGATATCATTACCACCCTATTCTATAAAAAGAGGAGAATGATATCACAGATTCCCCCTCTTCTCGCCGTTCATAAGATACACCGAAAAGTTCACTGGTTCGAAAAAGAAAATGACGATGGCACAGTTTCATACCTCTTCCCCAACGTGCCCCTTCTATCACTTGAAGTAGTGTGTACCTTGCTTCTGCTGATAATGTTATTTAAATAGAGTATCTGCAACTGAATTAAGGAATTGAGGGATACTGGATGTGGGTTACGGGTTCTTTTCGCTTGCTGGCGTGCAGGCTTGCTCGCTGGCAGGCCTTGTTAATTGCGGGATGTGAGATCCGCGATGGGAATTAAACAATCAGATAAAAAGATCCGTACAGGATTAACTGATCATCCCACTAAAAGAGTAATTCCCCCAGTTTCTTACCATGCTCCTCGCTATAGAGATGAGGTTTTCAGTGGCGGGAAGTCCATAAAACTAAATGTTGATTCATGAAGCAGAAACTTAAGTTCTTCATAACATTAATTGGCTTTTTACTGCCCTTTGTAGCGGTGCTCTTCCTTCTCACCTACCTCGACCGCCACCCGGCTCTCTCACTCTGCATGACTGCTGCCCTGGTAGTGATCACGACTCTCCTTATGGCTTTTTTAGAAAGTAAGAATTTCTCCCACTCTGTTAATCAGCTGTATTCATCACCATGATAATAGAGAGCGCAATCGGACAGGAATTAAACTACCACTACTCACCCGAGGTTTCCTGTTCGCTCGCAGCTGCTTTTGTTTCTTCTGCTTTTACTTCTTTCTTCTCCTTCTTCTCCTTTTTCTCTTTCTTTTCCTTCTTTTCTTTCTTCTCTTTCCCCGGCGCTGTGAGCTTAGCTTCTTTCTTTACGGCTTTCTCTCGTTTTACTTTCCTTTGCTCAGCATGCTCCAGCTTCTGAAGCCTCACCTTCTCGAGCATTTTTTCCCTGTTACTAATCAGGACGATAGCGTTCTCAATCCGGTTGATCTCTGCCTGCAGGTGTTCTATGATTTTATCTTTCACCTGCTGCTTTTGATCAATGCCCCTCCCGAGCAGCAATGTTTTTCGTTCCGCCAGCCGCCGCTCAAACTTCTCCCTTTGCAGTAGTTTTGTCTGCTTTTGCTTTGAACCCATTGTCACTCCCTCTGTTAAAGTTGTTAACTATGCTTACTTTTATTGAGGGAGTATAATAGGAGGATTACGCTAAGGTGTCAAATAAAAAATAATCCAAATTTTAACTTTGAACACCTCCTACACACAAACGCTCTTATTTATTACTATCAGGCCCTTTGTCAACTGGGTTCTCATTGTCCTTCGCACTGCTCCTCCGGGAAAATTCAGTAATTATAAACATCATTATGCCAAGAAAAACCATTATCCCGAGGACTAAAAAGGTTTCTTTGTGCGCTACAATGTATTCCAACATAGCTCTACTCTCCTTTCTAATAATTTGTTGGTTTTCAAGTCTATCTATTACACTATAATAAAAAAAGGCCGCTATCTTTTTTACAAAAGATAGCGGCCCGACTACCTACAGTATTTAACCTCTGGAAACAGTGTATGCTTCCAGACCCATTAGTCTTTATGCAATTTTTAAAAACTCCTAATCTTGTTTTTCAATAACACACAATATGATCTTTGTCAATCCCTTAAAAATAATTTTTTAAATAAAGAATAGAATACAACTTGTTTTCACCGAACAATGTGCTATTTAATAGTCAGCCTCTCCAAGAGGATTTGATAATTTTTTAAAAAACTTTGTGATCAGTTAAAAATGATCACCCTCTTTCTAAATCACCAATGAGCACAGCGATACCCCGTATTCTCATCTTTTACCACTCTGCCTCAGGAAACACCGCGTGGGTTACTTCTCAGCTTGCACGCGCATTAGAGAAGGAAGGTTACTGTGTGGTCTCGCGTAATATTGCACTCAACCCTGATACCTCTGATATCTCCTCTTATGACCTGATTGGCTTTGGTTGCCCGGTGATGGGCTTCAGACCTACCTTTTCCATGAAAGATTTTATCAGCTCCCTTCCCCTTCACCTTGAGAAACCGGCATTTATCTTTACCACCTACGCAGGTGTACACGCAAACACCTTTTGGATGTTTGCCGAGAAAATTAAATCTCGGGGTCTTACAGTGATCGCTTATGACCGCTTCCGTGGTGAGGTAAGCTGGCCGATTGCCAGGGCAATCGGCCTGATAATAAACCGCAGTCAACCTGATGAGCGTACGTTACCCCACCTCACCCGATTTGCCAAAAGGATTGCTACACTGGCTAAAAATACTAAAGGTAGTCCTCCCACCACGCCTGTTACCATCCCATTCAAACGATTGAACCTATTTTATTATTTGTCCCTCATGGTATACCCTGATCGGCTACGCATCATCATGGGAACAAAAGGAGTAAATAAAAATAAGTGCACCCACTGTGGCTGCTGCAAAAAGTACTGTCCGGTGGGAGCCATCACCCTTACCCCCTACCCTTCCTTTACTACGAGCTGCAATGGCTGCTGGGGTTGCTATAACATCTGTCCTGAAGGTGCTATTACCACTATTGTGGGTACTCTCGGCCGTTACATGGCCAAAGCCTACCTATTGAACAGCGAAAAGGATCCCCACCCCCTTCAAAAAACTTAACGGGAGTAAAGCATATTCACCCTTTTTTGAGAAAGCGGTAAGGAACGCACCACGCTCACTCGTAACGCAGTGCCTCAATCGGGTTCATCCGCGAAGCCTTCCTCGCGGGGTAAAGCCCAAAGAAGATGCCTACCCCCGCAGAAAAAAGGAATGAGACCACAATAGCGTAGAGCGAGATGGGCGAGGGCCACCCGGTAACGTAGGCAATGGCTGAGGTAAGTCCAATACCCACGCACACCCCTATACTTCCTCCCATGAGACTTAAGAGCACTGCCTCCAGTAAAAATTGAAGCAGGATATCCCTTGGTGTTGCCCCCACCGACATACGAATACCTATCTCTTTAGTCCTCTCGGTGACCGAGACCAGCATAATATTCATAATACCAATCCCTCCCACTATGAGAGAGATGGAAGCAATGCTACCCAGGAGCAGGGTCAGGATACCGGTGATCGTTGAAAACACGGCGGTCAAGTCAGCAAGATTTCTCACGGTAAAATCATCATCCTCCCCTTCCTTGATAGAATGTCTCTGCCGCAGCAAGGTTTTGATCTGATCCTGGGCATCATCGATAAGGTCAACCGAAACCGCCGATGCCATGACCATACTGAGATAGGTAACCTCTACCAATCGCTTCTGAGTGGTAGTGTAGGGAACCACTACCGTATCATCCTGGTCCTGACCAAATGCGGTCTGACCTTTGGGAGTGAGCACCCCTATTACCCTAAAAGGGATCCTCTTAACCCTGATCACCTGGCCAACAGGGTTTTGCCTGCCAAACAGCTTTTCTACCACTGTCCTACCAAGTATACACACCTTCGCAGCAGCATTCACGTCCTGGGCGGTAAAAAATTCACCCTGCTCCAGGGGCCAGTTTTTAATCCTCTGGTAATCAGGGCTCACTCCGAATACCGAAGTCCCCCAGTTCTGGTTCTGGTACACCACCTGGGCTGCGGTACTGACTATGGGAGTAACCATCTGCACAGCGAAACACTCCTCTTGAATAGCATGGGCATCCTCAACGGTGAGGGTAGTCACACTTCCATACCCAGTGCGCATTCCTCCCTTAGTGACGCTTCCTGGAAAAATCACTATTAAATTGGTTCCCAGACCACTTATCGCCTGCTCAATGGAGATCTGAGCACCACCACCCATATTCACCAGGGTGATCACCGCACACACTCCAATGACCACACCCAATACCGTAAGCAGTGAGCGAAGCTTGTTTCTCCTCAATGCCTTGAGCGCAACCCGAATGGTCGAAAAAAATTCCATATCCCCTCACTGATCACTTACAATCTTGCCATCACGAAACAATACCTTACGCTTCGCGTAGCGAGCGATATCCGCCTCATGGGTCACCAGAATAATGGTAATACCAGCGAGCTCATTGAACTCTTTTAAAATCTGCATAATCTCGTTACTGGTATGGGTGTCAAGGTTACCAGTTGGCTCATCGGCCAGGATGAGGGAAGGGTTATTGATCAACGCCCGTGCGATCGCAACCCTCTGCTGCTCCCCCCCCGAGAGCTGATTAGAAAGGTTATGCATCCTCTCCTTTAACCCTACCCTCTCCAGAGCTTCCACCGCCCGACGATAACGTTCGGAGGTGCTGACCCTGCTGTAGAGCAGGGGAATCTCCACATTCTCCACAGCACTGGTTCTGGGAAGGAGGTTGAAATTCTGGAAGATAAAGCCGATCTCCCTGTTTCGCACTTTCGCTAGTTGAGTCGGGGTAAGGGAGGATACTTCCTTTCCATTGAGCAAAAGCCTCCCATGACTGGGGGTATCAAGACAGCCCAAGAGATTCATGAAGGTAGATTTCCCTGAACCGGAGGGACCCATCACCGCCACAAATTCACCACACTCTACATTGAGCGATACCCCTCTCAGCGCAGGAACTTCTACCTCATTGCCTAAATAGTAGGTCTTATGGAGATCTTCAGCAACGATACAACCGTTCATAGTACTTCATCGCCTGAATCCAAACCGGAAACCTGATGATTCAGAAGAAGTTGACCCCTTCCCCTTTGAAAGGTACCCCACAATTATCCTTTCACCTTCCCCCACTGCTCCTCCCACAATTTCAGTGACCCGCCCATCAGATATCCCCACTTCTATCGGCACCCTTTTCACCTTCTCCTGAGCATCAATAACCCATAACTTATGCCGAACACTGCCAGGATGCTCATTTCCCGTCGATTCCTCGTCCTTATTATTTTCATGCACCAGCAAATCCTTATCCGCAGGATCCGCTTTAAACCGCAGGGCGATATTGGCAACCCTCAATGCATTCTTTTTCTCATCAGCAATAATCGACACCGCAGCGGTCATCCCCGGACGCAAGGTGAGATCAGGGTTATCAACTTCCACCACTGTCGTATAGGTTACTACATTCTGCGCCTCCTTAGGCGCAAACCGCACCTGAGAAACTTTACCTTTGAAGGCCCTCTCCGGGAAGGCATCAATGGTAAACTGAACCTGCTGACCTATCTGAACTTTCCCGATATCTGCTTCATCTACATATGCCTCTACCTGCATTTTGGTAAGATCCTGGGCAATCAAAAAGAGATCAGGGGTCTGGAAATTGGCCACTACTGTCTGTCCTACATCACAGTTTCGGGAAATCACAACCCCATCCACTGGTGAGTAGATGGTGGTGTGCTCTAGGTCATACTTGGCCGCATTGAGGGTGGCTCGTGCCTGCTCTTCTCTGGCATGTGCAGCTGATAAACTGGATTTAGCTGCATCGCATTTGGTCTCTGCAATCTCCAAGTCTCTCTCCGATGCCACCAGCCCCTCGCGTAAATTCCTGATCCTCTTGAGGTTATTTTCTGCATCTACGAAGGTAACTCTGGCTTCTTCCCGCTGGGATTGCGCCATCTTGTAGTTGGCTTCTGCTTGTTCAACTCTTGACTGATAGATATCGGTCTCCAGCTGGGCAATAATCTGCCCCTGAGTTACCTGAGAGTTAAAATCCGCATAGATCCTGGCAATCCTACCAGAAACCTGACTACCCACTCGAACAGTGATGACAGGATTGATGGTACCTGTTGCCGTAATCTTTTCTATGATATCACCACGATCGATAACCACTGTTTCATACTTATCTCCCCGACTGCCCTTCTTAAAAAGGACTACGACTACTACCAACAGCACCAGTACTACACCCGTACCAATGAGTGCATTCCTCGTGGTTAACTTCTTTCCTTGTACCATGAAACTATTTATCTTCATCATGCACACCTTTTAAAAAACAAAAGTAGAATAGTGTTACTAGTAGTATATATGTACACTATTTTATTGAGAGAATCAAATGCCATATCTCTTGACTATACCCGTAACATTTTCTACACTTAATCAGTGTCCGAACGAAAATCCCTGTTATCGTGCTATGGTCATTTCAACCCCTTCGGTCTTGCTCAGGGTAAACTCCGGGAGCAATCTCTGAATGTGCATGAACTATCTCAGTCACTTCGCCTTCGAAATGACAGTCGATGTAGTGTGAGAGGGTTTTCGCTCAGCCACTCATTACCCAATCCTGCCGCAGCAACTTAAAAACCCTACTTTTCTCTGGGCACTATCACCTTGAAGGAGGAGACAAATGAATACACTGAAAAAACTGGTAGCGATCACGCTCGGCATTTTTCTCTCTCTCACCCTATTCCTCACCACACTTTTCGCAGGGGAGCTGGAGAAGAGGGTAGAGCATGCAGACGCAGTGGTGAAGGAAATGATGGGTATCCCTGAAAAAGCTATCCCCTATAATCTTTTCACCCAATCTCAAGCCATCGCCATATTTCCCCACACTCTCAAGGGGGGATTCATCTTCGGAGGCACTTTTGGAAAAGGCATTATCTGCGTTCGTGACGCGGATACGGGAGTATGGAGCCCACCAGCATTTTTTACCGTAGGTGGTGGAAGCTTCGGATTCCAAGCCGGTATCGAAGCTATCGACTTAGTGCTCTTACTTATGACTCAGCGAGGGGTTGATGGCCTTTTAAAGAGCAAGGTGAAACTCGGTGGTGACATAGGGGTTGCTACTGGACCTGTGGGGAGGAGGTTTGAAGCGGGAACCGATGTACTGCTCAATGCTGAGATATTATCATACTCGCGGAGCAAAGGGCTCTTTGCTGGAATATCCATAGAAGGTGCGACTATCGTGGAAGATAAAGATGCGAATAGAGCGTTTTACGGAGAGAAACTAATGGCGAGAGCTATTGTCCTTGAGAAAAAAGCAATGCTCCCAGAAGCGGCTCAAAGATTAATAAACACCCTCCAAACTATTACTGAATCAGCATCCACTCAGTGAGAGAGCTTGCTCACCCTTTTGAAATAACAAGATAAAAATAGGGAAGTGGCAGCTAATACTGCCACTTCCCATTAACATAAGCAAATATTTCTGTTACGTTACACTCATCCATCAAATTAAAGGGACCGCGTATCGCCCCCTCCATCGTTGCAGCCTGGCTTACAAACTTCTTTTCTCTATAGCTGAGAATACCAATGTAGGGTGTCCCTTGGTACTGGGTCTTCTTGATAGTGACACTATAGTCCTTACTGTAGGCCTTATATTCTGCGACGTACTGTTCTTTTACCTTTTTACAGCTGATATTCCGCTGCTCTCGCTCTTCTTGATCATATAAGTATTGCATCCACTTTTGATTGAAGCTCTTGAAACTTGCCTCAACCTCACTTTCTTCAGTTGCAGACGCAATGGGGTGAACTGAAAGCAACGTAGCAATTACTAACAGGATACTTCCACGGGAAATAGCTTTCATGGATGACACAATACTACTCACCATCAATAACTTTAAATTCTACCCGCCGATTCTTCTGTCTACCTTCTCTACTACTATTATCTGCAACGGGCTGTTCTTCACCATACCCCATGGTCTCGAGCTGCGACGCAGGAATGCCCTTATTTACCAGGTACGTTTTGACTGATCCTGCTCTTCTCAGAGAAAGATCCTTATTGTATGATTCCGTCCCAACAGAGTCGGTGTTACCTTCAATGATAACCTTTTTGCCCGGATATTTTTTAATAATGGCCACTGCCTCATCAAGCACCGGTACGAACTCTGGTTTAATAGTAGCTTTATCAAAATCAAACAACACTGCATTGAGCACCACTTTCTCTACCACTCGAGGCTTAGGCGGGGGGGTAACCTCTGGTTCTGGCACTGGTGCGGGAGGAGGTGGGGGAGGCACTTCTTCCTTACAAATTAAAAAGCCGAGCAACCCTCCAATGAGTGCACCGGCACCCGCTCCAATAGCACTCCCCTCAGCTCGGTTATCGGTATCACCCTGGTTGCCGATGGCAGTTCCTATGCCACCACCCACTACTGCGCCAGAAGCAGCACCGATTAATGCACACTTTCCCCTCTTACCCATTGAAGCACAACCTGAAACGTTTATTACTAAAAATAATGCTAAGATGATTACACATACCTTTTTCATAAGCTCCTCCTTTACAATTGTTAGTAGTAGTTATTTATTAAACTATGTAGTAAATAGTTGTTTTAACCATAACACATCTCATCCCTCAGTGCAAATAATAAAAAAAATGAGGGGGTGATGTTTTAAGGAACATCCGTGGTGGTTTCTGGTATTAAGAGCACCTGTCCAACACTAAGCCTTCTGTTTTTGAGTTGATTAAGAGACCTAATGGTAGTGGTGGTAGTATTAAACCTGTTGGCTATTATCCAGAGTGAATCCCCCCTCCTCACCACATATTTTGACATCTCTCCCCTCAGTCTCTTTGAAGCAACGCGAGAGGGTTCCCTGACTATAGTTGCTCCATCACCTCGGGGTATTTTAAGCCTCCACCCTGGTTTGATATGGTTGCTGTCCTTAAGTTCATTCATGGTCACAATAGTTTTTATCGATGTTTTATAGGTAGAAGCGATGAGCGAAAGCGTTTCACCTGTTTGCACGGTGTGAGTATCATAAGAGGGAACAGAGGGAACCCATCGAGGAAAATTTTCCAGCTCGGCAAGCAGGGTTTTCCCCTTCTCCTTTGGTACCTTTAAAAGATAAAAATCGGGTGGTGTTACATCTTTTCGCAGATCGGGATTGAGACTCTGTAGTTCCTGGTATGACACTCCAATCTGCTCAGCAATGTTTTTGAGATGAAGCGGTGTGTCAATCATCACCTCATCCACCTCAATCACTTCATCGACGGGAGGGAGGGTAAATCCATACTTTTCAGGATCGCGTACAATGTGCAGTACCGCGATGAACCTCGGTACAAAGGATGCCGTCTCCTGGGGCAGCTTGGTGTAAAGGTCCCAAAAATTGTCGAGGTATTTAATTTTCTGCTCTCGTATCACCCTTAAGACGTTTGCCTCCCCGCAATTATACGCGGCGAGTGCGGTAGACCAATCCCCAAAGATACTGTGGAGCTCTTTAAGGTAGGCGACAGCTGCTCCCGTTGACTTTTCTGGATCCATCCTGTCATCTATCCAGGCATTTCTCTCCAGTCCAAACTTATAGCCAGTTGAAGCAATAAACTGCCATAGTCCCAGCGCACCCGCACAAGACAGTGCCCTTACTTTAAATCCACTCTCTATAAAGGGAAGCCAGGAAAGCTCCTCAGGGAGTCCTTCCTTCTTGAGAGCCTTCACGATACCAGGCCGATACCTTCCCGAGCGAACATAGGCATCAATAAAAAACTGTTTCTCTATGGTAGTAAAAGAATCGAGCGCTGACTGAACATGAGTATTCATCTCGAGCGGGATAGCATCCCGAAAACCGTTTGCCGTACTAAAGCGCGACGAGTACACTTCCATAATGCGCTTGGCAATGGTACACCGCAAATCTTCCTTCTGCTGGAGTATGTGCTGATCGGCTTTTTCACTCACCTTCACTATGAGCGCATACGATGTATCGAGTGCCTCCAGCGCCTTTTCAAGTTCACCCTTTTCCCAAAACCCATCAGCTTCCTGGTAGGAATCCATTGCCGAATCGATAAGCTTCTGATTCTTATCCTGTACTGGTTTCTTTACCTCTACTTCTTCGGGACTCACCTCAGCTTCCACCGCAGGGGATACCTTAATCTCGGGGATGAGTGTCTGTGTCACAGAACCCACTGCAGTATAAGAGGAAGTGGTTTCCTCAAGAGGAAGTCTCTCCGCGCACCCGGAGAATAACAGGAGCATCACCCACAAGACACTATATCTGCCTCTTTGCATAGCCATATAGTCACACTCCATCTAGTATAATGAGGGTTTAAAAAACTAGCAGCTATTGTACACATTAAACGACAAATGTAAATTAAAAAATGTACCTGATCTGTTATTTCATCTAAGAATGAAGCTCATGAACTAATATGGAAAAACCTGGACATGGGATGTGGGATATCCGATTAAATGTAATAGCTATGACTTAACCTGAAAAAATTATTATTTTGACTTAGAGATTATCTGACAGACATCACATTTCAGACATTGACTAATACTTAGGTGCGCATGTTTTATTTGGTAAGGTTGAATGGATTCAGTGGTATTTCATCCAATTAATAATGGTAGAATGTTGCATATTAATTTAAATAATTTGAAAAATACTTTTTATTACCTCGGGGATCGCTGCCTCCACCTCAGGAGAAAGACCTATTCTATAACTCTGGTAGTCTTTAGGCACAATCCCAATGAGCATTACCTCGGGAGTAATATCCATGAGCAATGCCATTTTAAATACATTTCTTAATCCTATCTGATGCAATGAGAGGTGCACCGAGGAATCTTCTTCTAAAACGGAGGGAGGAAATTTATAGATCGAACCGGGGGTATCATCTGCCTTAATCGCATCAACAATTATTACCTTTTCTCTTCCCTCGAGAAACGTGAGCAATTCGTAACCGGCAGTTCCTCCGTCGATGACCTCTACCTCATCGGGAAGCGGTTGCGCTGCAAGCTGCTGTGCTACCCGCACCCCAACCCCTTCATCACCAAGAAGGATATTACCCAACCCTAAGATGAGAATCTTTTTAGGCTTCACCTTTTCTAAGATTTCAGCATGAAGTTATGTACTGTTAACTGCCTCCTCAATGCGCCTTTTCCCATCCAGTAAACATCGACTTGTAGTAATCCCAAACGGTTGCCCCGGTTGAGCCTAGATAGATGTGCGCTGCCATAGTGAGAATAAACATCCATGAGATAATAAAGTGCCACAGCCTCACATACCCTAATCCCCCCAGCACAGCATTGAACGGAGCAAAAAGCCCCGGCCAGTAGAGGG
>Ga0315274_10009627_pt1 | contig 13944 bp, 20 predicted proteins | sample YL17G02_20_MG_FD_203700 | JGI IMG/M metagenome (GOLD analysis project Ga0315274, IMG submission 203700) | Sediment microbial communities from Yellowstone Lake, YNP, Wyoming, USA - YL17G02_20 | ecosystem: Environmental > Aquatic > Freshwater > Lake > Sediment | place: USA: Wyoming | collected...
CTTATCATTTCTCATCGTTTAAGTGAAATCTTTCGGGTAATGGGTGTTCACTTTACATTTTGGAACTGCACTATCATAAACTTAATTGGCCTTTTCTTTAATAACTTTTTGCCAACCAGTGCTGGAGGAGATCTCTTAAAAATTTATTATGCCTCCCAAGGAAGTGGAAGAAAGGTAGAGTCAATTACAGGTATTTTAACTGACCGGTTCTTTGGCCTTTTCACAATTTTTTTATTATCCTCGGTCGCCCTTCTTCTGGAAAAAAATGTAAAAAATAGAGATATGTTAACCATATTTACATGGGGAATCTTAGGCCTTTTCATCGTATTAACCTTTTTAGCACTAAATAAGAATTCTTCTTCTAAAATTAAAGGAATTTTTGGGGGGTTCTTTAAAGGCGAAAGCAAAACGAAGAGGTTTTTTGAGATAAGCTCTCAGATAATTGAGAGGATCGGAAAAGCCAAAAAAACTATTGTATATATAGTGGTCCTATCACTAGTAATTCAATTTCTTAGCATAGGGATAATTTTTCTTCTGTCAAAAAGTCTCTCCTTGAATATTGCATTCTCGATTCTGATCGTCATTGTTCCAATTATTATTGTTGTGAGTTTGTTTCCCTCCATCAATGGTCTTGGTATTAGAGAAGGAGCTTATGTCTATTTCCTGGGTGAAATAGTAGGGAGGGGGAATGCTTTTGCTTTATCCCTACTATTTCTCAGCCTGACATTATTGCTCAGCCTTATAGGTGGGGTTGTTTATGTATGGATAAATAAGAACAATTACTTCGGGAAGATCTCAATGGATAGACCATGAATATGCAAATGAATTTTTCCTAAATGAGTCGTAGTCATATCATTTGCTACGCATTAAAAAGATGTTATCTGTTTTATAAGCTATGCTAGAAAACCCCAGGCTTTTAAGGCCGGGGATGAATGGCATCCTTTCGAAGTCCCAGCTTGCTGGGACGGAGCGTATTTTCGGCATGCGCAAGCATGCCAGCAGGCCTGAAACCCTGGGCTTTAGCCCAGGGAGTGGTTCATTAAAATGGATTTTATGGAAAATAAGCAAAAAGTATTAGTAGTCATTCCTACCTATAAGGAGAAGGGTCGGTGGTAATCACCCTGGCCAAGCTAAGTCTGGATCGATTTCAACAATACATTCTAAATTAAGGGACTGGTATTAATCGGTCCTAAGGGAAAGGCCATTTTAAGGAATAACATCGGCATCAAATAATGGACTTTTGGAGTGGTTGAAGAAAAAATTTATGGAATTTGAGGAAAGGATCTTAGTTATCATTCCTGCCTATAACGAGGAAGGATCGGTGGGGAAGGTGGTCGAGGGGGTTAAGAACCATCTGCCTCAGGTGGATATTCTGGTAGTGAACGATGGTTCCATCGATCTCACTTCTGAAAAAGCCAAAGAGAAAGGGGCTGTCGTTTTAGACCTTCCCTTTAATCTGGGGATTGGGGGGGCAATGCAAACGGGTTACAAATACGCTGATGAGAAAGGCTATGACATTGCCATTCAAGTGGATGGGGATGGTCAACATGACCCGAAGGAGATACCCAAACTTCTTCAGGCCTTAGAAGAGGAGAAAGTGGACATGGCTATTGGTTCACGTTTCATTGGTGATTCAAGATTTAGATCATCTCTAATGAGGAGGATGGGTATATCCATCCTTTCAAATGTGATCTCATTAATTGTCGGGCAGAGAATATCAGATCCCACTTCAGGGTTTAGAGCAGCCAATCGAAAGGCGGTTCGATTATTTGCCTCTCACTATCCCCAAGATTACCCGGAGCCGGAGGCCTTGGTTTTGCTGAGTCGGTGTGGTTTGAAAATGGGAGAGGTGCCTGTGAGTACGAACCAGAGATATTTTAGTGAATCTTCCATTACGAAGATCAGATCTGTCTACTATATGGTGAAAGTTCTCTTGGCGATATTTGTGGATTGTTTCAAGAAGAGAACCCCTTTAAGAGAGGAGAGAGAAAGATGTTAATACAGATTCAAATTGTTATTGGCGCGCTAAGTATCATTCTGCTTTTGATCACCTTCGAACTGATTAGAAAGGAAAGGCTTCGGGAAGAATATTCTATCTTGTGGCTTTTTACAGGAGTTGCTATTTTCATATTCAGTTTATGGCCAGAGTTTTTCCTTTCCAAATTTTTTGCTCAGATTACAGGGCTATATTATTTATCAGCGGTGGTCATGATCGCCTTTCTCTTTCTCCTCCTCATTGTCCTCCATTTCTCGGTGGTGATTTCGAAATTGGCAGATCGAAATAAAGAACTTGCCCAAAGGCACGCACTTTTAGAATTGGAATTCAATAAGTTAAAGAAGCGTCACCTCCCTTCTGAAACCGTTTCCTCGATGAGATGATTGATACTATATAAGTCATAAAGATTGGATAAATCTTGACTTTTTGATAATTTTATGTTTACAAATTCAATTCTATATGATATATTTTAAGCCGTGGTGGGGGAATTGATTCATGTAATTATTTTGGCTGGTGGTAAAGGAACCCGTCTTTGGTCTTTAGGCCGGGAAACCTGCACAAAACAGATGCTCAATGATGAAGGAAGAACATTATCCATTTTGATAAGGAAGATTTATTATTGAAGGGCGATAAGAAAAATGATTTTAGGTTTATATGCGAAAATATATAATTTTTTTTCTATCTATAAGCCCTTTTACTACAAATGCATGTAGTATCAATGACCCTGCAATAAAGTCGGTTGTTGTAGATTAAAAAATTTTAAAAAATATTGAAGAGGGTTTTATGAATACGCAAAACAAAGAACATTCAGCCTACGAAGACGAAATTAACTTGATGGATTATATTCAAGTAATCAGAAAAAGGAAATGGCTTATTATTCTTGGGACTCTCATGTGTATAATTGTGGCAGCAATTATAAGCCTTCTAATGCCAAAGATTTATAGAGGAGAGGCTACTTTTAAAATAATAACAAAGGAAATAACAACAGCAAAGGAAATGGTCAGCGTTATAGGAAATATTGATAAGGAAAAACTAAAACAGGTTTTACCGAAAACTTATAATTTAATAAATAGTATCAAGTTAAATGCCCTTAGAGATTCAGTAGATAAATTTCAGTTAATTATTGAGACAGAAAGAGTTGATGACATTCCTATCGCTATTTCAATGGTTGTCGAATACATAAACAATAATCCTTTAATAAAGCAGTCTGTTGAACAGGATAAAGAGAGGCTTTCGAAACAAATAGAAGAACTGTCTAAGTTCATAGAATCTTCAAAAGAATTAGTGAAAGCCTATGATAATCTGATTAAGACGGGCAGGCTTATAACAATAGGCTTTAACACTGTAGACTTAAACAAAAGGATTTCAGATATAAAAATCGAAAAACTCCAGGTGGAACAGACCCTAAAAAGACTTAAAGGAATAGAGATGGTAGCACAGCCCTATATTTCAAGCAAACCTGTAAAGCCTAAAAAAAGGCAGAATGTTATGATAGCAGGAGTGGTGGGGCTTTTGGGGTCGATCATGTTGGCTTTTTTTATGGAGTTTTTAAAAAAGAACAAGGCGAATTTAGGAAAACCCAGCTAATAAATCTTCCCTCCCTTTATTAAAGGGAGGCTGGGAGGGATTAGTTTTAAGGGCAAAGGGCACGAATCACGGACACGGACACGTTATTTTCTATCTTTGGGGGTGAAATGAACTCCAATGATCAAACCGAATCATTAAAATTTTTTGGCACTTTCCATTGGTTTGTCATCCATACCAAGCCAAGGGATGAACATCGGGTTGAAACCAATCTAATAAACCAGGAGATTGAGACCTTTCTTCCGCTGTTTGAAACCCATCATTACTGTAATGGGAAGATGGTTCGAAGGATTAAGCCCCTTTTTCCAAACTATCTCTTTGCCAAGCTTGACCTTGGACGTCATTATTATAAAGTGAAGTGGACGAGGGGTGTGAATCGAATCTTGGGAGTTGGGAGTGAACCTATACCAGTATCAGAAATAGTAATCCAGATGCTCAAAGACCGAATGGGTGATGATGATACAGTAAAACTTTTAGAGGATTTCCAAGAGGGGGACTTGATACAAATTACTTCGGGCACTTTTAAAGACTTTGTTGGTGTCTTTCAAAGGAGATTGTCATCCGGCGAACGGGTGAGGATTCTCCTCAATTTCATTGGTGTTGAAGTGCCTGTCCAAATCTCCAGATGGCAGCTCAAAAAAGTCGCCTGATGGAGTCTATTTAACAGACGCACATGTTCAAGGTTCAAAGTTCAATGTTTATTAAAACATTAAAGAACAAAGGCAAATGAAAATATCGAATTTTGAAGATATTGATTGCTTTAGGACACTGTGAAATGATCAAATGAAACTAAAGCGCAATAACGAAGAAGGCTGGATTCATGAAGATAAGAAACTTGATTACAGCTCTTAAAAGAATATTCGAAAAAGACGAAGAAATCCTATTTGCTTATCTTTATGGTTCCCATGTTTTCAATACTGTCCATTTTGAAAGCGATATTGATGTTGCAGTTTATCTTAAGCCTTCAGATATAAAGAAGCATATTAGAAAAGAAGAAGAGTTAACTTCGGCATTGGTAACAAAATTTCATACAGATAAGATTGATCTTAGAATACTCAACTCTTTGCCATTCTTGCTGCAATATAGAATTGTGAAGGAAGGAATTCCGATTTTAGTAAAAGATGCATCCGAAAGGGTCAATTTTGAAATCAGAGTGATGAATCGGTTCTTTGAATTAAGACCTTATCTTGATGAGTATTACCAGATGCTCTCGTCGAGGATCAATTCAGGCATTTAGATGAAGAAGAAGGAATTAGTTAGGAAAGATCGGATTATCGAATATCTCGATAACATTGAAAGACAAATCGAGGATATAAGGTCCATTCCTATTTCGAGTAAAGAATTCTTCATGGATAGGAAAAACTCTATTCAAATAAAAGCGATAAAATACAGTTTGGCTTGTTCCATTCAGGATGTAACACGGATCAGTGTCCATATTGCCTCAGCACTTTCTCTCTGGAAAGTCAGGGAGAGTGAAGCCGAGGCCATTTTGGCTCTATCTGATGCCGGGATCATTCCGAAAGAGTTGGCTGAAGAGATAAAAGGAATGCCCGCCTTCAGAAATAGAATTATTCATGATTATTTGCCAAATGAGTTTGACGCTGCAAGGCTCTTTGAAAGCCTGGGACTTCTGGATGACTTTAAGAAATTTTCAAAATATATTCTGAAATGGATTTCCAAAGATGAAACGAAATAGACCAGATGGAATAGAGGGAGAAAAAGGCGAAATAGACCAAATAAACCAAATAGACAAGATAAACTAAACAAACGAGATAAACCTTTTGCCCAGTCCATTGGCACAATTTGAGGATGAAATGTCTGGCCGAATTGAATGAAATTCGGGATGGCGGAAGCCTATTCTTCGTTATTTAAATTATCTATCCACTTTGAACTTCCCCAATTCCCATCCATCTGAACGAAGGGAATAAGTTAGAAGGAAAAAATTTGGGAGGAACTCGAACGAGTTAACAAAACTATGGAATTAAGGTCTCAACCTTAACATTAACCTAAACCTCAGCTTTGATCTGAAAATCGAAATATGGACCCTCAACAGATAGCTCGTCAAGCTAAGGACATTTTTGAAAAGTATGGGATTGAAAAGGCTATTCTGTTCGGTTCAATCGCCAAAGGACGCCAAAGCCGAAGGAGCGATGTGGACCTCATTCTCATTAAAAAAACCGATAAACCCTACTTTGAAAGATTCGAGGGTATTTTGAGAGAGCTTTATAAGGTTATCAAGGGAAGAGATATTGAAGTCTTTATTTACACACCAGAAGAGTTAAACCGCATTGCTCATAGAAAATTTATTCAGAAGGCCCTTCAAGAAGGGATGGTTATCTATGAGTCGAGATAAAGAATTATATGAAGCTCAAAGATGGTTAGAGACGGGAAACGAGGACCTGGATGCGGCTCGTGTATTACTAGAAAAGGACAAGTTTTCACATGCCTGTTTTTTTGCCCAGCAGGCAGGAGAAAAGGCTCTAAAGGCGCTATGGTTTTTCATAGGTGAGGATCCCTGGGGACATTCTATTCAAAAACTAATTTCAGAATTTCCCGATCCTTCTATTCGGAATCTGATGGAAAACCTTATAGAAGAGGCATCTGTTCTGGACCGTTACTATATTCCTACGCGATATCCCAACGGTCTCCCAGACTTGACGCCAGGAAAGTACTATTTCCGGAAGGATGTATTACTTTGCATTGATGCCGCTCAGCGCCTTTTGGATCAAGTCATGAAATGTATGAAAATTTGAATAAGAAAACCAGGCAAAAACTGTCAAGAGGGTAGGCAGGATACCCTATGTTCTATCAAGTTTTAAATTTTAAGTGATGAGTGATTTTAAGAAGATCGATGAAAGAACATTTGACTTTGCATTGCTGATCGTAGAGACATACAGATTTCTAATAAGAAAGAATGAATTTGTCTTGTCGAAGCAGTTGCTCGAATCTGGCACTTCAATTGGAGCCAACGTCCAAGAAGCCCAGGCAGGACAGAGTAAAAAGGATTTTATGTCAAAGATGGCCATTGCCTCTAAAGAAGCAAGAGAGACTGATTATTGGTTAAGATTGCTTAATAAATCTGGTTACCTATCCAGCTTTGACAAAAAGGAAGTACTGTTTTCAGAGATTAACGCTATAGTAAATATTCTAACAAAAATCGTCAAAACATCAAAGGAAAACATCAAAAGGTCTGCAACTCATCACTCAACACACAGCACCTAACACACAATGCACTCAATACCTAACACGTGGCGCATTCTAATTCTACTATTTTTGATTCCCTTAACCTTAACCTGGCTATTGTCTCTTCGTCCCGTTCGCCTCAAAATCGAAGATTATCATTTTAAACAGGGGAAATTTGACCAGTCCGATGACTATAAGGCTTAAAGATGGATAGAATTAACTAAAGGAACTATGAAAGCCAAGTATGCCCTTTCAAAAAACATATTTCAGATATTTAACCCATGAAGATCGAGTTAGATGCCAAATTGAATTGGAAAAGGGCCAGGTCACAAAATTCGTTATTCAATACGAAGTTCTGGTTCGGAGTGAATGGGCTGCCGTGACAAGGTTCGATACTTTTCATGACGCTGTTCATCGAGATTTAATATCTCCCGATGGGACAGTCACCAAGAAATGGTATCTCCAATTGAATTTTGACGAGGGTCTTACTTTTGCTTATAATGATATCGAAACCAATTGGGAGAGATACCGTGAGTGGTATCTATCCGAAACTGAGAGAAAGGACCAGTAAAGATGAGAAAAGAGGACCTTTTTAAAAAGAACCATTTATTGGGAATAGAGTTCGATCGGTATCTATTGGAGCATCCCGAAATCTTAGGGGAAGTTCCTGAGAACGCAGAGATATTCTTTCTCCCAGAGGATGATCCAGAACTATCTCAAGAGAATCTTAAGATAGCTGAAACCCGGAAGGTTGAAGGTAGAACGATTGTGTTGGTCAGGGTCGGCAAACTAGCTCCTCCTCGATCACGACTTCAGGATGTCCGTTTAGAATCTCTGTCCTTATAAGTTCTAGGACGCTAAGACTTTTTGATAACAACACTCTTATTAAGGAGAGCACAAAATTGTTTGCAATCACCACAGGCGCAGAGGATGCGGAGAGTGATGTTTTATCTGTCGGGGAGATGCCCGCAGACAAAAACCCCTCTGTGTCAAAGATTTGAATTTCGGCCAAAGGCCCGAGGGGCTTCTGGAGAAGCGGTATCTCCCCGATTCTCCAGAAATCACATCCCCCTCTGCGATCTCTGAGTCTCGAACTGTGGACCAGGCAAAAAAGAACTTGAAGGAAGTCATTTTAATCAACTTAGAAGAAGCCCAAAAGATGGGCACGCTGGATAAGCTCTTGCAAGAGGCTGGATTCGATGAAACGCAAAGTGTCATGGCTTTACGGAAAGAACTTGTAGGTTTTACGCCTATTGAAGTGGCACTATGAAGTCTGGGATCAAGCCTACGAACTATCAGGTTCAGGTAAACCCCGTTAGAAATTCCAGCGGGGCATTAAACCCCGGCGGAATTGTTCTAAAATGTAACCCCGCTTCAGAGCAGCGGGGCATTATTTCTAACGGGGTAAAAATATTTGAAGCGGCCGGTTGCACATACGTGCGAACACAAGGCGATCATCTTGTTTATCATTACCCTGGGGCAAAACGGCCCGTTGTGATTCCTAAATAAAAAGAAGTGCCCGTATTTATTATCTAACAGGGTGCACAAAAAAGTCATTTTTATTCAGGATGCTCAAAAATGCTCAGATACGAGGCGTCCGAAATCCTGAGGAGTGAGGCGTACTTGGACGTACGCCGCAACGACGAAGGATGAGGAGAACAAAGTAGATGGGCGTCTTTCAGCATCCTATTAGAACAACATGGAAGTCATTGGTGTGTCGGTAGAAGATTATCTCTTACTCCTTGAAAGGGATTGAGGATTTTTTCTTTACAGCTTTGAGCTTTCCTGATGCTTTCAACGCTCCAGATAAACGAGATCAACGGGATAGACGAAATAGACGGTCGAAAAGACAAAGGGCGATAGAACCAAAAGGATGAATGGGTTATTGACTCCAAACAAACCAGAAAGACCAGATAAACTAAACAGACGAGATCACCAGAATAGTTAATTATTCATGTCTGCCCCAACATGCTTTCCCATTTTACATTTCACCTTTTGTTTTAATAACCTTTTACATTTTCCATTTCCCATTTCACAAAGTGACAAACATCAAGATTAAAAACCCCGAGTTTTTTTAAGAGGTGAACCCCATGAGTATATTCAAAGTGAATGTCATCGCGTATAATCCTTCTAATTTAAATAAGTGCACACCACCTCTGGAAGTGTTAGTGGATACAGGCTCCGAACTTACCTGGCTCCCTGCTGATGCGCTTGTTCAGATCGGCATCATCCCTTTGCGTAAACGAAGTTTTCAGACCGCCACGAAACAGATAGTCCAAAGAGATATTGGATATGCAGTCCTAAGTGCCGAAGGCTTCGAAACAATTGACGAGGTTGTATTTGCAGAGACAGGGGATATGAACCTTCTTGGTGTCCGAACGCTCGAAGGATTTGGCGTCATTGTAGACAATATAGCGCACCGCTTTGTGGCTACAACGACACTTGCGGTATAAACTAACGTTTTCCTTATTTAGATGCTTAGACGCGATGAACGCTATAAACAAATCTTTCTTTACCTTGACCTTAGCCTTATCCTTTATCTTAACCTTGGCTTTCGAAAACCATGAAGTATAATTTCTCAAAATCTTCCTTTACCTTAACCTTTATATTAGCCTTAACCTGGGTATTTTACTTTTCACCTTTTCCCTTTAACAAGGACGCTTTACGAGATAGACTCGATAGATCTTTTACTCGAATTTGTGTTCTCATCCGTCAATGAAAAGTGCAAGTTTTCAACTACGTCCCCGTCTCTATTCTTACTCCCAATTAGCACTCGAAAAATCTGCTAAGGCCTTAATTTCTTGCTTCGAGGCATTTGAATGGACTCATGACCCATCAGAGCAGCTAAAGAAATTAATAGAAAAGGGTCTAATATCTAAAGATTTCTTAGAGGTTGCTTTGTCGGTTAAAGAGGCAGCACCTTGGCATGGGCGTTCAACCTATGGCGGATTGCGAAATGGTTTATGGAAAAGTCCTTCAGAGTTTTGTACGCATGAAGTTGCTTTTGATCTCCTTGGTAAGGCGAATAAATCCGTGGATAATGTGACATCATTTATTGAAAGGTTTTTTGAGAAATGAATTTAAACATTGACGACGTTAAAGAGAAAATAAAACAGATTATTCTCAGGTTAGGGAAAAGAGAGATATTAGCCGTGGGACTTTTTGGCTCATTAGCTAGAGGGGACCTAGATAAAAGGAGCGACGTTGATATTTTTGTTATCACGGAGAAGGAACCTTCACTAAGAGATCAAGATGAACTATATTTCACTTTCAGCCCATTAATATCACAATTTGGGCGGGATATCACTGTCTTGATATATGACATAAACAGTTTGAAAAAAATACCTTCTTGGCAAACTTTAAATCTCCTGAAAGATGCTTATTTTGTAGACGATCAAGAAGGGATAGAGGAAACATTTAAGAAAATTCTCTATAAGGCTCAAAAACACGGGATAATTTACGACGATCGGGAAAAGGTTTTTAAGTTGAAAGATCCAAAACGATTAGTCTTCTCCTTTCATGATTAAAAAGGAAAATTCTACTTATAGCAAAAGGACATCATGATTGACTCAACGACGCTAAGACCCAATGACGCTTTGACGTATAGGATAGACCAAACAGATGAGATAGATCAAATAAATGTCAATAATCAAGTCTGACCGCCAACGCCCTTATAATTCAGCGAAGGACGACAAAAAGGTTCTTGGATGACCGATATATTAGTGGAACTTCTGAAGAGTAAGCTTGCCTCTGAGGAAGAAGTGAAGTTCGCATACCTCTTCGGCTCACAGGTACGACAAGACGTCGGGAAGCGGAGCGACATAGACATTGCCGTCTATCTGGATAATGGTGTGGACGGTTTCCGCTACCGGCTGTACCTGATGGAGGCAATCATAAAGGCTGTCAAGAACGAGAAAGTGGATATCATAATACTGAATACCGCTACGCCCCTCCTGTGCCATCAGGTTGTGAAGAATGGGGTGGTTTTGAAGGATGACAAAGGGCAGAGGCTTGATTTCGAAACACGGGTGCTGAAGGAATATCTTGACACCGAGTATCTCAGGAACACCCAACTGTCTTACATGAGGGAGCATATCAAGGGGGGCACATACTTTGGTTAGGAAGGAAGTGATCACGGCGAGGCTCGAAAGGCTTCGCGAATATGTAAAGACCCTGAGAGCAATTCAGAAATACGACCCTGAAAGATTCAAGAATGATATTTTCATCCATGCCACGGCAGAACGTTATCTCCAGCTCTCAATCGAATGCATCCTTGACATAGGCAACCACATTATATCGGATCGCGGGTTCCGTAAACCGGATACCTATGCCGAGGTGCTTGAAATACTTGTTGAGAAGAAGGTGATTCCTAAAAAGCTCTTTCAGGAACTTCAAGGGATGGCTGCCTTCCGCAATATTCTTGTTCATGACTACCTCCAGATCGACCTTGACAAGGTATACACTATCCTCCATGAAAAGCTTCCGTATATTGAAAAACTGGGCGCTGCATTCGGCCGGCTTTTATGAATGGAGCATGGTGTTTACGAATCACGTTACCGTTGGACGGTAAACGAAACGGGCTTCGACCCTTGGCTCCCCATCGCTATCGTTATAATGTTTCTTGATGTTTAGCTTTTCACATTTAGCATTTCACTTTTCACAACTATGATCCTCTAAACAGAGGAAGTTGACAAAATAGACAAAATAGACCAAACCAACGAAATAGACTCAATGACGCAACGACCCAATGACGTATAGGATAGACCAGACAGAAAGTATGGAGCTAAGGGATCCAGAAAAGATGAAATTGAGAACCGAAGATATAACAGAACGTTTTGCCTCAGAATTGAAAAAGCGTTTGGGTGATAAGATTTTGGGGATTTATCTCTTCGGAAGTGCGTCAAAAGGGAGTGATACAGAAGAAAGCGATATTGATATATTGGTTGTTTATTCTGAGATAGATGAGCACTACCTTTTAGAAATAGCCAGTGAAATCAGTTTTAATATTGCCTGTGAATATGGGCGATTGATTGAAACTATTCCTATGTCAAAACAAGAATTTGAAAAATCTTTAGGCTCCTCACCTTTTCTTTGGGAAGTTCTTAAATTTGGGAAACCAATCTTTACAACATTACTGGGTACAGAATGGGAATTGGATTTTAATGAATATCTTGATTTAGCGGAGGAATATCTTGGTTATGCAGAAGATGCGCTCCGAGAGAACAAATTACGTTTATCAATTGATAGTGGATATAATGCTTGCGAGCTTCTGGTAAAGGCACTAATTATCAGTACAAAAAATCCATTGCCATCTTCCCATGGAGGTATTGTAAGCCAATTTGGTAAGTTGTTTGTTTTAAATCAAAAAGCCCCAGAGCATTTAGGCCGCAATCTTAACCTTGGTTTGGACTTAAGAGCAAAGGCACGTTACAGACCCCGGATTCAACTGGAAGTTCGAGATGCTGAGTTCGTAATTAACCTTGCTCAGGAATTAGTTCTGATTGCAAAAAAAGAATTAAAACGATAAAACCCCTTATCCATATTAATATCGACGCTAAGACTCCATGACGCTATGACTCAATGACGCAACGAAGCTATGGACGAGATTGACCAAACAGACTAGATAGACGGGATAGACGATAAGATTCAAGGCCTGACACATTTTGTTTGCTCAGATTAAGAAAGAAGGATTGTTGTAACTCTATCAAATGAAAAGGCTTCTTTATCACATAGGTCGATTAAGCGAAGAAGAAGCTTTGAGGCTAGACTTTTCAGACGGTCTTTCTCGGCCAGTACATGAACGGATTGAATTAGGATTTATACTGATTAAATTACCAGTCGTGGACGAAGAGCGTTATAGGATATTTAATAGCACCAAAGAATATCGTATATGGGCAAGCCAAAATTTACCCAGATGGCTGGGTTATTATTCCACGGATGATTGATAAATTTATAAGATTAGTAGAGATTTTCAATAAATATAGTGTTAGATACCTTTTTATTGGAAAGGGTGCTGCCATTCTTTATGGCTATCCGGGAACAACTCAAGACATAGATATATTCCCAAAGAAAACAAAAGAAAATTGCAATAATCTTGTAAGGGCATTGAAAGAACTCGGATTTGGTATGGATAAGGCACTCGAAGATGGAATCATTGCGGGAAAAGATTTCATCCAAATCAGGGGTGGACCTTTTCCGATCGACATCGTATTTGCACCTGATGGAATAGAGTCATTTGATGAAGCTGAGAAGCGTAAAACGCTCATCGATGAAAGATTCCCCTGTGCTTCAATTGAAGATATTATCGAAAGCAAAAGAGCCGCTAAGAGACAAAGGGATAGGGAAGAACTTCCACGGTTGGAGGCATTTAAGGATGAATTAAAGAAGAGAAAATGAAATGTTTCTTTAGCGAAACGCTTTACCCTTCACGTTTAACGATTCGTGAGACCAAACAAACCAAATACACTACGGTATGATCATGAGGTGGATGTCCTTTTCTTGCTTCTTAGAGAAGATCCCCCAGTAGATGCGGTTGAGGAGCCAGGGGGCGTTATTGCCAGTTACGGCGAGGATGGAGAACCAGTCAGCGTTGAATTTCTCAATGCCTCTTTGAGAAGGCTGGTCGCCCCCGGTGAGGTCAGTGTTACGATACAGACAAAGGTATGAACCTTTGATGATGGATAGTCTAAGCTTAACCTTAACCTAAACCTCAATTTCGTTCTCTAATATGTCATCCTCAAAGTTCTCGAAATCCTCCTTTACCTTAACCTTAGCCTTAACCTTGCTCTTAACCTGGGTTTTGTCTCTTCGTGTTGTTCGCCTCAAAATTCGTGATTATTATTTCAACCGTGGAAATTTTGATCAAGCGGTTAATTGGTATCAAACACAACAACGATGAACAAAGAATCTTATAATTTTATGGACGTCCCCAAAATCTACTCAGAAAACTGACCTTACAAATTTTTAACACTAAAGGAGGTAATTGATAAAATGGATTTCTATACGACAGTATTGAGAAAAAGCGGACTTTATTGGGTGGCACTTTGCCTCGAAAATGGATTGGTGGGACAGGGAACCACGAAAGATGATGCAATTAAAAAGCTTAAAGAAGCTATAGAATGCTTTGAAGAGGAATGTAAGAAAGAGGGTGATGTATATAACGCACCTATTTCTGTAAAAGA
>Ga0315274_10009632_pt1 | contig 13939 bp, 18 predicted proteins | sample YL17G02_20_MG_FD_203700 | JGI IMG/M metagenome (GOLD analysis project Ga0315274, IMG submission 203700) | Sediment microbial communities from Yellowstone Lake, YNP, Wyoming, USA - YL17G02_20 | ecosystem: Environmental > Aquatic > Freshwater > Lake > Sediment | place: USA: Wyoming | collected...
GGAGTTGTTGGCTCTTGAGATTATGCCTGACCATATCCATCTGTTTATCGGTGCAAAGCCTACTCATCGTCCTTGTGATATTGTGCATCAGTTGAAGGGTGAAAGCAGTAAGCAGTTGCGTTCTCATTTCCCCTGGTTGAAGTATCTTTACGACCAACATCGTAAGCAGTTCCCGAGTCTCTGGGCAAGAGGCTACTACTGTGGTAGTGCAGGTCATGTATCACAGGAAGCTGTAGCCCGTTATATCGCAGAACAACAGGGTAAGAAGGATGTTTTCGAGTATAGCATCTTTGGTAATCCCGAGGTTAAGATAGGTAATTTCACTCAGACAAAGCTCGGAGGGTTCTAATGTATTGTTGCATCTGTGGAAAAGAGGGAGCTTCACGAAGAAATAGACTTTATGTAAGAGATGATGAAGATGGTTTTACAGAAGAATATCATTTTGCTTGTAATCATTGTTTTAGAAATTTTGGAGGTAATTAAAATGTCATTCGGAGAAGATGAAATTGAAGGTGGTAATCCATTTCCGTTTAAAGATAAAACTGTATTGTGTTGTCCGTGGTGTCAATGTTGTTTGACTCCTATTAAAGAACCTTGTAAATTTAAATTTAGATGTAATGGTTGTAATAAAATTATAAAAATAGAATTGCTTGGTGATAAGAAAAAAAAGAAAAGCGAATCGCTTGGTAATGTGGAATCTCACGATTGGAGGAGTACCGAAGATAAGGCAGAACATTATCAGTATATGCGAAGGAGAGTTGAGGATGAACGACCACATCATTATAGATAAAACCACGGGAGGTTCCCAATTCCTCACAAGGTTAAAACCTTGTGTATCCTTGGGACGATTATTATGAAGGACGATATTTTAACTGTTAAAAAAGTTGTAGAAGAAATACTGAAGGAAGATGAGCTTTCACGGAATAATGATTCACGGCTATGTTTAAAGGTACTTCAGAGAATGGGTTATGGTATCTTTATTCCTTACAAAGAGCTTGATGATATTCCGAAGTTTGAGTCGATTAGCCGTTGTAGACGAAAATTTCAGGAGACTGGTTTGTTTCCTGCTGCTCCGAAGGTTATCGAGGAGCGTAAGGAAGAAGAAGCGAAGATGAAGCAGATTAAGAAATGGTTTTGAAGCATCAGCAACCCTTATATATTACATGGATGATACATACTACGATACATTATGAAACACATACACGTAATCGTTGAGGACAACGAATATAAGAGGCTGTTGAAACAGAAGAAAGACAAGACCTGGTATGAGTTCCTTATGGAGAAGGAGTCTCCGAGGAAACAATAGTGAGGACTGATGGTGATTGATGATGAAAGTGTATGAGATGAAACCTGAGATTGTTGGTAACGCTGTTGAGACTGATGATGCTATTGTGGTGACGCTGAATAATCCGAATCGCGTGATTATCATTGCGAAGAAAGACATTGTTGTTGGTGACACAACGGTAGAGAGCATTCGTGATGTGAAAGAGGAATGGGTGCTTGATAAGGGTGCGGTTGTTGCTCAGGTGCGTCATAACTATATCCATAAGAACATCCTTGATGAGTTCCGTCATGCGAAGAACCGTGATGAGATGATGGCTGTCATCAAAAGGTATTTCCCGTCGAACAAGAAGTCATCTCAGGAGACGCTTTTTCATGTGTATAAGCGTGCTGTGGAGAATGGTGTTGTTTCTGTTCCGATGAAGACCGAGGGTTTGAAGAAGAGGACGGCTGAAGTGAAGAAACAGTTGGCTGAGTTGAAGTATCTTCCTGTAAAGGAAAAAGCTGGTCTTGGGAAATCGTTGAATGATTCTGTAGCTCTTGGAGTGTATAAGCGTTATCAGCTTCGCCTTTGGAATAATGCAATGGCTGATTTGATGAGCCGTGTGAATAGTGCGATAGCGGATAAGGTGAGCAACGGATGGTTCATGGAGACATTTAAGGGCATCTGCGGAACGCATGACATTAACTATACTCAGCATGTGCATAACGCATGGATGATGTGGCTGAAAGATACTGGTCTAGTGTCATCGAAGCGTGGTAGTCCTGGTTCAAGGAAGATAATATATACGATTCATAAGCGTCCTGAGATTCCCAGGACGATATCAACATAATAAGAGAGGTGAAAAGAAAATGATTAAATGTTTTGATGTCGAGGAGATTTTCCTCGGAGAGGCTGGTAAAGGTGACAAAATAGTGTTCAAAAACACAAACGACTTGAGATTGGCAAGAGCCGAAATCGACGATGGGAAGAGCATATACGTGAAAACAAACGACGGATTAATAACAGAATTGGCACATAGGATGGTGTACCAAAAAATCTATGATGGGACGATTCGTCTGTGTGCCAGGACTGTTTCAAAAGAAGGTGAGTGCTGATGGACATTCTTGGTCTTATCATCGCGTACTGGTGGGTTGTTGTCCTGCTTATCATTCTTGCGGTCATTGGTATCGCGGTGAGCATCTATACGATTGTTCCTGCGAATGAGGCTCATGTCGTCATTAAGGGTGGGAAGCGTCGTGTGTATTCATCTGATAAGAACTATAGTACTGATGAGAAAGCATCGTATTTCCATATACCGAGATGGTTGCCGACGTATGGTATGGTTGTCCATAAGATGCCTCTTGGTATCTTGTCGATTGCTGTGCCTGAGTTCCTGGCGTGGGATATCAACCGTGCGAGGTTCACATGTGAGATTCGTGCTTTCGTTGTCATCCATGACCCGATTCAAGCGTCGATGCGTTTCCCTAGTGAAAGGACGATGATTGACATTGAGGAGCTTGGTGTCCAGGTTTCTAAGATTGTTGAGGCGACGATGAGGGATTCGACGACGAAGAAGAACATCCGTGAGATAATCAATAATCGTCAGGGTATCATTGATTACATTAAACAGCCGTTGTCTGAGGTCATATCAAGTTGGGGTCTGACGTTGACTGATATCGAGTTGATTAATTTCAGTGACCCGACGAAAGCTGAGTTCGGTGAGAAGGAGCCTCCGCATGTCGTCCGTGATATCAGCGTCATTGAGGAAGTGAAGATTAACAGTGAGATGCGTCGGAAGAACGCTGAGGAGCTGAAGCTGGCTCGTATGACTGAGGCTGAAACGAATGAGTTGGCGACGAAGCGGGAGATAGAGCAGCATGAGGAGATAGCGAAGCGTGAGCAGATGAAGAACCAGCTTGTCGCTGTAACAAGGAAGGGTGCTTTGGAGAAGGAGCTGGAGGTTGAGAGGACGCAGCAGGTGACGATGCAGGAGATTGAGAAGGCACGGGCGTTGGTCGAGGCTGAGCAGAAGAAAGCGGTTGAAGTGATTAACAAGCAGCAGAAGCAGCTCATCGGAGAGGGTGATAGGCTTATGAAGACTGAGCAGGCGAAGGGTGACGCTTCACCGATTCGTGAGCGTGGTTTCGCTGAGGCTGAGGCGAAGGAGAAGTTGCAGGATGCGTTGAACAAGTTCGGTGATAAGGCGATTCGTGCGTTGGTCGCTGAACGTATCGTTGATATGCAGCAGGCTGTTGGTATCGCTTCTGCGAGGGCGTTGGAGAAGGCTGACCTTCGGATATTCTCAGGTGATGGTCAGGCGAAAGCAGGGTTCGACCTTGGGAAGCTGGTGGAGAGCATCAAAGCGAGTAGTGATACGACTGCGATGGCGACGTTGAATAAGCTGGCTCGTCCAAATGATTTGGGGTTCAAGGAACTGCTTGGTGCGATGCTTGGTGTGCAGACTGAGGTGGAGCTGGAGAAGGAGAAGAAGCGTCAGGGAAGCGTTGCTGAAGCGATGGCGGATACGCCATCTCCTTCTTCTTCTGACGCATCAGAGCCAGTGGTTGTTGATGCTCCGAAGCGGAAAAGGCGTGGTAAATGGCTTGGTGATGAGCATGGTCAGTGATGCCCTTTATTCTTTCAAAGGGAAGCTCATTGAAGTCATCATACAGGATGAGGATGACTTGCAAGCGTTATTGATGGAGGCTGACGCGAATGGTGTCACTGTGAAATGTCGTGATGATGATGACAATGATTGTCTGCAATATATTCCCTTCGACACTATTTTGCGTCTGAAGCTGTTGACTGATTCTCAGCCGAATCCTAAGAAGATGGACGCTGGCTTGGAGATTGAGGACTCTGATGACATGAAGGTTCGTCTTCAGGCGAGGGAGGTTGATAGCATTGTCTCTTCATCATTGGGTAAGGGGTATGAGGTGGAGATGGATGATGATGATTCTCTTTCGGTGTCAGACCCAGAGGGAGATACTGTCATTGAGAGTACTGATGATGGTCTGACGGTGTATGATGAGTCTGCGTTTGAGGCATCGAAGAAGATAGCGGTCATCATGGGAGTGAAGAAAATCATCAGGGATTATCAAGAGGAGTGAAGGATGATGTCCCCCATCCTTCTCCTTTTTTTTGTTTTGTTCCCTCTGTTGCTTCTTTTCTATCTTATCATAGAGGCTCGTAGGTTCTCATGGATGTCGTACATCACTATCATGGTCATCATGGTGATTTCTATTGCTGTTGTTTTCCCTGCGATTACTTCGGTCATGGATAATTCTTCAGGTAACTCATCAGGTAATCTCAGTGAGCTTGTTAAGTCGTGGGATGGTTTTGCATCTGGTTTTCCGACGGAGACGATGTGGTTGGTTCTCAAGGTTGTCGTCATTGTTTTCGCTGTTGTTTTTGTTGTGTGGCTTTGCTATACGCTTATGCGTAGCATCATTGAGGAAAAGGATAGGAGTGAACGCAGAGCAAGAACAGCGAGGACAGCAATAGATATAGATAGGTATATCGAATCAAAGAAGAAAGATGATATTGATTGGGAGAAATATTCTATGGTAACTATTAAGAGAAAAAGTGTTGATGGTGCAGGGGAGCAGATTGTGAAGAAGGATAAAAAAGAACTGATTGTGTCTGGTTGGAGCAGGGGTGGTAAGAAATGATTTTATGGAAGAAGCTGATTCTTATTATCGTCATGGGTATTTTGTTGGGTTCTAGTGTGTATGTGATGTTCTTTGCAGGAGGTAATTAATATGGATGAGAAAGTAATCTGTGATTTGAAGGCAAGGTGTCTTGACCGTATCGACTATCCGTCGTGTTGTGTGGATTGTGAGAACAATGAGAAGAAGCATTTCTATAAAGAGAGACATGATGGATGATGTAGTTTCAAAGGAATCTCATGGTTTAATATCTGATTCTTTAAATAATCATTAAGGACAGGGATAGAAATGCAGGGTAGACAGATGAACGGAAAGTGTTTTGAAGTTTGGCGATTTCGATACATTTTTTATCACTGTTCATCCTACAATCCTGCTATAGATGGATAGGAGTTAATCAATGGATGAGAAGTGTCCTAAGTGCGGTTCAAAAATTAAAAGAATAGGAAGATGCGGATATTGTGAAAATCCTTTCTGTGAGGTAAGCAGTATTCGTTTCAGGAAATAATTTCTTATATAGATGAAAAAATCTGGAGATGTACATAGGGCTACGAGTAAGGCTAGCATGAAAGTAGTATCTGAACAGATATTGGCGAATGGAGGTTCAATTCCTCCCGTCTCCACTAACAAACAGAAGTGATAGTAAGTGAAATTGGATGATAAGATTCTCGTTATATGTGTGACGTTTTTTATTCTTCTATGCGTATATACTGCTCTTGCGTGTTATCAGCATAGCAGATATCGTCCGTATGATTTGATGAAGCATCCTGTATGGGATGATGCTAAAAAGAGATGGGTTGGTGATGGTTTCACCTGCTACGATTTCACAACAGAGGCGATTGACTGGTTCAACAGTATTGGTGTGAAAGCGTATAGGGTAATCGGATATGATAAGGTGACTGGTGAAGGGCATTCGTGGGTTGGCATTGATTGTTTCGGTAATATACTTCATTATGAGCCTCAGTCATTGATGTTCTTTGACCCATCAGATGAATACAAGGATATCACGGTGAACTACAATAGATAATCCTTATATCGTTCATGACGCATTTATGCCTCATGAAGAAAATACTTTTATTAGGACTTTTTGGGCTAGTACTTCTAGGACTGTTGATTGTGTTGATGCCGACTGGTGAATCAGTGAATAATCCGAACATCTGGTTCTATGACCAGACTGGTAGTAAAGGCTCGGAGATATTCGTTGACAATATTTCTTTCAACAACAACATGACATCTGAAGTATATGCTGATGATTTGGTGACACCAAGAACAATATTGAACACGTATCGTACTCGTATCCAATGGATAACAAGCACAGGACTATGGTATAACCTGAGCTACCCGTTGTCACCGATGGACTCTGGTGCTTTCAACAGGACACAGTTTTATTTCTATGCAAAATGGACTGGTACACCAACCAGTGTCACCTTGAAGTTCGAGATAACACTGTTGAACAATAACTCGAAGTTCAACAGGTCAGTAACCATAACAGCAAATGGGACGTATTATATCCTGACTGGTCTGGAGATGTGTAAAGCATGTACTCGTTATATGTGTACTGCCGTGACATCTGGTTTCACTGGTATGCGTGTCATGGTGAATCAGTCTCGTTGGGGTGTGATTGCGAAGTATGATAAAACATATTATGTGAAGGATGCGTCATTCCAGTTTTACGGAGGGTACATGCCATCTGATAAGACCATCAGCATCAACGACAACATCGTTTTTAATCTATCATCGACATTTGATGATTACCCGTTCCTCATGTATGGTCAGAATCATATCCAGTTCACTGACTGCTGCATCTACGTGAATGATAACTCGAATCTTTGGAGTAAGAACAAATGGCTTGCGTCACTCAGTAGAAGGACTAACATAACAAGATGTTATTTCTACATAAAAAATTATAATAAACTTGCAGGAGCATTCGCAACAGATTTCAATATTACGTCATCTGTCTTGAATCAGGTAGCAGTTGATTTCGGGACGATAAAGAACATCAACGATACTGTCTTTGTGAACACGGGTAACTCTGCATTGAAATATTATAATAAGTTCTACAGTGGTGGGACATTGAAGGACTGTATCTTCAAGGACTCGAAATACGGTTTCTACACCTACGGGACTCTTCATAATTATAACGTGACTGATTGTCTTTTTAAGAACATCCAGTATCTTATGTTTCCCAATAGTCAGACTCAGATAGTTCATTTCAATAACTGTACTTCTACATCATGGACTGTTGATACTTCCGCAGTAACACCATATCTCACTGGTCAGACGTATCGTTCTTATTCGTTGGAAGCACGGATAATGAACGGTTCGTCTCCGATATCATCAGCGAGTGTGAAGATTTACAATAAGGATAACGTATTGAAGTATTCTGGGACGACTAGCTCTGGTGGTTATATTCCGAAGCAGATGCTTGATTTCTGCGTATGGAACACATCATATCCTGGTACTCCCTATCTTTTTGCTCCGTATACGATTAACATTACGAAGACTGGGTTCAGGAGCCTGAACTATGTTTTCAACATCACGACGAAGCTGAATCTTTCTATAGGGATGACACGTAACACGACGACTCCTTTGACGCTGTATGAAAACATCGGTAATGCAATTGGTACACATCAGTATTCATTGACTGGGACTGGATACAAGGTATGGGCAAACTACACATCATCTCTTCTATCACGTCAGAACCTTAATGCGTATCTCACAGGTACGCATCAGAGCCGTTGGAATGCGACCACTGGTACTTGGATGAGTTGGGCGAATTACTCAGGTGCGAACCTCATTGCAAGATATAATCAGTTGAACCCGTATCAATCTGGTACGCTCCAGACAAGGTACAATGCGACGACGAACAATTGGGTGAGTTGGGCGAATGTGTCAGGAGCGACATTATTGGGACGATATAACAAACTGAATGCGTATCAGTCTGGTACGAATCAGAACAGATATAATTCTTCGACGAACATCTGGATGGATTGGACGAATGTTACTGGTGCGAATCTGATTAGTCGTCAGAATATAGTGAATGTTTCTGGTACGCATCAGAGCGGGTACAATGCGACGACGAACAATTGGATGAGTTGGGCGAACTACACAACGGGTATTGGGAAGACAGATAAGATTGTGAATGCGACAGGGACGACGCAGTATCGGTGGAACAGTACGACTGGTAAATATTGGGTCTGGGCGAATTGGACTGGTACGACAACCCCTATCTCTGTGGTTGACACAAAGAACAATGTAACAGGAAGTACGACCTATACGCTTGATGGGACTGGGTATCATGTAGCGAGTACTCATGAGAGCATCCTGAATCAGATAAGCAATCTGGTGAACGCGACAGGGACGCATCAGAAGAGATGGACTGGTACGGTATGGGACGACTGGGCGAACATAACGGGTACGACGACACCGATTACGCTTTACCAAAATCCTGTGAACGCTTCAGGGACGCATACCTATATGCTTACAGGGACAGGGTACAATGTCTACGCGAACTACACAGGTTATAATGGATTAAGTTTCATTGAGAATCTCATCAATGCGACAGGGACGCATCAGCAGTCTTGGTCAGGGACAGCATGGACTATCTATAACAATTACACGGGGAATGCTTCTGGAGCGTGCAACAGCACGAACCTGACGCTTTATAGCAGCATCATTAATGCTTCAGGTTTCCATAACTCAAGCTATGACCCTGTGGCTGGCTGGAGCGTCTGGGCGAACTATACTGGTAACACGACAGCGTTGCATCTTGATGAAAACATCGTTGAAGCAATAGGCTCACATGATTATCTGTTGAACAATACAGGGTACTGGGTCTGGGCGAATTATACGGGATGGAGTTCAGCGTTGTTCATTAATACATCGAACATGACGAATGTTTCTGGATATTTTGATTACAATTATGATACGGTATCTGGATGGAACGTCTATGCAAATTTCTCTGGTAATCTCACCCCATTGAATCTTCTTGAGAACATCATCAATGCGACAGGGAGCCATGACTATCTTCAGAACTCGACGGGGTACTGGGTATGGGCGAACTATACTGGTAACGCTTCTGGAGTGTGCAACAGCACGAATCTTACGCTTTATGAAAACATTGTGAATGCTTCAGGGTTCCATAACTCAAGCTATGACCCTGCGACTGGATGGAAGGTATGGGCTAATTACAGCTCAGGAATTGGTATAACAAATAATATCGTTAATGCGACAGGGACGCATCAATATAGATGGAACAGCACATCTGGTAAATTCTGGGTCTGGGCAAATTATACTGGTGATACGACTCCTGTGACGCTTCATCAAAATCCGATTAACGCTACAGGGACGCATACGAAGATACTGCGTGGAATAGGAGGTTGGGATGTGTACGCCAATTATACTGGGAACGCTTCAACGGCTGCAACGATAACGCTTTATCAGAACATAGTTGATGCTTCAGGGACGCATCAATACGCTTACAACGGGACAGGATACAGGGTCTACGCCAATTATACTGGGTATAATCACAGCATCAATTTCATTGACAACATTGTAAATGCCACTGGCTCCCATGACTCCGCATACAACACAGGGACAGGGTGGAAGATATGGAATAATTATACAGGTAACACGACACCAGTGTTCCTCTTCGACAACTTCCTGAACGCCACAGGGACGCACGTGAAACAGCTTCGATTACCTGGATGGTACATATGGTCAAACGTGACAGGGAACACATCTACTGCGGTGAACGTGACGACAATCATACCAATCAGCACAGGGAACAATATAGCATCAATGCCATTCCTTTTGGGACTCACGATAGGGACACCAGGGCTTTTCTTCATAGGAAGGAGACGAAGGAAAAAGTAGGGTTTAAGTAAACGCAAAGCGATTACTTTACGTACCTCATATGCCTTCATAAATAAGTGCCATATTGGGGGAAGACGAAAAAAAGGAATGTATTGATTTATTTTCTCCTTCACCAGGACACCTCAAGAATCAATACAGCTTCCGTTTCACTCATCCTCTCAAACCAAGTCGTCTTCCCCCTTCATCCCATCATTTTTTTAGGAATTATTATAAAGCAATGTATGTATTCAGAAATATGGGTGGTTTGAAGAGGGCTTTCATTATCTTTTCTGGACTCTTGTTCGGCTTTGGTTTTCTCATAGTGAACCTATTAGTATTCATCGCAGCATATCTCAATGGAGGAAACACGGTAGTCCTTGGTTTTGGTGATACGGGTATGATGAGCCTGATGATAGTGTTGCTTGTTCTCTTGATGGTCTTCATGGGGTTCTGCATCTTTCTTTCTTATGAGTCAGTAAAAGCTCGTCTGCAAGAAGAAATAATCAGGAGGAAAGTATTAGCGTCACAAGAATCGGAATCATCATCGCAGCAGTTTGCTTGCTCATGTCATCGCTAGTTTCAGCAACAAACATTACTTGTGATGATGCGACTGTGAAGGTGAACCAGAGATTTGAGGTTGTGGTGCATTGCGTACCATCAACATGGGTGAAAGCGTATGAGGCAAGACTTAGTTTTAACGCTTCAATCATTAAAGCAAATTTTGTGAGGGAGGGAACTTTATTCGAGGAATACCAGACGTTCAAAAGCCCTGGACTGGGAATCATAGATAATGTGAATGGCTCGATAAAAAACATCTATGCTCTCATTGTAGGAAAGGGTAATGTTTCTACGTCTGGTTCTCTTTTTATCATTAACTTCACAGGTTTAAAGAATGGTTCGTCACAAATAGTTTTCGACATGATGCTTCTGACAAATGAGACGAAATACCTTGAGGATGTGAACACGACTGATGGTCTTGTCACGATTGATGGCTATATGATTCCTCATCAGGAGCAGAACGATACAGTGAACATAACGCAGGTGTTCCTCTTTGAAAACTTCATGGATGCCACAGGGACACATGAGAAACATCTTGGTAGACTCGGTTGGTACATCTACGCGAATGCAACAGGAAATGTTACGAATGATGAGCCAGGGGTGAATGATGAGCCGAACAACACTCCTCAGAATGATGTTGACCCACTTAGTCAATGGACAGGTAACATAGTCATGGGTTTAATCGTGGTGTTCCTCATCATCTTCCTGTTCAGTAAACTCCTGGGGTGAATAGTGTGGTGAAGGAACGAACAAAAAGGATATTGAGATGGGAATGGTTCAACAGGTACTCCATAAAGAAACGAGTAATCATCCTTTATCTTGCTATTGTTGTTGGGGTGAGCATTGATGCGTTGTTATCATACCTGGCGTATCTTCGTGACCCATTGCATTTCATCATGAATGAGCAGTCGATGGAAGCGGTGATGTGGGCAAGGGATGGAGCGATACCATACTTCACGCCAATCATGCTTATCGTTCTCCCGATATCTCTTTATTACACGCTGAGAGGGACGAAGCATATGGACGATGATGTAGTGAAGAATGCTTCGTATATCACGGAGAAGCGTCAGAAAAGGATTCAATGGTTCATACGCTCAAGCGAAATAACCATTTACGAGGTATGCTTCGCGTTATGCTTTTTACGCATCATCGGTGGATTGAGCTGGTGGACTGACCTAAGAATAATTGCTCCCTTGTTTGGTTTCGGTATAGGATACATCATCGCTGGTGCAGTCGTCATCGGTGTGTTCATGTTCCTTGGTGAGTACTCTATACGAAAACTGAAAAAAGAGATAAGAGAAGCATCATCAGGGATGTAGTGTAACAAGATGGTTGTTTCCGAGATGATGTTGAGGGAGCAGGACAGGGAACGTGGGAGAAGATATAGGAAGCGTCATGGGAACGGACGCATTGTTTTATGGAAGAAGGAACATCCAGAGGAAACGAAGTTGATTGGGAGGAGATGGTATTATAATCATATTGAAAAGGCTAAAGAAAACACGATTGCTTGGCGTAAACAGAATCCTGATAAAGTAAGATTGCAGAACAAACGTGCAAAGAAACGGTTACGTGAACGGGAAAGAAGACGATTGGCTGCTTCTGGAATAAGACAAAAAATGAGCATGGAATGTATTCCTGGTAAACGTGGTTCTCTATGTAAAACATGTGGGAGGGAGATACCGTTTATTGGGAAGCATACTCCCAAGAAATATTGTGATTCGTGTTTCCCTCAGATAATGGCATTGAAGAGAGTGTTAGGGATGATGCGTTTCAAAGAAAAAAACAAAGGTCATTATAAGAAATGGTATGCAGGAAGCATAGAAAAGATTGTTGCGGTGACATGTATCTTCTGTGACGATATCATTCCTGGTAATGGTGGGAAACTAATATGTGAATCATGTAAATCGAAATGGGGGAGGAAAACGCCAGCAACAGTAGAGTTCGCTTTATCGAGTCATCCATCGTTCACGGAGATGCCAAAGGATTTGTTGATATGGAAAAAGATTATTGAATTAAAGAAAGAAGGGATAATGAGGATATAGTTGTTCAGAAGAATGATGAGAACAAAGGAAACAACAGCATCGCTAAAAAAATAACAGGAATAAAAGGCAAAGGATTTTTTACAGATAAGGTGACGAAACCTTGATGTTTCAAAGCATCTATTTCAGGTTGTTTCAAACCCTTCATGAAGTGGTCATTTTTTAGTACCATACCTGGAATGATATCTTCGATTGGTAAGTCGATTGTCGTCTTAGTGAGGAAATTAAGTTTATGTTTTGTTTTATAATAAATATACCATCCGATAGCCCAAGGGATACTGATACCACCAAGGAGGAACATGAAGACCCGTAGATTTGTGAAATCATTGAGGAACCAGCAAAGCGAACCGATGACAAGTGCATCTCCTATACCAAATCCACCTTTGCTACAAAGGCTGATGACCAGGAAGATGACGAAACCGAAGATGAAGCAGTAGGTCGCCTCAAGGCTGATGCGTTGACTAAGCAAAACAGAAGCGATGACGACAAGGTAAAGAGCGATGACGTAATGCGTGCTGATACGCCTAAAGCGTAAATCTTCGATGGTTGCGTAGAACAGGATTATCATGATGAAAAAATAGGGGATGATGACGAAGATGTTTATGGATATCAGCCTTCTAGTAATATTGTTTCTGTTGAGGTGAGCTGACATCTGCTGCTGGTATGTTCACCCGTGATTCACGGAAGTTACGCACGCGGTATCCGCAATGAGGACAGGACGTGATAGGGTTCTGGCTGTTCGTGAACCAGGTGTATCCACAATGCTTGCATTGTATCCTTTTTCCTGATAGGTTTTTTGGCATGAATCTATGTATGTCATTTATGAATATAAAGATTGTCAAGAATCTTATACCAGAGCTGTCTGATGCGTTGACGTTTCTTCACTTGCTGGAACCTGGTGACTTCATCGTAGAAGACCATCTTGAAGAATGCTGCGATGGCGACGATAGGTGTGATGATGAGTGCTGTTGGGTACGTGCATTGCGTCTGACCAAGATGCTCGGTGCAGCGTATCTGGAAGAAGCTGTACAGGAAGACGCTGGTGCTGAAAACGAAAAGGAATATCTCTAGTGCATCTTTCCGCATACAATAACTTAAATAGTATTTAGAGTATTTATGTGTTGGTGCGTGTGGAGAAGAATACAAAGAAACAGATTGTTGTAGCCGTGTCTCCAGAGACAAAAAGAAAGCTCATGAAGATACGTCATTTCCTTGAGGACAAGACGAGCAAGCTCTGGAGTCTTGGTAAGGTCATTGATTTTCTCTGCAAGGAGCATGAGAAGAAATGACCGATGGTAATGAGTCATGGGGTCTTCAGCGTGCTGAGGAGACATACCAGTATCGTGAACTACTGATTTATCATCTTGACAAGCTCACGCTTCTGTTCGGTGATTACCTGGCGAATGAGGCACGGGGAACAAGGGATGAGTCATTGTTCAACAACATGCTTTCAGAGATGCTGGTATTGGTTGCCCATCTGTACCCGAAGATTCAGGGTGGAGGGAAGAAGACCGAGTTATTGCTTGAGGAGTTCAAGGAGTTCGTCCCATGGCTTGAGG
>Ga0315274_10009634_pt1 | contig 13938 bp, 13 predicted proteins | sample YL17G02_20_MG_FD_203700 | JGI IMG/M metagenome (GOLD analysis project Ga0315274, IMG submission 203700) | Sediment microbial communities from Yellowstone Lake, YNP, Wyoming, USA - YL17G02_20 | ecosystem: Environmental > Aquatic > Freshwater > Lake > Sediment | place: USA: Wyoming | collected...
CTTTAACCGCGCCTTGCCGCCGTCGCTCGCCCAGGCGACGCCCAAGGACCTGAGCCATCTGTTGCCACAAGGAGACCACCATGACTGAGTCCTATGTCCAAGTTGCCCTCAAAGACGCCGGCTACGCCGTCATCACCATCGGCCGTGAGCCGGTCAATTCAATGAATCTCGACCTGTGGCAGCAACTCGCCCAGACCCTCACCGATCTTGAAAAGAACCCGAAGGTGCGCGGCGTCATCTACCAATCCGGACTTAAAAAAGATGTGTTTACGGCTGGCAATGACCTAAACGAACTCTATGCCCCAAAAACCTCGCCGGAGCGCTACAAAGACTTTTGGATCACGCACAATTCCTTCCTGGCGCGCCTATACCGTTCACCTCTTGTGACCATCGCCGCCATCCGCGGCGCCTGCCCCGCCGGAGGCTGCGTCCTGGCTTTGAGCTGCGACCACCGCATCGTCACCGACCAAACGCAAATCGGCCTAAACGAAGTCGCCCTAGGCATTCCCGTCCCAGAATACTGGGCCAAACTGATGGCACGAACCATCGGCCAGCGCCAAGCCGAACAAATCCTCGAGTTCGGCACCATGGTCGACGCCGAGTCCGCTAAGGCCCTAGGCCTGATCGATGCAGTCGCCAGCACCGGCGACCTGCTCACCACCGCCGAGGCGGCGATGGTGCAGCGGCTTAAATCTCCCGACTCGGGTCGCCGCGCGACCAAGCAGTTCCTGCGCGCTGAATTCTCCAAGCAGTGGGAGGCCTACTGCCACGAAGAACACATCGGCGGTTGGAAGATGCTTAGCTCACCTGGGATGATCCAGGCGCTTGAAGGGGTGTTTCAGCGTTTGGCGAAAAAATGAGTTAGGGGTCAGTCACTTCCGGTAACTCCCTGTAATAATTAGCCGTTAGGGGTCAGTCACTTCCGGTAACTCCCTGTAATAATTAGACCATGCTGCATGGTCTAATTATTACAGGGAGTTACCGGAAGTGACTGACCCCTAACGGCTAATTATTACAGGGAGTTACCGGAAGTGACTGACCCCCAACGGCTAAGATCATCGTTTGGTATGGCGCGACTACTACCGTATCGCAGCTGACTGAAACATCACTGAGAAGGTCAAAGAGACAGCCGTTCTGACCGAGCGCAACCTCATGGGACTCAGCTGTCGGATTGATCACGACGATGCTCGAGTGTCCTGACTGATCGACGCGGCGATACATTGCGACGACGCCATTGCCAGGAAGAAACTCCAAGCTGCCTTTGTCATTTGCCCGCAGCTCGGGACGCGCCTGACGAATGGCGATCAACTTACGGTAGTAGTTAAACAGCGATGATGGTTCGGCGGCCTGGATATCAACCGATGTCGCCGCATCTGCCTGCCGGATGGACTGAAGAAAGTCTTGCCACCAGGGCTGATGATGCGGCCGCCAGGGGACCCACTTGGCATCGTCGACCCACACTTGGGGACCAGAGGTGAAGCCGGCATTCGGGCCGTTACTCCAGAGCATCGGTGGACGCTTAAAGATATCGTCGTAAAAGTCCGCCGGATCAGGGAAGGTTGGCTGACGCATGCCAATCTCTTCGCCGTAATAGATATACGGCGTTCCAGGCATCGTCAGAAGGACGCTCGCCGCCACTCTAAGGAGCCCGGGATCGTCGCCGAGTTGTTTACTGATTCGCAACTGGTCATGATTGGAGAGAAAGGAGGCAAAAAACGACCCGGGAGCTGAGCTGGACGACCTAGCATGGATCGTCGCCGCAATGGACCCGCCCAAGGATGCCGGCTTCGGTAGGACGGAGAAGATCGGCCCCTTGTCTTGATCGATAAATTTGCCCGCCAGGCCCAAGACCAGTTCGTTGCCAAAGCTGAAGTCAAAGGCAGCATCCAAGCCACCGCCGGCGCCGTAGTACTGCGCGATCTTCTCGTCGGTCTGCCAGATCTCCGCCACCAAGTAGGCATCTGGGTTGACGCCTTTCACAAACCGACCGAAATCCTGCCAGAACTTTATGGTGCGCGGACTGTCCGCTTGAATCACTCCCACAGGTGTCACATCTTCAAAGATGTAGCGAGCGGCATCGAGGCGGAAACCATCGAATCCTTGCTCAAGCCAGTAACGCGACGCAGCGTGAATGTCGCCCAGAACTAAGGGATTCTCAAAGTTTAAATCCGGTTGCGAGCCACCGAATACACCGTAGTAGTAAACAGGCCGGTCGCGTTCAGCCATAGACGGATAGAGCTGGCGGTGACGCGCTAACCTGGCTTCACTCACATGCCAAACATTCCGCCATGTACTCTGTCCAGGCGCCGCCCAAGGCTGGCTCCAGCCAACGGACTCGATCTCGGCCTGACTTTTCCAGGCGAAATAATCGGCATACGGTGATTGCAACTGCTCAGACTTTTGAAACCAAGGGTGCCTGTTCGAGACGTGGTTGATGACCATGTCAGCGATGACGTGGAAACCTTGTGTATGGGCTGCTTGGAGCAGCCGACTTAAATCGCGTTGCGTACCAAAATCCGGCTGCACTTGAAAAAAGTCGGTGAAGTCGTAGCCATGATAGGACGGAGAGTTAAAGATGGGCGTGAGCCAGATGGCGTTAACACCTAAGCTTTTTAGGTATGGCAACTGCGTCTCAATGCCGCGAAAGTCACCGATCCCATCACCATCTGTATCGAGGAAGCTACGCGGCCAGATTTCGTAGAAGACCGCGCTATCCCACCAGCGGTCTGTGGACGCAGTGGGAGGGGCGCCCGTTGCACTGGCGGACGCTCCTTGGCTGAACCACGTGAGTATAAGTAAGGCGAAAATAAATCTCATGCGACTCATTTGACATCCTTTGGAAAAAGTTACTTTATCAGCTATTGGGAGCTTCAGCAGCCCCACGGCATCAGATGATTTAAAATTGGGGAACAAATGGGTAAATACGCTTGCTTTGGTCCGAACAAGGGTTATAATATTGATATCTTATGCCGAGATAACAGAACACTTCCCGAATTGGGGAGTGTGGTGATTAATGGGTAATAAACAGGGAAGTCATGAATTCCTTCCTGCCTAGCAAGGTACAATCTCTCGCCTTTGCGTCGCCCACGGTGTGGTTCCTATCACAGTGCGCCGAAGCTCGGGGCATGCAGAAAATGTGGCAGACGATCCGCCCCGATATTATGGCGAGTCTGCGTGAGTCGGCGATCATCCAGAGCGCAGAGTCGTCCAACCGCATTGAGGGGGTTGAAGTTGCGCGTGATCGGCTATCGCCGCTCGTATTGGGGCGGGTTAAGCCGCGCGATCGTCCTGAAGAGGAGATCGTCGGTTACCGCACGGCGCTCGATTTCATTCACGCAAATTATTCTCAGGTTAAAATCGCTCCGCCTCTCATCAAAAAGCTCCATGAGCTATGTCAAGGCGGGATGTCCGGCGATGCTGGCCAATGGAAGGCTCGCGACAATGACGTGATCGAAATTCTGCCAAATGGTGAGCGCTTGATTCGGTTCATACCAGTACCTGCGGCTCAGGTTGCAGAATTCACCGATCAGCTATGTACCGGGTACCGGGATGTGGTGCAAAACAATGTCCTTCCTGACCTCATCGCGGTCGCAGGCTTTGTCTTCGATTTTCTGTGTATCCATCCGTTTCGTGATGGCAACGGACGTGTCTCGCGACTGCTAACTCTGCTGCTGCTCTACCAGCATGGTTATGACGTCGGCCGCTACATCAGCATTGAACGGATCATTGAGTCAACAAAAGATGACTACTATCGTACACTAAAGGATTCATCGCAGGGCTGGTATGAAGCGCAGCACGACCTGTTACCGTGGTGGAACTATTTTCTCTCCACGATCAAGGCTTCGTATCAGGAGCTTAAAGATCGTGTGGAGTTGGCCCCGGCAAACGATACGATGAGCTCGCTCATCAGACAGACGATTGGGGCGCTAGTTGTTCCGTTCACCATCAGCGATATTTGCCGGATTCATCCCAGTATCGATCGGGAGCTCATCAAGAAGGTTCTGCACGCCATGAAGATCGAAGGGCTGCTGCTCCCAATCGGTAAAGGCCGTGCGGCTAAGTGGCAAAACCTCTAAACAAAGGCGTAAATCACTTCCGCAAACCACTGAGTTAGATTTCTATGCGCACGATATGACCGCAGAGGCACGCACGCTATCCCCGCAGCGACCGCTCCACAAAGGCATTAACCGACTCGCGGCAGATCTCGCACTCCTCGATCCGAGTAAAGACCTCCGGATAGCGGTAGGCCAACCACGCGTAGACCGTCAGCGTCTTTAAATAATCCTCGGCATCGCGCAGCTCGAGTTGGCTCCGCGCCCCATCCCGCTCGAAGTGCCGCGACGCCCCAAAGAGGTCATCGAGATCTTCGTAGCCGTCGTCGGGATTGTTGGGATCGCGAAAGGCCGGCAACATGCGATTGAGGAACCAATGCACCACCGTCTCGTTACGAACGGCAACGGGTGCCGAGGCAATCGTCAAACGCTCCGTGACATCGAGAAAGGGTAAGCGCTCATCGACAAAGGTCGAAAGGTAGGACAGATCGTCGATATTCGAGCGGGCAAAGCGTTCATCGGAAAACTCAATGGCGCGGTCGAAGAAGGTCAAGATACGCTCCAGGGACGTCGTGCCAAGCACATCGCTGATGATGCGAATGTGGTTGCGGCCTGGCGACACATAGAACGGCGGTCGCAAGGTCTCCGGCGTGCACTTGAGGGCTGAACGAATCAGCTCCAGGCTTTTGGCATTCAGTGCATTGACGACGCCAAACTGGGCAAAGCCGTAACGTCCGGCACGGCCGCCGATCTGGCGAATGTCGGAGACCGACAGCTCGCACACCTCTTCGCCGTTAAACTTCTCGGTGGTGTAAAACAGCACCTCTTTGATCGGTAGGTTAAGACCCATCGCGATCGCATCGGTCGCCACCAGGATCTCCGCCTCGCCACTGCGAAAGCGCCGCGCCTCTTCGCGGCGGACCTGCGGGCTGAGGTTGCCGTACACGACCGCGACCTTTAGCTCGGAGTTGTCTTGGATAGTCGTCTTGATCCTCAGGACGTCGCGCCGCGAGAAACAGACGATGGCGGTTCCAGGGCGGATCTCGCGTAGGCGCATCGGCGCATCGGCCACGCGTAGCTCGTTGTAGCGCTCACAGACATGGACGATCAGCTCCTCACCGAGATAGGCGGCGAGGTCCTTGACGAGTTCGACACAGTCAGGCGAGCCAGTCATGATCACTTTGGGTGCCGGCGCACCGACCACGGCGGCGAGCCAGGCCCAGCCACGGCGCTCATCGGCCAGCATCTGCACCTCGTCGATGACGACCGCGTCGATCAGGGCTTCGAGGTTAAGCATCTCAATGGTTGAGCTGATAAAGCGCGCATCGGGCTTGATGTCGCGCTCTTCGCCGGTAATAAATGAAGTCGGTTTACCGCGCTTTTCAAGCTCTTCTTGACCCTCCAGCGCCAAGAGACGCAGCGGCGCCAGGTAAGCGCCGGAATTCGACTCGGCTAGGGCATTGAGCGAGCGCCAGGTTTTGCCGCTGTTGGTCGGACCTACGTACAAGATCAGCTGACGCTTGAGCGACCGCGCCAGAGGATAGTAGCTAGCGACGTCCGCATAAGCCGAGCGCTGCTCGTTCAGCTTGATGACGTCCTCCTGGTACTTCGCCTCGCGAGCGCGCTCCTCGACGGCGACCAGGGCGCTCTTGGCGCGGCGCTTCTTCAGGGCTTTGTTGAGGGCGCCATAATAAGGCGCGACGGTGGCCGCGATGTCGCTGTCGCTAATGCGCTCGATATGCGGCAGGTCTTTGATGCGTCGACTCAGCTCGCGGATCTGATCGGCGACACGTCCGACCAGGACTTTGCGCGAGCTGAGCAGCAGCGCATCCAACGCGTCCTGAAAACCCGCCTCGGGGACGTCGATCAAGCGATCGAGCGAGCGCTGATCAAGAGCCCGTTCGATGTTTAGCTCGAGATCGAGGGTGACCGTCAGAAAGGGCAGCGACTCACGGTACGAGCTATGCAGATTCTTCCCGCTCAGGCGCGCCGTGGACAAGCGCTTCAGTCGCAAGGTGAGAAAGTCTTGGCGCGCTTTGGTGATCGCATGTTGCAGCTCCTTGTGCCGCTTGCGGGCCGAAGCCATCGCCTCGGCAGCAGCCATCACCGGGGGGAAGTTCAGGTAATCACGACGGACGTCGTCCTCACCGCCAACCCAGCGCACCTCGTCTGGACGCATCACCAGGTCGGTCAGGGCCTGCAGCGCACCTTGCGCCTGCATCAGGGTCTGCCGCGTGCGTGCGGCAAGTCCGGCCCTCAGGGGGGCAAGCCAGGCCTCGGCGTCAGCGGCGTTTTTCAGCTCGGGCTTGGCGAATTCCTGCGCCCGGTAGGTGTGGGTTGACTCGGCATGGAGCTGCAGCTCGACCCCACGGTCGCTATAGGCCAGCTCTTCGCGGACGATAAAAGCCTCGACGCCGACTTCCAGCTCGAGCTTCTTGATCAGGCTGCGGTGACGCTTAAGAAATGGCTGGATGACGTCCACAGCCTTCGTTTGCCCCTTGCCGCCTTTGTCTGGCGCCCCACCCTGGCGATCCGGGCGCCGCGCTCCGCGTCCAGGCTGAGGGCTGGAGCCAGCGGCGCGGGCGGACGGCACTGCGGCGGTTGCAACGCCTGCACCGGGCGCCAAACGCGGCGCAAAGCTTGCCCTAAACCGAGCTAACAGCCCAGAGATCCATGAACTTATTGACCGATTACTGCGCGGGTCCGACAACCTGACACCTCACCCTGGGATGGAAAAGAGAACACGCGCGAGCATGCTGAAGCGAGTGGATGCGCGGATCAAGGGCCCTCAGTATAGGGATTTTATCCTTGACGCGCCATATGGATTAAGATGGGGCAATGATTTGTCGGCCGCCGACCTCTTCGGCCTACTTCAAAACCGCTGCGTCACGATCCAAGCGCAGGGTGACAGGGACCGATTTGACGGCGTAAGCAGCCGCAATTCCACGGTCTAGGTAGCAGGGCATCGTCACGCCAAAGTGTTTGATCACGTGCTCAGCGGCCTCCCTGGTGTCAAAGGTGGCGATCAGAACGGTCCCAGGCGCCGGGGTCTGGCGCAGATGAACGACGCATTCCCCACACCATGAGGCAAAAAAGATCACGGGAGTGACCTGACGGGTCGCCGCAAGGCGCTTCAGTCCGGCCACGTCCAGGTCCGCACAGGCGGCCTGGGCAAACCCTGGCGCTGCTAGCCAACTTAACATCAGTACGAAGATCTTCAGCATCCACACCTCAGTGGGCCGGGCGCCTCACGTTGTTCACGCTTTAATCTTGGACCGACACCGCCACCGTCGCCACGTCCCCATCAGCGTAACGCACCCGGATCTCCCAGTCGCCGGACATGATGAAGTCGATATGGTCGATCTGCGTGCATTGACCGTCCAGCCGCGCCAACTGCGTCGGAGCACTGCCGTGGCCCATATCCGGCATCCACAGCTTCGCCTCGACGACCTCGCCACCCGGCGTGCTGCATAGCGAGGCGCTCGTGGTCGCCGTCGAGACCGCGGGGGCGTCCACCATAAATCGCAAAGCGCGGTGCTGCTGCGAGGTCGCGGTAATCAATGTAGCACTGGCCTCAGCCGTCGGCACTAGCGCCGCGGTCCCGACCAAACCAAGCATGACGGCGAACACCCGAGATCCAAGACGCATACAAACTCCTCAATCACCAACATGAAATTTATGACGGCGCTTAGCGACGCCACTTGATATTGCAACCGATACTTGGCGTTTGCAACGACGACACCGGCTCACCTCGCACCATGGCCGTCGCTGCTTGGCGCAGATCGTGGCCGCTGACAGCGATACCATTCCCAGGGCGCGCCGCATCAAGCTGCCCACGATAAACCAAAAGAAGATTAGCATCGAAGAGAAAGATATCGGGCGTGCAAGCCGCGTGATAAGCGCGTGCGACCTCCTGCGTCGCATCATAGAGATAGGGAAAGGTATAGCCTCGCTGCTTCGATTCGACTGCCATCAGCTCTGGACGATCGGCGGGATAATGCTCGACATCGTTGGAATTGATGGCCACCACACCGATGCCAAGCGCGGCAAAGTCGCGACCGATACGCGCCAGCTCCGCAGCGACATGGATGACAAAGGGGCAGTGATTGCAGATAAACAAGACCAAAACGCCGTGTTTGCCGCGAATCTCGGCCAAGGACCAGAGCCGCCCAGCTGGATCCGGCAGACTAAACGCCGGTGCTGGTGTGCCGAGCGCTAACATAAGTGACAAAGTATTGGCCAAGCGTGGTCATCCTCCATAATGCATGAACCATGCCTTGTCTCATACCGACATGCTGCGCATCAACGTCCTATTCGCTTCATTCCGCCCATATCAAGAATCAGGCCATTTTCCAGCATATTTGCTGCATCTGCGCCGTTCGATTCTTAGGAAAAATTTAAGTTCTCAGCAGCAATCCAGCGGACTTCACTGAGATAAGCGTCGATTTTGCGTTGTCGCATTGAGTTAGTCCGGTTATACTGGCCCACGAACCAACAATTTACGTGACTTACGCTAGGATTGAGCCCTAGCACTCAGAAGTCGGGTTGTTGTCCTAGCAAAGGAGAAGCCGTGCTCAAGTCAGCTCTAACCCTTCTAACGCTCCCGCTGGGTTTTGCCCTCAGCTGCGTTGGTAACACCCAGGTGCCGCCACCACTCCCACCAAATCCCTTGCGTAGCGATCTCAACGCCGCTCCCACCGCGGCGAAAGCAGCGCAGACCATCGATCCTTACCTCTCGCCCTTTGCTGTCCGCGACCTCTACGTCGCCCCGCGCTCATCCCTGAGCAAAACCATCGCCAAGTTAGCCCTGCCCCAAGCCGAGCAAACCGCATTGATCGCTAGTCTGGAAGCGCAAATAGACCCGTCGCGCATCGCTTCGGGCACCCATCTCAAAGCCATCACGCTGCACCAAGGCGATCTGCTGCCGAGCCGCGTGGAAACTGAGCTGAGCGCAAACGAAATCCTGACCAGCGAGCACTGCGGCCCGACCTGTTGGACGAGCACGAAAAAGACCTTGCCGATCGAGCATCGCACGGCGGCCTTTGCCGGCGTGGTCACCTCAACGCTGTGGAATTCCGCCGGCGAGTCCGGCATGGACCAGCAACTCACGACTAAACTCACCGATGTCTTTGCCTGGCAATTTGACTCCAGCCGCGAGGTCCAAAGCGGTGACCGCTGGCGCATGACCATCGATCAACTCTTTGCCGCGGGTAAACCGGTGGGCTACGGCGAGATCATCGCGGCCGAATACAGCCGCGGTGGCAAAATCCACGCCGCAGTGCGCTACGACACCGATGGTACGCCGCATTTTTACACGCCCAAAGGCGATAGCCTGCGCCGCCTCTTTTTGAAAAGCCCGCTGCGCTTTGCTCGGGTGACCTCAGGCTTTAGCAACGTCCGCTTTCACCCGATCCTGCGCGTGCGCCGGCCACACCATGGTATCGACTACGGCGCACCGAGAGGCACGCCGGTGATGGCGGTTGGCGACGGCGAGGTCACCGTGGCCGGACGCCGCGGTCCCTCGGGCAACATGATTGCGCTCAAGCATACCGGCCCCTACGAGACCCAGTACAAACATCTGTCCAAGTTTGCCACTGGCATCAAGGCTGGGTCCAAGGTGACGAGCGGCCAAGTCATCGGCTATGTCGGTGCTACCGGCAGGGCAACTGGGCCGCATCTACACTTTGAGCTGCATGTGAACGGCCGCTACGTCGATCCAGAGGGCGTGGCCTTTCCCGCTGCAGACCCAGTGCCAGCTAGGGAAATCGATAGATTTCGTTTAGTCAGCAGTCAGGCCGTGGCGAGCTTGCCGCCATGGAGCAGGGAGACGATCAACACGGCGGCGGTACGGCGTAAGGCGGTCGCTGCGGAGTAGTTGTTTCTTGCTTTTCAAACAAAGCTGCCTCGTCTTGATGGGAGACGAGGCGGTTTTTTTTCGCTAGATATGACAGGTAGGACTCAGGTGAAGTCTGTTTATCCAAACGGCCTGCGGCAGCGCAACTTCTCGACCTCACGATGAGCATGGTCGCGCTGCGCCTCGCAAGAATCGAAATAAGCGCGCGCCGAGAACCTTCGCTTAAGGAATCGGAGCAGCGCAAGCCCTACGCAGCGCCCTTCTTAAATCTTTTTCTAGCCTGGTGCAGATCCCAGGCCGCTTGCAAATTAACCCACATTTCCGCACTAGTACCGAGCACCTGCTCCAGTTGCAACGCGAACTGAGGTGTAATGCCACGCTTGCCGTTAACGATTTGGTTCACCTTAGCGTGAGTGCAGCCTAGCAGTTTGGCAAGTTCAGTCTGATTGATACCGCGCTCGGCCAAGTAAAGGCCTCCGAGGATCTCCCCAGGATGACTGGGGTTCGGATTTTGTTTAATCGGCATGGTGAGTCTTCCTAGTGATAGTTTTCAATCTTGACGTCGATAAACTTGCCGCCCTTGAACTTAAAGACGATGCGCCATGGATGTGTCTTGCCAAGTATGTCGACCGCCATCTCGTCTTTGCGCTCGCCTTTGAGACGATGAGGCCTGAGCATCGGCGGCTGAGTTATGGCAGCCACGTCCCCAACCGAGGAAGAGGCGTGCATCACTTCAAGAATCCACTTGGCGCGCTGGTGGTAGACCCGTGGAATCTTCGAGGAGCGGCCAGTATTCCACAGCTCCTCAGCCGCCTTGTCACCCCAGTTCTCAATCATGACTCCTCCAACGCGCCCCTCTCTATATCACTATGCGATATATCGACACAAGACTTATGTCTGGTTCGACTTGGTCCATTGGGTGGCACTACTGCCGCGCAATTGTTGAACCAGAAGGCCTGCAGCCGTCACGACTCGTTCAGCTCCAAGCCCCTAGATCGCCGGCGGGTTGTTGCGATACCGCGCGGTTGTGATCTGCACCAGATTGTCGCCGGGACGCTAATTGGCAAGTACAAGCCGACAGTTCAGCTATCCGCCTTCGTTGCCACACTCACAAACCACTCCACGACCTCCTCAAAACACTCCCTGTTTAACGCCAACGTAAAATGCGTCTCGCCCCCAATCACCCTAAATCTCGACTCCGCCCCTACCTGCCGACTCAACTCCCCCGCCTGCCCGGGCGGCGTCAACGCATCCATCCCCCCGTAAAGCAGCAAACACGGCCGACGCCTGAGCCCCAAAAGCAACATCGATGCCGAATCTGCCACCAAATCATCGACAAAACGTACATAAGCTGCAACACCCGCCCCACCTTCTCCAGCTGCAAAACGCATCGGATACTGCCCGCGCTTAAACCGCCCGATGGCCGGAAGTAATCCCCAATAACCATACGACGGCGCTGCCCGCCAAAACGACGACCGCACCGCCGCACGCAGCTCGCCCACAGGCGAACGCGATGCGATGCGCCCGCTGACGGGTGTCGTCAGCAACGCCGCAGCCACCGCCGGTGACTCCGAAGGCAAAGCCTGCGCCAAGTAGCGTAAACACAACAGCGCGCCTAAACTATGACCCAGCAGATACACCTTCGCCCCCGGCAAACACCGTCGCGCCTCAGCTATCGCCTCAGGCAACATGCTATCCACGTGCTCACGACTAAGCACATGACTGCTGCCGACGCCGTGCCCATCCAGATCAAAGCTAAACACGGCGTAGCCCTGACTAAGCAAGAAGCGAAACAGCTGCACAAAAGGGAAGTAAAGATCATTTCCCGTGGCATGAACGTTCACCACCAGACCTTTCGGCGGACCCGCCGGCGCCAGGTACAACGCTCGCACATCACCGCCGCCGCCACCGCCCGTGGCCAGCCGCGGATACGTCCATTGGCGTACCTCGCCACCCTCGGCCCGAACCCAAGCATGGAGCCGGTTTACAAAGGCATTCAAGGACATAGCGGTGGCTCCTTGTGTTTTTTCGCGGCGGTGACTAATTTCGTCCCCTAGCCTCCCCCCGGCCCTCACGTGACCGTCACGTCATCTTAGCGCAAAGGACATCCTCATGCCCGCAAACAAGCCTAATGACCTTGAGCAACTCGCTGCAATCAAAAACCTGCTAAGCGCTGCGCCGTCGGCAACGGCCGCGCTTGATCAAACAATGGCCTATCTGCACAGCCACCGTCAGGATTACCATTGGGTCGGCATCTACCGATTGGCAGGTGATGAGTTAGTCATCGGACCGTATCGTGGTCCAGTCACCGACCACGCGCGCATCAAAGTCGGCCAAGGAGTCTGCGGCACCGCCGTGGCGCAAAACCGCAATCAGGTGGTCGCGGACGTGCGTGAGTTGACGAACTACCTGGCTTGCAACCTCGAAACGCGTAGCGAAATCGTCGTGCTCATTCGCGAGCCAAGGACCCAGGAGATCCTGGGGCAGATCGACGTGGATGGGACTAAAGTCAATCAGTTTGGTCCTAGCGAAGAGCAGTTTCTGACCAAGGTGGCGGCTTTGCTAGCGCACTATTTCGACTGAACAGGCCCGGTGCTGCGGGCGGTTCCGCAGGAGACGCTAGCAACAAGCCGTGCGAACGCAATCTTTAGCAGTTCGATTTTGCCACTGACGAATTTATAGCGTACTGTAAAATAGTCGCGACTTTTTTACAGTGGGGTGAAATTCCGCCTTATGGACCGATATCTATCTAATTTTATTATAAAAGATATCGCTCGAAAGATGGTGTTCATCGGCGGCCCACGGCAGGTAGGCAAGACCACGTTGGCAGAGACCGTGATGAGGCTGGCGGAGTTTGCGCCGTCTCTCTACTTAAACTGGGACAACCCAGACCATCGCTTGACGATCCAGCGGCGATCCTGGCCGAAAGGGCAGCGGCTTATTGTCTTCGATGAGTTGCATAAGCTCAAGAAGTGGAAGACCTGGATTAAAGGCATCTATGACGTCGAGAAAGCCTCGACTAACTTCTTAGTGACTGGCAGCGCCAGGCTAGACATTTATCGTCGTGGCGGTGACTCCCTGCAAGGGCGTTATCACTACTGGCGGCTTCATCCCATTACACTCGACGAGTGCCCACCTGAAATGACCTCCGCGGAGTGTCTAACCCGACTCATGAAATTTGGCGGGTTCCCGGAGCCGTTCTTCAGCAATGACCCAACCGAAGCCGCGCGGTGGCGCCGTGAACGCTATGAACGCTTTGTCCGCGAGGATATCCGCGATCTGAATTCAGTCAGAGACCTACAGACCTTGGAACTTTTTGCAACCCTGCTCAAAGAGCGGGTGCAGTCTACCGTCGCGCTTTCCAACCTAGCCGCCGACCTTGAAGTCTCACCGGTCACGACCAAGCATTGGCTCTCGGTGTTGGAGAGCATGTATTACGTATTCGTCATCAGACCATTCTCTTACAAGTTGGCTAGGTCCATTACCAAACAACCAAAGGTCTATTTTTTTGACAATGCTGAATTGATTTCCGAACCCGCCAAGTTTGAAAATCTGGTTGCCACTCACCTTCTCAAGCGGGTTCATTTTCTCCAGGATGCGTACGGAGAATCTGTAAATCTGTGTTTTATACGCGACAAAGAACAGCGTGAAGTTGACTTCGCCATAGTGCGCGGCAAAAACGTCGAAGAGATCTATGAGGTGAAGTACCAAGATCATGGCATCGATGATTCGCTTCGCTACTATGCCAAGAAACTCAAGCCCAAGATTGCTTGTCAGGTGGTTTGGTCTGCAAAACAGTCCTACACCACCGACGGAATCCAGGTGATCTCACCACTTGAACTTTTCAGTCGGCCCCTTGAATCTTGGCGGCAAACGATTTGATGCGTTGATACGCTAGCGGATCGTTGATCAGTGGTCTGCGCAAACCCTGTCCTTTAGGGCAGGGTCGAGCAGACCGGCCCGACTCGGCGCGGGCGCCGAGGAGTTGTACGGCCGAAGCGGCCACTCCGCGTCATCAAAGTGCTAGGTTTT
>Ga0315274_10009635_pt1 | contig 13937 bp, 14 predicted proteins | sample YL17G02_20_MG_FD_203700 | JGI IMG/M metagenome (GOLD analysis project Ga0315274, IMG submission 203700) | Sediment microbial communities from Yellowstone Lake, YNP, Wyoming, USA - YL17G02_20 | ecosystem: Environmental > Aquatic > Freshwater > Lake > Sediment | place: USA: Wyoming | collected...
GAGTTGGGACTTGGGGTGGTGGTGATCCGGCAAGTCCCCGCAACCGTGTGTGCGCTGTGTGGCGCGGACTGGATTGACGAAAAAACCGCCGCGCGAATCGAAGCCGCCGTCGAGGACGCCCGCAGCAAACACAGCCAGATCGAGGTACTGGCGTTTTCTTGATCTTTCAAGATAGTTCTTGCCCCTCATGACCGGGGAGTGCAGTATTATAGATAGTAGGGGGAAAGAGTTTTCATCATGGAAAACCTGGTACAGAAACTCGCAGACACACTGAATGGCTCGCCGCCGGATTCATGGATGCTCGTGGATGTTAAAGACTGTGTGCAACGTTTTACTAAAGAACATGAATCACAGATAGGGGAGGATGAAAAGGCAATCCTTGATTCGTTCGCCTGCCTTTTTCTTCATCATATTATTGGCAATCGCACATCTGAGCCAGCGAAGTGTCCAAGATATGAGCCAGTTTTCCCTGGAACTACCTTCCAGCCTGATGTCTGGAAACTTGTGTGGAAGATTTCACCCCTTCTTACTCAACCCGAGATTGCCGCATTCCTTGACGATTTGCTGATCGAGCACAAAAACGATGTGGAAACTCTAAACGGATTCAACTTCCAAGATCTTTTCCAGCGAACGATCCAGCGATTATTGGACAAGGCCAGATGGTTGTCTGGAATTCCCCTCGACCAGCGTCCTAAGCGTTGGCAGTTGGGGTTAAAGGACGCACTAGACCGGGCCGTTGAGTTATCCGTGCGTTTCGCACAACGGGATCTTCTTGGAGAGGCACTCAGTGCTCTCCGACCGATAGGCGAGTCTTCTTATATTGAAAAGGGCTGGCTGACACTCCTGCCGGTGGTTCAAACGTTTCTTCGAGTAATAGAGAATAGAAGCGTCAACGATCTAGTGTCAGAGGTAGAACGCCGAAAACTGGCTGATTGGTCTATAGAAATGGCGGAAGGATTTGCCGAACCTGGAGGATCATTTCACTTGATCGCTGACGCAAGTGCCTTGGCTGGGCGAATCGAGAACTCGTTAGGGGTGGAGGATTCCCTCAGGAGTGCAAAACGCCGCACAGCAGAATTGCTCGCAAAAGTCTCAGATCGGCGTGCCGGGGACGGCGAATACATGGCAGCATCCGCGATTCTCGATCAAGCGATAATCGTCGCCCGTGATTCCGGTGAAACGGAATTGGCTAACCGCCTCTCTGATCAAAAAGCGAGATGTATCCAGAAAGCGACGGAATCGGGTGAGATGAAAAAGCATGAGTTCCAACTGCGCCTGGATAAGAAGCATTGGGAAGAATTCATCGAGCCTTTTGAGAAAACAGGTAATCCTGGAGATGCGCTGAACTTGTGGATTTGCCATCCGAATTTCCTTCCAGACCTGAGGGAAATCGATGGTGAAATGGAAAAGCCGATATTATGCCACATAGCCTCCACATTCGTGATTGGCGGCATGGGGATGCAGGTTGCGGGCGAAGGAGAAAGGCGAACGGGAGAAGAACTGTATTCGGCACAGAACATGGTCCGCTTACTTCAAATTATGGCTAACATGTTTCTAGCGCCAGCATTCGAGTTTGTGATTATGAAAAAGGGGGTCACGATTGATCATCTGATCGCGAGACTGAAAGCATGGCCATTGATGTGCGCTCAGAACATGCCGATTGTCGACCATGGTCTGAGAAGGCATTTTGAAGGCGATTACATAAGTGCGATTCATATTCTTATCCCGCAGTTTGAAGCCGTTCTTAGAAGAGCGTTTTTCTTTGCGGGCTTTCCAGACGCTCTTGATTTTGACTATTCCAGGGACAAAGGGCTTCGTCAGAAAGAGAGAACTCTCGGTAACTTCCTGTCGCGCGAAGACATAAAAGCTGCATTGGGAGACCGTTTGTTTCAACACTTCAGATTCCTCTTCGCCGATGAATTGGGCCTGAATCTTCGAAACAAAATTGCCCATGGGATTATTGAAGAATATCTACTTACCCAATCCACGAGTTGTCTCGTCATACACAGTCTGATGTCTTTGACTCGTATCCGAAGAACGGAGGAGGCAGAGAAATGACAGCCCTATGTATTGAGCAATGCACGACCTCTGAGGTAAAAGAGGATACGGTTACGAAGATCATGATGGATTGGTATAGGATACTGACGCTGCCGGAACGCATGCATGCGTTCGAATCATCACGGTTGGACGCGCTCGCGCGGCAGCAGGGGATCAAAGAACCAACGGACTGGGATGTAGTCTATGGCGAGTTGGAAGGCGCTATTGACGATGATTTTCTGGAGGCGATACGCCGGCAACGCGAACGCCACTAAAAGGGTATATCACGATGCCTGAGCGGGTGCTGCTGGATACAGATGTCTTCTCCTATCTTCTGGACAGGCGTCCGGAGGCGGAAGTCTTTCGCCCCTTTCTCAGGGGCAGAACCCGTTGCCTCTCCTTCATCTCCCTCGGTGAACTATACTACGGTGCATACAAGAGACAGTCGGGCGAGGTGCGATTCAGAGGATTGTGTCGCGCCATTTGCGACACATTGTGCATTCCCTATGATGATCGGATGCCGGAATGCTACGGTAGGATTGTTGCTGAATGCGAGCGCATGGGCCAGCCAATGGAAATCCACGATGCTTGGATTGCCGCGACTGCAATAGTTCATTGCATTCCTTTAGTGACAAATAACGTCAAGCATTATCGGCAAGTGAACGGCCTTGATCTTGTATGCCCTGAACCCGCCTAGTCCATTCTTTCCATCCGTCGTTGTCATCTGGTGGACAGGGGAAAAATGAGCCCCTGGGCGTCAAAAACACCCAGGGACCGTGTGTTGTCAGTATTCATGGACCGCGATTTGTGCCCTCACGCAGGAATGATCCAAGACTTACCGCAGATTGTACAACCCCTTCCTTCCGAGGTACTGCGCCACGGGGCCGAGCTCTTCTTCGATGCGCAGGAGCTGGTTGTACTTGCAGATACGGTCCGTGCGCGAGGCCGACCCCGTCTTGATCTGCCCCGCGTTGGTGGCCACGGCGACGTCCGCGATCGTGCTGTCCTCAGTCTCGCCGGAGCGGTGCGAAACCACCGCCGTGTAGCCCGCCCGCTTGGCCATCTCGATCGTGTCCAGCGTCTCTGTCAGGGAGCCGATCTGGTTCAGCTTGATCAGGATCGAGTTGCAGGCGCCCATCTCGATGCCCTTCTTGAGGAACTTCGTGTTGGTAACGAACAGGTCATCGCCGACGATCTGGATTTTTTTGCCCAGCGCCTCGGTCATCTTCTTGAAGCCTTCCCAGTCGTTCTCGTCCAGGCCGTCTTCGATGGACAGGATCGGGAACTTCTCGACCAGGCCGGCGTAGAACTCGATCATGTCGTCGGTGCTTTTTTCGGGCTTGGCCTCGGCGGCCATCACGTAGAGGCCCTTCTTCTTGTCAAAGAACGAGCTCGCCGCCGGGTCCAGCGCGATCGTCACGTCCTCGCCGGGGGTGTAGCCGGCCTTCTCGATGGCCTCGAGGATCACCTCGATGGCCTCGGCGTTCGAGCCGAGGTTGGGTGCGAAGCCGCCCTCGTCGCCCACCGACGTGTTGAGCCCGCGGCCGCTGAGCACCTTCTTGAGGTTGTGGAAGACCTCGGCCCCGCAACGCAGCGCCTCGCGGAAACTCTCAGCCCTCACCGGCTGGATCATGAATTCCTGGATGTCCACGTTGTTGTCGGCGTGCTGCCCCCCGTTGACGATGTTCATCATCGGCATGGGCAGGACCTTGGCGTTGGTGCCGCCGATGTACTGGTAGAGCGGCAGTCCGAGCGAGTCGGCCGCGGCGCGCGCCACCGCCATCGAAACCCCCAGGATCGCGTTCGCCCCCAGCTCGCTCTTGGTCTCAGTCCCGTCAATATCTACCATGCGCTTGTCAATCAGCACCTGCTCGGTGGCGTCCATCTCGATGATTTCGGGGGCGATTTTGGTGTTGACGTTGTCCACCGCCTTCATCACGCCCTTGCCCAGGTAGCGCTTCTTATCGCCGTCGCGCAGCTCCAACGCCTCGTTCTCACCCGTGGAGGCGCCCGACGGGACGGCGGCGCGGCCCAGCGCTCCGCTCTCGAGCAGGACTTCGACTTCCAGGGTGGGGTTTCCGCGCGAGTCGAGTATCTCCCGCGCATGGACATCTACTATCGTGGTCATATCAGCATCCTCCTAAGTGGTTTGAACCCGGCTTTGCGCGCCTGTGGCATACACTCTTGGGGTCCGGCGGAAGCCTTCGCGGCCTTCAGGCGGCGCCCGAATAGGCTATGAAAGCAGGAACGGGCCGGAGTGTCAAGTTTGTTCCGCCCGCGATTAGGGGTCTCCATGGAACCCATCGCAAAAAGAAATAAGCACTATCGCCAGGAGATTCGACGGGGTGGAAGAAGTTCCTGCCCCGCCGCCATCTCGTATTTTTTAGGTCCGAAAGGCCCTTCTTTCCCTTTTCAACCCCAAGAAGCAGCCCCGCTCCTCCATCCTTCATCTTTCTCACCCTTCTTACCTTTCATCCTTCATCCTTCATCCTCCAGCCCTCACCTCTCAACACTCTCTTCTCAGTCTCCAACCTCCAGCCTCCAGCCTAAAGCCTAAAGCCTGATAAGGTCCTTTTAGTGCCCCTGCGGGAATTCCATTCCTCCCCCACCTCCCTTATGATCCCCCCATGACAACCCCCTCCCTCTACAACCCCCGCGAAGCTACCCAGATCCACCTCGAAATCGTCGATCTGGTCATCGAGACTATCCAAGACACTTTCCCCGCCGCCGCCACGCTCGACTGCCACCGACAGATGCGCGACATCCTCATCCGCATAAGAGACACCCTCCACCACCCCGTCCTCTTCGCCGCGCACATCATCGTCTACCTCGTCAAAGCCGTTCGATACTCCCGCCGCTGGGCCACACTCGTAAAAAACATCGCCGCCCTCGACCCACTCCTCCTCAAGCGCCGGTCCTCAGCCCTCTCTTCTCAATCCTCAGCACTCACCACTCAGCACTCAGCACTCTCTTCTCAGTCCTCAGCACCCAGCTCTCAGTCCTCTCTTCTCAATCCTCAGCACTCAGCACTCAGAACTCAGCACTCTCTTCAGACCCGCCTCCGCATTCGCGCCTTCGCACAAGCCCTCCAGCACGAACGCCACATAGCCCAGAAACTCCCCCCCTCCATCCCCAAGCCCGACCTCACCCCCATCCTCCCCGTCAACCGCCACCCCTCAATCCTCAGTCCGCAATCCGCAATCTACAATCCGCAATCCTCAATACTCAGTCCTCAGTCCTCAGCACTCAGTCCTTTTCCCCCACCTCCCCTCTTCCCCTCCGAAGCCTTCTGGGAATCCAAAGTCCGCAGCCTCCAACTCAAAATCCTCGGCAACATCACCCGCCCCCTCCCCGCCGTCTATCGCGCCTACCTGAAACAATACAACGCATCCCTCTCGTCCACCCCGCCCACCCCGTCCTCTTCCTCCACCCCATCCTTTCAGTCCCATTCGTCTTATTCGTCCCATTCGTCCCATCCGTCCCATTCCTCCCCCCCTCCAGTCTCAACTCCTCAATCCGCAATCCACAATCCGCAATCCGCAATACTCACTCCTCTCTCTCATCCCCCGCCGCAACACCCCTAGCAAATCCCGCGTCCCTCACCCCCACCCTCATTTCGCTAGACCCTCGTCTCCGTGTGTTCCGTTCATTTCCCGGGTGACAATCCAGAGCGCCTCGTGTAGATTCGCTTTGTCAGTTGACTATCAAGGCCAAAACACAGCCTCTTTCGTGTTTCGGGAGCCATCACGACGTGCACCAGAATCCAGGCAGAACATGATGATGAGTCCGCGCCGGACCGCCTTCTTCACGATCATGTTGGTCATCAACAGTCTCGGCGCCATACACGCCAAGGAGGTTAGTGCGATGCCTGCCCCAGCCATCCAGGATAAAGTCCAGGACGTCTTCGTTCCCTCCATCTATGAGAACCGGGCCTTCGAGGGTTACCTGGCCGGGCGCATGCGGATCAACGTCGAGAAGCGCCTGCTGACACTGAATGAGGAGAGCATCCTCCAGCCCTACAAGCAGCGGCCCGGCGCGCAGGAGTGGGCCGGCGAGCACGTGGGCAAGTTTCTCCACGCCGCGAGCCTGGCCTGGCAGGCGAGCGGCGACGAGCGCCTCAAACAGAAGATGGACAAGGTTGCCCGGGAGATCATCGCCTGCCAGTTGCCCGATGGTTACCTGGGGACCTACCTGGAGCCCAAACGCTGGACCTCGTGGGACGTCTGGAGCCACAAGTACAACATGATCGGCCTGCTGGCGTATTACCAGGCTACGGGTTATCAGCCGGCGCTCGATAGCTGCCGCAAAATGGCCGACCTGCTCTGCGCAACGTTTGGCCCGGGCAAACGCGACATCATCGCCGCCGGCGAGCACGCCGGCATGGCGGCGACCAGCGTCCTGGAGCCGATGGCCGGCCTTTACCGGCAGACCGGGGACCCGCGTTACCTCGCCTTCTGCGAGTACATCGTGAAATCGTGGGAGCAGCCGAACGGCCCCAATATTCTGACATCCCTGCTGCACGGGGGCAGCGTCCGCAAGACGGCCAACGCCAAGGCCTATGAAATGCTCTCCAACCTGGTCGGGCTGCTGGAGCTCTACCGGCTGACCCAGCGCGAGGATTATCTCAAGGCTTGCACGATCGCCTGGCGGGACATCACAGCCAACCAGCTTTTCACCACCGGCACGGCCAGCTACGGCGAGCATTTCCAGGAGGACCATGATCCGCCGGACGGCGGCAAACTCCCGGAACCAGAATTCGATCTCGCCGGCGAAGGCTGCGTCACAGTGACCTGGTTGCAGCTGAACTGGCATCTCCTGCGGCTGACCGGCCAGGCGCGCTATGCCACGGAACTGGAACGCACCGCCTTCAACGCGCTGGCGGGCGCGCAGTCGCCCTTGACCGGCGCTGTCTGCTACTTCCTCCCGATCAACGGCCGCAAGCCTTACGGCAAGGTCAACCACGGCATCCTCCCGGACATCAGTTGCTGTTCCTCCAGCATCCCGCGCGGCCTGGCGATGATCCCCCAGTTCCTGGCCGGGACTCTCGCCGGCAGTCCGTCGGTCCTGATCCATGCCCCGGGCCGCTACGCCATGCCGGCCCACGGCGAGCAGGGCGCCCTGGGCGTCGTCCTGAGCGTCAAGACGGAGTATCCCGCCCAGGGCGCGGTGGAGATCGCGGTCGCCCCCGCCCGGGACGCCACCTTTACGCTGACGCTGCACGTCCCCGAGGGGAGCACGGGCTTCACGGCCCGCGTCGGCAACCAGTCCTGGACGGGCAAGGCGGGCGAATTCCTGGCTATCCGCCGCGCGTGGACGCGAGGCGACGTGGTACGCATCAGCATGGACTTGCCCCTGCGCCTGGCGCCCTATCGCAAGGGGGGGGCGGACAAGGTGTGCATCGTGCGCGGCCCGCAGGTACTGGCGGTGGATCAGAATATCGAACAGATTCGCCAACTGCCCGGCGGCTGGTTCGGGCGACAGATTTACACGGTCAAGGCCGTGCAGCGTGACCAGGTCCGGGAGTTTGTGATGGTGCCCTTCGCGGAAGCGGGCCAGACGATGGCGGGCTATCAGGCCGCGCTGGAACGCATGGAACTGCTGAGCGGAGCGAAAAATGGTGGAGGCGGTGGGAGTTGAACCCACGCCTTTTCAGGCTGTAGCTTTGATTTTGCTTTCGTTATCTCGGTTACACTGTAACCAGTCGGATTCCCACATCCGAGGAGGCATGGCCGGGATAAGGTGGCCGTAGATGCGGTAGGTAACGTCAATGGATTCATGCCCCAGCCACTTCGCCACCACGGAGATATCCCACTTCCAGAAGAGAAGCGCGTGAGTCGCAAAGGTATGCCGCAAGGCATGGGGTCCGCGCTCGGGGATCCCCACGGTCTTGCACAGCGCCCGGAGCCTTTTGTCCGCCCATCGCTCGTATGGATCAAACACGGGCTGCCCTTCCACCACCTGCCGACGGCGGATTTCCCCCTGGAGAGCGTCCCATGCGGGTTGCCCCGATCCCTGGAGCATGAGCGGGCGCCGCTTGCTTCCCTTGCCGGTCACCCATACGATTTGCTCTTCGATGTTGATATCCTCGGGACGGTTCAGAATCCCGTGCATCTCGCCGTTACGGAAGCCGGTATAGGCCAGGAAGACAAGGACATTCCTGAATTCCCACCCCACGTTGGCAAAGACCTTCTGCATTTCGTCCTGGGTGAAGTACTTCAAGGCCCGTTGCTTTGCTTCGGGAGAGAGACGCGGACGCGACACCTTCCGCGTCGTGTTGGGAAGGGAGAAGTGATTGAAAACGGCGGCCAACCAGTTCAGGTGTTCCGACACATACTTGGGGGAATACTTCCGATTCTCGCGGGGAGCGAGTAGCTGCTTGCTCGGATAGCGGCCTTCCATGACCGCCTTGCGCCGTGCCGTGTTGTTTCGTTCATCGTCCTCGCGGTCCAAGGAGAGAAGCCAGTCGCGCCAACCCTCAATGTCCCGCTTGGTGAGTGAGGACAGGCACCGCTTCCCGAAGTGTTGGATGAACTTGTCCGCCTAGCGCGCATAGTTGCCCCAGGTTGCCGGGGACCGTCCTATGCGCCGGGTGTCTTGGATGTGCTGGAGGAACGCGGCATGTGGATCACCTTTGCCGGGGTCCCTGAGTGCTTCCTTGAGCTGGTCTGTTTGGGTGGCAATCTCAAAGAGGCGTTGCGCCTCTGCTCTTGCCTGCCCTTCCTCACGATGTCCCGTAGTCCCTTGGTAGCGACGGCCACATACGCGGAATGAGTAATACCAGACATCGCTTCCGCCTCGCTTGTAGATGCTTGGTCCGGACATGGTTCTTTCACCTCCCAGCCGCGAGATCGTAGAATCTCTGCCAGTTGACTTAACACAGGGGTGTTGGATTCGTCAACCGCCGTTCTCATGCCACCTTTCCAGTTCCATCACCTTCCAGCGCCGGGGAGAACATGCCGCCTCTAAGCCGCCCCTTGCCGCCGCTCGCCGCATCCTGCTTCCGTGGTCTGCCCCGCTTGCGGCCAGGAATCGCGGGGAGTTCTGCCGAGCCCCTGGGTTCTTGCTCACGTTCGGCCAGGAGCGCCGCCGCTCCCCCCAGGCATTGGCAATCCTTGAGCGCGATCGAGAGCGCCATACCCAACTGCTTGCGGTTCTCAAGAAGCAAAGGCCAAAGATGGGTGGCGTCTGCCAGGTGTTCCATCTCGACGGCGGCCAACGTCTCGCGGGCGGTTTCCGCCTGCCCCGACAGACAGGCGCACGTCTGCTCCATATTGCAGAATGCAGCCCGAATCCGGGTCTGGTTGGCCTGCTCAGACTGCCCCGTTGTCGTGTTCTGTGAGTGCTTTTCCATCTCTTTCTGCCTCCTCACCTTCTCGCCTTTGTTCCGAATGTTCCACTTGTGGCACTTCTCTCGAGCTCTCCCGCGGATGTCTCGAATCTAGTTTAGAATAGGAAATAAGTGCCACAAGTGGAACAAGTGCCACAAGAGCTACATGTGAAACACTAATCTCACCCCCTCGAAACCGCGCGGCGTCTCGTCGCCCTCTCGATACTTCACACACGGAAGACCCAAACGGCCCATCTCGCGGGAGAATTTGGTCCTTGCGTAGGCATTATGCCCATTGTTTTTGCACCATTCCCGGTAGGACGCGTATGCGTCCACGCCTGATACCCGCGGCGGATTGCCAGCCCAGTCGGGGTCCGCCTGCACCAGACACTCTTCTCTCCAGGTTGCCAACGGGTTGTTTTCGGCCCGGTAGCCACCCAGGGCTTCCATCATCGCCGCCGTCACTTCGAAGTGCCCGCGTTCGCGCAACCTCCGCAGACCTGCAATGGCAAGGTTCAGAATGCCGGGCAATTCCGCCGCCAGTTTCCTGTCCAGATCCGGATCTTGCTCCTCCTGGCGAAAACTGCGTGGGAACCTCACGAGAAGCAGCCTTCGCCAGAAACCTTCACTCTTGTCTGAGATATGCAGCGGGTTATTGCTTTGGATGACGAACCGTGCGTTTGATCGGATGGAAAACGGGTCGCGGCCCTTGCGCTCCACCTGAACCGTATCGCCGCTCACCAGAGCCTTGATCCAGCCCTCATCCAACTGAGCGCTCCCGGCCATCTCGGTTTCCGTGCAGATGTTCAGCAGTTTCCCGACAAGCCCGGCAGTTGGGAAGGTCCGCTCCGCCCGCAAAGCCATGAGTGGAAGGCCAGACACATTGCTTTTCCCAAGGAGGTTTTCAAGGACACGGACAAACCGCCCTTTGCCGTTCGCGCCTTCGCCCACAAGAAAGAGCGCCTTCTCCAAACTCACATCTGGGGTAAGGAGATATCCTATGAACTCCTCCAGCAGGGTCCGCGCGCCGGGATCATCGGGAAGCCATTCCTCCAGCGCTTGCGTGAACCGCGGACATTCCGCCATGTCATCATAGGAGACGGGTAGCAGGTTTCGGGCCCGCCATTTCGGATCATGCGGATGTAAAACGCACGTTCTCATATCCAGCATTCCATTTTCAAGGGCAATGTAGTCCAGTGCATCGCGCGGTTCAAAGAAGTCGTCGGGTTGCAGGGCCTCGAGCTTCAGTTGATGCCGGACGTCGCCATGCACAGAGCGCCGAGCGCGCGCAAGGATAATCGCGGTCGAATCCCGGTCAATCGCGTCCGCGGAAGCTTCAACGAACACCTTGCCGGTGAACTCCCAAAACTCGCCATTGACGGACACTAGGGATGGGCGTCTCAGATAGATGTGGCGCGTCACGTGGAGCGGGATCGGCGCGCCATTGTCTGAGAATACGGGCAGAGTCTTCCATGCGGGATCGGGCCCGCCAGCCGTTTCAGGTTGCGCCGGGATCACCGCCACCTTCCAGGGAGCGGACTTGATCTCGAAAAGTTGAGCCGCATCCACCAAAACGCGCAGAGCCGCCGGCTTGTCCGGCGCATCCCGAAGCCGCTTGTCCAAGTCGCGCTTCCCGGCCAGGTCAGGTGGGATAACCCGCACTTGACAACCGGCAGTCCTCAGAGCCGATCCAACGGTTGCCAGCCAACTTTGCACCCGCCTCGTCGGGATCTGGCGCCAAAACCACATCGCGGCCACGCAGCAGGGCGGCCAGGGCCAGCTTGCCCACCTTCCCAGGGTTCGAGCCAGCCGTGCCAACCACCGCCTTCCAGCCCGCAGAGAGCGCCCCCGCCGCATCCGTCTCCCCCTCCACCACCACCACCGCCCCTTCGGCCGGCAATGGCATCGCGTAGAACAACCCGGCTTGGCCGCCCCGGTTCGTAAGGGACTTCGCACCGCCCGAAAAGGGTTCGTTGTTGGCTCGGCGCCGCTTGAAACCGGTTTCGAGGCCAGCGGCATCACGCATTGGAAACTGTACACACCCATTCAAAGAACGAGCGCCCAAAGCCGTGAGTGCACCGACATCCCAACTACGTATCCCGGCCAACTGCCCTATGGAGTCGCCGCCGCCGTTGCCCGCGTGATCGGACAGGACACCCGACGCGTTGCAGGAGTGGCAAAAATACTCGCCCGTGTCCGGGTTTACCGTGAGGGAACGCTGGTGGTCGCTCCCATGCAGCGGACAGAAGTATCGCTCTTCGCCACCGGCCCGGGCAGCCGGTCCCTGGTCGCGGTAAGCCTCCAGATCGGCGAGCGTGAGGCTAGTTGTGGTTGCGCTGTTTATCGGCGTTCTCCGGCACAACCTTATTGGCGGCGACAAACGCCTGAAGGTCGGCTTCAGAGTAGCGAATGCTCCGCCCTAACCGGGCGAAAGCAGGACCCCGGTGCTGGAGCCGCCAGATCGAAAGAGTTATTGGGCGCATGCCCAGCGTGGTTGCGGCTTGTTTTGTAGTGAGTAACATTCTTCTGTACCTCGTCAAGTGGTTTGGTACTTCGGCGTCAACAATCCCGCCGCTCAATAATGGAAGTATATTCCATACCAGCGGCCGTAAGCCAGTAGAAAACTAACTAGGCCGGAGTTGACACTTGAGGGCCAGTTTTCCGCAAGATGGGAACAACGGTTGCGCCGATGAGGGGCGCTCTTGGCGATTATCCAGTAAACGGTGGGGGGCTATCAGGCTCCGAAGGGTTTAAGGAGCTCCAGCGCCTGCTTGTCGCGGGTCTGTATTTCTTTCATTTCTTGGCGCCATCTTGAAAGCAGCACCCGCTTGTCTTCGTTCTTCTTATGAGGCGGCAAGGCGCCGAGGTCCTCCGCAATGTCAAAGGCCGCCTGTGTGCACCTACGATAACCGGACTCCTTGAGAATGGCGGCTATCCTGACAACAAGAGACTTCGCCTGGAAAGACACGGCCTTTTGCGGTTTCTTTCCAGGGGGGAGCCGTAGGTAATGATCCCCTTGCTTGACAAAGCCGTATTGGACAACGGAGAGTAGCATATTCACATGTTGCCGCTTGCGCTCAATAAACTTGTTGACGGGATCGAGATATTGGAAGGTTCCGGACTCTGCGCGAAGCATGTTCCTGAAAACCCTCTCCCAGTCGGCCTTGTACTTCTTGGCACGCCGTACCTGCTCTTTCTTGAAATTCGCACTATTAAAAAGGATGTCTTCAATGAGTTTCATTCTACGAACGCCCAGCTCTCTGGCCTCCGGGTCGGGGAGGTTCTCCCAGAAGTCCAGGATGCTTTTCTTCAAGCGGTCATTGACTTCTGTGCTCACCCCCTGCGCGTGAAGGGAGACGATCCCCTCCGCCTTTGCTTCCAGGCTTCTTTGGAATTCCTCTCTTGTTTGGCCGATTGTCGCCTTGTTGATTTTCTCCTTGCAGATCTTCGGACTATCAAGGAAGGAGGCCAGTGTGCTTTTCTTTAGGGGGTCATTGCTCTCTTCGCCCCCCTGCGCGAGAAGGGTTACGTATTTTATGTAGAAGTCCATGCTCCTTTCGATTTCCTCTTTGCGCACAAGCTCCGGTTTGCTCTTCGCTTGATTCCCAACTGTGGGTTTCTGTTTCTTTGACATGGCCGGGCCTCCAGTACCGCTCTCCAGAACAGGGGAAATGGAGGGAGCTCGTTCTGGAGTTACGAGCCGGTCCAGGGATCAGCCGGGCCGTTGCCCTCCATGCCTGTGGATCCTACTGGGCCATAGGCCGCGCGTCATGCGCCGCCTGCCCGCATGAAGAGCCATCCTGATTCACACCTGCCCCTCAAACTGCGGCAATGCCCTCCGTACTATCCATCATTTTCCTTGTTTCTTGAGCAAGATTGACACCCCTCCCCAACCCTCCCCGCAGGCCAGGGAGGGAGCCTTCCCAACCCTTCCCGCAAGCCGGGAGGGAGCCTTCCCCCCGCTTGCGGGGGGATAGGAGGGGGGTATCTGGTTGCGGCTGTGCTGCTCCAAGGTCATTCATAGAGAGCCCAATCCTGGACTGCGGCGGGTTTTGAGTGTGCGAAGACCGCCGTCACGTTGATATCCGCTGTTACGTTTGTGTCGGTGCGGGACGCGGTCATCACGCCATCGCTCCATTGGACGAAGTGGTAGCCCGTGCTCGGAACCGCTGTCACTTCCGCGCCGTCCGCGCCGGAAGCCACCGTCTGCGGAGTCGTGCCGCTGATCGAGCGGGCCGCTCAAGGCATCTCGCGCGCCGCGTGACGGGAACGGTCGAACAACTTGATGAAATACGCCTACGGCCGGGCCGCCGTGTTACTTCGAGTTCCTATCAAAACAGGGTAGCGCGGGCGTCCCGCCTGCGAAAACGCGGGCAAGATACCCGCGCTACTTTGCGGCGCCTTTCTCCGCGGCTCTGGGTAGCCGCCCGACGTCCCTGTCCATAACGCCATTCCTACTCGAACAACATCCATGCTGGATCAGCGGCAGCCGGCTGACTGTCCTTGATCTCAATCTGGCTGCTGGTGACCTGGGTCATTGCTCCCTTGGCGTCGGTGATGATCGCGTGAACGT
>Ga0315274_10009636_pt1 | contig 13936 bp, 8 predicted proteins | sample YL17G02_20_MG_FD_203700 | JGI IMG/M metagenome (GOLD analysis project Ga0315274, IMG submission 203700) | Sediment microbial communities from Yellowstone Lake, YNP, Wyoming, USA - YL17G02_20 | ecosystem: Environmental > Aquatic > Freshwater > Lake > Sediment | place: USA: Wyoming | collected...
CCTTGATACCAACTGGGCTCTTGATGGTACCGACCGACACCCTGACCGTCGCGTTCTTCTCGGTAGCGTGAAGTCGAAACGTCTGTGTGTGCGTGGTCGGTGGAGTCGTCTCACTATCCGCGGTCGATACTGCCCAGCTGATTGCTCCACCCGTGTTGTAGTGGTGATAGTTCTGCGAGATGTCCGTGACGATGTTGTTGATGGGAATGTAGAGCCGTTGGGCCAGCGCGGTTGATCCGATCTGAAGGACTCCGCCTCGGTGCATGATACAGAAGTTGCCGTCCCGACCCTTCATGTAGATGTCACCGGGCTTCGGTCGAGGACGACCACCCGAGTAGGTTGACCCTGAGAACGCGATGGCTCGTCCTGCCGTCGCATCCACCGCGGTGGCGGGGGTGGTGCCAAACGGTGCATCATCAGTACCAACATCACTGATTGTGGTGGCCGGCATGATGAACCCGATGACAACCGGAGGAGGCCCATCACTGGGGATGGCGATCAAGCACTTGGCCCCGAGCTCCGGGAACATGTAGACCCCCTCACCGCTATTGGGGTGGCAGTAGGGCGTCATGACCTGGATGTTCAAGAAGAACCGACGGTCAAACTGCGTGCGAACATCAACGGTCCAGGTCGCCATGTTGATATCCACGATCTTGGCTTCGTGGATAAACGCGGCGGTCGCACCCTCCGGCTGAATCCAGGGGACTCGAAACGAGCCCCTGACCATGGGGTTGCCTTGCCCCCCAGTGCTTACGCCTTTTAACGACATGGTTTCTCAGTAAGAGTGGGTTGGCACATTCTTCAGATGTCCAAGCCCAGGTGTCAGCGCCTTGGCCGAGGTCATACCGAACTCTGCACCGTACGCGATACCAGGAACAGGGTGCGTGCCGTGGATGTGAGATACCCCCGCGGTTGCGGCGGCCTGCTGCAGAGTAGAGGTGAGCCGGTTATGCTGCAGCTTCGCCATCCAATCCTCATGAACGTCAAACGGAATCATGTCAACACCCTTCAGAATAGGGGTGTGCTCGATCGGCTTCCTGCCAGCCTTTATGAGCTCGGCGTTCATTGCCTGCACCTTCGATGCAGATTGGAACTCACCGTGCAGGATACCTTCTGCATCACCAGGGTCACTGATCTTGGTCAAGTTACCAATGGCCTTGACGATGGTCTCGACATGACCACGCCGTACGCCCTCTTTCTTGTAGAGACCGTGTAGCTCATCGACCAAGAAGTTCTGGACCTTCTCCATGCTCCTGGTTGCCTTGTACAGATCGTGAGGATTGATCACGGTGCGGTTGGGATCTGTAAACTGATGCCCAGGAGTAACGGACATCCCAACGACCGGAGGCTGCCAGGGCTTGTACCCGCTGAGCTCATCTGCTCTCGGCAGACTCTCATGTAGCAGTCGACCGTGACGGTCTTTGTTCACGTGGTACGCGGTCTCACCAACCCAGATGTTCGCACCAGTCGCATCCCTCTCAATCTTTTTGATGACACCAGACTGACGCGATAGCACTGCTGAGTTAGGAATCTTCTTCGCCAACTGGGTCAACTGCTCGATGCGGGTGAAGTCATCCGTGAGCGCCTGGCCACCAGTACTGACAACACCGCCGCTGTGAAACGCCTTCAAGCTCAGCTGAATAGAACGCTCACCCAATGACTGTGCGGCCAGCAAGCCCAAGTTGGTTCCTACATTATGAAGCTTACCTGTCGGAGAAACGCCGGCACACAGCTGACACAGACCGACATGATGCTCGCACTTCAGAGGACTACGAACCAGCAGGCTGGCACTCTTGTCTGCTTGTCGGATCTTGCCAATGACGTTCGGGTCTAGCGTGGTTCCGGCAGGGACGACCAACCCCTTGGCAGAGAAGTCACGAGCGAGGATTCGATCGTGTATATCGCTCGAGGTGGCAGGCAACGCGATACCATGGCTTGTTCCACAGTCGTGACCCGCCACAACCAGGTTAACGGCCGTCGACATCAGCTGCTTGGACAGGGCACCGGGCTCTCGAACCTCCTGAACCTTCATGACGGTACCGCGACGAGCTCCACTCATCTGGGTCCAGTAATCGGCGACACTCAGACCTTCGGAGTACGACTTCGTTATCGCATGCGGGATGGTACGACCAGAGGCATCGGTAACAAGGATCGGAGCCAACACCATCTGCTTGTACTGGTTCCAGCTCGGCTTCGTACCGGCCATCTGCATGATCGCCAGGTTAGACGGATCCCTATGCATCTTTACTTTGTGGGCAGCGTCTACGTCCTGTCCAGCTCGAAGCCAGATATCAATGAGCTTACGTTCGCGCTCACCAGATGAAATCCTAGCGTTATCCAGAGCGGCAACTTCTTGACGGGCTTTGTTGAAGATTGGATCTCGAGTCGACCTGTCCGGTGAGAAGTCATCAAGAGAGAGGGTGTGTGTGGTCGTCGGGATGAACTGAACGTTCTTGCTTTGATTCTCCTTGGCGATGATGGCGGTGGGGCCCTGGTGATTCGGGTGTCGAAGCTCAATCGCACCAAACGACATGCCAGTACCCAGGTCTTTGAGCTTGTTGGCGTGAACACCAAGCTCCGCCGCATGATCCTTGGCCAGTGTCGTAAAGAGACTGTTCAACCCCTTACCGTCGATTGGATCTGACCCCCTGATGATTCCGTCCTTCATGGCCGTGGGTAGTGCATCGGCCAAGAGCAACCGGCCAACGGTCGTCTTGGTACCGGCAATCGAGACAGGATCGTTCACATGCAACGACCTGGACTGGGTCGCTTTGATAGCCTCGGCTGGTGATCCGAAGGACCGTGCGGTGCCAGGCCTGTTGGTGCTGAGTTTGTACAGACCGAGTGCGCTCTCAAGCGTAGGCTGGTACATGACCTTGCCGGTCGCTTCGTTGAAGAGGTTGTTCGAGGGAAACATCTTCCTCGCTTCTTCAACAGCGTCACGCCCTATCGGAACGTACGCCGACATGGTGTCACCATCGAAGTCGGCGTTGAAGCCACCGGTTACGAGTGGGTGAATCTTGATAGACCGCCCCGCCACAAGCTTCGGCGTAAACGCCATGGCTGAGTGCTTGTGTAGCGCAGGGTCACGCTTGAGAATGACTGGGCGCTCCTGCATGACGAGCTCGAGAGCTCGGCGCACCGCCTTGTTATCATTCTTGATCAGCGACTGTGCCTCAAGTGCGTGCGCGGCCGCACCGGTCTGAATGAGCTTGTTGACCACGAATGGCTTGTACAAGGTCAGCGCCTTCTTCTCGGGAAGACCTACCTCATCGAGCGCCAGGGATGGCTCAGGAACGATCACAGATCGCATCGACAGGTCTTGCCGACGGTTCATCAAGACGCTCTGGAAGTACCCCTCCTTGACCCTGGTTCCATGGATCTGATGAAGGATTCCTTTCGGGTCGTCATCTCCGATCTTACCAATGCCTACGATGGCCCTCATACCGTCGTAGGCGTTTTCACGCAGATCACGCAGACGCTCTGGAGCCAGGTTCTTACGGAGCGCTGGGTCTCCAAGCTTCTCGTTGACCTGCGCGAACTGTGAGTACAACCCATTGATGTCGGCCCACTTGATCTTGCCGTTCGGTAGGACAGGTGCTGGGCGCATTATGGGGGGCATGATCGGAAGGTTGTGTAGGACGTAGGCGTCCTGCGCCTTCATGCCGAGCTGGTCTAGAGCTCTCAGGTACTTGACCTTCTTGACCATGTGGTTCACAGCAACGGCCTCTACGCCCTTGTTGTTGACCAACGCCTTCAGCTGCTTGGTGCTAGCCGCCAGGTCCTTCTGAACATCGATCTGACTAAGCATGTGGTTGATGGCCGGGCCACCAGTCAGGGAACCTGCGGTACCCAGCGTGACCACACGACCGGTGGTGGTGAGCCCACTGTGTCCGGTGACAACAGCCTCGTAGTCCTTCTCTTTGAGCCCAGTCAGGCTGGTGATCGCGTGCTCATAGATAGGGTTGGGAATCGGCTCTGCAAGCTTGATGTGCGACCACTTCCGCCCACCGTGCCCACCCGTAAGAGTCGAATCAAAGAGACCACCGGGGCGTGGCTTGAGCTCACCGTTCTTGTCCATCTTGGACTCGAGCAGGTCCATGGGCTTCGGAAGAGCTCCACTGGACATCGACAAGATCTGCCGATTCGTCAACGGGCTGAGCTGGAACGTATGTCCGTTCTTCTCGATGTTGATTCCAGCTCCCTTGAGCATGTCCTCGAACCGCTGGAACGAGTACGTCTTCTTGGGCGCAGGTATGGGTGTGCCGTTCTGAATGGCGTTCCACACATCCTTGTGCTGTGACGCCCACCGCTTACCCTCGTTGGGCTGCGGGTCAATACCCTCGCTCTTCCAGGTCTGCATCTCCCGGATGTTGGCCTTGGCACCATGAGCCAGCAGAGCGTTCTGCGTGAACGGGTCGATGCTCTGACCTGCGGTCTTGCCTCCCTGCGATGGGATGAGGTTGGAGTCGTAACGCTCCATCTCTCCGCCGCCACCTATCATGCCGGAACGAGCCGCGATCTTCTTGTCGACCTGATGCGTCAGCTTCAGCATGTACTGGTAGCCAACCAACGTCTTGCCAAGCGCCACACCAGTGACCGGGTCATGGAGGTCTTCGGTGTCACTGATTCCATGCCGACCGAGTTCGTGCTTGACCGTAGCGACCGCATCCTTGTTGTCGAAGTTATCGACGATGTAGGGCTTCCCGGTCTTCTCAGCGATCTTGGCTGCAGCGGTCTCCAAGATCTGACCGATGTTGACACGACCAGGAACGCCAAGCGGGTTGAGCGCGACCTCAATGGGCTTGTTGTCCTTGGTCTTGGGCATCTCATGATCTGGAAGGATCAACGAGACGATGCCCTTGTTACCGTGTCGTCCCGTGATCTTGTCGCCGACCTGCATGGGCTCGATCGTACGGACGTGGACACTTTGGTTACCCCACTTGTCCTTGACGACAGCCACAACCTCACCCGAGTGGTCTGATTCCCACTTGACGCTATTGTCCGTGTGGATACCGGAGAGGCTTCTACGTGCCGCACCAATACCCATACGGTCCTGTAGCTTGTACGGACGCATCGCCAAGATGAGTGGATCACCAGGCTCTACGCGTGTCCCTACCCTAACGAGACCATCTGCCCCCAGTTTGCTGTATTGATCGCGGCTGTACACCGTAGGGTGCTGAACTTGGAATGACTTGGTATTCAACACCGTCTTGTCATCCGTCATGATCGACGGCTTATGCAGATGCATGCTCGACAGCTTCTTGGCAGCAGTCTCGCTGATGACAACACCATCCTCGAAGTTGTACCCCCTGAACGGTACATAGCCGACGCGAAGGTTACGGCCCAGCGCAAGGGCACCATCCTTCATGAAGTTGGTATCGGCAACGTTCTGACCCGCCGTGATCTTGTCACCGACATTAACGGTTGGTGTCGAGTGCAGCACCGCCTTCACATCATTGAGCGGGAAGTTATCGTACAGGTGCACACTGTGAACCTTGCCGGACGCCTCTTTGATATCCACTCTCTTGGACGTGACCTTGACCACAGAACCGGCAACCAACGACGGGTGCCCCGACTGCTTGCCAAGTAGCTCTTCAAAAGTACGACTACCTGGTTTGTCCGACCCGGTACCAACCTGAACAAAAGGCGCTTCTCTATCCTGTAGCGATACCGCCTGTGAGATGTGCCCCGACGCATAGGTTGCTCTGTTGCCGGAGTTACTACTGAGGAATGGGATCAGGTTAGACGCAGCGCTGAACAGCATCGATGGGTGACGCAGCACGTACTGAGCGGACCCAAAGGAGCCGGTCTCGACCTTGTTATCAGCCCCAGTCAACTGTACAGACCTACCAATGGGGGTTGGCACCCCGTTCTTCCAGGTAACTTGATCGGGCATCACTACCCTGGCGGCCAGCACCTCCTCAGAAGAAAGCAAGTCAGTCTTGCCTGTCTTGATGTTGTACATCTGGATCTTGGCGACGTTGCCTATCTTCTGCACACCGAGCGGTAGATGGAGAACGACACCACTCTTCTCAGACTCAGGCGTGTGGATGGGATCGATGAACCCGAGATGGCTCGGATTGATGAACTTCACCTCATCGTTGATCTGCTCGTTCTTCTTGATACCACCGTCACCCGTCACTGTTGTCTGCCTGGCGTTGGACAGCATCTCGACAGGATTGATCTGACTCGGTGTAGAAGACAGACTGTTCTTCGTGAACGTGTCCCTGATGGGGGCGTTGAACATGTCGAACTTAACGACATCTCGAACACCTTCAGCGAAGTTGATCTTCCTGGCGAACTTGTTCTTGATGTCTCGCTTGGTCGTCCAGTGGGTCAACTTCGCATGCATGAAGTCGGCGGTCGACCGTAGGTCTTTGAACTTCAAAGAGTCACGATCATCCTCGGGAGCTCCACCATGCACCTTCAGCATCTTGTGGGTAGCGGCGGTCAAGGCCTCGCCACTAACAAAGCTGAATGGCTTGCCCAGAGTTACCTGAGACGCATCAGGTCGCAGCCCTGACTTGGTAAGGGTGTCTACAAGGTAGGCGTGTGCGGTGGCTGAGTCTGCGGGCGGAGTCTTCTTGTCTGCTCGGTAGAACTTATCGACAGCAGATCCCACACCACGCGCCTGCTTGTTGGCGTTGAATATCTCTTTGCCCCAGGTCTTCTCTAACGTCGTGTCATCGACACCCATCGCCTTGATGATCGGGTACGCCGGGATGGCCTTGCTAGTACTCCGAGTCATCAGGAACTGCTTCGTGTCGGGGTCGAACGTTATCTTGAACGGTGCCTTGCCTGCGATGTTGAACTGGGTCTCGAGCTTGCCGGTCTGCTGACGGCGGACGTAGGCGCCGGGCTTCAACTGCCACTGGTTGGCAATCTGGTATTCCTGACCGTCCAGGATGAAGCTGTGTCGGCGAGTTGGCTTCGGGATCTCGGCGACCCGCATGGTTTTGGCGTCGATGACTTTTCCGGTAGCGTTGTCGACGAGTCGCATCTTGGCAAACACTGGAGCGGTCCAGGAGCTGCCCTCCATCTTGGCCTTCTTCTGGCTCTCGATGTCATCGGCGGCGGCATCCTCATCCCGAACTTCCAGCCCATCCAGCAGCAGCGTCTTCATCTTTCCTTGCACGGGAAAGTGCTCGGAGATGCCAGCAAGAGCTCGTTCTTGAAGGTCTTTGTAAACGTCCGTGTGCCTGATGTGCGCCATCGTCAGCCATTCTAGCCCAAAGGCTCGACGGTACGCGAGTCGAGATTACGGGATAAGAGTTTCAGAGGAGACTACATGGCTGACCCCAACAAAAGATACGAAGATTCTGGGGACGTATTCGCGTCCGAGCTCCAAGAGCTTTACGAACCTCCGGCACCCGAGCCCGAAGATAACAAAGGAGAAGAGTGATGTTTCTTCAGTCGTTCCTGATCGGAGGCGCCATCGGCCTCTGCAACGGAATCTTGCTCTGGCTCGGAGAGAACCAAGCCCGTGATAGTAAACCCGTACAGTGAGTACGTGCCCGTAATCCCAGGGACCAGAATGCTGGCCACGGATTACGGGCTGACGGGAGCAGAGATCGTAGACATCACCAACGACCAGCGCACCTGGACCGCTGTGGGTTTCTACGCCCCTGTCCCTGAACGATGTCTCGGGGGCATTCGAATCAAGCTGCTCGACCAGAAGGGGTTCACTACCTTCTGTAACCAGCGTGACTTCGAGATCTTGCTCGGTATCGCCAAACCGGGTGACTTCTGCAAGTGGACGGGGAAGCCGTACCCACACCCCCATGACGATGATGACTGGTTCGGCCTCTGCATGGACCTAGTGGACCTGCAGGATGACCTGTTCGAACGTGAGCTCGCTCTGAGAGCCGAGACTGCGGCGTTGCCAGAATCGTCCGAGATACTTCGGCGCATTCACCCAAACACAACACGTGATGGCGAGGACTATTGGATACTCCTTCGTGATCACGACATGATGACAGGGGTCGGTCCAGACACCCGCATCGAAACGCTATACGACCGATGGTCCTGTGTATCGCGGGACTGGTTGGATTGGATGAGAGTATGAGGGAACAGACAGACGAGGACGACGAGTTGTTCAGAACCATCATGAAGACCGAGCATAACTGCTCGGCCTGTGATGACCCGCTCTGCTACACCGATGAGGTCGTGGTGATAAAGGTGGTGGCGCCATCTTTCGAGAATGGCCTCTTCACCTATGCAGACGCCGAGGCCGATGATGGCGACTTCCTGTATGAACCCAGGTTTGCAGACTACGGGTGCTGGGAAGATGCAGCCAATGAGGTGGGTGAGCTGGTGGAAGACTTGCCCCCCATAGAAGATCCAGCTGCCGTGCTGCTGTGCAAACTCTGCAGCAGTGGCATCTTACTTGGGGAGCTCATGGGGCTGGTGACGATGGGTGAACTTCACTGTTCTCAGCGTTCTCCAGATATCGCTTCAACTACTATATTCGAAGCGCAAGACCCTGACCCAGTAACAATCTGCATAGTCTGCCTGCGCAAACTGTCTGACGAGTTCCTAGATCTATGGGACTCGGTCGGTCAGGGGGACGAGTGTGAAGAGGGCGCCACGATTCGATGCTGGAGACTCAGTTGTCCTGGAGCAGCCGCCTGTCTGCTGAAGTGCTCATGACGAAGATCAAAATGTCAGAGCACGCTTTGAAGCGACTCCGTGAGAGATGGCCGTCGGCGAACTCGCTGGATGACCGGTTCCTCACAGAGTTGCTTCTTAGCCAAATAGAACAGGCAGACGTAGTGAACGATGCATATGACACGGCAGGTGGTCGGTACTATCCAATCAGTCTGCAGGGTGAAGATGGGTATGCCGTCGTCAAAGACGGAGCTGTAAAAACTGTAATGCCAACCCGATACTGTCAAGAAGTGGATGAGGTAAGAAATGGCCGCAAAGAAACTTGAAGTCAAACGCGCGACTGTGGAACGGCACTTTGTCGATCTGACAACCCTGGTGATATCGACACCCCAGGACAACCCGGCGGACCCGAAGTGCCGCTGGGGATTGCCTACGGTGTTCTGGGGAGGATCTGGGATCGGCAAGTCCGATCAGATCCGACAGGCTGGAGCTCGAGCTGGCCTGCACGTTGAAGTACTGATGCCGGGCCAGCAGCAGCCTGAGAACTTCTCAGGTGTCCTGATCCCCAACCCCAGTAGCCCCGAGGGTGTCACCATCCAGTGCTTGCTGCCGGCGGTCCGGCGACTGAACCGTCTGGGCAAGGGTATCCTGTTCGTCGATGAAGCGGCCAACGCTCCACCGGCCGTTCAGGGTGCGATGCTCGGCATGCTGCTGGACCGGATCGTGGGGGAGACCGATATGGCCCCTTTGATTCGTATCCTGCTGGCATCGAACCCGCCGGAACTTGCAGCCGGTGGATTCGGCTTCGAGCCACCCACCGCCAACCGCATGGCCCACTGCTTCCTCGGAGCGCCCAGCTGGGAGGCGTGGAACCGGTGGTTCATGTCCAAGAACCAGCCGATCAAGCCGACTGGTGAAAGCCTGGAACCGATCATCATCAACGCGTGGCCCACGATCTACCCTGCGGTCCAGGGCATGATCTCTGGCTTCCTGAACGCTCACTCAACAAGGCTGTACGAGCAGCCCGGAGCCAACAGCCCAGAAGGTGGCTATGCTTGGCCAAGTCCCAGGACCTGGGACATGGTTAGTAAGGCGATGGCTACTCGCCGAGCTCTGAAGCTACCGGAGGAGTTGGATAACATCATATGTGCAGGACTGGTCGGAACAGGTGCCTCCGATGAGTTCTCGACGTACAGACGCGATGCGGACTTGCCGACTACTGAGGACGTACTGGCAGGCAAGTGGAAGATCGATAAGAAGCGTATCGACAAGACCCACGCAGTGCTGGGTTCGTTGGTGCCTTACGTCGGTATGCAAGCAGAGGGCAAGCTGCGCTACGAAGCAGCCGTGAAGGTCTGGGCAATACTAGATCAGGTCTGTGATGCCAACCTCGCCGACATCATCACCGACCACGTCGAGATCATGATCAACAACTACCAGCTGGGTATGACCGGCAAGGCTCCGGACGATGTCAAGAAGGCGGCCGAGAAGGTCGTCAAGCGTCTCTCCCGAAGTAAGGTCGGTGAGTACATGGGTACGCCGTGACCGAAGAGGAGATTGAGAACAAGTGTGCGCAGGCCCTGGAGAACTCCAGGGCCCTCGTCCGCTTTCGAGCCCCCTACGTCACCAAGACTCTGTATGGCTTGATCCCTCACCTGGTACCAGGACTCGACACCTTGGGGGTCAGCCGCAACATGGTGCTGGTCGTAGACCCAGCCTGGTATATCAAGCTGTCGACAGAGGAGCAGGGTGCCTGCCTGATGCACGAGATCTCGCACATACTTCGAGACCTTGATCGTCTTGCTCAGTTCCCCAACAAGGATAGGGCTAACCAGGCATTCGATATCCCCATCAACCACAGCCTTCGAGAAGGTGGATGGAAGTTACCCAAGACCGCGCTGTACCCAGAGACCTTTGGGTTCCCCGTGGGTCTTACTGGTGAGCAGTACTATGACCTGCTCGAGAAACACAGCGATGAGGTTGAGAAGAAACTAGAAGGCACACAAGCCGGTCTAGGCGCTGGTAAGTGCGGTAGCTGTGCGGGTAACGCAGTGGATAAGGCGCTGGAAGAGGCACTCGACAAGTCCATCGGACGGACAACCGCTGATGTCGACCACATCCGGCACGCAACCGCCAAGGACATTCAAGAGGCGGTGGCACAGGGGCGAGGCACAATACCTGGGACACTCAGCGAGATACTGCCTCCTGACCCAGACGCACCCAAGAACAAGATATCGTGGAGGGTCAAGCTCTCGAGGATCCTTCGGCGGTGTACGGGCCGGACAATCGCAGGTCGTGCCGACTACTCGTACAAGCGGCTGGCTAGGAGCTCGTTCCTGACCGGCATGATCAAGCCGGGAATGGTCTCGCATGCACCGATCATTGCGTTCGTCGAAGATACCAGCGGCTCCATGGGGCACGAGCAGACCAGAGAGGCTCGTCAGCAGGCGGTCGATGTCATGAAGCAGCTGGGCATCGAGTCAGCCTGGTGGATCAGTGCAGACGCTGCTGTTGCAGCTCCTCCACGTATCCGACGGTTGAAAGAGATTCGTGAACTACCGATTGAAGGACGTGGCGGCACCGACTTCAGTCCGGCAATCGCACTGGCCCAGACGTTACGGCCAAGACCCGACATCCTCATCTACTTGACCGATGGGGATGGTGCGGCACCGGCAGAGCCACCACCCCGCATGGAAGTGGTCTTCTGTATCGTCCCCAGCTACTACAACCAGTCGCCCGCCGATTGGGGCCACACCGTCATCATCAAGGACGAGGTGGCGTAAACGCAACTCCGACGCGGTTTCGGGCATAAGAATCATGGAGAACAAGCACAGCCATGCCGGTTGTGAGCTCCAGGAGAACTACTATGGACAAAACAACGACGGACAACGGCACCTCCAAAGATACCACCCCGAAGGTCGAGGCCTTCAAGGAGGCCTTCAAGATCGACTGGCAGGTGGAGAAGGAGCGGCGGGCGGTAGAGGCGGCTGAGGCGAAGGTCGAGACCGACAAGTCCTCGGCCCGGCTCAATGCGGCTCGAGCTGAAGAGCTCGAGATCAGGGCGAAGATCATGATCTTCACCCTCGAAGCGGTGGCGCCCTACAAGTCGGTGACGGCGGCTCATGCTGAGGCGTTTGCCGCCGAGATCAAGGCCAAGTCGGCGGCGGCCTGCGCGGTCTCGGCCGCCAAGGCCGAGATCGCACACCGGATCTCTACCCTCCCCCTCGGGGGGGCAGACGACATCGCCAGGATGCTGGCGATGTTGTCGGCGTTGGAGGGGCGCACCCTCCCGATCGCCAGGAACGTGAAGGTCGAGGCCAACAAGTAGGCACGACCGTGAAGAGGGGGGCGGCACGGCGCAGCCGCCCCCTCTTTCATAGCTATCAGACCGTGGCGGTCTGACGGCGAGGTGATCGCTGCTCTGGAAGCGGCCGCATGTCTATGCCAGCGGGTGGCTGGGCTCCAGGCTGCTGACCCGATGGCTGCTTGGCAAGGAGCTGACGGACTAGGTCGGCGAGCTCAGGACTCTGACTCTGTAGATTCTCCAGCGCCATCTTCTGGTCATCCGGGCTCATCTTGGACAGTTGAGCTGCAATCGACGCAGCCATCTGACGGATGTCGACGCCACCCGCAGACCCACCAGACGCTGCCTGTCCGGGCTGGGCCGGCTCAGGAGCCATCTTCTGCCCGCTATTGATCTGTGACTCCATGGAGTTTGCAGGGGGCGCAGCGGTCGCCTCCTGCCCACCAGGGCTGCCACCGCCCCCTTCGATACCACCGGGCTCCCCAGGGGCTTCTGGGGCCTGCTGGGCTTCCGCTTGAATCTGCTGAACCTTGACCTGGGCCTTGGCCATGATGACCTGGGACTCGGCCTGGATCTCGGCGACCGCCAGCTGCTGCTTTCTCGTAGCCTCAACCCGCCGGGCCGTCTCCCGCATCATGATCTGGTCTTCATCGACCTGGTTGTAGTCGGAGTCTGCCAAGAGGGACGTGTCCGATATCTTGTTGGCCTGGTTCAGCTGCATCAAGAAAGCCTTGCGCTGAATGTCGTCGGCCATCTTGAACGGCTTGAACCGGATGCTCGCCTCGGGCCACTGCATGAAGTTGGCCACCTCCTTCATGACCCACTTGGCCATGCGGCGGTGACGCGTGATGAGACCGAGGAACTGGTTCTCGAGCATCCGCATCGACACGTTAGTGCCGGCGTAGCTCATGCCGCCCTTGATGAACTCGATGGGCACCTGCATACCGTTGATGATCTGCTCCGAGACCATCTGCATCTCTTGGTTGAGCAGCAGAGCTTTGCCGTCGCCACCGATCGACTGGTTGCCGATGGGCAGGGGCAGGATGGGGATGTAGTTGGGGTCCATACGCCACCGAGCAATCTCAGCAGCGACGTGATCACGCCAGTCCATCAGGTTGATGGTGGTGAAGGGATCGCTCGAACCTGACCCTGCCTGCGGAAACAGGATGCGGAGCGGGACGATGTGCTCGAGCAAGATCTGCTCCTGAGCCTTCTTCATGATCTGAAGGTAGAAGGTGTCCTTCAGGACCGGTAAGATCAGCGGGATGCCCCAGCCTCGGTCCTGCTGGGCGAGCGTAGGCCTCTTCATGTGGAAGAAGTTGCTCTTGTTGAAGATGATGCCCTTCTGCTGGCGCATCGCCTGGATGAAGACCTGTGGGGTCGACTCGACCACGTCCTTCTTGCCAATCACCACATCGTTACGGATGGCCGGTGGGATATCGAAGAAGTGCGTGCAGTCACCGGTGATGTCGTTGTAGGTGACCTCGACGTTCTCGCAGTTCCACCTGATGATCTTGATGCCGCTGGCATTCTTGAAGTACCGGTCTTCGGGAATCGCCTCTTGGTTGACGTGGCAGCGTGGGCAGTTCAGTCGGAACTCGAAGTTCGTGAAGACCCAGTTGGTTCGGATCTTCTGGGCTTGTTCACTGAACCCACAACCACGACATGTCAGGTACTTCCTGAATGGGTAGCCGATACTCGTCAGGGAGTTACCGTAGCAATGGTAGTCAAGGTTGACGTCGACCTGCGTGGACCGATAGCCGAGGTGCTCCTGGAAGAAGGTGGTCCAGAGCTCCACGACCTTGGGGTCTTCGTGGTCGATGATGATGTCGGTGATCGGATACTCCGACAGCTTGAACACCACCGCGTTGATCACCGGGTTGGTGAGGAAGTAGTACCGACACCACCGGAACATCTGCTTGACCGTGACGGGCAAGTAGGTGTGGGCGATGTCGAAGAACGGACTCGGGTAGTTGACCCCGGCGTTGCCACCTTGAATACGGCCGCGAGTCTGAGCGGCCC
>Ga0315274_10009637_pt1 | contig 13936 bp, 8 predicted proteins | sample YL17G02_20_MG_FD_203700 | JGI IMG/M metagenome (GOLD analysis project Ga0315274, IMG submission 203700) | Sediment microbial communities from Yellowstone Lake, YNP, Wyoming, USA - YL17G02_20 | ecosystem: Environmental > Aquatic > Freshwater > Lake > Sediment | place: USA: Wyoming | collected...
CAAAGCCTTCCGCAAACGCCAGAGCTTCCGGGCAGGCAAACCGCGGCAGCACACCCAGGATGAGTTTTTTCTCTTCGGGCCGGGAAGCCAGGCGGGCTGCCTGCTTGAGTTCGGCGACCGCTGATTCTGGTCTCTGGTATCTCTCCAAACCGATCATTCGCACCAGGCCTCGAAGCGCCAGAAGACGATGCGTCTTGTTCTTGGACTTCTGCGCCAGCAGGGCGACATCAGCCCTCGCCGCAGGCGTGGGCCAAGCTGTGAGCGCGCGGACGGCCGCGTCGAGGATTTCTTCGTTCTGTTCCTGAAGCGCCTCGCGCAGGACCGGCAGAGCGCTGTCGTCGCCGATTCGGCTGAGGACACCATAGAGGCGCACCCGTGCCTTCGGGTCCTTCTTGGTGGCCAGCTGTTCCTTGACGGCGTTGGAACGGCCGTCGGGATTGGCGATCTTCTGGGCCAACAAGGCTGCTGTCGTTGTCGCTTCCGTTTGCTCCGAATCGTCGCCGCTCTGGAGGAGAAGATCCAGGACTGCCGGTATATCGGAAGGCGTGCCGATGGTGCGCAACGCCCTTAGCGCCTGGAGACGGATTCTGGCCGAGGACGCGTTCAGCAATGCTGCGACAGTACTCTTAGCGGCGAAAATGCGCCGATCAGCAATGGCCAGGAGAAGCTCACCTTGGATATCGTCACCCGGTTTTTGTGCCAGCAGCGCAAGCACAGCATCATCGGCCGGGCGGCCCTTGAGCATGCGGAGAGCGCTTCGGGCAGCGCTTTGCTCCGCGCCGCGGGATTTCGCCGCCGTCGCGGCCAGGAAAGGCACGGAGGATGCGTCTCCCACCGATTCGAGGGCTTTCAGTGCGGCGATGCGCACCGGCGCCGCTTGGCTCCGTGCCGCCTGGAGAACGGTTGGAAGCACACGCTCCTTTGGGTATCTGGAGAGCGCGGCCAGAAGTTTGATCTGGCCACTTTCTGACAGCCCAGGTAGAAGGCTGCAAATCGGCCCCACGGCTTCGGGCCTTATCACATCTTCGATCTTGACGATCGCAGCCTCCTGCATATCGGGATCCGATCCTTTGAGTTGTTCCATCACGATTGCGGGAGCGCGATCTCCCGACGCGGTGATTTTGCCAATCATGGCTGCTCTGCGTAGGGAGGCAGGGAGGGCCAAGTCTCTCAAGAGCATGTCATAGAGCTCGACTGCGGCACCTTCGCTTTTCCCCGCCAGCCGTCCCTCGGCGCACTCCATCACTGATGCGGCAACGACCGGCTTGAGGTCCGCATGCGTCCCCGTGTAGCAGGCGATGAGCGACTTAGAGGCTGCGTCGCCGCCGATCCCACCCAGCGCAAGAGCTGCGGCTCCAGCGAACTCGCCGTTGCTCTCGAGGAGCGGCGCAAGGGACGGTACAGCCTCGGCGCATTTGCGATCGCCCAGGGCAGCGATGACTGCGGTCTTGGTCGCGCCGGCGACTTTGGATAGGGTCTGCAAAAGTGCTTTGTCAGCAGCCGATCCGGGGATCTTCTGCAGCGCATAGAGGGCCATATCTGCCGTGGCTTGATCCAGAAGCATCTCTTGAAGAATGGGCACGGACCTGTCGCTTCCGATCAGACGAAGCTGGCGGCAGGCGGCCATTTTCGCAACGGGTGTTGCGTTCGTCTTGAGGAATTCCAGGAGCTTTGTCTCGCACTCGGCCCGCACCACCGGGTCGTCCTTGCGGGCATAGACATAGTCGCGGAGCTTCCAGAACGGCGCCGAGTCGATCCCGCCGTCATAGGAAGCGATTTCCTTCAAGATCTCATCCAAGGAAGCGGGAGCCGCTGTCGTCTGGGCGCGCGCAAGGGAAGAGATCGCCGCGATGATGGCCAAGGCAAAGAGGGTCGTACTGATTTTTCTCATCGTATTGGGATTCCGCATGGTCGCACCCCTCATCAAGCAGGAAGCTGCCAGGGCTTCCGGTAGGAGCGGCTGAGCAGGCGCTCCGCCTCCGGATCGCCGATGATCGTTTCGGTAGCCGCATCCCATTTGATCTTGCGGCCGACCTCAATTGCAATAACACCGAGATGGCCGACACTCGCCGAGCGATGCGCAACTTCGCAAGGGGCGATGGTCAGTGCACGGCTCCTGATGCAGTCAAGGAAGTTCTGGTAGTGATCGCGGCTCCGGTACAGCCTGATCTCGTTGGGACCGATGACCTCGTTCACGAGGTACGCGGGCTCGCTCTCGAAGCCGCTGCGGTCCACCCAGATCCAGCCGTACTCGCCGATCCATTTCGTGCCACTCTGTATCTCAGAATAGCCTCCAGCCAGAATAATGGGCGTTCCGTCGGCGTAGACAGCCTCAACCCTGTAGCGCGTGGGGCTGTTGTAAATGCCGGTTGTGGGAAAATCGCCCTTTCCCCGAACCTCGACCGGACCGGTGTTTTCCAGCCCCAATCCCCAGTGAGCAATGTCGAGGTGGTGGCCGATCCAGTCCATGAGCTGGCCGCCGCCGAAATCCATGTTCCAGCGCCAGTTCATGTGGACACGCGCCTTGCAATACGGCGCGTAAGGTGCCGGGCCGATCCATGTTTCGTAGTCGAGTTCCGGCGGCGGCGCCTCGATCTTCTCCTGCCCGAACGTGCGCGCGAAGTCGTAGTGGCCGTATGGGAGGCCAACCTCGACACGCTGGATCTTGCCGATGCGGCCGTTGCGCACAAGCTCGCAGGCCCGGTGAAAATTGTTCTGGGAGCGCTGCCAGCTGCCGGTCTGCCAGACGCGCCCGTACCGTTTCACTGCGTTGCACAGGGCGCGGCCCTCGCGCAGACTGTGGGTGAAGGGCTTCTCGCCATAAACGTCCAGGCCGGCCCGGAGCGCAGTGATCGACAGAATGGCATGCCAATGGTCGGGAACCGCGATCGACACCGCGTCGAGATCGCCCCGCGCGAAGAGCTGGCGAAAGTCCTTGTAAGTAGCGCAGTTCTTGTTCCCGTACGCTTGGTTGACGATGTCGCGTGCTTCGGTCAGATGGCCGTCATCCAGATCGCACACCGCCACCCATCGAACCTCGTCTTTTTCCAGGAAAGCACGCATGTTTGATCCGCCTTGCATTCCATAGCCGATGCCGGCCATGACGATCCGGTCGCTTGGCAACACAGCGCCGTTGAGGCCGAGCGCCGATGCCCTGACGATAGTCGGAAAGGCGGCCGCGCCAGCTACGGCCATGGGAACTTTTTTGAGGAAATCCCGGCGACCAAACGAGTGTTGCTTATTCATCGTGTCTTTCCTCTCAGGAGTAAGGCAAAGAATAGGGGGCAACATACCATTTACCTGTCTGTGCGGGCGATTATAATCCGCCGGAAATGCCGAAAATAGCGGAAACCCGAATTTCGTTTTATAATGCCGAAAATGCGACAGGCACGTGGACCTTGCACGGCGGGAGATTTCGGACAACCACAAGCAAGAAAGGAGCTCAGTGATGCGCCCTGCCAATCTAAAGCCGCAGAACATGAAAGATCGTAATGGCCTGACTGCAAACGGGAACCTCCTGACGCGTCGCTCGCTTCTCAGCATGGCAGGCCTTGGCGCTGTGGCGTGGACGCTCCCGAAAGATCTGCTTCCCGTTCCTGCCGGCAGGATCCCCATCGCAGTCCAGCTCTATTCGGTGCGTGGCGATTGCGGCAAGAATTTTGACGCTGCGCTCGAGCAGGTTGCCAAGATGGGTTTCGATGCAGTCGAGTTCGCGGGCTACTACAGTTACCAGGGAAAGGCCAAGGAACTGAAAGCCAGGCTCGACGAACTGCATCTCCGCGCAGCCGGAGCCCACATCGGCTTGGAGGTGCTGCAGGGAGATGCGCTCAAAAACACGATCCAGTTTCATCAAACCATCGGCTGCAGCTTTCTCATCGTGCCCAGCGCCGGCGGCTTCACCGACCCCGAGAAGAGCAAGGGCCTCGCAGAAGTGTTTAACCAAATCACTGAAACGCTGAGACCCTTAGGCATGGCCTGTGGGTATCACAACCACACCGGCGAATTCAAGAAGGAGGGCGACAAAACCTACTGGGAACTGTTTGCCGAGCGCACGAGCAAGGATGTGATTCTGCAGCAGGACTGCGGTTGGACCGCTGCAGCAGGACTTGATCCTGTCGTGTTCATAAGAAAATACCCCGGCCGCACCAGGACGGTGCATTTCAAGCCGACAGTGGTGGGCGGCGATACCGCCAAAAAAGCCATTATTGGGCAGGATTCCGTGGACTGGGCGAAAGTCTACGCTGCGTGTTCCTCCGACGGAGGAACGGAGTGGATCGTCATCGAACAGGAGCAATATCCGGACAACAAGCCCGCCATGGAATGCACGGAGCAGTCCCTTGCGGGCTTGAAGAAGATCCTCGCCGGGATGCGCGAATGAGTTTCGGAAATTACACAAATATTCAATAAACAAGGGGTATTGGGTGCATTCGTGTAAGTCGCCACAGGGGCCAAGGGGCAGAGGGGTCGAGGGGCAAAGGGGTTGCCACTGTCATCCTTTGCACCCTTCTGTCCCTTCGCCCCTTTGCCCCTTCCTGTAGCATCCGACGTAGCGCACCGTCGCGCTGGGATCGAGCCGTTTCCCTTTGCCCCTTGACCCCTTTGCCCCTTTGCCCCTAAAGTTTGCGAGCGAAGCGAGCTAAGCTTTCGACACTGGCGCGGCAGCTTGCTCCCGGTTTTGCGAGCCCTTGAATCTTGGTGTCGTAGCGGTCAGCTTTCTGAACCCAACCATCAAGACTCCAGGACGCCAAGACCCGAAGAACTATGCTTGCGCAACTTGATCAACCGCCTAACAACGAGGGAGAACAGACAATGGGAGAAAGATCAACAAAGACGACAGCGGTTGTGGCCCTGATGGCTGTGTTTGGTTTGGGCATAAGCTTTATCATTATTGGCGCAATCTCGGAGGAGATGAAGCAGAGCCTCAGAATCACAAACGCCGAGATTGGACACCTCACCTTGGCGCTTTTTCTTACCAGCATGATCGTGCAACTCTTCATCGGCCCGATGGTGGACAAGTTCGGTCACAAGCCGCTTGCCGTCCTGGGCTTCTTGGTTGCGGGCGGCAGCATGTTCCTCTTGGCCTTCTCGACCAGTTTCAGCGCGGCCCTTGGCGCCAGCGTCCTGCTTGGAATCGGCGCCATGTGTCTAAACACAGTCGGCAATACCCTGATTCCGGTGGTTTTGTTCGACGGAAAGGACCCCGCACGCGCGAGCAACTTCGGGAACGCGTTCTTCGGTCTGGGATATGTCGTCACTCCCCTTATATTCTCGCTCTTCGCCTCGCTGGCGCTAGGCTATAGAGCGGGAGTTTCCATGCTCGGTGCTCTGCTCCTGGTCTTCTTGCTGATTGCTGCTGGCGCCCGGTTCCCTCAGGTGTCTACAGGATTCCAGTTCTCAATGGCAGTCAAGTTATTGGGGAAGGGCGCGGTCTTGATCTCGGCGATAGCTTTGTTTTGCTACATTTCGTTGGAAATCAGCATGGCCACTTGGAGCAAGCCCTATATGACCGAGATTTTCGGAGGAGAGAAGAGTCCGACTGCCGTGGCGAACGCAGGCCTGGTTCTGAGTTTCTTCGGTGTGGCCATGATGCTGGGGCGGTTCCTGACTTCTACTGTAAAGAACCTGACGGCAATCGGTGTCAAGGTAATTGCTGCCGCTGCCCTGATCTCCATTCTCGCCATCCTGCTCATGATTCTGACTCAGAACGCCGGACTTGCGATCATGGCCGTGATCCTTATCGGGCTGGTGTTTGCGCCAATTTTCCCAACCATTGTCGGCATCACCTTTGCAAAGTTCGAGCCCAGCCTCTATGGCAGCATATTCGGGATCATTTTTGCCGTGGGCTTGCTGGGCGGAACATTTGTCCCGCAGGTCATCGGCAGCCTCAGCGTCGGCGCTACCATCCAGGGGAGTCTTTATATCGTAGCCGCGATGGCGGCCCTTCTCTTTGTTGTCGCCCTTTTTATCGGCAGGGTTGGGAAGCCCGCCGCGCCAAAGCCATCGACACGGTGACACGGGGAATCTTGGCGCTGAGATTTTTTAGACGCTTAGACCGCTTGATGCCATCGTTTCCAACGCCGGGGACCCAGACTGTGGACTGGGCTTCTCCGGCCGGTGAAAGCCAGAACGGCCAAGTCGACAAACACGGCAAAGCCGATCAGCTGTCCGGCAAGCCACTGCGCCCCCGGTCTTGGAACATGCGCACGAGGCCGGGAATGGCAGTATAATGAGCATCTTTCAGTGCCATGATGCAGGTACAAGGCAATGCATGATGGAACCCAACTCACCCATTCCGCCAAGATTGCTTAATAACGACGAGCAGGACTCGGTTCAGGCACACCGGTTCGCCCACCAAGCCATGGCAACGGTTTTTGAAATAATATGCGTACACGAAGACCGCGACTATGCCGAGCAGGCGGCCCACGCCGCCTTTGACCAGATCGATCGTTTGGAATCCGAGCTGACTTGCCATCGTAGCAGCAGCGACATTTCGCGCATCAACCGGCTGAAGCCCGGGGAGGATACCTCGGTGGGCATGCGGACAATGGAGTGCCTGCTCCTGGCGCGGCACTTCTATGCTGAAACCCGCGGCGCCTTCGACATTTCGCTGGGTTCAGGCCTCGAGGCGGTCGAGATGATCCCCTCAGACTCGCGCGTGAGGGTCCACGCCAACAAGATCAGCCTGGACCTTGGTGGCATCGGCAAGGGTTACGCCATCGATCGTGCCGGAGAATTGCTGCAGGAATGGGAGATCGACCGAGCACTCGTCCATGGCGGTTTCAGTTCGGTGCTCGTGCTGGACCCGCCGCCGGATCGCGAAGGATGGCCGCTGACGATCAGTCTTCCAGGCGCGGCAGTGGTGCTGGCACGCGTCGTGGCGCGGCGGCGGGCCTGGAGCGCGTCCGGAATTCGCAAGAAGGACCACATCGTGGATCCCCGGACCGGGCTTTCGGTCCGCAACCGCCCGGCTGCCTGGGTTTCAGGTTCGATGGAATCGCTCAGCGCCGCCTGCCGAGGACACAATCTCACCATACCAGCAGGGATATCCGAAACCGCGGACTCACCTGCGGCGGTCGCGGAAGCCTTATCGACAGCCTTCATGATCATGCCACTGGAAGAAATCGCGAGCTACTGCCTGCGATACCCGGGTGTGGAAGCGCGGCTTCTGATGTCCGACCCGTCGGGCGCGTCGGTCTCACCGGTCATGGTTCACATGAGCGCTCAGTCACACCTGGAAGGTGCGGCTTTGGCCTGTCCCGCAAAGCGGGGTGAGCCACGGAGAGGGGACCCCTTTTAAACCGCGAAGACCTCAAGGTCCTCGCGGTTTTTGCTTTGTTGAGATCTTCCTGGTCCTCGTAGTTCAGTTTTTCCGGCCAGGTGCAATTGAACCCGCCGGAGAAAGTCCGCGCTTTGCGAATCGCCGGAACGGCGCAGCCCGTCAGGATCACCCTGCAGCCGGCTCCAGGGGCGGCGCAGCACGACCGAGCCGCGCTTGACATGGGATCCTTCGGAGCCATTGACGTTGCCGCTGCACCCGTTCTGTCCGGCGCTGCGATTGCAGCGCGGCCGCACTCGGTGATAGAGTAAGAAGGATGCACCACTGGCGCTGGTTTCCGCCGTCTAATGGATCCGTCATGACCCGGCGCAGGGCATTGGCTTTCGCCTTCCCTGTGCTGCTGGCCTTTCTACTGCGTTTTGCGCTGCTTTGCTCGCGGCAATTTCCCCAGCCATGGTTTACTATAGCCGGTATTTTATCCACGAAACCGTGTTCGTGCTCCTTACCTTTTGCGCGCTGCTGTCCGCATTCCGCTACAGACGGCACCGAAGCTCCGCCTGGGCCATGAGCACGGGTCTTTGTCTGGGATTGATGTACGCCACGAAGGAAACGGTGGTCATCGCGTGTGCGTGCATGTTGCTGGCAACTTTTCTACTGGTGTCAGTGAAAAAGGTGCGCGGCGAGACTCCGCTTCGGATCTTAATCCCCGGCAGGCATCTCGCGCTCGCAGCAGGGGCGGGCATACTGACCGCGGTGCTGTTCTTTTCTTCATTTCTGAGCCATCCCGCAGGGATCGTTGACTCTGTGCTGGCCTATCGGAGCTATATCTGGCGCGGCACGGGCCACCCGAGCTGGCACGTGCATCCGTGGCATTATTACCTCAACCTTCTGCTCTATTTTCGGACAAACGGGGGGCCGGTCTGGACGGAAGGCGTGATTGTCGCGCTGGCGGTGGTCGGAGGCGTGGCAGCATTCAGGAAAGGCGCGACAGGGACGGACCCGGACGTGTCGCGCTTTCTGGCGCTCTATACGCTGCTCATGGTTGTCGTGTATTCCGTGATTCCCTACAAGACGCCCTGGAATCTGCTCGGGTTTCTTCACGGAATGATCCTCCTGGCAGGCATGGGGGCAGTCCTGCTGCTCCAAAGCTTGCGCCGGCCGGCGGCACGGGGGGCGGTCGTCGCGCTTCTCGCCGCTGCCGCGTTCCATCTGGGATGGGAAGCCTGGGCGTGCGGTTTTCGCTATGACGCTGATCCTCGCAATCCATGGGTGTATGCCCACACGGGCAAAGATGTCTTCCTCGTCGTCCGGCAATTGGAAGGTCTGGCCCGGGCGCATCCGAGCCACTCGGCGATGCCGGTCCAAATCATCAGCCGGGAAAACCTCTGGCCTCTCCCATGGTACTTGCGCCAGTTCCCGGCCGTCCGCTGGTGGAACGGCGTGTCGGATTCGGCTCCCAGCGCACCGGTGATCCTCATCACCCCCGACATGGAGTCGGCACTGGTGCGAAGGCTATACGAAGTGCCCCCTCCGGGCCAAAGGGAGATGTATGTGAGTATTTTCGACCGCTATGTCGAACTGCGGCCCCAAATCGAATTGCGCGGGTATGCGGCCAAGTCGCTGTGGGATGACTATCAGCGTCTCGGAGCAGCCTCCGATAATCCTATCCCGCAGCGCGCCCCACGGAGTGTTCCTGATTGAGTGCCACACCTTCGTCGCTCTGCCCCACTTCGGAATTTCTCGGGAAAATATCCCGCTGAACCAACCAGGCGAGTGCCCGGCTGCCTCATCTCAGCGCGGGGCTCCGGGGAGGCATTCTGTCCCATGATTGCACAGGACTCGGCCTTTTTGGGAGCTGGTAGTCCGTACCCTTGAATCTACTCGGGGCCTCCCTGACCGTATGATACGTTTGATGCGTCACTGAAATCGTGACTGTGCCATTCCCGTATGTTACTGAGGCATTTACAAATATCGATCACACCGTCACTCCATACCGTAGCAGCCTTGCAAGTTCCACTCACCGCCCTCCTTATGTTGAGAGCGATAAGCTCCGCATCCTTGTGAATGCGTCTTGCTTTTCGCGTTCATTTCAATCAGCTTCAACGCCGCCCGCTGTCGAAACATTATCGAGTGCGAGCGGGAAGTCAATACTCACCGGCCTGCAGGCAGCGGAAATCGCGGAGCTGTTAAACAGAATGATGAGAGCTGAGCATTCCAGCATCTGTCTTCTTAGATGACTTAGACACTTACCATGTCCATTCGCCAAGTACTGAGGCTATCTCAACAACAGCGCTCGATTCAAATTTGTAACCGCTTACCGGGGCCCAGTGCTGAAGATGCTCGACTTGGCCGAGTGATTGCAGCAGATGTCCCCGGATGAAGAGGAGGATCTCGATGAAGTTCAAGGTGATATTTGTCGGACTTGTGCTCGGATTCTGTCTGTCGGCTGGGATCATTCAGGGGCAAGAATCAAGAGCAATCATTACAGGAACTGTGACAGATCCTCAAGGTGCAGCGATTCCCGGCGCCAGAGTCGAAGTCAAGAATCTGGCCACCAACGTGGCCACTACGGTGGCGACCAGCGAGCGTGGTCTGTATTCGATTCCACCCGTCAATCCCGGGAATTACTCGGTGACGGTCTCCGCCCCCGGTTTCAAAGCCACGGTTCAGAGCAACGTCGAGCTTCGGGTCGGCGATCGCAAAGAAGTGGATTTCAAGCTGGAACTGGGATCGCCCACGGAAATGATTACGGTTACCGCGGATGCTACCCTGTTGGAAACTGCCTCGGCATCCGTGGGAACCACCATCGGCAGGGAAGCGATTGCCAATCTGCCCATGATGGGACGCAATCCGTTTACGCTCGCCAGGTACGCGGGCGGTGTCCAATACAACCCCGGCAGGGCAAGTTCCGGGGAACGTCCCTTTGATAATGGAGGGATGGAGGGTTTCACCATCAATGGCAGCTCGGGCCGAAATGAGTTCCTGCTGGATGGCGTCCCCAACACGGCCAATACGGATACGGGAACGGGGACCTACATTACCTTCGTGCCACCGCCCGACGCGGTATCGGAATTCAAGGTATCGAGCAATTTATATGACTCCGAGTATGGCCGCACCGGCGGCGGTGTGATCAGTCTCAATCTGAAAAGCGGCACGAACGCATATCATGGTTCGGCATATTGGTATCAGCGACGCAACGGTTGGAATGCCAACGACACGTCATCCAACAGAGCCGGGATACCCCTTGCCAGGTTCCGCTGGAATCAGCCGGGCGCCCAGGTCGAAGGTCCGGTCCGGATTCCGGGGATTTACAACGGTGCTGACAAGACCTTTTTCATGTATAGCTGGGAGGCGATTCGGAGCAGCATTCCGCGGGTATCCAACATGACAATGCCCACGGATCTGGAGAGAAAAGGCGACTTCTCGCAGACCTTTGTTTCCGGGACCAGCGGTGCGGCCATTCAGATCTACGACCCGCTGACCACCGTACAGACTTCGCCGGGAAAATACGCGCGCACGGCTTTCACCGGCAGTGTAATCCCGCCCAACCGCATCAACCCGATTGCAGCCAAAATCCTTTCCTATTACCCCAAGCCAACTATAACGGGTGTCGCTAGGGGGGTGACGAATCTGGTTGTCTCTCCCAACGCGACTACGGATGCTTATGACGTGCATACGATCCGGGTCGATCAGGTCATCAACAACAGTAACAAGCTCTTTGCCAGCTTCATGCGTTCCAACCGGCACGAGGACGGCGGTCTCGGCGGCGGCAGGTCTGCGTTCATCGCGATGGGGATACCGGAAGCCGCACCAACGTACAGGCATTGGCGCACCAACCACGGCTCCACTCTCAATCTCACCACAACGATTTCACCCACTTTCGTCAACACGGCCCGTGTTTCGTGGAACCTGCATGAACTTGCGATCGTTACCTACGCCATGGGTTTTGACCCGGCAAAACTTGGCTTCTCCTTTAAGCCTCAGAATGTGACCTTCCCCCGAATAGACATCGGAGGATTCACGTCCATTGGCAACTCGAGGGATTCGCAGGATAACTTCAGCCACACCTGGGCGTTCGGCGATACCATGAACAAGGTGATGGGGAGCCACTCCTTGAAGTGGGGCGGGGAATTCCGCCTCATGCTGAACAACCTGGGCCCTGCCCCTGCCTCTGCTACCATTGGCAGTTCCGTCAATTTCACGCGGGCGGACCCACTGGTAACGAGTTCGGCATCGGGCGACGGGCTCGCGTCGTTCCTGCTGGGCTATCCGAGTTCAGTGAGCAGCAATGTAGTCAACCAGCCGGCCCGCGGCTAGCCTGGATTTCCACGGAAAACCATTCACCTAAGAAATCGCCGGTTTTTCGGAGCCTTGGAAGGTTGTCAATTTGAGCAATAGATTGCCCCACCAGGGAACGGGCACAGGCTGATCGATGAGACCGGATGCGAGAATGATGGGCAGGTGGGAGCGACGGTGAAAGCTAACCTCGACTTGATGCTGGGTGATTTTTACATCGGCTGGCATGTCGATCAGATCCCGAAAGATATGGCGAGCCTGAGCGTCTGAGTATCCACGCATGCGACGCGCCAGGAGGCGATATAGACCGCTGGCAACCACAAGCAGGGCCATGTCAAAGTCAATCTTCATGCCGACAGCCGACGAGAGCGCATCCATGTGAAAGAACCGAACGGCATCGGAGAGTGCGTTCTCGATCAACATCCGCTGTGCATAGCGCGTGATGAGCTGTTTGGCTGAGGTTCGCTTTTGGTTGGTGAGCAAAACGGTTGGCTCATCGTGCCCGAGATCTTGAACATAAAGCTGTCGGAATTCTCGGCCTGCCAGGCTGACGGTCTGCTCATAGACCCGAGGAAACCGGTACTTCCGGGTGGGCACATCCAATTCAATAACCCGCCATGCGGATCGTGGCAGATTGACAATTTCCTTCAGTACGCGTGGCGATCGTCGCCGGAGCGTGATGAAGTCGATGTGCATTTTGTCCAGTCGTGCCAAGTGGGCATACGTCGTAAGCCGCGAATCGAACACAAGATGGCGCGGGAGTTTGCCATGGGTTCGTTTCCAGAAGGAGATGAACCGAAAGATCTCTTCGGCTTCATCACCCTTGAGCAGATCCGCATTGGAGTAGCAGAAGGCCCGGCCCGCGGCATCCTGCGCCAGAAAGACGAGCACGCTGGGTTGGCGACGGCTGCGGGCTGAGACATAGTGGCGCTCGATTACGGGCTTTTCGCCATAGTACGGTACGGAGTGAAAGTCGAGGTTGAACGATTCGCCCGGAAACAGATCAGAACCCGAAACCAGTTCATGCCATTCGGCCAGAAGTCGAGTAGTCTTGGCAGGAGTGATTCTCGATGAGTATTCGGACAGGTAGCTCTTTTTAGGGATGACATTGAGTCCGGAAAATAAGGCAAGTCCCTCGTCCGCCGCCAGCGCCATGATATGGCTCTTACGTTCGATCGACCAGAGTTTCAGAGCGAGCGATGCTCGAAGCGCATGCTCGGCCGGAATCATCTTCGAACCCGGCAGGTGGGCAGTGGCTGCAAGCTTGTCCGTGTCAAGCCGGACCAGATCAGGCACAAAAAGGAAAAGACCGCCACAGCGGGTGCTGAATGATCGGGGTTGCAGAGAGAATTCCCGGACATCGGCCACGGCTTCGATAGTGGGACGGGGGTAATCAGGACGTTCTTCGTCGAGACGTCGCGGGAGCGGGGCGAAGCCTTCTACTTTCAGCACTTCGCGCACAGCAGTGGGACTCAAGGGACAGTTTCGTTCCTTCAAAGTCTGACTGATCTCATAGACCGAGTAGTTCTGTTTACGCAGGCTAATGATCAGATCGCGGGCCGCAGACTTTTTGGGTTGAGACTGAGGTCCATGATGGGGAGAAACGAAAAAGACCGGATCTGGGTCGCGGAGAAAGTGGTGACAGAGGACGTGATAAGAACCGATGGTGTAGCCAAAGTCGCGGGCGATCTCTTTTGGGGATCGGTTGTCAACGAAGTAGGCCCGAAGGGCCTCGTAGATGCGTTGTTTGGGACTACGGGGCTCGAGGAAGAAGCGGCGGCATTCGCTTAGGTCTTTAGGTGCGCTGATTCTCATAAATCTACAGTACAGCATACAACATATGGTGTCAAGCAGATTCCAGGCCACAATCCATTGTTTGCAGAAAACCTCGATATTACAAGGATAGCGCGGCATGATCAAGAGCCTGAGCAATCTGGTTGTGCTCGTGCAGATTGACGTTACAATATGACGCTTGCAATGTTAGGCGCACCATAATGCTAATCAATATTGGTGGTGACACGAGCCCAGGAGCGGAGCAACCTGTGGGGATCGCTGCAATTTCACGTTGTGCCGTGGCGGCAAGGCTGTAAGAGAAACGTCAAGACTTAGGTGAATGGTTTTCCGTGGAAATCCAGGCTAGCGAACCAGTAATGCCATCGATTTGTAGTTGTTTAGCCTGGCGCGGGAAACTGAACCTCAATGACCTCAAAGACGTTTGCTCTTTGCGGTCTTTGAGGTCTTCGTGGTTCGCGTGCCGTGAAGTCACGGTTGCTAAGTGATGGGAATGAACGCTCCATATCGTCATTCCTACGTAAGAGGTGAAAAGCTCACCCGTGCGGGCTTGCTCCCCGTGCGGAAACTCTT
>Ga0315274_10009638_pt1 | contig 13936 bp, 17 predicted proteins | sample YL17G02_20_MG_FD_203700 | JGI IMG/M metagenome (GOLD analysis project Ga0315274, IMG submission 203700) | Sediment microbial communities from Yellowstone Lake, YNP, Wyoming, USA - YL17G02_20 | ecosystem: Environmental > Aquatic > Freshwater > Lake > Sediment | place: USA: Wyoming | collected...
TTTCGCGTATCCCCAATGTGTCTTCGTGTGAGATACCTCTTGTGGTCATTCGACTTGACCGTTGAGAATGCGAGAGATCCCGTCCTTCATCAGGACCTCGCCGAAATTGAGAAGATATCCCAGCTTCATCTCACTAAGCCGCAGATGGGTCAAGACCTGCTTCTTGTGTGCGCGTGTTGCTGCCTCGACCGACTTGAGTTCTACGATCACCTTCCCCTCCACGACAAGATCGGCGCGGAACCCTTCCTCGAACTGGATTCCATGAAAGACAATGGGGATGGGAACCTGTCGCTCGACCTTCAGTCCATGTTGTTGAAGCTCATTCGCCAAGAGAACTTCGTACACGCTCTCCAGGAGGCCAGGTCCAAGCTCTTTATGAAGGCGAACGGCGCAATCGACAATGATCTTCCCAATTTCATTTTCCGTCATTTCTTCGTGCCTTCGTGGCTTTGTGTGAGCCCCAATTCCAGTTTTCCAAAATGCTCAACAGTTCTTTGAAGTCTGGGCTTGTCAGCATGTCCGTACCTGACCATCAAATAGTCCTGTATCATTTCCATCGCGGCGTCGAAAATGGCCTGATCTCCTTGTGACTGCCAGAACTCAATGTCGAAGCGGTCCTCGTCATCGCCGATCCGCCGATAGGATTCCTTGATCTTCCTCATAACCACCACTCGCCTTCCTGTTTGATCACCGCCTTGTATTCCTGCATCGGACGTCTCCAGAATGCTCTGCGTCAGGCGCACAGGTGCCACGTTGTCTGAACGGGGCTTGCGGGGCTCGTCATGCTTCCTCGATCTCGCACGACTCCGAGATTTCCTCCAAAAACTCCGGTTTAAGAAAACGCAAGATGTGACTCACCGCCTTGATTTGATCTTTTAGAGTGCTGAACGAGATAAAACGGCATGTCTCGGAGAGGGGCGGAGAGAGCCGCGAGAAGGTCGGCCGGTTCACCTCTGTGATGACCTTGTCACGTCTGTCATCCGGGGCGACAAGATACAAGGGGATATTAAGATTTGGCTGCATGGCGATGAGATCGGACATGCGGAGAAGACCGGAGTAGACGGAAGTTGTGCTCTCAACCTCGAAGGCGGCGACAATGGCATTACCTTTGAGCCAGAGGACATCAATCAACTCGATGGTCCGATTCGTTGCATCGTCAAACTGGAGGGGCAGTTCTGTCTTCATTCTCGAAAGATCTGCGAACCGCTTGCCGTCCCATGTCTTGTTCCGGTCGTTCCGCGCAACCCACAGGTCGAATCCCATGTCCGAACCAAGTCTGAGAAGGTGCCACTGGATCTCAGTGTGTTCTCTTGGTTTTCTGCCTTCCGATTCTTGGTCGAGAAGGTCCTCTTCTTCGCTCTCAGGAACGGTGACAGAGCCGATCTTGGCTTTCAATGCCTTCGGTCTATACCTGAGTTTGCGTTCGTCGACTGGACGACTGACTGGATTCTGTCGTGCATCGAGGATAGCTTGGACGATAGCCTCGCCATCGGCTAGGTCCCACTTGACGGGCGAGGCGCGGAAGTGACCGGTCCAGGCGTTAGGGCTGCTCAGGTTCTGGAAGAATGACAGCCTGTTGCGCAGTTCAAGCACGGGGACAGCCGTATCCGGTGTGAGCTCTGCCACCACCTTCACCTTCAACCGATATGGGAAGTCCTCATCCTTCCAGATGGGCGTGCTGTCCTTGTAAGGTATGTCGGTGACTTCAAGGATGCCAATGAACCTGGAGACCCCTGTGAGATAGCAGAGAAGGTAGTCGCCCGGTTTGATTCTCTGGACCGAGCCCCGTCGGGATTCCCGAAACCCTGAGACCTGAGCACCTGCCGCTTTGAACTCGTCCCACGTAGCACCCGTGAACAGGTCAAGCCAGTAGTTTCGTTTTGTCATATCGTTTCCTCCGCAGTCTTCTGGGAAGAAGCAGTGCTGACTGCCCACCCCCGATTTCACAGGCGACCGAAATCCATCGGTTTGGTCTTCCCTTTCCCGTGTTCCTTAATGGCCTGGTCTGCAAGTTGATCAAGGACATCTTCCGACTCCGAGAACGCCTTCTCCCATTTCTTCTCGTCCTCAAGTTCTTCAAGCAACCATTTCGCGAGCGCGTTTTGCTCCACGTCGGGTAGCTTAGACGCCTTCTTGAAGGCTTCCTCTAGTAGTATAGTCATGCTTGAGCACCTTACACGAGGGATCATCCTTCACAGTAGTACAGGATAGCACAACTCGTCCGTGAAGTCAATACTGTCGGTTGGTCGGTTCGTCACCAGCTTTGAAGCTCCATGACGTTCGCAAGCCTGTGCCTTGCCTTTATTTCTCGCAAGCTTCCTTGCCTGATTGTCTGAGGACCTTGCCGGCCCATTCGCGGGCTCGCTCGATTTCGCCCTCGAGCAGCAGATTGACCTGGCCGCTCTTCTGCGGGCTGCGTGTCTGGACAAAGAAGGTTTGCGGCTGGGCAATGGGCTTGCCTCCCAACCGGCGGAGCTGGCGAAGCAGCTTGGGCGAGGCCCTCATGTGCCTCAGCGGCCAGACCTTGACCGTTGTATCGAAAGCGGCCACGGATTTGCCGGCCAGGATCCCCGGGGGCAGTGCTTCGAGGATAGAGCGGACGGTTTGCGGCAGGGTAAAGGCGTGCGTAGGACTGCCCATCACGACCAGATCCGCTCCTTCCAAATTGGAGGCGGCAAGCTGGTCGATGCTGATCGTTCGGGCATCGCCTGCCTGCTTCATCACTTCGGCTATGGCTTCGGCGACCCGTCGCGTGTTCCCGAAATTGGAGAAATACACGATCAACGTTCTCATTGTCCGCACTTTCAATTCACATACGCCAACGTCATGTGCCTGGCCTATTGAGTGCTCGTCATCTCCGGGTAGCGGGCGAGGGCTTCGATCAGCTCGTCCGGCAGGTCTTTCGTTTGCGGCGTGTGCCGGATACAGTAGAAGACCATCCACTTGTCCACGTCCGCGTCGCAGTCGGTGAAGTACGAGTTGAGCACGCCGGTGAGTTCTATTGCAGGCAGCAGTCCGCGGCGAGGATGAGCGTCATCCTTTGACGATCTCGATGGCGGCCTGGACGCTGGCGCCTTCGTGCACCATCCTGCTCAGGGCCCGAACCATCCTGTCGGGCTTGTCGTGCTGGAAGGCGTTTCGGCCGATGGACAGGCCCGCGGCGCCGGCCTTGAGAGCGCCTTCGGCCATCCGGAAGATGTCCTCGTCACTGCCCATCTTCGGCCCGCCGGCGATAACCACCGGGACGGGACAGCCTTGGACGACCTCGGTGAAGGTCTCGACGCTGCCGGTGTAGGAGACCTTTACGATGTCGGCCCCAAGCTCGGCCCCGGCCCGGGCGGCGAGCTTGACGTTCTTGACGTTGAACTCGTCCTGGATCTTCGGCCCTCGCGTGTACATCATCGCGATCAGCGGCATCTGCCACTCCGAGCACCGCTCGCTGACGAGGCCGAACTGCCGGAGCATCTCCTTGTCGGTTTCGGCCCCGAGATTGATGTGAATGGAGACGGCGTCGGCCCCGAGCTTGATCGCCTCTTCGACAGTGCAGACGAGTTCCTTGGCATTGGGATCGGGGCTGAGACTCGTCCCGGCCGAAAGGTGAATGATCAGGCCGACGTCCCTGCCCGAGCCTCGATGCCCCGCACGGACCATGCCCTTGTGCATGAGGATGGCATTGGCCCCGCCCGCGACGACCTTGCTGATCGCCGCTCGCATGTCGGCCAGGCCCGCGATCGGCCCGACCGTCACGCCGTGGTCCATCGGGATGATGACGGTCTTCTGTGAGTTGCGGTCAATGATTCGTTCCAGTCGTATCGCCTTGCCGATCATGGCTAAACCTCCAATACCTGGTTCTCTGGCTTCAAGAAAGGCCTTTGTCAACCTTGGGTCATTATCCGAGGGCGTATGATGTCCGTTTGTTGTGACGGAAGCAAGAAAAAAAAGCCTCAGGGGCGACCAGAGAGGGAAACGAGGATGGGAGACAAAAGGCGACCATCCGTCTTCCGTCGTTCGATTCCGCTGATAGCATTCTGTTTCTCCCGCAACGCAGTCCCTTCGGTGACAGCCTTGACGGGCCGGGAGACCTCGGGTTATCATCATCGCTATGACGGGAAAACAGTTCTACGATTGGCAGACGGGGGGGGGCACGGATGACGTCATGCGCCTCGTCGACTGCCTTGAGAGAGGGGACGTGGTCTGGTGCGTCATCGGCGGCGTGGCGGTCAACCACTGGGCCGAACAACCCATGGTGACCCAGGATGTGGACTTCGTTGTTGCCGTCGAGGCGATCGAGCGGACCATCTCATTGCTGGAGGAGGCAGGGTTCCGAGCGGAGAGATTCGACTGGTCCGTCAACTTCAAGGGGCACTCGGCCGTCAGTATTCAACTCAGCACGGAAGATTTCTACCGGGATTTCCCTTCTCGTGCTGTGCCTGCTGACGTTCACGGGATTCTCATGCGGGTCGCTTCGCTGGAAGATACGCTCCGGGGCAAGATGAAGGCGTGGTCCGAGCCCCAGCGAAGACAGAGCAAGAGAATCAAGGACCTCGCCGATATCGCCCGCTTGCTGGAATCGCATCCCCACCTGTGGGATTTGCTCACAGACAATCTGAAGCGGCAACTCCAACCCCCACAGAAGATGTGACACAGGCGGGGATGCTATTACCGAGGATACGTATGGCGGAGTACGGCGAATGGAATCGAAAAGGAGCAACGCTTAGCGAGGTAACAGCCGAGGCTGAATACGGCGTGAGCCGGGACTTCATTGTCAAAGGCATTCGGGCGGGAAGGCTTGAGTGGCGACAGGGGGCGATATGGGGAAACCCGTACATCAGAATTCTGAGAAGCCAACTTGAGAAGTACATAGCTGAGGAGCTTGGAGAGGAGTACTTGGTCAGAGTCAAGGGGCAGACCGAGCTGTGCAAGATCAAGAAGGAGATCTCCGATCTCAAGAAGAAACTGAATGTGCTTCAGGACCGCAAGGCCGATCTTGAAGAGTTGTTGAGGAAATGACAGGTGGGGGGAAGATACAAGACGCGGATTCTTCGCTGACACTCTTGACCGGCGCGAAGTCCTGGGCTATGCTCCTTGCGATAAGAGAAGAAGATGCGGATGTTGGAAGTGCACGAGATAGACGATGCACGCAAACCACGCTTGGCTGGCGGTTGCCACACGAGCGCACAATGGCTTCCGAGGAACTGTGCGTTGATCGGAGGTGGAACCCGAACGTAGGTCTGTGTGGAAACCCTGTGAACAGAGGTTCGACCGCACTATGGGACAGATGAACTGGGGACCAATCATCGGAGTAATTGTTGGCTTCTCACTCAGTCAGATAGCCAACATTGTTGCCTGGCTGATTTCGTCGAGAAAGGAAAAGCGGCTTGTTCGATTTCTTCTCGCATTAGAGATAGATCAGAACCTGGCTCTGCTCCATGATTATTGGTGCAACGTGTCCCTTCCGCCTGATGAGGATGCAACAACCAAGGGAGTGCGCGAAGTTGAGGCAGATCGTCTTGCGCAAAGAGCAGTTGAAATACCGTTGCCGGTCTTGAGCGATAAGGGATTCAATAGCCAATTGAGTGCACTGCCCAACGCACTCGACGAAAGGGAGATTCGCTTGACATGGCGTATCTATGAAGAAGTAGCTCAAGTTCAAGTTCTTCATGCTTGGTTAGTCGAGACCGCAGGCAACCCCACGAGAGGGGAGGAATGCTTCCCAAGTGCATCAAGAGCCATTCGTTCAGCGGGCCTCTTCTCAGCGACATTCAAGACCAAGAAGGCTGGTGCCATCATGGATCTGCGCAGAACGATCGAACAACTCCTGGCGGCTGGCGATCCACTCAACGCGTCTGAGTCGCCGGTCAGTTCGCACTCGCCGACAAGCGGCTCGTCGGTTACATAGTGCGTTAGCACCGAAGGCAGACGTGAAGGGGGCAAACGCTCGACCGAGTCCTTAGGTTCACCTGGGGGCGTCTCATCCAGGACACGCTGTGGCGTTGGTCACTCGTCGAGGGCGCCTTCGAGAGATCCTTCGTGGAACTCGGCGTATTTGTCTTTGTCCGGCGTGGTGCGACAGGCGATGGCCACACGGGCCGACTTGTTGAGAGTCTCCATGAGATTGCATGGGATGGCTCTCGACAGGCGAGAACGGTCCCTGGATTCCTCTTGAATGATGCCGCAGACATGGTATACTCACCTCAGGGCGGCTTTCTTGACTGGAGAAACCTATGTCGGATTCGATGAACAGAATAACGATCAATCCTGCACAATGTGGCGCGCGGCCATGTATTCGCGGCATGCGGATTCGGGTAATTGATATCCTGGATCTGTATGCGGCCGGGCTGAGTGCCGAACAGATTCTTGAAGAAATGCCCGATCTTGAAGCGGAGGATTTGCGGGCTGCCCTGCAGTATGCCGCACGCAGTCTGGACCATCCGGTGTTGGCCGCATGACCATCTGGATTGACGCACAGATGTCTCCGGCCATAGCGGCCTGGATTCAGAGCAACTTCGCCGTCAATGCCGTGGCAGTACGTGATCTGGGATTGCGAGAGGCCACCGATCAGGAGATATTCTCTGCCGCGAAGCGAGAGAATGTCGTTGTCATGACCAAAGACAGTGATTTCGTCTTGATGCTCGACAGATTCGGTCCCCCGCCACAGGTTGTCTGGGTCAGGTGTGGCAATACGTCGAACGCACGATTGAGAGAGATTCTTACGAGCACTTTGCCTAGAGCCTTGGAGCTCCTGGATTCAGGAGAGAGGCTTGTGGAGATCAACGCGGTCTGACAGGGCATTTCAGTCGGCCCGCCTTCGCGCAACGCCCATCCTCATTTCATTTTTCCAGTTGGCGGCATGGCAGCGTCTACTCGTCGATCACCCCTTCGAGCAATCGCTCGTAGAATTCGGCATACTTGTCCTTGTCGGGCGTTTCGCGGCAGGCTATGGCGGCTCGCGGGTGCTCGTTGAGAATGCCCGTCAGCATGTAGGGGATGATGTAGCCCCATTCGATCTTCTCTCGCAGGGGGAGCATGTAGTCCTGGATGAACTTCAGGATCGGGCTGAGGTTGAATTTGGGGTTCTTCAGAAAGCCCATGAGCAGTTCGAGGCAGCAGTTGCCCGGCCCGCGGCCGATGCCGAACAGCGAGGCATCGAGGTAGTTCGCATTGTGGATAATGGCCTCGATGGTGTTCGAGAAAGCAAGCTGCTGATTGTTGTGCGCGTGGATGCCGACCTCCTTGCCGGGCACGTGCTCCTTGTATAGCTTGACCAAGTACTCGATCTGCTCGCAGTACAGGGCGCCATAGCTGTCCACGACGTACACGCAATCGACGTTCGTCCTGGCAAGCTGGTCCAGCGCCTCGATCATCGCGAACTCGCTTTCCTTCGAGATGGCCATGATATTGACGCAGGTCTCATAGCCGAGGTCTTTCGTCCGCTTTGCCAGGTCGATGGCCTTGTCGATGTCCTTGACGTAGGTGGCGACCCGGATCATGTCCACGGGGCTCTGATCGGCCGGAGCGAAGGTCTGCTCACGAACGCGATGGGCGTCCACCATGATGCTGATCTTCATGTTGGATTCGATGCCGTCGGTGATCTCGCGAATCTTCTCATCATCGCAGTACTTCCAGGCGCCGAACTCCTTCGTCGGACAGAGCTCCTTGCTGCTGCGGTAGCCCAGCTCCATGTAGTCGATGCCGCTCTTGGAAAGCGCCCGGTAGGCCTCGCGGACGAATTCATCGCTGAAATAGTGGTTGTTGATAAGGCCGCCGTCCCTGATCGTACAATCGAGCACCTTGATTTGCGGTCTGTACATAGTCAATCATCCATTATCAGTCATCAATTCCAGGACCTTCTGCACGACGTCGCGGCTGACCTGGACGGCGTACTGGCCGTCCTCGCAGTGCACCTGGCCGATCCCGTCAAGCAGGACGAATCGCGGCCACTGGTCCACCGCCTTCTTGTCGTGTTTCATCACGTCAATTATCCTCTCTTCGGCCAGATTCTGCGGCAGTTTCACCGGAACGCGGAGTTTCTCAAGAATGGTTCGCACGCGGTCGAGTCGGCCGGGCTCGGAGAGTCCCATCTCGATCTCGATCAGCCCGGCGGCCATGATCCCTATGGCGACGGCCTCGCCGTGAAGCAGGGCGTAGCCGCTGGCGGCCTCCACGGCGTGCCCGATCGTGTGGCCGTAGTTGAGAATCCTGCGATTGTTCTTCTCGTACGGGTCTTCCTCCACGACGCGGCCCTTGATCGTGCAGTTGTATCGCGCCACCTCCTCAAGAACGTCGGGCTGCCTGTCGAGAATCGCATTGAGATGGCTTTCGAGAAATCCGAAGTATTCGCGACTGGCAATCAGGCCGTGCTTGATGGATTCGACCAGTCCGGCCCGATATTGTCGCTCGTCCAGCGTCGTGAGCGTCGCCACGTCGATATACACGGCGGCGGGGTGCCAGAAGGCCCCGAAAGCGTTCTTGCTGATGCTGGAGTCCACGCCGGTCTTGCCGCCGATGGCGGAATCGGCCTGCGCCAGGGTCGTGGTGGGCACGTGCACGATGGGGATACCCCGCTTGAAGATCGCGGCGGCGAAGCCCGCGATATCGCCGACCGTCCCGCCACCCAGGGCGACCATCACGGTATCCCGGCCGAGATAGACCTTCTCCATCGCCTCGACAATGGCGATCGCGGTATCGATCTTCTTGGAAATCTCGCCCGCCGGCTGGATGACAAAGTGCGGAATTCGCCTGTTGCCGATCAGCGCGGCCAGATGCCCTGCAGCGACGACGTTCTCGTCCGTGACCACGAACTTGTTTTGCCTGCTGTATGCCGCCTTGATCTGCGGCCAGACCGACGGCAGAGTGCCCGACCCTATGACGATCCGGTACTGCCTCTCGGCAGCCCCAGGGACTCTGATTTCAATTTCCTGCATAGCCCGATTTCACACTACAACTGCCAGTCTGAGTATGCGAACACGCCAACCCTGCAAGAGCAGAAACCAAAGAGAATAGCCGATTTGGCCCAGAAATGCAATACCTGAGCACGAGCTTTATGTGTCCCGTTGCCGCCCGACGACGTCAGCAGGCAGGCGAAAACCCCTGTTACTTGCCGGGGGATGGCGGTGCTGCCTGCCAGTTGTTGGGGTCGTTGCCGTAGGGCGCAAGGTCGATGCGGGTCACGGACAGGGCCTCGCCGGTGGTGGTTGTGGGCCAGGAACCGAGGCCGAACCAGTCATGCCGGTAGGATACCGTGTCGTAAATGACAGATCCTTGCCCCAGCGATAGAGCGATGCCGTGGCCGAGCGATGCCACATGGGTGTTGACGCGGAGGACTTCTACGCCGGGGGGAATGGTGGGACCATAGGCCGATTGCACGAGGTCCGGCCTGTCGGCTATCAACACCCGACTTTTGGCAGGCACGTTGACCGGTCCCTCCACAAAAAGCGGGCTGGCGACGGCGCCGACCAATATCGACACCTGTGCAGAGACGTTGCTGCTATTGTACAACTCGATGTACCCCAAGATGCGGCCCATGGCGTCCTGGCAATACAGGATCTCGCTGACGCCGACAGGGCCAATCCACGGGTCGGCGTTGGCCTCGCCGGGCGTGGGGACGCTCAGGCGGACGAAGTCCGCCGTTCCATCGCTCTTCGTGTGTCGGCCGAGAGTGTCGCTGTCGCCGGCCCTCACGAAATACTCGAGGCGCTGCTCCTGCCACAGGCCGGTCGGCAGGCCGCAGTACGCCGATCGGAGGTACACCGTCTCGCCCGCGCGGTCCAGGGCAAAAGCAATGAGGCATCCGGGATCGGCGGGATTGTCAAAATGCTTGTCCTGATAGAGCATGAGATACCCATGCGGCTCGATAAAGGTGCCTGAGGCGATTTCATAGAGACCCGAGTCCACTTCATCGCTGAGACGCCATCCGCCGACATGGATTTGCCGATCCGTTACGTTGTACAACTCGACCCAGTCATTGGGCCCGTGCGGCGACCAGGTTCGAGCCTCGTTGATGACAATGACGTCCTCGTCCAGGCGAGGATGCATCGGTGTTTCCATGGCAGAAACGTCGGGGGGAACGACATACTCGTAGGCTCCTATGTCCATGAGCCTGCCCATGATTCTGGGATAGCCGTCACAGTCCGTCAGGAACGGCTCGGACAACATTTCCGAAAGCCCCGCATTGTAACAAGGCGAGGTCGCCGTGAGTCGCAGGTTGTCATCGGCTGTTCCCGCGACGTTGTCGGGTCCATCCGCGTCCACAAACAGCGGATCGCTACCAAAGTTGGCTGCGTCGCATTGTCCGGTCCAGTTCTGGACACAGCAATGGCGGACGGTCGGGGCGACGGCGAAAATCTGGCTGATCTCGCCGTCTCCGGTTTCGTCCCGATTGGCCCAGAGGATGCAGTTGAGCAGGTTGGGACTGCGCCGGTCGCCCTCACAGTAGATGGCGCCGCCTTCCAACTCGGCGTCGTTTCCCACCAGCGTGCAGTTGAGCAGCGTGGGTGACTCGTCAGTCTGCTCGCAATAGAGTGCGCCGCCGTTGTCGCGGGCCGAGTTGCCGGTGAAAACGCAATTGACAATGACGGCGGCATTTTCGCGGTTGCAGAGCGCGCCGCCGCTGGAACGGGCACTGTTATCCGCAAAAACGCAGGATATGATGCTCGGACAGCTTCCCGACCGGCTGAAGATCGCGCCGCCGTTGTCGTTGGACCGGTTCCGCTCGAACGTGCAGGCAATGATGATGGGATGGCTCCCCTCATAGTTGGCGATGGCTCCGCCGTCATCCTGGCAGGAGTTGTTCACGAAGCGGCATCCGGTGATCACGGGGCTGCTTCCATGGCGGTTAAGGATGGCGCCGGCGTCCAAGCTGGCCGAGTTGTTCTCGAAGATGCACCCACGGAGGACGGGAGCAGCTCCTCCATGGCAGGATATGACCGCGCCGTCAGCTCCTGAGAAGTCCCTGAATGTGCAGTTCACGATGGTGGGCCGGCAATGAGAGAGATACAGCAAGGATTCATCTGATCGTACCGAACCTTGGAAGACGCACTCCTCAAATGTGAGACGATCTGTGTCAAGGGTCATCTGACCACTATTCACGATTGTGATGCCCTTCACGATGCCCCTGGGGTCACCCGTGAAAGCCGAGTCCCCGCAGTCCACGATGCACTTGGCGGGACCATTCACGCTGCACAAGGTGATGGTCTTGCGGTTAAACATGAGCGAGGAGTTTCCATCGCCGACATATGTGCCATCGACAAGTTGGACGGTGTCCCCGCTGGCCGCGGCGTCGAGGGCCTGCTGAATCGTGGTGAAACCGCCACCCTGGGGATCGACCGTGAGAATGGCCGATTCCGCCGGGATCACCCAGCCTATCGAACACGCCAGAAACGCACCCACCATCAGTCTGCCATTGATCGCTCGCATGTCTCTTCCTCCTACAGATAGAAAAACCCTCAGCGGGAGCAGGAGCGATGCATCGCCGTGAATCCACGCGGTGTGGGGTTCTCCCACTTCCTACTACGTGCCCTGGTACAAAACGTCATGCTATCTAAATAAGACGACACATCAGTGCAAACGTCACAGGAAACAGGAGCAATTCTTGTCGCTTGCTTCGGAGCCATCCGGCGGCTATATGTGTGGGTTACCATGACTTATCTTGCGGTACCTATCTCGGCAGAGAATGTAGGCGCGGCCGGGCGGCAGATCGAAACCGCTCTGACGGCCGGCGCGGAGATGCTCGAACTTCGCACGGATTATCTCCAGCAACTCAGCGGCGATTCCGTGAAGACGTTGATCGCGCAGGTCCGGCAGTCGAGCAGTGCCCGCACGCCTGTGATTGTGACCTGCCGTGACCCACAGGAGGGTGGAGCCAGGCCCTATCCCGAAGAGATGCGGTTGGAAATCCTGCTCGCGGCCCTTGAGGCGGGAGCGGACTTTGTCGATTTTGAGTACGCCAACTTCACTCGCAAGGGGAATGCAGAGAAGCTCCGAGCAGCCCTTTCCGCCCATCCGAAGAGCCGACTCATTCTCTCGGCGCACGATTTCAAAGGGCCGTTCAGGAATATCCGCCGGCTACACCTCGACATCGTGAAGGCCTGTCCCGAGGCGATACCCAAGCTCGTCTACACGGCTAATCACATCAACGACTGTTTTGACGCCTTCGACCTGCTTCACGAAACAAATGTGGCCCGCCCGCCCTCGGGCGTGAGGGACCCCAGCCGAGGGCGGCTGGGCTACATGGGGACTCCTGATCGTATCGTGTTGTGCATGGGCGGGCCCGGCTTGATCACTCGCCTCCTTGCGAAGAAGTTCGGCGCCTTTGCGACGTTTGCCAGCCTCGACGAGCAGGCCGCGACCGCTCCGGGGCAGTTGACCGTCGCCATTCTTAAGGGGCTCTATCGTTACGACATCATCGACGCCGACACCGAGCTATTCGGCGTGATCGGCGACCCGGTCGGCCACTCGCTCAGTCCGGCGATCCACAACGCGTGCTTCGCCGACCTGAACATGAACAAGCTCTACCTCCCGCTGCATGTGCAAGGCGGACAGGAGCAATTCAACCAATTCCTCGACAATATCCTCGCCCGGCCCTGGCTGGATTTCAACGGCTTCAGTGTGACGATCCCCCACAAGCACAGTCTTCTGGCATACGTGCATGCCAAGGCCGGCTTCGTCGAGCCGCTTGCGGACGAGATCGGCGCCGCCAACACCCTGATCATCGGGTGGCAGCGGCAAGCGAAGCTTGCCGATGGTCTTACGAGTATGGAGACGCCCGTTGAGACAGGCCGCAAGCGCCGCCTCGCCGCGTACAATACGGACTACGCCGGCGCCCTCGATGCTATCACGGCCGGCATGGGCATCGAACGCGGGGACTTGAAAGACGTGCCCGTCGCGGTCGTCGGCGCAGGCGGCGTCTCGCGGGGCATCGTTGCCGGCCTGAGTGATGCCGGCGCAAGGGTGACGATCTACAACCGCACGGTGGAACGAGCGAAAGAGCTCGCCGCCGATTTTGCCTGTGAAGCCGCCGGACTGGATGATCTGGGCCAGGCCGCGGAGACGCAAAATCTTGCGTCTCTACTGGTCAACTGCACCAGCATCGGCATGCACCCCAACGTCGATGCAACTCCCGTTCCCGCCGAGTACCTCAAGCCGGACATGGTGGTTTTCGACACCGTCTACAACCCCGCCGAAACACTGCTCCTGAAGCAAGCGAAGGCCAAAGGCGCCAAAACCATCGACGGCATCACGATGTTCGTCAATCAAGCCGCCGCCCAGTTCCAACTCTTCACCACCCATCCCGCCAACACCGACCTTATGCGCCGGGTCGTCCTGGATAGTCTACGCCGCAGGTGAGAAGGTATGCCATGAGTCCACCTACTCTAACCCCAGAAGAATGTCGAAAGGAACGCACACCCGACGAGTTGTACACGTGGTTATTTGACAAGATCGACCTGTTTCACTCTCTTAGCCAAGAGGACTCAGGGCTCGAACGACAGGTGCTGCTCCACGAAGGCAAATTATTCAAGCGGTTTCACGAGGAGATATACCCCTTGGCGTTTTTCGCCAAGCATTACTATGAGGGACGTACGGATATCATCTTCAGACCAGATCTCGGGTCCCGCAACTACGATGCAGAAATTGTGGACCGTTCCGGTGCTACCATCTTTCGAGTCGAGGTCACCCAAGCCTTCTTTGACCGTGAAGAGTCTTGTCGAATGGAGTATTACCTTGATGAGACGCGACGCGATCTTGTCTGGCTTACCGGTCCCATCGATTGTGAAGGCACCAAAAGGACAGGCCACAAAATCACTCTTGAAGAGGATTGCGAAGAAGACGAGTATTGGCAGGAGCAATATCGTAGGGCTGTTTGTGACAGACTCGCTAAGAAAGGGACCAAACCGCATGGTCACTATGAGGCGAACACTCTCCTCATTGTTGCAGTCGA
>Ga0315274_10009639_pt1 | contig 13934 bp, 12 predicted proteins | sample YL17G02_20_MG_FD_203700 | JGI IMG/M metagenome (GOLD analysis project Ga0315274, IMG submission 203700) | Sediment microbial communities from Yellowstone Lake, YNP, Wyoming, USA - YL17G02_20 | ecosystem: Environmental > Aquatic > Freshwater > Lake > Sediment | place: USA: Wyoming | collected...
GGGTCTGTTGTGAACACGACCTATGCGCTCCTCAACTGCAGCGGGAGCACGGATGACGATGGTGATCCGCTGACTTATTATTACTTCGGGGACTCGGCGAGCGGGAACACGCTGCTCGGGGCGAATGATACGGGGACTGCGCGCAACTGGACTGGTCTAGCTGACAATACTGTCTATTACTGGAAGTGCCTTGCAGGGGACGATACAGCCAACAGCTCCGCGACCGGGGTGAGGAACTTCAGCATCAACATAAATGATCCTCCTTCGGTGACAGCGAATGCAACGTCACCTGCGAGCGTGTACACGAATACGGACTTCAACCTCAATGTTACGTGCCAGGATCCTGATGCTGGATCCAATCTCACTGTCTATGCGCAGGCTTATCTTAATGGGAGCAAGGATGAGGGGGTGTCTAACAGGAGCGTTGTGAATGGCACGAATACTCTTGTTTATACTTATGGCTCCGGGAACTTCTCGAAAGGGGATGCAATTCTTTTCGAGTTCTGGTGCGGGGACGGGACGTTCAATACGAGCAGATACAACACGACATCTGTGGTTGTGCTGAACACTGCCCCGGCGACACCCACATGGCTGGGACTGAATGCCGTGAATGTATCCGATACGCTCACTGCAGCATGCTCGGCAAGCGATATTGATGGTGATAGCCTGGCATATTATTATCAGTTCTACAATGTGAACAACTCTGCCGTGAGACAGTCATGGAGCACTGATAACACTTACGTGATTGTCCTGGCGGATGCTCATGACCTGATTAACGTCACGTGCGGGGCGAATGACGGAACGGTGTTTTCCGGGAATCTGAGTAATACAACAATTGTCGGCAACTCTTTGCCTTCGGGGGGAACGCCTTCCATAAACTCAACGGGAGGAACGAACCTCACGGATGAGAATCTTAACTGTTATGCGAGCATAGCTGATTCTGACAATGACACGATGAATGTTTCGGTGAGGTGGTACAGAAATGACACGCTTAACATGACAGTTGATTATAACAACAGTTATTCAAGCGGTATTATTTTTGCTGCCCTCCTCACCTCCGGCAATACTACCAAGAATGATGTCTGGAAATGCGGAATGAGGCTTTATGACGGGTTTGGCTATTCTTCCTGGGTGAACAGCAGCGGGCTGACCATACTGAATTCTGCTCCGACAACGCCCAACTCTTTGTTATTGAATCCGGTTAATGTATCCGATACGCTCACTGCAACATGCTCCGGTTCAAATGATGCAGACTTGGACACAATAATTTACTACTATCAGTTCTACAGCGTGAACCATTCCGCTGTGCGCCAGGGATGGAGTACTGATAACACTTACGTGATTGTCCTGGCGGATGCGCATGATATTATTAATGTGACTTGCGGGGCGTATGACGGGACGGTGTTCTCCTTTGGGAATTACAGCAATGCGACGATGGTGGATAACAGCGTGCCAACGACCCCTTCGATGAACAGCCCGGGGAACGGGTCGACCGTTTATCTGAATTATGCCCTGATAAACTGTTCCGGCAGCGCGGATGCTGATGGCGATCCGGTGATTTATTATTACTTCGGGGACTCGGTTAATGGGAACACGCTTCTCGGGGTGAACAACACGGGGACTGCGCGCAACTGGACGGGGCTGATTGATGATACAATATATTACTGGAGATGCCTTGCGGGAGATGGGAGCTTAAACGGCTCCTCGAGCGGGGTGAGGAATTTCATCGTAAACATAACTGACCCGCCGTCAATCATCGCAAACTCGACATATCCGGCAAGCCTTTACACCGACACGGATTTCATGCTGAACGTTACATGCCAGGATCCGGACCTTGGGGACAATCTGACGGTTTACGTCCAGCCATATCTTAACGGATCCAAAGATGAGCCGGAAGGCAGGACCTCCGTGGTCAATGCCACAAGCAAGCTCGCCTACATATACGGATCGGGAAACTTCTCCAAGGGTGATAGCATTCTGTTCGAGTTCTGGTGCGGAGACGGAATCGTGAACACCAGCAGGTACAACTCCACTTCAAGAATCATACTTAACAGCGCACCTTACATAACATTGATTTCGCCATCCAGCAGCCTGATAATGGGCGGGACTGTGCAGATCATAACGCCGTCAGGGCATAACGATATAGACTATGACTCGCTCTACCTTTACTGCTGCAACGACACGGACAACTCATGCACCCCAACCCAGGGAAATGACGTGTGCGGAGATGGCGCTTTCGCTTACCCGTATCCGGGCATGGCGTGCACATACACGGTTCCGCTCATGAGCGGAACGCAGTATGTCAGGTGCAGGACGTACGACGGAACTGACTATTCCGCTGTGACCGCGAACACATCGTTCGTAATAGACAGCACGCAGCCGGCGATCAGCTACCTCAACCCGACGCCATTGGACGGCTCCAGGCAGATCGCGAACCAGGTCACGATAAACGCCTCGGCAAATGACAGCTTTGGCAACGTGAGTTTATGTGTGATCGAGTGGATGGGAAGCAACCTGACGATGACCGTGTCCGGCAGCGGCAGCTATGTGACATGCAGCAGGACCATCGCCACAGCAAGCGGGACCACTTACACCTACAGGGTCTACGGGATCGACGAGGCCGGGAATGCGGGTGCAGGCGCGTGGATGACGTTCCGGGAGAACGACGAGCCTGACATAAACCTCCTCAACATAACCCCGGAAGAGCCTTATCCGAGGGATGACCTCAACTGCAGCGTGGTTTCAACCTACGACGCAGAAGGGGACGGCCTGACATATTATTACAGATGGTACAACGGATCAACCTTCATGTTCCAGTTCGCTTCGGGCCAGAGATACTCCATACTCGGCAACGGTAACACATCGAGGATGGAGACCTGGAACTGCTCTGCAAGAGCCAATGACGGCTACGAGAACGGGAGCTGGGTCATGACGAGCACGTGGATAAGGTCTCCGCCACCGCTCGTCTACAGGTCAGTCACACTGACAAGGGCCAATATCTCCAGGTCGGTATTCAGCGCTAACAGGCAGATAAGGATATGGGCCTACATAACGGACGAGGATGGCAAAGACGACATACAGAACGTCTCCATGAACATAACGGACCCGTTCGGCGCATCAAAGGTATTCAACGGCATTATGTCGAAGATATACCCTGACAGCGAAGTGGTTGAGTCCATATTCGGAGAGAACCTGCCTGATGGCTACATATTCCAGTATGAGTACAGGATACCGGAAAACGCCGAGGAGGGGTTTTGGAACATCACCATCGTTCCAGCTGACATATACGATTCGAAGAGCACGTACAAGACCATGTTCAGCGTCGCGTTCGTGACGTTCCAGGTGAAGCTGGTGCTGAATAACACCGGGGCAGACATCTACATACCAGGGACCGGGATAAGGCCTGCTTCGACCCTCATACCGGAGAACTTCACGAGCCCGGGAAAATATTACCTCTCCTCTGAGCTGGACAATTCCCTGCTGGGCCTTGTCTTCTTCGACAAAAATCCGAAGAGGCTTTACGTGGAAGGGGCTTCAGGCACGTATACGCTCATGATAGACCAGAGCCTTCCGCAGTCCGGGGTGTTCCTTGTATTCAGCCGCGGCACTTGGAGGGACATAGACGACAGGATGAGGCTCATACAGGAAGGCAGCTTCCTTGAGAGCAACGCACCGAGCTTTGGCTTCGGTATGGGAGACAGGTATCCACTGAAAGTGGTGTCATCATACAGCGACATAGACATAGTTGCCAACGACACCATAATGGAGAAGGGCGGTTACAAGCTGACGATAAGGCACGGCGGGCTTTACAACGGCAGGCCCGCAATATATACGTGGGGAATCCCTGATTAATAATATTGCGAAAAGATGATGGCATGGGTGTCTGGGGGAAAAAGAAGAAGAGAACGATGACTCTTGAAGAGGAGCAGCATGAGTTCAATCAGTCGATGCGGCCGCAGCCATCCATAGAGTCCCGGGACTACAAGCTGTTCAGGGATAAGGAGAAGCAGAAGCTCGGCTGGTTCGAGCATATTGCCAGGCTCTCCGGAAAGCTTCTGAAGATCAGCCCGGACGAGAACACTCGGGTGGACATGGAGAGTTCCATCGCTTTCACAGGGATTGACATCACCCCTGATGACGTGATGGCGCTGACCGTGCTGACCGCGATGGCCTTTGTGATCGCCGCTGTCATCCTTACTATCGGGGGGTTCATACCTCCCGTGGGCGCGCTTGTCATGTCAGTGGCAGGGGCCGGCCTGGGATACTATTTCCTGAAATATCCAACCAACCTTCTGAAGTCATACAGGATAAAGGCGAGCTCGCAGGTAGTCCTCGCCGTTCTCTATATGGTCGTTTCAATGAGGGTCTCGCAGAACCTGGAGGTTGCCCTGAGATTCGCGGCCTCAAACATATCCGGCCCGCTGGCATGGGACATGAGGAGGCTCATCTGGGACATAGAGATGGGCGGGTATTATTCCGCGAGCCAAGCGCTCACTGATTACATAGCGAAATGGAAGCCCGAGAACGAGGAGTTCGCAGAGGCTTTGAGGCTCATACGCGACTCGCAGAATCATGTAGGAGAGAGGGCGGAGAAGGTCCTGGACGAGTCGCTGAACGTCATACTCGAGGGGACCAAGACCAGGATGAAGCATTATTCCCAGGACCTCACCATGCCCGTAACGGTCATACACATGATGGGCATCATACTTCCGGTGCTCGGCTCGATAATGGCGCCGATGGCGGCCATATTCCTCAGGGACATAGCGAGGATGGAATATTTCCTCGTGGGGTATGACATAGTGCTCCCGCTTTTCATAATATGGTTCATAAACACCATCCTGAAGAAGAGGCCCACGACGTTCTCGGAGATAGACACGTCCAACCACCCGGACATGCCCCCGAAGGGCTGCATGATGCTGAACATGGGAGGGAAGAAGGTTGCGCTGCCGGTAATCCCGATCTCCGTGATGATAGGCGCGGCGTTCATAATCCCTGCGCTGATCTACTTCGCGGCCAACCCGATGCTCATCCTGCCGCCGAACGACCCGAAGATAGTGGTGGAGCACGGGCCTTTTTCACTGATGATGTCGTGCTTTGTAACCATGGGGATAGCATTTTCCCTGGCCAGCTATTTCTTCCTGACCAACTTCCAGAGGATGAAGATACAGGGGGACGTGCAGAAGACGGAGAGCGAGTTCGAAGTGGCGCTTTTCCAACTGGGCAACAGGATAGCCGGCGGGACGCCTGCGGAGGTGGCTTTAGAAAAGTCCGTGGAGGATGTTAAGGATCTTAGCATATCCGGCCTGTTCGTGATAACGCTGAAGAATATGAGGAACCTGGGGATGACGTTCAGGGAGGCGATATTCAACAAGAAGTGGGGCGCGATAAGGTACTACCCGAGCAAGCTGATAAACAACATAATGTACATGATAGTGGACATCGCCGCGAAAGGCGTCAAGTACGCGGCCGAAGGCATGCTCACGGTGGCGAAATACCTGAGGAGCATAAGGGAGACCCAGGAATACATACGCGACCTCCTGCAGGAATCCGTCTCCTCGATGATCTTCCAGGCCTACCTGCTAACGCCGCTCATAACGGGCCTGGTAGTGAGCATGTCCCAGATAATAATCACCGTCATGTCCAATCTGACTTCAAAGCTCAACACGCTGAACGCCGGCAGCCAGGCAGGCCAGTTCATGAACATCGCCGGGCTTTTCGGCGGGGGAGAAGGGTCACCCATATCCCCGGAGGTTTTCCAGATAGTGATCGGGGTCTACCTGATAGAGGTGATCATAATACTCGCGATGTTCATAACGAAGATCACCCAGGGAGAGAACAAGATCTTCCAGTGGCACATGGCCGGGAAGATGCTCATGGTCGCGATCATCATGTACTTCATGGTCGCGATGGTGTCATCGTTCATGTTCGGCGAGATGATCACGAACGCGCTGAGCAGCATAACTTAATAGCGGAGCCTCTGATTCTGAAAATAGAAAATCTTAAAATCAGCAGGTTAAATTAAACTTCAATCCTCTTCGATATGCAGACTCGTTACCGCACGCTTGAGGAGCTTGACCAGCTCGACAGAAATCGTTACCGGGATCGGTATCGAGGCCTCGAGAAGCTCCACGGTGACCTCGTCCTTTACCTGGTCGATCCTCTGGATCTTGCCCTTCTCCCTCTTGAAGGGGCCGCCGATTATCTCCACTATGTCCCCATCGGCCAGACTGACCTTGGCCTTCTTGGTGTCCACCACGAAATGCTGTATGTCCTCTATGCTCACGGGCTTCTCTATTATGCCCTTGACGTGCATGACGCCGTGCATGGTCTTCTTGACCTCCTCGAGCGGAGCCTCGACAAAGACGTAGCCCTTCAGCTCTCCCGGGTGGAGTATGCTCTTTATGCTGAGGTTGTGCATCTTTACGTTGGTCGTGAGCATGTCTATGACTATGTTCTCCCTTCCTGCAGTCGTCCTGATAGTGTATATTTCCGCCATAAGATCATCTCATAACTTTGTGAAGATAGCTATAAGGAATACGACGAAGCCTATGGAACCCAGCAGGACAAGGCCTATCGCGCACACCTTGCCGGTGGCCGTGAACTCCTCCTTGTCGGGCTTCCTGGCTATGCCTATTACCCTCTTCCAGTTGCTTATCTCCTCTTTTATCCTTGACATCTTAAACCACTCTCTGTAATATTGCTTTAATTAGAATTGTTAATATATATAGCTTTTACGGGGTTTATATAACCGCCGATTTGCCTTTCTGCACAGAACAAAAAGGGGGAAAGGGATCAACCTACGAAGTCGATGCCCAGCACCTTTTCCATTTCCTTGTGCCTCTGCGTGGTGTAGGCCATCTTCTGCGGGCCGTACACCTGCGTGGTCTTTACGCCAGTCACGATAAGCATTGACCTTATCGCCTCGCCCATGTCCTTGACGATCTGCGCGCCCCAGATTATCTTTGCGTCAGGGTTCAGCTTGCTGCTTATCGCCTCGACAATCTGCTGGCATTCCTTTATCGTTATGTCCTCTCCGCCCGAGACGTTTATGAGCGCGCCTGTAGCCCCTTCTATGTCCACGTCAAGCAGCGGGTTGGTCAGCGACTTCTCGACGGCTTCGACTGCCCTGTTCTCCGTGTCGGATTCGCCCATTCCTATCATTGCGATCCCGCCGGATCCCATTACAGCGCGCACGTCTGCGAAATCAAGATTGACAAGCCCAGGCTTCGTTATCAGCTCGGTTATGCCCTTCACCGCATTGACCAGCACCTCGTCAGCGACCTTGAATGCGGTCGTTATGCTGACGTCAGGCACTATTTCAAGCAGCTTGTCGTTGGGTATTACGATGAGAGTGTCCGCGACTGCGGCCAGGTTCTCAAGCCCGTTCTGGGCGTTCCTTGCCCTCTGGTTCCCTTCCATTCCGAACGGGAGCGTTACTATTGCAACGGTGAGAGCGCCCAGCTTCTTCGCTATGTCGGTCACGACCGGGACCGCTCCTGTGCCCGTTCCGCCTCCGAGCCCGCAGGTTACGAAGACCATGTCAGCTCCCTCGAGCGCCTTCTTTATGTCTTCCTTTGACTCCTTCGCGGCCTCGCATCCGACGTTCGGATCGGCGCCAGCGCCAAGCCCGCCCGTCAGCTCCTTTCCTATGAGCACCTTATGATCAGCATCCGTGTAAAGAAGGTCCTGCGCATCCGTGTTGAGCGCAAGCGTCTCGGCGCCGATTATTCCGATCTGCATAAGCCTGCCGATCGTGTTTCCTCCTGCGCCTCCGACCCCGGCGACCTTTATTCTTGCCCTTTTGTTTTCAAGAATTTTCCTAAGCTCTTCATCCGCCTGCGGGTCAGCCTTTCTCCTTTTGTGAGCCTCATGCGACTCAACAGCAGCATCTATCTCAGCCTGATTTTCAAAGTTCACTCCCATATCATCTCCTCCTCGAATCCTTCTCCTGTAAATATGCTGTTTTACTTTATGCGATTAAGTTATTTAAACTTTACAGGGACTGGTTTTTGCGAGCCCTCCGGGGTGAATTTTTGGAATACGGGGAAAATATAAGCGGTGTATAGCGGCTGCAAAAGGAAAAACGTGCAATTTAACCCGGGAAAAATCCCTGCTGTCAACCGTGCGTAGTGCGTTTCAGCCAAAATTAGAATCCGGGAAAATTCCGGGAATTAATCATCCTTTTTCTCAGTGTGAGTGGCGTGCCCAGCAGCGTGCTCCTTGTGCTCTGCATGCTCTTTGTGCTCCGCATGTTCATGCTTCTTTTCGGCGTGCTCAGAGAATTCCACATTCTTCAGCTCCTTCACCCACTTCAGCACGATCTCCGTGATCATCTTCTGCAGGACTTCAGGCATCTTCTTGTCCGCAATCACCGTTCCTGTCTCGCCATCAATATTGATTTCGGAAAACTTGATGCCATAGTTGCTGAGTATGAGCTCAACCTTCTCTTTCGTGTCCGTTACCTCTCTCACGATCTTTACCTTGTAAAGAAGCTCTTTCCCTGCGAGCGGGCTGTTGAAGTCGACCCGGACTCTACCACCTGACACAGACTGTATCTTCGCGCTCCTGCCGTCTATCTCCACGTAAGCGCCCGGGTAAGGGTTCATCTTGTTCTTTATGAAATTGGTCACGGAAACTATCTTTATCATCTTCGGGTCGCGGAATCCGAAGCCGTCCTTCGGGGACACTGAGAACTCTCGCTCGTCACCTACGCTCATCTTCTCGAGCTCGCGCTCCATTCCGGGCACTACCATGCCCGCCCCGAGGATCACGAAGGCAGGCTCGTACTTGACATCTTTCGATTCCAGCTTCTCCTTCTTTGCCACTTCTTCTATGGTGAGATCGAAAATCTCGTTCGTGAGCTTGATCCTTCCCACGAAATCCATCAGTACGAAATCGCCGTGCTTCATATAACTTAAACTAATGCGGAGGGTTTTTAAATATGTTGCGGGATTTGGAAAAACAAAGAGTGGGCCTGATGGGACTTGAACCCATGACCTCTCGATAACTGAGTGACCCTAATACACCGACAAAGGCTTCAGCCTTTGTCTTTGGGTCATTATCAGTCGAGCGCTCTAGTTGCCCGGCATTCGGACCATCAGAGCGGCCGAATCCCTCCAAGCTGAGCTACAGGCCCGGATATATCTTTATTCCTGCGGGGGATTTAAAACTTTGAAAACCGGGAATTCACTCTTTCTTAAAGAGGAAGCTGTCCGTCCTCTCTATCTCCGAGAGGAACCTGCATTTCTTCAGGAAGCGTTCTGACTCCTCCACGGTGATCCCGAACTCCTCCGCGAACTTCTTCGTTGAGATCACCGACCTTCCGGACATGTTCTCAGCGAAGCCCGCAAGCATGTCTGGGAACTGTTTGGGCTTTTGTTTTGGGTCGAACCATGGGGAGTAGTTGCGCGTGATCATGTCCTCCATGTTGCAGTGCAGCTCCCCTTTCTCGAAGTCGAGGATGTATATGGAGAAGTTCCTGTTGGAGAATTTCCCGAAAAAATTTCTCACGCTGTCAGTAACCTGTCCGTGGGACGATGCAAAGATGGCTATGTTATGGACCTTCCTGTCCAGCTTTTCCATCATCTGGTTCAGGTCCATCTCCATTCCGGAGAGGTAGTCGAGCGGCATCACCATTATCTTTATCTTCTTCCTGCTAAATACCAGGCCCTTCCTGAATATCACGACCGTGAATTCCCCGTACTTCTTCTTGTTCACCTTCGCGCGCGCACCGCGTATGTATTCGTGCGGGGTCCAGTCTATTGGATTATGCTTCATCCGTTCTTCAACCATCTCCATGCAGTTGAGGGTGAAATTCTTGGCCTTCTCATCCTCAAGGCCTTCGGAAGGCTCTTCCTTCTTCTTTGCCATCTCACGGTGTTTAGAGCAGTAGCGCGTGGCCTCGCTAGACCAGCACGTGCCGCATAGCAGGCTCGCGCAGCCCTCGACCATGCATCTTCCCGCATACTCCTTTATCGATTCTATCTTCTTCCCGCAGCGGGAGCAGAACTCCATCCCCTTTCCCGGGAAAAAATCCTCGTCATGAGTGCGGCCCCTTTTGCTTATCTCTTTATCAAGCTGTTCCTCATCCTGTTCGAGCTCTTCCTCAAGCTCTTTTTTCGGGGCCTTTTCCTTTGGCATAGAAACACTGTTTTATTTTTTGTTTTGGCTTTTTAAAAAGGAAAACAATCAATGTATGAGCATTATGGAGCCGAGATTCATTACAGGGGCACCTGCACTGGTCGCTGGGGATGCGCTGGTGGTTGCCGACCTGCACATCGGGATAGAATGGGAATTCTTCAAGGCAGGGATAAAGGTGCCTTCGAACACCAACGCGATGCGCGACAGGCTTGACAAGATAGTAAAAGAGACAGGCGTAAAGAGGCTCGTAATTCTCGGCGACATAAAGCACAGGGTTCCCGGATCCACGAAACAAGAACTTCGCGAGGTGCCGGAATTCCTCTCGCACTTCTCTGGAAAGATGAAGGTCGAACTGCTTCCGGGAAATCATGACGGTAGGCTGATGGATTTCGTGCCGCGTGGTGTGAAGATCCAGAAAAGCACCGGGATGGCCATTGGCAACTGTTTTTTCGTTCATGGCCACACCTGGCCATCAGAGGGCTTCCTGAAGTCGGATTACGTCATAGTCGGCCACGAGCACCCGCAGGTCGAGTTCCGGGACAAGCTGGGCTACCGCTTCCTGGAGCAGGTATGGATCCGCGCGCAGTTGAGGAAGAAGCCGATTGCGAAAAGATACAAGATGAAGGACAGCGGGAAGATGCGCCTTCCAGAAATGATAATCATGCCGCGCTTCAACCCCCTTTGTGGAGGCATATCGATGAACCAGCCGCTGGCAGAGATAGAAAAAGAGCACAAAAAATATAACGCGGGGCTTGGCCCTCTGGTCAGGTCATCAGACCTTCAGAACTCCAGCGTATACCTTCTGGACGGCACGCTCCTGGGAAAGATGAAGGGGTTGCGCGGGGATTTTTGAAGTATTAAAATAAAAATCTTCCAGACAAAGCGAATTAATGGGAGAAGAAGATGACCCAGAATTGAGGGGATTGAAAAAGCATTTTGAGTTTTGCGATCCAATCGATGCAACCGAAATAAAATATAATCTTTTTCCAAAAATTCCATTAGGCTTTTCTACAGATGAAATTGAAAAATGGTTGCAAAGGACCAACAGGTTTCTCAACCACTCCGGTTTATCCAGAGAAAAAGCCGTCGGGTATCTCGAAACTCTGAAAACAAAGGCGCTTGAAAATCCAGATGGATGCAACGGCAGCTCATGGGAAAGAAATCTTGATCCCGATGAGCTTAAGCTTTTCAGGTATCTCGGATTTACTGGCCACTATACTAATTCCGGCATCAGTATGTTTTTTGAGTACGTGGACAAACATTTTGAGAAACACTCCGGTTAGACAAAACGAAGAATTTTTTAATAATACTTTATATACGTGCCGCACCAATACATGTTCTCCGGTGAGACCATGGATGTTGCTGTTCTTTTCTCTGGCGCGAAGGATTCTACCTTCGCCATGTACAAGGCCATGCTTGACGGTCACCACGTGAAATACCTCGTGACGATGGTGCCGGGGCATCACGATTCACCAGTCTTCAGCCACACGAGCGCGAACATAGTCAGGCTCCAGGCAGAGGCGCTTGGAATCCCTCTCATAATGAAAGAGACGAGCGGCCTGGAAGGCGAGGAGATGAAGGATCTCGAAGAGGCGCTCTCCCGGATAAAGCCGGAGATACAGGGCGTGGTGACCGGCCTGCTTTTCAACAGGGACAAGAAGCTCAAGGTGGACGAGGTGTTCTGGAAATTGGGCCTGGAACACCTGTTCATATCATGGGAGCCGAGGTTCGACCACTACCTCGAGGAGATCGTCAAGTCGGGCTTCCACGTGATAATGACATCCGTTTACGGCCACGGACTGAACGAGCAGTGGCTCGGCCGGGTGATAGACCTGGATGCGGCTGAAGAGCTGGAGCGGCTGGAAGAGAGGTATGGGACACACTCCCTGGGAGAGCAGGGCGAGTTCAACACTCTGGTCCTGGACTGCCCATTGTTCAGCAGGCGCCTGGAGATCACCAGCGCGAGGAGGGAGTGGAACGGCGTGAAAGGCGTTTACGTTATCGAGGGAGCGAGGCTCGCGGAGAAGAAGTGAAATTATTTTCTGTCTTTAGATTATTCTCCGCTAAAATCAAAAGTGTCTTTATGTTCATTTTTTGCGGCGGAGCATGCAGCACAAGCACTAAGAGCGAGAAGCACTTTGCTCTTGTATAATCTTACTTTTTTAGAACCCTGAAAAGCCCTATATGCATAGCAGGCGCTATCACTACAAGAATTGCATTCTTCTCGATATTTCTGAATCGGGGATCCCATAATGATTTTCTGGCGGGAAAAAATATAAAACCATAGTTATCCAGGCGCTGAACCCGGGCCGAGGACGGGAAAGAAGTGATCTCAAAATTTTTCATCCGCTGGAATGGTGCCGCATTCACTAATGATTGTTGCCCAGACTTCGTAATCCTTCGTTCTTCTCCCTTTGGAATCTTTGTATCCAGAAAGCGTCATGTTAATGCCGCATTGGGCATTCGAGCATTCACCGCAGTATTTTTCCATTACTGCCATAACATCTTTTCTTTCCATACCCCATTCTTCCCGCTAAAAAATATAAAACCATGGTTATCCAGAAATATGATCGGGCGGAAACCGAAAAATTAATGGAGGATCAAATTTTTATTCTAGGACACGACTCCATCGCGGCAATGGCCCTGTAAGTGTAAGGGTCCTGGCCCTGAGGAACATCACTTTTATCTTTGTATTCTCCTGGCGTTCTTACAACGCAACCGTCCTGAGGGCATTTGTCGCAGTATCTTTCCATGTTTCGATTAAACGTTTTGTCATCCATACCCCATTCTTCCCGTGAAAAAATATAAACCTTGCATGTGCCATACGGCATGCTTTTTAATCCCCGCGCCAATTTTCTGTATATGGCCGGGAAAACGGATGCCGGAAAGGCATGGACGGGGAGGTTCGACGGAAAGGACCTGAAGACCGTGATCAGAACTGTGCCAAATTTCCCGAAGAAGGGTATCATGTACCGCGACATCACCACACTGATAAAGGACCCGCTCGCCTACCGCCATGCGATCTCCGGGATGAAGAAGCATTTCTCAGGCATGAAGATAGACAAGATAGTGTCGCCCGAGAGCAGGGGATTCATCTTTGGCGGCGTCCTGGCACACGAGATGGGTATAAGCTTTGTTCCTCTCAGGAAGCCGGGGAAGCTTCCATGGAAGACCGTGAAGCACGAATACATGACCGAATACAGCAAGGATGCGATAGAGATGCACGCTGATGCGATAACCCCTGGGGACAGGGTGCTGCTGATCGATGACCTGCTCGCCACCGGAGGAACGATCGAAGCTGCAGCCAAACTTGTCGAGAAACAGGGCGCGAAGGTGGTTGGTCTCGGGTTCATAATCGAGCTCAGCTACCTAGGCGGTAGAGAGAGGCTCAGGAGATATCATGTTTTTTCGCTGGTGGATTACAAGGCGGAGGAAGAGGGGTAGGTATGCTCGACATGAAGCTTTTCAGGGAGGACCCGGAAGCGGTCTTCGAATCTGAGAAGAAAAGGTACAAAGACGTGAAAAATGCAGAGCTCGTGATCGAGTATGACAGGAAATGGCGCGATGTCCTGAAGAAGGCAGAGGATCTCAAGCGCCACAGGAACGTCGTCACAAGGGAGATCGCTGAGCTGAAGAAGGCCAGTAAGCCTGCTGAAGCCAAGATACACGAGATGAAGAAGGTGAACGAGGGCATAAAGAAGAATGACGAATTGGCTGAAGAGCTGCTGAAGAAAAGGGATGAGCACAGGTACAAAGTCGGAAATATCATACTGAAGGATACGCCCGTGGGTAAG
>Ga0315274_10009640_pt1 | contig 13933 bp, 10 predicted proteins | sample YL17G02_20_MG_FD_203700 | JGI IMG/M metagenome (GOLD analysis project Ga0315274, IMG submission 203700) | Sediment microbial communities from Yellowstone Lake, YNP, Wyoming, USA - YL17G02_20 | ecosystem: Environmental > Aquatic > Freshwater > Lake > Sediment | place: USA: Wyoming | collected...
GCATCGGGTCGTTTCCGGGCGGCGACGACGTAGGATAAACGGCCTACACCCCGCACTTCCGCCAATCAGCGTCCAACGTCCATGAACCTTACCTTCTTCATTTGCGGGTCCTCCATGCACCCAAGCTGGACTCCCGGCCGGATCGGCCCTTTTCCTTCTTATAGACGTTATTATACCCGATTTGTTAATGGGATTTCCACGATATCTGAGAGAATCGGCTTTTTCTGTGTCTGGCTCGCTGTCAAAGCGCGAAGACCAGTACCTGCTGTGGAATCAAAGGTGTCCTGTATGTTCTTGCGTGACGAGCGATCCTCTTCTGTTCCCCTGGTGGGCGATAGGCCCCGGCTCGGCTGAGCTCCCCGAAGCCGGGTCACGAGCCACCGGTCACGGTCGTGCCGCCGTGAACACGCCATGACAATGAGAGGGAGCGTCTGAGGCGAGGGCGAGGGAAGAATGATCCGGGCTCATTTGGGGTGGAAGGCTTGGAAGGGGCTTTGATCGTTCAGGCACTTTCCGAATGGATGGTTCATCGCACGGATATGAGATCGTGGTTGCTCATCCGCCCCATTCGACAGGCGGGGGGCGCCGGTGGGGCAGGGCGGTGAACTCCGGGCGGGAAGAGCGACGGCTTGCTTATTGGAGAAGGAGAAAGCAAGGAGTATCGTGAGTCCTTGCTTTCTCGGAATCGGTGGACTCGGTGTTGCGGAGGCCGGTTAGCGGCCGGCGTGAGCGCCTGCAAGACCGGTGCGTCGGCTGCGGCTGAAGCGAGGCCGCTTGGAGGCCTTGCGGGCGCGGAGGACCTGCCGCTGCGCCTTTGTCCGCTCCGGGCTCTGGGACAGGATGGCGGCGAAATGGACGCAGGTGAAGCCTTCGTATTCCTCCAGCTTGATCCTGCTGCCGATGAACCGCTCGATCCTGGACAGTTGGTCTCTCTCGTCAGGCGAGACGAAGGTGATGGCATCACCGGCGGCGGTGGCCCTTCCGGTGCGGCCGATCCGGTGGATGTAGTCCTCCGCATAGTTCGGCACGTCGAAGTTGACCACGTGCGAGATCCCGCGAACGTCGATGCCGCGGGCCGCGATATCCGTGGCCACCATGACCTGGTACTTTCCGCCTCGAAAGCCGTCGAGGGCCTGTTGCCGCTGCGACTGGCTGCGGCCGGAGTGGATCGCCACGGACCCGATCCCCGCCCGTTCCAGCTTGCGATGAATCTTGTCCGCCCCGTGCTTGGTGCGAGAGAAGACCAGCACGCTGTACATCGGCTTGTTCTGGAGCATGTGCACGAGCAGGTCCAGCTTCTGGTCCCTGCCGACGGCATGCACGCATTGTGTGATCGTCTCGACCGGGTTGTTCTGCTCGCCGATCTCGATTACCAGCGGTGACTGCTGGATGCCGGCGGCAAGCCGTTGGACCTCCAGCGGGATGGTGGCCGAGAAGAGCATGGTCTGACGCCGCTTCGGCACGGCCGCCACGATCTTTTGCACGTCGGCGATGAAGCCCATGTCGAACATGCGGTCCGCCTCATCGAGCACGAGCACCTCCACCGACTTGAGGTCGATGGTGTGTCGCCGCATGTGATCCATCAGTCTCCCCGGCGTGGCCACGACGATATCGACGCCGCGACGGAGGGCATCGAGCTGCCTGTTCATACTCACGCCGCCGTACACGGCCAGCGTTCGCGTGCTCGTGAATTTTCCATACGTGTGGATCGACCGCTCGATCTGCACGGCCAGCTCACGCGTCGGCGTGAGGATCAGCGATTTGATGACTGGCTTCTTGCCCGCCCGGCCCTGCAACAGCCGATCCAGAATGGGCAGCACGAAGGCTGCCGTCTTCCCTGTGCCCGTCTTGGCACAGCCGATAATGTCCTGGCCGCTGAGGGCGGCCGGAATCGCCTGGGATTGAATTTCAGTGGGGGTCGTATAACCGCTGGCTTGAATCCCGCGCACCAGCGGTTCGGAGAGACCCATTGTCATGAATGGCATCAACAAAATCCTAACAAGTACCCTAAAACCACATCAAAACACAAAGACCAACGAGAGAGCGTGCTGAGAAGTGGCTTTCGAAGATACATGCGGGATCGCGACGTGCCGTTCCTGCCGAAAACTACATCCCACGGGGGTATAGAACGCCTACCTCCTATGATCCTACTATTCTCATATTACCGCAAGCGTACCATCGTTGTTCCCGGAAATCAACAACATTCGTGAATTTGTCCGGCCTGCTGCCCGAAAAAAAGCAGACAAACACCACCCAATCCTCCCGTTCAGTATCGGCCGTAGAACGGCGAACGTGTCGAAAAATCTGCAAAATCTGGTACATTAGCGGAAAAATACTCAGGCAAATACCCGCATCAGGGTTTTTCCCAAGTTGCCACGGTGTTAGAATCGTTGCTGCATGTGGATAATGGCCGTGCGTCATCAAGATGCCAGAGTCATTCACGACATTGCGAAAGCGCCCCCTGCTTTACGGGGATAGCATCAATGGAATAAGGGATTATCTTGCGGATACTTTTCGTTCAACCTGATGTGGCCGGAGGGATCGGCTTTCGTACGGCGGCCCTGCCGGAGCCCTTGCACTTGGAGATGGTGGCGGCGACGGTTCCGGAGCATGATGTACGCATTCTTGACATGCGTCTGGACGACAGCCTGGACACCGTGCTACGCGAGTTCGGCCCGGAGATGGTGGCGGTCACCGCGCTCACCCCCGAGGTCTACGCCGCACGGAACATACTGCGGCAGGTCAAGTCCTTTTCCTCGGAGATCTTCACGGTCGTGGGGGGGCACCATGCGACGCTTCTGCCGCAGGATTTCTTCGTCCCGCAGGTGGATGCCGTCGCCATCGGTGACGCGGAGTCCATGTTCAGGGACCTGGTGCAGGCCGTGGCGGACCGGCGAGGTCTCGATGCTGTCTCTGATGTGGTCTGGCGAGACCGCGACGGCGGGTTCGTTCGCAACCCCCGCTCCGAAGCCCGCGTCGATCTGGGGCATCTGCCTCTGCCTCGGCGGGACCTGACGGAAGACTATCGAGGCGAGTACTTCTTTCTGTTCGACAAGCCGGACACGTCCGTGGCCACGTCACGAGGCTGTCCCTTCCGGTGCAAATTCTGCAGTGTCCACGAATTCCATCGTGGCGCCGTCAATCAGATGCCGCCTGGGAGGGTCCTGGTGGAACTCGCCACCATCCAGACGGAGCATATCACATTTGTCGACGACAACTTCCTCGTGAACTGCAAGCGGGAGAACGCGATTGCCGATCTGATCCGATCGGAGGGCATTCACAGGAGGTACTCCATGGAATGCCGTACGGATTCGATCGTGAGGCATCCTGAGCTGATTGAGAAGTGGGTGGACGTGGGACTGTACGCCGTGCTGCTGGGGCTCGAAGGCGGCTCCGACAAGATGCTCCACAACGTCAACAAGTCGTGCAGTATCGACACGAACAACGAGGCGATCCGGATTCTCCAGGATCACGGCGTGATCATTTGGGGCGCCTTCCTGGTCGATCCGGATTGGACGGAGGATGACTTCAAGCGGCTTGGCGACTACGTGCGCGAGAAGAAGATCACGCATACGCAGTTCACAGTTCTCACCCCGCTGCCCGGAACCGAGCTGTACCGGCAGCGTCGCGACGAGTTGTTGACCAGCGACTACTCATGCTTCGATACGCTGCACGCCGTCCTGCCCACGCGACTGCCGCGGGAAACCTTCTACCGCCATTTCGCCGGTCTCTACCGGCAGTACGACATCGAACCCTACATCGATCTGGTGCGAGCCGGCAAAATGACCGTCGAGGACTGCAAACGGGGCAAGCGGATGCTCGACGCCATGGCCGACTGGACACGATACATCGAGAAAGATCCCATCCTCGGGCATCGGGAATCCACGTTGTGCCTGTGACCTGCGGAGAAATGAACTGTACGCATTATGACGGAGGCGTTTCGTGCGCTGTGAAGATCTCCGTCGCACTCGGCGTTACTTTCCGTCGCCGGGCGTGCGGCTGTCGTGGACGATCGCCAGGGCCTGGCCGGGGTCCCATCGCGGCGGGTATGCGTACCACGCCGCGCCTTCGAGCGTCCAGACGTGCGCGAAGTTCCTGACGAGGTAATCCCGTTCCGTCTCGCTGGTCGTGTAGAAGTGGCAGCTCAAGATGCCGGACCAGAAGCGGTACACCGGGCAGGCGTCCGCCGGCTGGCGGCCCTCGGGATACGCGTAGAACGCGACCCCCTCAAGCGTCCAGACATCCGGGAAGTCTCTGACCAGCATGTCCTTCTCAGCCTCGTTGATCGTGTAGAAATGCGATTCCAGCACCGGCGACCAGCAGCGGAATACCGGGGCCGCGCCCTCACTGCCACCGTCGCCCAGGGCGAAGTAGGCGATCCCTTCGAACGCCCAGATGCTCGGATACAGGTCGATCAGGTTCTGCTTCTCGGCCGCGCCCGCTGTGAAGAAATGGCATTCCAGCACGGGCGACCAGAAGCGGTAGATGGGCACGGTCCTGTCGCTGGCGCCGGGCCCGATGGTCACCTCGTCGATGATTGCCAAGCCGTGCTCATCCACGCGGAACTCGATGGATCGGACCTGCGCGCCGAGGGGATCGAATGACGGAATCGTCCGCAGGTCGCTGAGGAGGTTGCGCCGGTAGTAGAGGCCCGAGGGGTCCAGGAGGATCTCGCGATACGTGCCGCCGAAGTGCGCGTTCGGGACGTTGGCGACGGTGTCCGGGTATCGCTGCAGCACGTAGGCCAGGATGTTGCCCTTGTTGTCGCTCAGGAGCAGCGACACGTTGTCGAAGCAAGGCGGGACCGCGCAGTCCTGCGCCGGATCGTGCAGCTCCGGGCGGTTGAGTTGCCCGACCTCGTAGAAGGAGAGGAAGGTATTCGCGTCGACGGGCAGGGCGAAGCCGGGATTGACGAGCTTGGCTTCGATTAGCGAGATCGACGCGATGTCGGAGCACAGGCTCTTGCTGTCGGCCGATGTGAGCAGCAGGGCCTGGCCGCTGTCGAGCTTGAGAATCTCCGCCCGCTGCGGCGTCGGGCCGCACGTGGCGGACTTCGAGACAGCGTCCTCGGGGAACCAGACGCCCTCGTCACCGCTGATGAAAGATGCCTTTGATGGATCGTAGCTTCCGATCGTGGCGGCCTCCCAGCTCTCGTGGAAGCTGCGGAGCGCCTCGAAATTTGCATGCAGCGTGCCGTTCTCATAGGCGATAACGCTGGTCCGGCTCAGCCTGGCGTCGCCGATGTCCTTCCTGTCGACCACGGTTCCGGTCCAGCCAGCAAAGCGGTAGCCTGGTTCCGCGGCCGCCTCCACTGGGATGGAGACGCCTCGCTCGTAATTGAAGGATCCGACGCCCGGCATCGTCACCGTGCCGCCCTGGCCGCATGTGATCGCCAGCGTTCGCAGGCTCTGCTCGAAGTGCGCCTCAAGGCGCTGGTCCGATGTCAGCGTGAACGCACATGTACTCTCCGAGGAGGCTATCTCGCCGGACCAATTGGTGAATCGCCAGCCGGCCCTGGCCACCGCCGTCACGGCCACCTCGACCCCGTCGTCAACTACGAACGCGCCCGCCCCTGTCAGTATCTTGGAAGATGGTCCGGAAACGACTTCCGTCGTCACTGACCCGCCCTCGCCGCATATGACCGTCAACAGGTGCTGACCGGCCTCGGCATCCGCCTGGAAATTCGCCCGGAGTGTATAATCGTTGTCCATCATCACTGTCGTGCTTGCCGAGGCGGCATTCGCCACCTTGCCCGCTGTGACCGCTGTGCCGGTCCAGTTCATGAGGTGGTAGTGCGCCACGGGCGTCGCCACCACAGACGCAGAGGTCCCGTGCGCGTATCGGAAGGCCCCCTCGCCCGGGGTCGTGACCCACCCGCCCTCGCCGCACGAAATCGTCAGCGTGTGCCGGCCACTGACCTCGTCAGCCGCCTGGAAGTTCGCCTGGAGCGTATAATCGTTATCCATCGTCAACACGGTGCTCGCCGAGGCGGGATCGGTGACCTTCATTGCGTCAACTGCCGTGCCCGTCCAGCCTGCGAATAGGCAACCGCTCTCGGATTCGGCCACAATGGGTACGACAGTCCCGGGCAGATATTGAAACGACCCCTCGCCCGGATTTGTCACCGATCCTCCCGCCGTCGAGGAGATCGTCAGTATGCATTGGTCAATGCAGGGATCATAACGGAGGGCGATCCCGGGATTGTTCGCAAGAATCTGCGGGATGTGGATCGTGCACGCCTGCTCGTACAGCGGATTGTTCCAAAGATCCAGATGCTCGAGATGGGTGAGATCGACCAGCGGCGAGATGTCATGGATCTGATTCCCATCCAGCCAGAGGACCGTCAGATGGGTCAGCCCCCTCAGCGGCGAGAGATCGCTGACCTTATTCTTCGCCAGGGTCAGGTCCGTCAGACTGGTCAGTTGCACCAGCGGCGAGAGGTCACGAATCTGATTCCCATCCAGCCACAGCGCCGTCAGACCGGTCAGTCCCGCCAGCGGCGAGAGGTCGCTGATCTGGTTCTCATCCAACCCCAACTCCGTCAGATGCGTCAATCCTGCCAGCGGAGAGAGGTCACGGATCTGATTGCACATCAGCCACAGTGAAGTCAGATTGGTCGCGTATTGGAGGCCCGCGAGGTCGGTGACACCCGTCTGGAATACGTCGAGCTCCGTGAGGGCGAGCATATCGGTGGGCGTCGGGTTCGCCTTGCCCAGGGCCGCTTCGACGGCGGCCTTGAGGTTAGCGTCGTTGAAGCGGATGGGGTCTTCCGCCGATGCTGTTTGGGACAGGCATAGGAGCAGGAAAAGGGCTGTCACCCCGGCCAAGCGGCTTAAGACTTTTGCTGTTCTCACTATGCACCCTCCGTTTGTCGGCCGATCCGTCAGCGGATGTTCGTTCCGTCCCTCACTTTTGGCCGATCCTTTCCCGGCAGTCCGTGTGCCATGCAGGAAATCTCCTCCTTAAGCCTCCAAGATACAAATTGTATCAGATCTCCCTCCGCAAGTCAATCATTTTCCACATCGCACGGGACCTTTGGCATTGCCGGCGCCTGCATTTCCCGGACTCAGAGCCCACCTCATTGGATCGATTTCCCCGATGCTGCGTCCTGTCACCCCTGCGCAGGCCAGGGTCCGGAAAAGCCGTCGAATAGACTACCTTCCCGCGATAGCAGGAATCCAGGAACTCTGACAAGCGTGAATCACGAAGAGCACGAAAGCCACGAAGGAAAGCACGAAGGCGATTGACAGGCAACCAACAACTGCCTTTCAACCGCGAAAGACACGAACCACGCGAAGATCGCAACCCTACTGGCAACCGTGAACTGAGAACCGACCACTTCTCCTCAATCGCAGATGAACGCTGATGTACGCCGACAAAAGAAACTGGCTCACACGAAGGTATCCCGGAGCCCGTATCATTTTGGCGCGTTTTTCGCATCATTCGCGTAACGGTCTAAAGCCAAATCCGCCTGTCACACAAGATCTTCTTATCCCTTTCCGGGCAAGGACTTACGTCAGCCGCGCCGCCCTGCACCCCATTTCTTTCGAATCGTTCGCGCACCCTCGAGCCTATAGGGGAGGACGGTTTTTTCGGCCTGTGGCCTGCGAGGATGCGGCATGCACGAGCCGCCCGCTCGACAATGCGGCAGTTGCTACTTCGGCCGGCAGGTGGCCGGGCAGTTATGCTGCGTGCGCAACCCGCCGGCGCCCGACCCCGCCACCGCCCAAGCCCGCTGGCCCATCGTCCAGCCCACCGACCACTGCGGTGCCTTCTATCACAAGCCCCCCAATCCGCATTCCCAGTCCCCCGATAATCAATCATCCATCATCAATCATCAATCCCAGGCCCCCGTCCCGACAATCATCAATAATCAATCATCCATCATCAATCCCCTCATCCACTCCGACCACTTCGGCGACTACTGCAAGATCCCCCTGACCCAGGGCAAGTTCGCCAAGGTCGATCCGGAGGACTACCTCTGGCTCTCCCAGTTCCGCTGGTGCTGCAAGATGAACGTGGACAATTGCTACGCCGTGCGCCACGTCCAGGTCCGCGGCAAATCCAAGCGCATCTACATGCACCGCCAGATCATGAACACGCCCAACCACTTAGTCTGCGACCACATCAACCACGACGGCTTAGACAACCGCCGGAAAAATTGCCGCAACTGCACCACCGCCCAGAACAACTCCAACCGCCGCAGCGCCCCGACCGCCTCCAGCCGCTACCTCGGCGTCTCCTATGACCCCCGCCGCAACAAATGGACCGCCCATATCAAGAAACACGGCCGGTCCAGATACCTCGGCTCCTTCGATATCGAGGCAGACGCCGCCCGAGCCTACGACCGCGCCGCCATCACGCTCCACGGCCCCTACGCCGCCCTGAACTTCCCAGACGAAGCGATAAGAGATAAGTGACCCGTGACAAGCATTCATAACCGCCGAGGCCGCAAAGGGTCGCAGAGGAAAATGCATCCGCAGATGAACCCAACCCGGCCTCCGGCCGCAACTACAAATCAGCACGGAGAGACGCCGAGCCGCAGAGAAAACCATTATGCCAAGCTGCCTGAGACCTCAGCGTCCCTGCGCCTCTGCGTGAGACATAATCCTTTGTGTTTCAAAGACTTACGACAATCCCTCCAGCCAACAACTGCTCTTCAACCGCAGATGAACGCTGATGTACGCCCACAAAAGAAACTGGCTCACACGAAGGCACAAAGGCACGAAGGAAGTCACAACTGCAATAAGTTTCAACTCTGTGGCTCCGTGGCTCTACGTGAGATAAAGCCTTTTGGGACAGGGATTCACGCCCCCGAACCAGCAACCAACAACAAAAAACTAACAACTCTCCAAGATTTCCATCCACATTCGCCGGGTGATAGCCGCCATATATACGTGAGCACGGCGGGGAGCGTGGAATGTATGCGCGGACAACAACGAATCACACAGATCACACGAATAGAAACGGGGAAGCCGGTAGCCCAAATTCGTGTCATTCGTGTAATTCGTGGTTCAGAAGTAAATCCGATGCCTTTCCTGTATTTTTCTCGCTTTTTTCTTGCCCTTCCCGGCGAGTGTTGCCACAATGACCGATATAGTGGTGCTTAAGCATACTTGAGGCATGAGAAGTGGCGATAGGTGTGACGGATGCGATATCTCGAGACGCCGAAAAATGCGAGTGGTGTTGTCCGAACTCCGCATAATTCTAAGGGGGTCCACTTTTTGAGGAGAAGAAGCATATGACGGCTAAGCGATTGGGGGCGATCATAGTTGCCGTTCTGGCTGTGGCCAGCGTGACCTACCTTGTTGTCGTGCGCACCGATCATCCCCATACTGAGGTCCGTATCGGTATGTTCTCCAAAGCGTTCAGTTATGCGCCCCTCTTTGTTGCGAAGCATTTCCGTTGGTTCGAGGAACACGCGGACCTCAAGGGTCGCACGGTTACTTTCCGCGTATTCGATGATCGTCCTACCATAAGCGCATCTCTCTCTGCTGATGAACTTGATTTGTTGTTCTGTGCCGAGATTCCCGCGATTGTCTGTCGCGCTCAGGGTGACGATATACGCATCATGAAGCTCTCAGACACAGCTGCACAACGGGTCCTTGTGCGTACCGACTTGGCTATCCAATCCCCTGCCGACCTGCGAGGCAAGCGAGTCGCGGTACTGCAAGCGACAAGCTCTCACTATGGGCTTCTCAAGATACTTCGTGACGCAGGCCTGAGTGAAAAGGACATTAACATTCAGTACATGACCGCCCCAGAAGCAAGAGCGGCCTTCGAGACAAAGCAACTTGAAGCGTGGGCGATCTGGGCGCCATTCGTCGAAATCCAGGAGATCAATGGGAATGGTAGAGAAATTGGGGGAGAAGGCGCTTGGGTGCACAGCATCATGGCTGTCCCTGCATCCCGCCTCAAGCACGATAAGGCAATTACCAACGCGGCCACAGGCATCATAGAGAGAGGCAAGCGGTTCATTGTGGAACATCCTGACGAAGCTCAGGACATAGTAGCTAAGGAGATGGGTCTCCAAATCGCGGTGGTCGAGAGAGCGTGGGCGAAGTTTGCCTGGGACGCTCAACTAACCGACGCGGTTATCGATGACTTCCAACACAAGGCGGACTTCTTGGCGGAACTCGATAAGACCCGGCAGAGCAAGCGAGTGGATGTCAGGAGGGAACTCGTGCAATTGCCATAGCCTACTCACAAGATGAAGCTGCACCAGAACAAACAATGGCTTGTGTTTCGTGCCGGGAGCTTCGTTCTCCCAACGGCGGTTCTACTGGTTTGGGAAACCGCTGCTCGGATGGGCCTTCTTCCAAAATCCCACTCGGCTCCACCCTCAGTTGTTGTCTACCATTTGGCCCACCTCCTTTACACCAGTGCTCTGCCCATGCACCTTCTCTATAGTATGGGACGTCTACTTGGCGGATTGGTGTTCGGCACGGTTCTGGGTGTCTTTTCCGGGGTCATCTTGGGTAGCTGTCGTACCGCTGACAAACTGTTTTCGCCGACTGTAGGATTTCTTGCGGGACTACCCGTCGTTGTCTGGATGCCGTTTTGGATTATACTTCTTGGCTCAGGAGAAGGTTTCAAGATCGGATTGTCCTTGACGGCAACGTACTTTCTGGTCCACGTACATACATTCCAGGCAGTGCGAGTAGTTGGTTTACGCTACATCGAATTGGCTGAAATGTACGAGAAGTCGTTGTATGAGAGAATCAGACACATCTTGCTTCCCTCGGCCATACCGTCTATCTTGACGGCCAGCCGGATCGCGATTGCGATTGGTTGGATCGTCATCTTTTTTGTCGAGTTTGCGGCGGCAAGAGAGGGGTCTGAGGGGCTGGGTTGGTTCATTGCTGATGCGAGGCAGGTAGGTCGTGTCGAGGACGAATTAGCAGGGTTTCTCCTTCTCGGAGTAGCTGGCTTCCTTATGGATCGTGCTGTTTCCTTTCTCCAGAGACGCGTGAGCATGTGGAGCGACGCCTTTGAGTCACGTTTCTACATGGGTGACACGAAATGAGCGAACTGCTCACTGTCCAAATCTCGTCTATGTGTCTCCCTGGTCAGCCAAAGGGTATCCCGTTGATGGAGGACTTTACTCTTGTGATACAGGAAGGACAGGTAGTATCACTTGTAGGCCCCAGTGGGTGTGGAAAGACGACGCTCTTGCGAATCATTGCTGGGCTTGAGCGAAGATTCCAGGGGAGCATAATTCTGGGTGGTACTCCTGTTGTCCGCCCGAATCGCCAGATACAACTCGTCTTCCAGGATTCGCGGCTCCTTCCGTGGAAGACGGTTGCAGACAACTTGCTGTTTGCATGTGAGCGGGACTCCGATTCCATCACCAGACAGTCCCTTGAGCGAGTACTTGGGATTGTTCGGCTGTCAGACCGTCGGAGAGCCTGGCCCAAGACCCTCTCCGGAGGCGAGGAGAGCCGCGCTGCGCTTGCCCGTTCACTAGTCGATCCTCCAAGATTGCTGCTCCTGGATGAACCTTTCAGGAATCTGGATGTTGCCATCAAATATGATGTTCAGTCAGACCTCATTTCGTTCTTCCACGAGCATGCTGTTACCGTTCTTCAGATTTCGCACAGCGTCGATGATGCAGTGTTCATGGGCGATGTCGTGCACTGCCTATCAAAGGGACCAATGCGGATCACACGGACTTTCACCATTGACCTTCCACACCCGCGAGAAAGATCGCACACCAGTTTGAAGTGTGTAAGTGCTCAAATAACCGAGTACCTGATCTCGTGCAGCAAAGAATGCCGAGATAGGGGGAATGAAGAACGCACCAACCTGGCTGATGAGATCACACGTAGTGATCCTCAGGGTAACACGTATGGCAAAACTTGACAGGCACATGACGATTTCGTTCCTGGCAGCAGCGGGCTTCTGGGCGGCTGTGGGACTTCCTATTGCTCTCTGCTCAGGACTTGTGGCAAACTGGCCCGAGTCCTTCCCATTTCCATGGACTGCCTGTATAGCCGGGAGCGTCGCAGTCCTACTCGCAACACCGTGGTATCTGTGGCGCAGAGAGCCGCGTGAAGAATCAAAGCACTCCATGCTAACAGGGATTATGGCCCCCCTCTTGCCCACGGGTGCTTCCGTGGCGATATCCGGGTGTGTGATCGTAGTCCTGATCGCCTTCTCAGAGCGTCACTGGCCGGACCTGCGTACACTGGTTATCGTATTGAGCGGTACTCTTGTTGGTACCACAACATTCACATTAGCGGTCCTTGCCGAGCGAAAAGGTTGGATCAGCCGCCTTACGACAGAGGTGTGGCAACGACGAAAGAGGGGCATGATCGTCTTCCTGCTTCTGATATCGACGATTACTGCGTCTTTGACGATTGCCCTCTCGCATCTCTATGATCCGGATCGCAAGAATCCACTTATCTTTCATGTGCTTGACAATCCTGGTGGTGCATTCGCCTTCGTTATGGGAGTGTGTACCTTGGCTGGGGTCTTCTTTACGCTCCAAGCCATCGTTGAATCTGAGAGGATGATCACCACGTTCCCCACTTACTCCAAAGACTCTGCGAACTGATACGCCAGACCAAAGGGAAGAAAGAACACATCCATTATCTCTGCTACACACCTCTTACCGGAGTCTGGGCGGCGCCTAAAGAATGGGATGAGTTTCGCGAGTTGGTGCAGTCTCCAAAATACAAGTTCTCCATGGTCATATTGCGACAGGATGACCTGAGAAGATGGTTTGAGCGGTTTCGGGGCAGGGTCACAGCGGCTGGTGAAATCAAGCCGGAGGCGATCTCCGAAACGATAGCTGAGGCAGAGGGTCTAGTCGTGGCACTGACGAACCTGAGTAGACGCATGGATGTGAATGATCCACAGATTGAGCCCAAAAGGCTCACATACGAGCAAATGCCGGGGTTTTACTTTTTCTGTAATGATGAACGCGCCATAATCGTAAGCCCCATGTTTCTCCCACTGCCAGAAGGTACTGAAAAGGCGACTCAGCTTGGTGTACTACAGTCCGTGCAAGTGGTGGGCATAGAAACGACCGACCCACACGTTGTAGATTGGATCAAGCGACTTCATCAGGTGTACAGAGACAAGGTTGCGTCAGCGTGCACAGAAACCTTCACTGGGCAAGGTGATATCGGGCAGATGGCACACGTTCTTGCCGACTTGAACAAGAAGGCAAAACAATTCATCAATAATGGAATGCAAACCAATCATGTCCAGAAGGTCGGTGTCAGGTTGCAGGTATTCTCGCTTGATTCGTGAACAGCAGGGGAGCTTCCAGAAGGTCGGCCTTGTGATAATGGTGATAATGGAGGCTTCGCAGGGTCACACCTACACATTTCACACGGGCTATAGAGGATATACATAACCCGCAATTGGTGCCTCTGTCTTCTTGTAGTTCTTCGTGGTCTCGGTGCTCTTCGTGGTTTGCTCTGTGCACAGGGGTCTTCGGGGGCAATAGAAAAAGGGAGACACAGGGAATACTCCCATGTAGGTAGAGTCACTCATCACCCTGTCCTCCCTGTCCCTGCGTGCCTTGATTTCAGTTTCTATCCTTGAAACTAGCATTTGTATCATATTGCACGAGCGACGGTGCTATTGTCGCACACGCGGCCCATTTGTCAAGAGAAAAGTCTTCCATTTCCCCTAGTAGTGGAAGATTGTGTGAAATTGTGCCACGACGATCCGTTAAGACGGAGCAGGATGCTTCGCGGGAATGACATCGAAGGAAATCCGTGCTCCAAGCTCGCAAGAACTGAAAAGCCTTTCCAGATCATTCCCCCTGTGCAGCATGAATCCCTGCACCCAAAGGATATAGTCTCACACGAAGCCACCAAGATCACAAAGCATGGGATGTGTTGCCTCAGACGGAATTGGACATTCCCAGATTGTGTGTTAGTGAGTACGGTTGGTAGTCACTCTTTGAAAGGGAATGTTC
>Ga0315274_10009641_pt1 | contig 13932 bp, 10 predicted proteins | sample YL17G02_20_MG_FD_203700 | JGI IMG/M metagenome (GOLD analysis project Ga0315274, IMG submission 203700) | Sediment microbial communities from Yellowstone Lake, YNP, Wyoming, USA - YL17G02_20 | ecosystem: Environmental > Aquatic > Freshwater > Lake > Sediment | place: USA: Wyoming | collected...
GACTCGATCTGCGCCTGGGAGTTGATGAGGGCCCCGATCGAGTAGGTCTTATAGGTCCCGGCCGGTCCATGATAGCGGATGACGAGCTGGCCGGAGAGGTCGAGCGGAACAGCCTTGAGGGACGGGCCGTCCGTCAGATGCCGCGAGAGAGCGAGCGGAAGCGAAGGATAGATCCGTCCCTTGACGGAGAATGCGAGCGGGACGCGGCGAAAGATCTGGTCCGGATCGGGGTTGAATCGGACGTTGCCCGCGCCGGCCGCCGACTCGATAAGGACGTCGACCGGAAGGCTCGCCGCCGCGAGCGGAAGGACGGTCCCCGCCGGCGCCCCCCCGTCCTCCAGTGCGAACCGCCGCAGGAATTCCGAGGAGGACTGGTCGGAGGCGCTTTCCTCCGCGCTCAAAAAGAAGGTGAGGAAGACGTTTCCGGACTCCCTCATGGCCCGGGCCAGGTCGGCGTCGTCCTCGACGCCCAGATACGATCCCTCGCTCAGGACGAGGTCCAAGGCGACGGCCCGGGCGCCGCCGGCCTTGAGGAAGCGCAGAAGGGCCGAATACATCTGGCGAGGCCACGGCCAGGAAAGCGACTGCTCTTTTTCATAGACATCGAGGCTCGCCTGGTCGACCAGGACGACAACGATGTCCTTGTCGGCGGCCGCCGGATCGGCCAGGAGCCGCAGCCGGGCATCCCAGGATTTCCATTCGAGGATCCTGAGGCCGTGGAGGCCGAAGATCAGTAATGCGGCCAGGCCGGCCGCCGTCCCGACCAGCAAACCCCTCCCGATCCTTTTGGGCATGGGCCGGATGTCGAAGTCCTTACTTCAACCCCTTGAAGGCGGCCCTGAAACGGTCGGTCCGGACTTTCTCGCGCATGAACGTCTTAACCTGGCCTTTGACCCGGCCGATCCTGTCCTGGGGGCCGGGATGAGTCTTGAACCAGCCTTTGTCCGCGCTCCCCGTCGAGTCCTTAGCCATGGTTCCCAGGAAATCGAGGAGGCCGCCGCCGTCGTAGCGCATGCGGGCCGCGAACTCGGCGGCCAGCTCGTCGGCTTCGTATTCGTACTTGCGGTCGTAGCCCCGTTCGATGAGCTTCTCGGCGATATCCCCCAGCACGTTTTCGAAGACGCCCGTCAGCTGGGCCAGTTCCTGGGGGCCGTATTTTTGGGCCGCTTGCTCGCCCAGGAGCTTGAAGGCGTCGGTCAGGCGCGATTTCCGGATGGATTGGAGGCCGTGCTTGGCGCAGACGTGGCCGATCTCGTGGGCGAGGATATCGGCCAGAGTGTCCTCGTCCTTGCAGCGCTTGAGGAGGCCGCGGGTCAGGAAAATGAACCCGCTCGGCGCGGCCAGGGCGTTGACCTCGTCGGTATCGAGGACGAGGACGTGATAGCCGGCATAGGTCTCGGGCCGGTCCGAATAGGCGGCCACGGCCGCCCCGACGGCGTTGAGGTAGAGGTTCAGCCCCTCATTGTTGTAGACGTCATAGCGGGAGAGGATATTGGCGGCCACCGCCCGCCCGATGTAGTACTCCTCCTCTTCGCTGATGTCGGCGAAGGTCGAACGGATTTGCTTGGCGACTTTGGCCACGGATTGGACCTTCGCGGACTGGGCGTCGATGGCGCCGACGCCCTTCTGGAGCGTTTCGCAAGCCGATGCGGCCAGTAGGGCAAAGCCGACGGCCAGGATCGGGATTCGGAAGCGGGGCGTATTCATCTGGCACCCCCGAATTCCGCCAGCCTCCCGGCCTTGAGGAATTTCTCGAGCTCGGCGGCCGGGACTTTAATATTAAGCATTCGGTCGACCCAGACGAAGGAGAGGTTGCCGTGCTTGGCCCGGTAGCTCTCCTCGACCTGTTTGTTGAATCCTTTAGCGGCCAGGGCGACTTCGCTGGCCGAAGCCTGGGTCTTCATCGACTTGTCCATGGCCAACAGGTTGAACGACTTCGTGTCGACGGCGCTTTCATGAACCCAGCCGACCGCCCCCGCGGCGGTCCGGACCTGGAGCCATCCCTGCTGGGAGGCGAGCTTTTCGAGTTTCTCGCCGGAGCGCAGGTTGACCAGGGTCTGGGCATAAAACTTGGGCTCCTTCCTGAGCACCGTCGATTGGATCTTGACCACGACGGTCTCGGCCAGGAGCAGGACGGCGCAGGCGGCCCAAAAAACGGCGACCGCGGCCGGACGGATCGGCTTTCTCATTGGAACCTCCATGATCGGCTTTCTCCCATCTTAGTGAAAAGGCGGAAATAATGTCAACCCCTCGACACTCATGGAAGCCCTGAGTGCAGGCGTTTCGCAGTACTCATAAGCCGTTTACGGCTTATGTGTGCTGCAAGGCTGCTCCCCGGCTAAGCATCTCCATTTCCGTGAAAGTCTCATCAGCAGTCAGGGCAGCTGAGGAGGAAGCCATCCGGAGGCGAGCGGGCATGGTTCGATTTGGGGACACAATATAGGATCTAAGAACCGGCATTTGTCCCCAAATCGGGAGCGAGCCGAGGAATAAGCGGATTTTCCTCGCTGGGGAAAATCCGCGGGCTGACGGATCAGCTGACCTGACTGCACCTGCATCACGGATTCGGAGAGGAGGGCCCGCTCCCTCCCAGCCTGACGAGCTTATCCCTGACCAAGCAGTTCCGCTTGACGGGCTTGTCGTTCTTGATGGCGATGTAGAGGGCTTTGTAGGAGCCGACGACGATGCAGAGTTTCTTGGCCCGGGTCAGGGCCGTATAGAAGAGGTTCCGCTGGAGCATGATGAAATGCTGGGTCAGGAGGGGCATGACGACGGCCTGGTACTCGCTGCCCTGGGCTTTGTGGACGGAAATGGCGTAGGCCAGGACGAGATCGTTGAGCTCGTCCTTTTCGTAGGGCACGGCATGGCCTTCGAACTCGACCAGGATCCGGAAGCGGGAACGGTCGATGTGGGCGACGACGCCGATATCCCCGTTAAAAACTTCTTTCTCGTAATCGTTCCGGATCTGCATGACCTTGTCCCGAAGCCGGAATTCCCGGGTGCCGACCTTGAGACCGTCCTCGCGGCGGTTGAGGCGGGCCTGGAGCTCCCGGTTGAGGTTATCGACGCCGACCAGGCCTTTATACATCGGGCTGATGACCTGGATTTGGGGGGAGAGCGGGCTCAGCCCGAAGCGGCTCGGGATGCGCCAGCCGCAGATTTGGAGGATGGTCGAGAAGGCCTTGGCCTCGTCGTCGCGCCTGATGAAGTAGAAGTCGGCGTCCTCGGCGCCGCGGGGCGGATAGACCAGGCCCAGGCCCTGGTTGACGCGATGGGCGTTGACGACGATCAGGCTGTCCTTCTCCTGACGGAAGATCTCGTCCAGCCGGACGACCTCGACCCGCCCCGAGGCGATGATGTCCCGGAGAAGGCATCCGGGCCCGACCGAGGGGAGCTGGTCCTGATCCCCGACGAAGACGAGCCTCATCCAGGGCGGGACGGCCTTCAGAAGGTGGTAGAGGAGCGGAAGATCGACCATCGAGAACTCGTCCACGATCAGGGCGTCGCCCTTGAGGGGATTCCGCTCGTTGCGGCGGAAGTCGCCCTGCTTGGGCCGGACCTCGAGGATGCGGTGGATGGTCTTGGCCTCCCTTCCGGTCGTCTTGGACAGGCGCTTGGCCGCCCGTCCGGTCGGCGCCGCCAGGAGGACGGTCTTCCCCCATCGGCTGAAGATGTCGACGACGGCCTTGATGATGGTCGTCTTGCCCGTTCCCGGGCCGCCGGTGATGACCAGGATCTTCTTTGCGAGCGCGTTGGCGACGGCCGTCCTCTGCATCGGCGACAGAACGATGCCGAGATCCCGCTCGGCTTCGGCCAGGGCGGCCGACAGGTCGAAATCCGGGGCCGGGCAGGGACGGCCGCCAAGCTCATGGAGGATGCGGACGACCTCTTCCTGCGCCTGATAAAAGAAAGGAAGATAGAGGGCCGTCCCCGAGGCCAGCGGTTCGGTCACGACCCGCCTCTCGGCCTCGAGCCCGGCCAGGGCGCCGCGGACGAGATCATCGCCGACGCCCAGCTCTTTCCCGCAGGCTTCGAGGACCTCCTCCTTGACCGAGAAGACATGCCCCTGCTCGTTGTCCTTCTCGAGGATGTAGAGAATGAAGGCCTTGACCCGTTCGGGTGAGGCCGGGTCCGTCCCGAGCTTGAGTGCGATCTGGTCGGCCGTCTTGAACCCGACGCCCCAGATATCGAGGCTGAGCTGGTAGGGATTGGAGCGGAGGACATGGAAGGAGCGCTCGCCGTACTGGCGGTAGATCTTGGTGGCGAGGTTCGTCGAGACGCCGTACTCCTGGAGGAAGATGATGAGGTCGCGGATGTCCTTGTGCTCGGCCCAGGACTTCTTGATCTCCTTGAGCTTGGCCGGCCCCACGCCCGGAACTTCGGCCATCCGGTCCGGCTCCTTGGACAGAATATCGATCGTCGCCAGGTCGAAAACCTTGATGATGCGGCGGGCCAGGACCGGTCCGATCCCCTTGATGAGGCCGGACCCGAGAAATCTTTCAATGCCTTTGACGGAAGAGGGCAGGACCGTGCTGAAGGAGGAGACCCGGAACTGCCGGCCGAATTTGGGGTTGAGCTCCCAGCCTCCTTTAACCTTGAGGGTTTCGCCGGGGGAAAGGGGCGGGAACAACCCGACCAGCGTTATTGTCTCTCCGGTCTCCGGGGTGAAACGGCAGACCGTGTAGCCGTCGTCCGGGTTGTAATAGACGATCTCCTCGACCGTCCCTTCGAAATGCTCTTCGGGCGCCATGGGATTTAGGCGAAGAAATCCTTCGTCCCGAAATCGGTCATGAGCGCGATCAGCGGCCGGTCCATCGTCCTGTTCCTTCCCGGGGTTCATTCTAACGCAAAACCCCTGTCCAGCCTACATCTTTTAGTAACGGGAATGGCATCTTTGAGCGCTTTTTTTTGGTTGAGCGCGGAGTGCTGGGGTGAGGAGGCCCTACGAAGGGTTGAGCGGGCATGGTCCGAGCCGGCGCGTTGATTGAGCCCCCCATTCATGCTAATGTGATGCCGAGGCCATGAGGTTCATCCGCGCCTTTCTCCACTCCCTCGTCTGCGGGCTTTTTTTCTGTCTCCTGCTGGCCCTCCTCGTCCTGAATCTGAACATCAACATCCCCTTCCGGCCCGGTCTTCTATTCCGGATCGCCTTGTTCCTGAGCTTCAGCTACGGCCTGGCCGCGACCGTCCTCATCCTGCTCCTCTTCTTCTTTTTTCAGTTCTTCTCGAGCCGCCGGACAAGTCTCTTCTTCTCGCCGACCTTCCTGACGTTGGGGTCGTCGATCCTCATCCTCCTCTTTCTGGCCCTGTTCTGGGAAAACTATAAATACTTCCTATCCTTCTTCGACCTGACGACCCGCACGCTCCTGCGCCGCCAGATGCTCGTCCTGTTCCTGTTGGGGTTGGCCGGCCTCGTCCTGACCTACGGCTATCATTACTATAAAAAGAAGGTCGCGCTCTTCCTGATCTACGCTCTCCTTCTCGGAGGAGGGTTCGTCTACACCGTCGGCCAGCGGGCCCGCTTTCCCCAACCCCCGCCCCGCGACCAGACCATGACCCTCGACATCAAGAAAGCGCAGAAAAGGGCCATCCTGATCGGTCTCGAGGGCCTGAGTCTCGACTTCATCATCCCCCGGATCACGGAAGGGAGTCTGCCCAATTTCAACTGGCTCCTGGACAAGGGCAGCTGGGGACGGCTCGAGAGCTTCTCTCCGAACGAGCCCATCGTCCTGGGAACCTCGCTCACAACCGGCAAGCTCCCCTCCCGCCACCGCCGGATCTCGCCTTCCCGCTACCGCCTTCCCCATTGTCAGGTCGAGCTCGAGGTCGTCCCCCGATTCATGCTCTTCAAACAGCTGACCCGGGTCGGACTATTGACCGTGCTTCCTTCCGACCCCCCGCCCGTTGTCAAAGACATCTGGCGGATCTTCTCCGACAACCGGATTTCCGCCTTCAATCGGGAATCTCCGTTCCGGGCGGCGCCGGTCGCCGAACCGGCCCCTCCCGAGGCCCAGGTCGAGAAGTCGATCGCCCTCTTTTTCAAAGGGTTCGAAACGGACAAGAGCCCGCTCTTCAGGATCGTCCGGAGGTCCTTTGCCCTGGATTCGGACGCCGAAGAAAAGGCCTTCGAGGAAAAAACGCGCAGCCGGCCCCAGGTGTTCTCCCTGCAGCTCAACGGCCTCAACATCGTGGAGACCTATTTCTTCAAGTTCAGCGTCCCCGAACGCTACGGAAGCATCGCCCAGGAAGAGATCACCCGCTACGGTTCGGTCATCCCCCGCTACTATCACTATTACGACCAGGTCATCGGCAAGTACCTGGCCGGGCTCAAAGACGAAGACCTTCTGGTCGTCTACTCCTCCCACGGCATCGAGCCCCTTCCCCTCTGGAAGCGGTTCGTGGAGTGGATCCTGGGCAACCCGGACGTGTCGGCCGATCACGAGAACGCGCCCGACGGCGTCGTCTTCTTTTACGGGCGCGGGATCATTCCCGGGAACACGGCCGCCCGGGTCCGTCTGGTCGACCTGGCGCCGACCCTGCTCTACTACCTCGGCCTGCCGGTCGGGCGGGACATGGACGGCATCGTCCGGAGCGGAATCTTCAGCAGGGAGTTTACGGCCGAGAACCCCATTTTCTACATCTCGTCCTACGAAGACGTCGCCCTGACGAGCGAAAAGGGATCGGCCCGAAGACCGTAGCGACGGATCCCTACTTGACGATCTTGAGCATCCGGCGCCAGCGGGCCTTGGGAAGGAAGGTCGCGATCTTCTTGAGCCGGTCCCGGAACGATGTTTGTTGGTAGGCGTTCCGCTCGGCCTGGTAGGAGAAATAGATCATCCAGGGCCGTCCCTTGACATGGCTCAGGGGAAGAAATCCCCAGTAGCGGCTGTCCATCGAGTTGTCCCGATTGTCCCCCATCACGAACAGCTGCCCGGGCGGGACGGTGACGGGCCCGTAGTTGTCGCGGATGGGGTCGTCGTATTGATAGTACTCGCTCTTCTTGATGACCTGGTTGTCGCTGTGGAACTTGAACGGCTCCTGGATGGGTTGATCGTTGACGAAGACCTGTTTGTCCTTGATCTCGACCTTTTCGCCCTCGAGGGCGACCACCCGCTTGACGAAATCCTTGGCCAGCTCCTGCGGGAATTTGAAGACGACGATGTTGTGGCGCTTCAGGGCCCGGTTGGGGATGAGGAAGTCCTCCAGGCCGGACTGGGGCCGGGCGTAGGCGAATTTGTTGACGAGGAGGAAGTCGCCGATCAGAAGGGTCGGTTCCATCGACCCGGTCGGGATCTGGAAAGCCTGGACGACGAAGGTCATGACGAAGAAGACGAAGACGGCCGTCTCGACGATGAGCTCGAAATACTCCCGCTTAACGCTTTTTTCCCGGATCTTTTTCTTGCGGGTTTTTCGGGCGGTCGCGGCGGGGGCGGCTTTCTCCGTCGTCTTGGGATTCGGTTTCGTTTCGCTCATGGGTCACTCGATTGAATGCCTACTATAACCAAAAACGGGCTTGGGGGCAATAGAGTTTCTTGGAGGGCGAAGTCTTGCTCCCGGGTTGCGAGGACAGCCGCGGCGACCATTGAAGGTTCAGCCTTTCCGAGCCGCCCTTAGAGGGAACCCCCTTCGGGGGCGACGAGTATGTTTGAGCACGCAAATAATTACTATTTGACGGAATGGATGCCGCGGACGCCTCCTTGGCGTCTCAGATAAACGTGCGGAGTTACGCAGGAGCCGAGAAGGGCGGTGAGGAAACGGCGTTAAGAACCTGAAGGGGAGCAAGGCTGTCCTCGCCACCCGGGAGTCTTGACACATTCGCGGAGCCTCAGTGTTACCCCTGAACAATCCCGGCTTTAAAGCTGGAGGTCGAGGGGTTGCCCGTTCGCTGGCGCTCAGGACTACCCCTGAACAATCCCGGCTTTAAAGCTGGAGGTCGAGGGGTTGACAGCGCGGTCCATTGCGGCTTTACTTAGGGCATGAACCTGACGATCTTCGGGTACCCCAAGACGGGGAAGACGACGTTCTTCAACCTCCTGGCCGGGGCCCAGATCGAGGTCAAGGCCTACGACGACGGCAAGAAGGACGTCCACGTCCACGCCTGTCCCGTCCCCGATGATCGCCTGGACCGGGTCGCCGCCCTCTACCCGGAGAAGAAGAAAGTCCATGCCCTCGTCGATATCGTCGACCTGGCCGGCGTCTCCTTCGGCGAGGTCAAGAGCGGCGCCTACTTGAACCTCCTCCGCAAAGCCGACGCCCTCGTCCACGTCGTGCGCGGATTCCGGGACCCGGCCATCCCCCATCCGGCCGGACGGGTCAACCCGGCCGACGACATCCGGACCATGGAGGAAGAGCTGGCCCTGGCCGATTTCGTGTCGCTCGAATCCCGCCTCGAGAAGCTCGACAAGGACATCAAGAAAGCCAAGGACCCCGAGGCCGAGAAGGAGCGGGACCTGCTGGCCCGGCTGCGGGCGGACCTCGAGGGGGGCCGGGCCCTGCGCGAGATCGAGATCCCGCACTTCGAAGAGAAGCACCTGCGCGGGTTCACCTTCCTCAGCCGGAAGCCGCTCATCCACGCCGTCAACGCCGACGAAACGGACATCCCTCGCCTGAACGCGCCCGAGACGCTCGTTCCGGCGCCGGCCGGACGAGGCGTCCGGGTCCTGGCCTTCTGCGGAAAAATCGAGATGGAGATCCTGACTCTCGAGGGCGGGGACAAAGCCGTGTTCATGGAAGAATACGGGATGAAGGAATCGACGGCGGCCCGCGTCTTCCGGGACCTTCCCGGCTGGCTGGGCGAGGTCACCTTCTTCACGGTCGGCAAGGACGAGGTCCGTTCCTGGCTGATCTCCGACGGCACGCCCGCCGTCCGCGCGGCCGGGGCCGTTCATTCGGACATCGAGCACGGCTTCATCCGGGCCGAGGTTATCGCCTGGCTGGACCTTGTCCGGCTGGGCTCCCTCCAGGCCGCCAAGGACAAAGGCGCCATCCGCCTGGAGGGGAAGGACTATCCCGTCCGCGACGGCGACGTCATCTACTTCCGGTTTTCGCCATGACGTCCTCGTTCTTCATCGAAGCCGTCGACCCGGGCTCCTCGGCCCGGGCCGGCGTCATCCGGACGCCCCACGGTCCGATCGAGACGCCCGCCTTCGCGCCCGTCGCCAGCCAGGGGGCGGTTAAGGCCCTCGCCCACGACCGCGTCGAGGCCCTGGGCGCCCAGCTCATCCTCGTCAACGCCTACCATCTTTATCTTCGGCCGGGCGTCGAGCTGATCGCGCGGATGGGAGGGCTCCATCGCTTCCTCTCCTGGCCCAAGCCCATCCTATCCGACAGCGGCGGGTTCCAGCTTTACAGCATGTCGCCTCTGGTCAAGGTCCGGCCGGACGGCGTACGGTTCGCCTCCCACCTGGACGGGACCAGGATTTTCCTGACGCCCGAGGACGTCGTCGGAATTCAGATGGGTCTCGGGACCGATATCATGATGGTTCTCGATTATTTCGTCCCCTACCCCTCGCCCGCGGATAAAATGCGCGAAGCGGTCGCCCTGACCACGGCCTGGGCCCGCCGCTCGAAGGATTTCCTCGTCGGCCGGGCCGACGGCCGGCTTCTATGGGGGATCTGCCAGGGCGGCACCGATCCGGACCTCCGGCGCCGGAGCGTCGAGGACCTCCTGGCGATCGGCTTCGACGGTTACGCGATCGGCGGACTGGGGATCGGCGAACCCAAAACCAGCCTCCTCGAAACTCTGGAGCGGGCGGACGGATTGCTGCCCAAAGACAGGCCGCGCTACCTCATGGGCATGGGCTATATCGAAGATATCCTCGAAGCGGTCGAGCGGGGCGTCGACTTGTTCGACTGCGTCCTCCCGACCCGGAACGCCCGGAACGGAACCCTGTTCACGAGCCGGGGCAGGATCGTCATCAAGAACGTCAAATACGCCGAGGATCCCCGGCCTCTCGACGAGGACTGTTCCTGCCCGATCTGCCGGCGCTACTCCCGGGCCTACCTCCGCCATCTCTACGAACGGTCGGAAATCGGCTCGGCCGTGCTCAACACGATCCACAACCTCCATTTTTACCTTGACTTCTTCAGGAAAATCAGGCAAGCTATCCAATCCCGTTCCTATCCTGATTGGAAACAACGGACAATCGAGACCCTGACGCAAGATTCATAAATCTATAGAGAAAGGATTACGCCAATGATGTTCGGGGGCTTTTTCGGAATCCTCCAGCAGGCGGCGCCCGGCCAGCGTCCCCAGGGAAACATGCTGACCGCGCTCGTCCCCTTTCTGCTGGTTTTCGTCGTCTTCTACCTTCTCATCATCATGCCGACCCGGAAAAAGCAAAAAAAGCACCAGAATCTGGTCAACAACCTCAAGCCCGGGGACCGGGTCGTCACTTCGGGCGGGATTTTCGGCACGGTGATGGGCGTCCAGCCGGACAAGATCGAGCTCAAGATCGCGGCCAACGTCAAGATCGACGTCACCAAGAGCGCCATCGGAGCCATTCTGGGACAGGGCGAGAAACCCGAAGGCCAGTAAGGACGGTCCGGCCATGAAGAAGAACCTCCAGTGGAAGTTGATCCTGAGCCTGGCCGTCGTGGTCGGGGCCATCCTGCTCGCCTTCCCCTACAACCAGAAGAAAATCAAGCTCGGCCTGGACCTCAAGGGCGGCATCCACCTCGTCATTCAGGTCATGACCGACGACGCCCTCAAGATCGAGACCGATCAGGAGATCGCCCGCTTCCAGGAGCTCTTTAAGAAAAACACGATCGCCTTCCAGACCATGACCAGGGAGCGGCCGGGCCGCTTCGTCGCGACCGGGTACGATACGGACAAGCAGGAAAAAATCCGGGAGCTCGCGGACGATTACGCCCGGGACTGGGACACCAACTTCAGCGGCGACCGGGTCATCTTCACGCTGAAACAGGCCGCCGTCGTTTTCCTCAGGGACCAGGCCGTCACCCAGACGCTCGAGACCATCCGGAACCGGGTCGATACCTTCGGCGTCGCGGAGCCCCTCATCCAGCGCCAGGGGAGCGAACGGGTCATCGTCGAACTCCCCGGCGTCGACAATCCGGACCGCGTCAAGAGCATCATCAAGGTCACGGCCGTCCTGGAATGGAAGCTGGTCAAGGCCGGGCCGGTCCCGGACGAGGCGACCCTCCTCCAGGCCTCGGGCGGCCAAGTTCCCGAGGACGCCGAGGTCGTCAAGGGCGATGCCAAGCGCGGCCATGGGGGTTACTACCTCCTGAGCAAAGTCGCCACCGTGACCGGCCGCGACCTTCGGACCGTCCGCCGCACGTCCGACGACTGGAACAACCCGGCCGTCGCCTTCACCCTGAACGCGGAGGGCGGCGCCCGCTTCGAAAAGACGACCGGGGAGAGTATCGGCAAGCAGATCGCCATCGTCCTGGACGGCCGGGTCCAGTCCGCGCCCGTCGTCAATGCCCGAATCGATCGCACTCAAGGCGGTGTCATCGAGGGCGGGTTCACGATGGAAGAAGCCGACGACCTGATCGTCGTCCTTAAAGCCGGGGCCCTTCCGGCCGGGATCAAGTACCTCGAAGACCGGACGATCGGCCCCTCCCTGGGCGCCGACTCGGTCCGCCAGGGGATCCTGGCCGGGCTGGTGGCCATCGTCGCCGTCATGACCTTCATGATCTTCTTCTACAAGCTCTCGGGCGTCAACGCCGTGACGGCCCTCATCCTGAACGTCGCCATCCTGTTCGGCGCCCTGGCCTACTTCAAGGCGACCCTGACCCTGCCCGGCATCGCCGGCATCATCCTGAGCGTCGGCATGGCCGTCGACGCCAACGTCCTCATCTTCGAGCGGATTAAGGAGGAGCTGGCCTTGGGCAAGACGGTCCTCAACTCGATCGTCCAGGGATTCAGCAAGGCCTTCAGCGCCATCTTCGACTCGAACTTGACGACGATCATCTCGGCCGTGTTCCTCTTCCAGTTCGGGACGGGACCGATCAAGGGCTACGCCGTGACCCTCATCATCGGCCTGCTCGCCAACTTATTCACGGCCGTCTTCGTCTCCCATCTCATTTTCGACCTCACGGTCCGCAAGACCGCCAAGAGACTGAGCATCTAACATGCAACTCTTCAAAACACCCCGCATCCCGTTCCTGAAATACAAGTACGCCGCCTTGGGCGTCACCGGCCTGATCGTCCTGGCCGGGATTCTCAACGTGACGGTCGGCCGCGGCCTGAAGCCGGGCGTCGACTTCGGCGGCGGGACTCTTCTCCGCGTCAAGTATAAAACCCCGATCGATGTCGGCGAGATCCGCCGGACCCTCAAGGACGCCGGCTTGGAGAACTCCGTCATCCAGGAAACCGGAGAAAAGAACGGCCGCGAATTCCAGGTCCGGACGGCCCAGGTCATCAAAGCCGCCGACGAGCAGCAGGAAATGGAGGCCCACGAGAAGCTGGCCGACCGGATCGTCGAGGCCCTGCGCGGCGCGGGCGGACAGTCCGCCCCGGCCGCGGGCCAGAGCGACCTCAACACGCTGGACGCCAAGGGCCTGGCCTCCCTGTTAGCCGTCGCCTACTCGGAGCGGGCCGAGGACCTGGCCCGGAAAATCATCGCCCTGCGGATCGAGGCCGGCATCTTCCCCGATTTCGACGCCCTCAAGGCGTCCGGGGTCGGCGATGACGTCATCAGCTACCTCAAGGGCAAGACCTACCTCGGGTCGCTCACGATCCTGAGCCGCGAGACGGTCGGACCCCAGGTCGGCAAGGATCTCAGGGGCAAGGCGACCAAGGCCACGATCTGGGCCTTGCTCGGAATGCTCGTCTACATCGCCGTCCGCTTCAAGCTCGCCTACGGCGTCGCCGCCATCTTCACGCTGGCCCAGGACGTCCTGATCACGATGAGCCTCTATACCTTCACCAACCGCGAGATCAACCTCCCGATCATCGCGGGCATCCTGACCATCGTCGGTTTCTCGATCAACGACACGATCGTCATCTTCGACCGGGTCCGCGAGAACCAGAAGATCATGCGGCGGGAGTCCTTAGAGTCCGTCATGAACACGAGCCTCAACCAGACTTTGGGACGGACCCTGATCACCTCGGGCACGGTCTTCCTGACCCTGCTCGCCCTGTACCTGTTCGGCGGCGAGGTCATCAACGATTTCGCCTTCATCATGCTGATCGGATCGATCGAGGGCGTCTATTCGACCGTGTTCATGTCCTGCCCGGTCGTCCTGTTCTGGTACAAGATGTTCGCGCCCCAAAAAGGGATGAAAAAATAAAAAAAAGTGTTGTCAAACGGGAAGATTTTCTTTATACTTTATCCTACCTTCCTGAGTCTATTTATGACAACGAGGTGACACATGGCTGAAAAGACGACAAAGCCGCAAGCGGCCAAGACGCCCGTCGCCGCGAAGAAGGAAGTCGTTCTCCCCGAGCTTTTCCGCGACTCCTTTTTCGTGGGCAGCAAGGGCGCCGGCCGCAAGGCGATCGCATTCCCGATCGCGGTTCTCCTCCACGCGTTGGCCGTCATCGCCATCATCGTCATCCCGCTCCTCTCGACGAGCGATCTTCCCAAGGTGGAAGTTTACAGCGCGTTCCTGGCCCCTCCGCCCCCGCCTCCTCCGCCTCCTCCGCCGCCGGCCAAGAAACGGGCCTCCTCGAGCACGCGGACGCGGATCAGGCCGGTTCAGGCCCAGTCGACGATAGCGCCGGGCCGGCTGGTCGCTCCGGTCGAGATTCCCCAGGAGATCGCCGAAGAACAGATCTCCGACATCGGGATTGAGGGCGGCGTCGAGGGCGGCGTCGAGGGCGGCGTCGTCGGCGGCGTCCTGGGCGGCGTCGTGGGCGGAGTGTTGGGGGGCGTCGTGGGCGCGATCGAGGCCCCGGTCCGGGCCATCGGCGAAATCAAGCCGCCGCGCCTCATCAAGGAGGTCCCTCCGATTTATCCCGAGATC
>Ga0315274_10009642_pt1 | contig 13931 bp, 12 predicted proteins | sample YL17G02_20_MG_FD_203700 | JGI IMG/M metagenome (GOLD analysis project Ga0315274, IMG submission 203700) | Sediment microbial communities from Yellowstone Lake, YNP, Wyoming, USA - YL17G02_20 | ecosystem: Environmental > Aquatic > Freshwater > Lake > Sediment | place: USA: Wyoming | collected...
CGAAACGGGGAGAGTGAGTCCCGAACAAAATGAAAAAATCTTTCAGGCGGTCATGTCGGTAGGCTTCCTGAACCCCGCCCCACCATCCCCACCTCAGTTCCCACACGTCAAAATGAGAACTGCTGACCCATAGCGGGTCGGCCTTGACATCTTCCTGGGCCAGGGGTAGCGATGGGCCTGTTCACACTTCGTCGTTCGACACTTTCAGGTGTGCTTGGTGGGTCGGGCGCCTCCGAAGGCGGTCGTCCTGCCGTGTGCCCTTGAATCCAACCAGGAGGATCGTGTTGTGAAAGCAGTTGGAGCGTTCTTGTCGGTCAAGCGTCGGAAAAGGCCAACGCCAGAATGGAGCCTTCAGACTCCCGTCCCCCGGCATTCCAGCAGGTTGCCCAGCGAGGCTGCACCCGGGGCATGGTGGAGCCATGTCACGTTGCTCATCGCGGTGTTGATCCTGGGCAGCTCGGGTTGCGCCCTCACGGAGAAGAAGCTCACGTCCAGTGGGGCTGCCCTGGAACCCCGCATGGCCTGGAATGGGGCGCATTTTGGAATCGTGTATTACTATCGCCCCGCTCCCGGCGCCCCGCTGCGGATCGACGCGTTGAAGGTGGACAGCAAAGGCCTGATCGCCGCCACAAAGCAGGGGCTTGCCTCCGTGAGTGGGGTCTACAGTCCGTTCTGGCTTTCGGACCTGGTGTGGAACGACTCGGCCCAACAATTCGCCTTCGCCTATTCCGAAGGGAAGGTGATTCGCTTCGTGCGCTTGGATGCAAACCTAACGCAGATCGGAACCCCCTTGGCGATCAAGTGGAACCTGCTTCCTCACGAGCATCCATATCTGGAGGACCTTTCCCTGGTCTGGAACGGGACGGACAAACAGTACTGCCTCGCCTTCGTGACGAAACACTACACGACCAATCCGGAGATCCACGACAATCTGTATGTCTCGCAGATCTCGTCCGGCGGGGATTTCGTCGGCTCGAACTCGCGCCGCGCCGTCGTCAAGGGCAACTGCCACCGCACGTCGGTCGCTTACAACAAACAGACCGGCAAGTACGCCGTGGCCTACTTCCGTGACAAACTGCCCAAGCTGGGCGTGTTCGATGTCGCTGGCGGCTGGGCAACGGAGTTCCCGGTGACCTCGTCAACCTTCGTCACCTGGAAGGAAGCGATCCGACTGCTGTGCGACGAGAACAGCGGGGACTTCTACTTGGCTGAAATCTCCTATGCCGGCGAGCTGGACTGGCACGTCATGGGCAAGAATGGGCCCGCGTCGGGGAAGTCCTTCAACGAGGGGCAGGGCTTCGATCGTCTATTCAGTCTGGCGAAGTTGCTCCCGGGTTTAGCTTCGCACGCCGTCGTGGCCGCTTCCCAGCACCAGCAAATTCGCTACTGGTTGATCACCGGACAGGGGCCAGCGACTCCCGGCAGCGCCTTGGCCCCCACCAGTGGCTCCTTCAGCTCTTCCCCGAGTTTGGCGGTGGCAGACGCCGCGCCCTATCTGGCGTGGATCCAAGACGATTTGCTATACTTCGGGAGAATCGAGGTCAAACCGTAGCCAGGCCGGATGAGCCCGTAACCCCGCCGGAGATTCCCGCAACCTCCGTGATTCAATACGGCACCGTTGCGCACGTGGTCAACTGCCACTTGGCACGGACCACGGCAGACCGTGAGCGTCCGCGACGGCGCGGCAGCTGACTCTGCCGTCCTGGACGTTCACGCCGCCTACAAAGGCCGGTTGACGCTGACAGGCTTCCGCCAATCCATGGTCAGCCAGCAGTTCGATGTATCGGTAGGTGGCCGTGGTGAGAGCCTGGGTGGCGGTGCGGGCGTAGGCGGCGGGCATGTTCGCCACGCAATAGTGGGTCACCCCCTCCTCCACAAACACCGGATCGTGGTGCGTCGTCGGGCGCGATGTCTCCGCGCAACCGCCCTGGTCGATGGCAATGTCCACCAGCACGCTACCCGGCCGCATGCATCGCAACATCTCACGGCGGATCAATCGCGGCGCCTTTGCGCCCGGCACCAGCACGGCGCCGATGAGCAGGTCCACCGACGGCAACAGCTCCAGGAGATGGACCTCGTTTGAGTAAAGCGTGTGGGCCGTGTGCAGGGTGATGTCGAGAAAGCGCATCCGCTCGATGTCCACCTCGAGGATGGTCACGTCCGCGCCCACGCCCGTGGCCATGCGGGCCGCGTTGATGCCGGACGCGCCTCCGCCCAGCACGACCACCTTGCCGGGCAGGACGCCGGGCACGCCGCCGAGCAACACCCCGTTCCCGCCGTAATGCTTCGCCAGGAAATACCCGCCGACGAGCACCGACATGCGTCCCGCGATCTCGCTCATCGGCTCCAGCAACGGCAGCCGGCGGTTCACCTCGATCGTCTCGTAGGCAATCGCCGTCACGCCAGATTTCAGCAATGCCTCGGTGAGGGCCTTGTCCGCGGCAAGGTGGAGATACGTGAAGAGCAACTGGCCGCGCCGCAGCAACGGCAGCTCCCCAGGCTGCGGCTCCTTTACCTTCACAATGAGGTCGGCCTCAGCAAACACGCCGACGTGGGAATCGATCAGTCGCGCTCCGGCCTGCGCGTAATCCGCGTCGGGATAGCCCGAGCCCGCCCCGGCATTGCGCTCGACGACCACCTGGTGGCCGCGCCGGATGAGTTGATACGCCGCCGAGGGCAGCAGCGCGACGCGGTACTCCTGATCTTTGATTTCCTTGGGGACTCCGATGAGCATGGTCTGTGTCTTAGCCTAGCCCGCGCCGAGGTTCAAAAGAAAAGCGCGCCCCGGCAAAGGGTGGGGATCCGTCATCCTCGGGCACGCCGACACGACCTCATTCCGCGCGACGTGGGCGCGCCCGCAACGCACACTGGAAGAATCCGCTTCTGCTGCGGGCGCAAATGGTGTTCAATCCGGGGGCAAGCTATGAGCCAGACGCATCCGCTGACCACGACGGCGTTCGAGATGCCCGGCTACCGGGTGGTCAAGTCTTTCGGCGTGGTGCGCGGGATCATCGTCCGGTCCCGCTCCATCGTGGGCAACATCGGCGCGAGCATTCAGAGTATCTTCGGCGGCAACATCACGCTCTACACCGAGCTGTGCGAGCGGACGCGCGGGGATGCCTTCCGTCTGATGCTGGGGCACGCCGGTGAACTGGGCGCCAACGCCGTGATCGGCGTGCGCTACGACGCGACCGAGATCGCCCAAGGCATCACCGAGGTGTTGTGTTATGGCACGGCGGTGTACGTCGAGGTGGCCAGTTGAGCCGATGACGCGCGACAAGCCAGGCCACCGGTTCTTGAGCCGACCACGACTTGATTGAGCTATGTCCGGACACAGCAAATGGGCGAAGGTCAAACACTTCAAGGGCGCCATTGACGCCAAGCGGTCGCGCCTCTTCGCCAAGCTCGCCCGCGAGGTGATGATCGCGGCGAAGCTGGGCGGGGGCGATCCCGATTTGAACCCGCGGTTGCGCATGGTGCTGCTGAAATGCCGCAGCGCCAACATGCCGTCGGACAACGTCGAACGCGCGATCAAGAAAGGCACCGGCGGCGGTGAGGGGGCGCATTTCGAGGACCTGACCTACGAGATCTTCGGGCCCCACGGCGTGGCGCTGCTCGTGGAGTTGAGCACGGGCAACCGGAACCGCACGACCGCTGAGATTCGCAGTCTCCTCACCAAGCATGGCGGGTCCATGGCCACCAGCGGCGCGGTCAGCCGCTTGTTCCAGCGCCAGGGCCAGATCATCGTCTCCCGCGAGGCGGCGAACGAAGATGCCTTGATGGAGCTGGCGATGGAGGCGGGCGCGCAGGACTTCAAGACGGAGCCGGAGGGTTACGAGATCCTGACCGACCCAGCCCACTTCGAGGCGGTTCACCGGCAACTCGAGGCCAAGGGTATCAAGCCCGAGGCAGCGGAGGTGACCTGGCTGCCGACCCTGACGGTCCCGGTTGGCGCCGGCCACGCCACGGCCGCGGTAAACCGGTTGATTGAAGCGTTGGAGGAACATGACGACGTGAAGGAGGTCCACGCCAACGTGGACCTGTCGGAGGGCGGAAGCTGAGGCGGAGGGGCGCCGACGGGACTTCTCCATGCACCTGGCCCGGGAATCTGTGTTCGTGCGCCTCCTGCGCTGGATGGCGGACAGCGTCTATCGGTATCCGCGGCTGTGGTTCTACCCGCAAGTGGTGCTGTTCATCGTCAGCATCGCCTACACCGTCCAAAACCTGGAGTTCAAGACGAACCGCAAAGACATGGTAGGCGATGACCAGGTGTACCATCACAACTACCAGGAGTACAAACAGGAGTTCCAGGCGGAGGACGAACTGGTGGCGATTGTCGAAAGCCATGATCTCGAAAAGAACCGCCAGTTTGTCGAGCGCCTCGGCGCCCGGTTGCTCCAGGAAACCAACCTGTTCACCGACGTCATCTACAACAACGACGTCAAGATGCTCGGGAACAAGGCGCTGCTGTTCTTCCCGGAGGCGAACCTCGAGGAGCTGCGCGATACGCTGCGCAACTACCGGCCGTTCCTCGAACAGTTCTCCCAGGCCACCGATCTCCATTCGCTGTTCCGGCTCTTCAATCGCCAGTTCCGCACCGCGAAACGCGAGGACAGCGCCGAGAACCGCTCGCTCGTCAAAGCCATCCCGGCCATCGACCGCATCGTGCGCCAGGCTACCGATAGCCTGCAACGTCCCGGTCTCCCGCCCGCGCCGGGGCTGACCGCTCTGTTCGACGCCGGCGCGAAAGCCGAGAAACAGATTTACATCACCTTCGCCGACGGTCGCATCTTCCTCCTCACCGCTCGCCCCAAAACGGAGTCGTTGAGCAAGGCGGCGGTGCGGCGGCTGGGTGAACTGGTCGAACAGGTCCGCACTGAAGTCCCCGGCGTCAATGCCGCCATCACCGGCGAACCGGTCCTCGAATACGACGAGATGCAGCAGTCCCGGCGCGACACGACTGTCGCTACCCTCGTTTCGCTGCTGCTCGTCGCCCTCATCTTCATTTACGGCTACCAGGAAACCGGCCGCCCGATCAAAGCGACGATCTGCCTGATGGCGGGCCTGGCCTACACGATGGCGTTCACGACCGGGGTCATTGGCCATCTGAACATCCTGACGATCACCTTCGTCCCGATGCTCGTCGGGCTGGCCATCGACTTCGGCGTGCATCTGATTTCGCGCTACGAGGAGGAATTGCGGCACGGGCGGAGCGAGCGGGAAGCATTGGAGAAGGCGATGGTCTTTACCGGCCAGGGCATCTTCACCGGCTGTTTCACCACGGCGGGCGCGTTCCTCGCCATGGGCCTGACCGACTTCCAGGGCATCAAGGAAATGGGCATCATCTGTGGCGGCGGCCTGCTCGTCTGTCTCGTGCCCATGATGACCCTGCTGCCCGTCCTGCTGCTGCGCGGCCGGCAAAACGTGATCGATCACCACGTCGCCCGGGAAGACGACCGCCGCGCCCGGATTGAACGCTGGTGGTTGGACCGCCCCGTCATGGTGGTGGTGATCGCGCTGCTCGTGTCCGTGTGGGCGGCGGTGCGGCTCGATCGTGTCTATTTCGACTACAACCTCCTCAACCTCCAGAGCCGCGGGCTGCCGGCGGTCATCTTCGAGCGCAAGCTGATCGAGTCCGCGGAGAAATCCGTCCTCTACTGCGCGGTGATCACGCCGTCGCTCGCGGAGGCGGTGGCGCTCCAGACCCAGATCACCAACCTTCCTTCGGTGGCCAGCGCGTTCTCCATGGCGCCTTACCTGACGCAGGACCCGGCGCAGAAGCTGGCGCTCATCGGCGAAATCAAGCGCGAGCTGGCGCCGCTGCACTTCGCCGCGCCCGACCCCGATCCCGCGAGGCTGACCGAGCTCACGGCCACGCTGTATTCCACCCAAGGCTATCTGGGCCTGGCCACCAGCGAGGCCGAAAGGAGCGGCGAGAAGGAACTGGCGGAGCAGCTCCTCGCACTGCGCCAGTCAATCGGCGAGCTCCGGAAGCAAATGCAGGTCCCCGTCGCCACGGTGGCCGCCAACAGACTGGGACAATTCCAACGAGCCCTGTTCCGCGATATCCGCGAGACCTTCCTCGCCCTCCAGCAACAGGACGACCGCGAGGGCTTGCGCATCGAAGACCTGCCGCCGGCGATGCGGCATCGGTTCGTGAGCCGGTCCGGCAACCTGCACATGGTCCAGGTGTATCCGAAAAAGGATGTCTGGCAGCGCCAGAACCAGGAGGAATTCGTCAACGAGCTCCGCACGGCGCTCGATCCCACCCAGAGCGGCCACCCGATCATTACCGGCACGCCGGTTCAACTCCTCGAGTACGTGGAACTCCTCAAGGCCAGCTACGTGGAAGCGGCCTATTATTCGCTCGGGGCCATTGCCCTCCTGGTGTTCCTCCATTTCCGGTCGCTCACCAGCGTCGTGCTGGCGTTGCTGCCGGTGAGCTTGGGCACGTTCTGGATGTTGGGATTCATGGGCTGGTTCGATGTCCCATTCAACCCGGCCAATATCATGACGCTGCCGCTGGTCATCGGGGTCGGCGTCACCAGCGGGATCCACATCCTCAACCGGTTCGCCGAGGAACAGACCCCCAGCATCTTCGCCAAAAGTACCGGCAAGGCGGTGCTGATCTCCGCGCTCACTACCATGGTCGGATTCGGCAGCCTGATCCTGGGCAAGCACCAGGGCATTGCCAGCCTGGGCTACGTCATGACGGTGGGCACGGGCACCTGCATGGTGGCGGCGTTGACCCTCCTGCCGGCGCTGCTCAGCCTGCGCAACCGCTGGCGCGCTATTCCGCCTTCGCCTGGCGGGTCTTGTCGGTGAGCGTGTTCAGGAAGGTGAGCAGAAGGTCCACCTCTTCGGCCGTCAGGTCCTTGCCGAGTTGCAGATGCCCCATCTTCTTCACTGCTTCGTTGAGGCGCGTCATCCGGCCATCGTGGAAGTACGGCCAGGTGAGGGCGATGTTGCGCAAGGTCGGCACCTTGAACTTGAACTTGTCGTCCTCGTCGTTGGTCACCTTGAAGCGGCCGATGTCCGTGGCGTTCCATAAGCGTTCACCAGGCCCATCTTCTGGTAGCTCTTGCCGCCAATCACCGGCCCGACGTGGCAGGTGGTGCAGCCGGCGTCGAGAAAGAGCCGCAGACCCTTGAGTTCCTTCGCGGACAGCGCCTGGTCGTCGCCTTTCTGCCAGTCGTCAAACCGGTCGTGCGTCTTGAGCGTCCGTTCGAAGGCAGCGATGGCTTCGGCGGCGTTGTCGTATGTGACCTTGTCCGCCGCCTCGGGGAACGCGGCACCGAACAGCTTGGGGTATTCGGGGTCGGCCTTGAGGCGCTTGAGCACCTCGGCTTCGCTGGGCATGGCCATCTCGACGGAATTGAGCACGGGGCCTTTGGCCTGCTCCTTCAGGTCGGCGGCGCGGCCGTCCCAGAACCGCGCGAGGTGGAAACCGGCGTTGAGCACGGTGGGCGCGTTGCGGTCGCCGCGCTTGCTGAAGGCGCCTTCGGAGGTGACCTCGTTGTCCACGCCGGCGAGATTCCGGTCCACCAAGTGGTAGGTGTTGCAGGACTGGGATTCGTTGGCCGAGAGCCGTTTGTCAAAGTAGAGCTTTCGGCCAAGGGCCACGCGCTGGGGCGTGTCGTTGTCGGCGCCGGGCATCCGATCCGGGATGACGCCCAACATGAGCTTCGCTTCACTGCGGAGTTTGGCGGTGTCGATCTCAGCCGAACGGATCGTCGTGAGAGCAAAACCGGCGATCAGCACGGTCAAGGTGGAGGAGTCGGCTTCTTCAGTTCCTAAACTGCGACCCCGCCTTCTTACTGGCGCGGCCATTGAGGAGCTAATCCCGAATTGGCGAATGTTCACCTTTTCTTGTGGCGGTCGGAGCCGGGGGGAGGGCCGGTGGGCGAGGTTTAAGGTTCGCCCGGGCCTGCCGATAATCTGGGTGACGTGGAGAAGCCGAAACGATTAGCGCGGAGCCTTCAGGCGGAACCGACCGCCTCGGATGGGCCGCGGCCAATTCCCGGTCGGTGTCTGGCGGCGCTCCAAGCCATCTTCGAGCATCTGAAGCGCCAGGCACGGCCCGGCGACGGCCGGCAGTTGGGCGCGCAGGGGCCGGGCGTTGCGGCGGCGACCGCCCCCGTGTTGATCGCTCACCTTCCGGCGCCGGAGCTCGCCGGTGGCGTGTTCGGCGCGGAGCAGTTGAGCCGGGGACTCCGCCGCGCACTCCACGCCCAGTTTGCGGCGGTGCATCGGCGGATCGAGGCCGCGCAGTGGCTGGTCCTCATCAACGACTGGCCTGAGGTGGAGCGGCTTTGGAGTGGCCTCGCCGCTGACTTGCGGACGCCCGTGCTGGAGCTGAACTTCCTGGCTGAGTTGGTGCGTCCCCGGCTGCACGAGATTCGGGTGGACGGGCACGCGTTGGGGGACGTGCTTGATCACCTCAACCTGCTGCAGGCCGAGATCGAGACCGTCCTCGCCAAGCGAAGCAACCTGCTCGAAATGTCCAACCTGCTGGACTACCAGGTGGCGCCGCAAGTGATTCGATTGCAGCGATTCCTGGAGCGACTGGAGGCGGCCCAAGCGTCCGCCGCGTGACTGCGCAGGAGCAGAACGAGTGTTCCGCATTTTCATTCTAAAGGATTTGGCTGTATCCGCCGATACTCCGCCTAAGCAGAGCGGGTTCAAAGGCGCAAGCCGGCTGAACCCAACTCAACGCATAGAAATGCCGTCCAACCTGAACGCGGGCAGCGCAGGATCCCGGCCACCCGGCGGGAACCCTGTGCCTCTCGAGGACGCACACCTCGGGCGGGAAGCGTCCGAGGACCTGCTGGGCGCGGAGTCTGCCCTGCGGGATCTGCCGGCGGCCCGCGCCGTGATGGTGCGGCGCGCGCAGCGGCTGGTGCTTGACCCGGACTATCCTCCGCGCGAGGCCCTGGATCAGATCGCCCGCTTGTTTGCCCTGCGCTGGCCCCGCGAGTAGGCCGGCGCACCCACTCCACTGACTTGGCTTCCGGCCGCGGACTCGCAATTGACGCAGCCAGAGGGGGAGTCCAAGCTCGATCGCGAATATGCGTTCGGAATTTCCGCAGCGCCCGCGAGGGCGATCCGGCGCTTCCCGTGCCACAGCGCCCGCCGCTTCCCGCTCCGCGAGGGGAAAGGCTCCGCGCGCTGACCGGGCTGCGGAACCGACGGCCGCGGGACTGCCTGGGGTCGAGCCCCCATGGCCGACGATGGTGCGCTGGTGGCCGGGCGTCGTCTTTCGTCAGCGAATGGACCTGACCTTCGAGGCGGTGTCCCCGCAGATCGAGGAATTGACCGGCCTTCCGGCCAGCGCTTGGTCTCAACCTCCCCGCCGGCTCTGGCAGGTGGTGCACGAGGCGGATGCGGAGGATCTCCGGAGTGCGATTGCGCAGGCGGGCCGCACGGGCCAACCCGTCACCAGCCGGTTCCGTCTCCGGCACGTTCACACCCGCCGGATCAGCCATATCGTCGAGCATCGCCAGGCGCTCCGGGCTCCCGACAAAACGGTGTTGGGCTATGACGGCGTCTGGCTGGACGTCACCCGCCAGACCGTGGCGGAGGACCGCCTGGCCACGGCCGCCTGGAAGGAAACCCTGGCCGTGCTCACGATGGGCCTGGCCCATGACTTCAACAACGTCATCGCCGGCATCCACTCGCTGAGTGAAACGTTCCTCTCCCAGACGGCCCCCGATCATCCGTTCCGCGAGGGGCTCGAGCTGATCCGCAAGAATTCCCTGCAAGCCAGCCAACTGGTGCATCGCATCATCCAGTTGCACCTGGGCAAAGCCGGCAAACGGAGTTACCACGACTTGAACCAGGTGATCGCCGAGCTGCACGACCTGGTTCGGAAGATCATCCCCCGCCGCATTCAACTGAGCGTGGATCTCGCGCCAGCGCCGCTACCGGTCTATGCGGACGCCTTCGAGCTGTGGCAGACGGTCATCAACCTGGCGCTGAACGCGGCCGACGCCATGCCGCAGACCGGCCGGTTGCTGCTGCGAACGGCGCTGCACCCAGCCTGGCCAACGCCGGCGCATTTCGTCGGTGCTCCACCGCGTCTTCCGTGCGTTTGCCTGAGCGTGGAGGATAACGGGTACGGGATCAAACCGCAGCATCTGGACTTGATCTTCGATCCGTTCTTCACCACCAAGTCAGTGAACAAGGGGTCAGGACTGGGCCTCTACAACGCGCGCGTGTTCGTGGAGAAACACGAGGGCGCTCTCTCCGTCGAGTCCGCTCCGGGCGCCGGTTGCCGTTTCCACCTCTGGCTGCCGCAGGCGGACTTCTCCGAGGCTGAACGCGACATGCCCAGGCCGGCGCCGGGGGCTCGCCGGGGTCTCATTCTGCAGGGGGAACTGGGCAGCCTGCGCGACGACCTGGCGGAACTACTCCGGGCCAGCGGGTTCCATGCGCTGGTCGTGGGGATGGACGAGGACGTGGGCGATCTCCTCCAGGCAGGCGAGTACCCCTACGCCGCCCTCGTCCTCTTGCTTGAGCCCAGCGACGTCTCCCTTCTGCCGCGGCTAATCGGCTGGCGTCGGGCGCATCCCGAGTTGAAAGTGATCGTGCAACCGATCGGCTGTGGCACCGACGCCTTGGACCGAGGCTATCTGGAAAACGCCGACTGGGTGATTCCGCCGGATCTTTCTCCCGAGCGTCTGTGCCGGCAGCTCAACGCGATTCTCGCGGCGGAGGCAAACCGCTTATGACCAAGATCAAGGGCCCGGCGGACCTTGCTTCACCGCACGAGATTCTGGTCGTGGACGACGAGGAGATCGTGCTGGTGGCCCTGCGCGAGACGCTCATCCGACAGGGCTACTGCGTGGTCGCCACCTCGAGCGCGGTGGAAGCGATGGTACTGCTCCGGCAGCAGGCCTTCGCCGTCATCCTCACCGACCACCAGATGCCGGAGATGACCGGCCTGGAGTTGCTTGCCCAGGCCCGCGAGCTGCAGCCGGATGCCACGCGAATCCTCATCACCGCCGTGTTGAATCTCACCACCATCATCGATTCCATCAACAAGGGCGAAGTCTATCGGTTCATCAATAAACCCTGGCTGCGTGAGGAACTGCTGGCCACCGTCACCAACGCGGTGCAGCGCTACGAGCTGATCTGCAAGAACAACGTGCTCCAAGCCACGCTCCTGTCGATGAATGAACGACTGGTGCGGCTGAACCAGGACCTCAAGCAACAGGTCGGCGAGGCCAGCCGGGAGAATCAGCGGCTCACGGCAACGAACCAGGCCCTCGGGCAGAGCCTCCTCAGCGCGCTCGAACTCTGCCTGAAGATTGTGGAGACCTCGCACCCGGCGATGGCCCGGTGCGCGCGCCGGGTCCATGCACTTTGTCGGGCGATGGCGGCCCGCTTGGCGCTGCCGGCTGACCAGCAACAGGCGCTCGAAATGGCGGCTTGGCTGCACGACCTCGGCCTGGCCGGTCTGCCGCCGCAGGTGGTGAACCAGTGGGAGCAGGCGCCCCAGAGTCTCACCATGAGTGAACAGGCGTCGATCCGGCGTCATCCGATCCTCGGTCAGGAGATGGCCTCATTCACGGAACCGTTTCAGGAGGTCGGCCCCGCCATTCGTGCTCATTACGAGCATTTCGACGGCACGGGTTACCCGGACGGTCTCGCGGGCGAGCAGATCCCGTGGCTGGGGCGGTTGCTCGCCGTCGCCGTGGCCTATGCGGCAGATTCCGACGGGGGTGACCTGGCCCTCGACGCTGTCCGTCAGGGTTCGGGCACCCGTTTCGATCCCAGGGCCGTGGACGCGCTCGTCCGGGCGCTTCCCATAAGTGCTCCGGTGGAACCAGAGGTCTGATCTCGCAGTCACCGGGTGTGAGTCGGGTTTTCTTGCAGGTCATGGGCAAATTGGCTGACCCGCTGGAGGCTGGAGATCCCGAAGGCGTTGGTGATGTAGTCGGGCGTACCGCAATCGCAGTAGCCGCAGCGGGTGATGGTGCCGAGGGCGTTGGTGGCAGTGCGGGTTACCCGTTCAAATACGAGCGGAACCAGGTACTCCGTCATCGGTTTGGGCGGAAACTCTGTGTCTTGACCGGAACCTCTAATGGGTGACCCCTTTTCGGCGGGCACAGGTCGATGAAGGATAAGATGCGCAACATCTTGGAACGAACGTCAGTCAGAACGTGGAAGCGTGACAGTGCGCGGCTGCTGGAGTCACTTGCCGGCGGTTGATTTCCTTTCCGACCGGCGCGGTCGGCTTCGGCAGTTCGACTTGGACGAAGGCGGGTGAAGGCTGGGTCGTGGCCAGCCGGTGACGCCAGCCGCAAAGGGTGTTGTAGCGGATGCCGTGCTCGCGAGCGAAGGCCGCGGCGGACAATCCGCTGCGATCAGACGCGGCCAGAAGTTCAGTACGGCGGCTGGGGGGAGTGCGTCGCCGACGGTGACGCACAGAACCCTTGGAGCGCTTCATGGCCCCGGCGTTTGCCACGCCGAGCCCCGCCGGAACAGGAGGTCGCCTGTTAACCGCTTACGATTGAACCACAAGGAACAAGCCACAAGCCGCTCCTCGACCAGTCAGGAAGGGGTCATCTCGGCTGGTCCTGCCCTCATCATCCGTGCGGCAGCCGGACGGGGCCAGACTCCAGGGGCTCCAGAACTCCAGCCGCCCGCTGTCACGGCGAGCGGATGCGGTAGAAACGGCTGGCGTAGTTCGTCCACTGCGGATCGCTGAAGTAGGACCAGCCCTCGTTGAGCACGTTCGTTCCCACAGGTGACCAGTCTGGGAGGGTGAGGTCCGTGCATGCTTCCACCACGACGGAGGTATTCGTGGCCCAGGAGATGATGAAGCCGAACTGGTTGGTCTGCACGCCAAAGTCCGGAGGCGTGGTCAGCATGACCGGGTAGGGCAACAGCCAGGGCGCCGTCGGACTGGCATCAAAGGTCGAACGCCAGCCTCTCGTCCCCGGCAGGTAATAGACGGTCGTGTTGGTGCCCGCGCCAAACCCCTCGAAGGACGACATGGGGGCGTTGCCTTCAAAGAAGAGCCCCGGAAGATTGGTGCAGAAGGCAAACGCATATTCATGGATTCTGGTGACGCCGTGCCCAATCGTGACGTTCGTCAGGTTCCCGCACATGAAGAATGTGTAGGACGCAATGTTCGTGACGCCGTCGGGGATCGTCGCGCTGAGCAGGTTGGCACAAGAATAGAAGGCCGAACCCCCGATGTAAGTGACGCTGTCAGGGATCGTGACCTGGGCCAGGCCGGTGCAGAGCCAGAACGCCCCCCACTCGATGTAAGTGACACGGTTGGGGAGCGTGACGTTGGCCAAACCGGTGCAACCGGAGAAAGCTTCTCCCTCGATGCCGGTAAGGCTGTCCGGGAGGCCGACGCTGGTCAGGCCGGCACAGCCGCAGAACGCGCCGTACCCGATGCTCCTAACGCCGTCGGGGATCGGGTAGGGCCCATCCCTTCCTGCGGGATAGGTGACAAGCACGGTCCGGCTCTGGTTGAACAGCACACCCTCGACGCTGCTATAGGCCGGGTTCTCCCCGTCCACCTCGATAGTGGTCAGGTTGGTGCAGCCGTAGAACGTCTGGACCCCGATGCTGGTAACGCTGTTCCCTATCGCGATGTTGGTCAGGCCGCTGCAGCCTTGGAACGCCCCGGCTCCGATAGTGGTTACCCCGGTGCCGATCATGATGTTCGTCAGACCAGTACAGTAGGAGAATGCACCTGGCCTGATGTTCGAGACGCCGTCGCCGATCGTGACGTTGGTCAGGCTGGTGCAGCCATAGAACGCCCTGCTCCCGATGCTGGTAACAGTGTCTGGGACGGTCACGGCCGGCAAGCCGGTGCAACCCGAGAACGCCCAGTCGCCAACATCTGTGACGCTGTTGCCGAGGGTGATGTTGGTCAGGGTCGTACAGGTTTCAAACGCCCAGTTACCAAT
>Ga0315274_10009643_pt1 | contig 13930 bp, 13 predicted proteins | sample YL17G02_20_MG_FD_203700 | JGI IMG/M metagenome (GOLD analysis project Ga0315274, IMG submission 203700) | Sediment microbial communities from Yellowstone Lake, YNP, Wyoming, USA - YL17G02_20 | ecosystem: Environmental > Aquatic > Freshwater > Lake > Sediment | place: USA: Wyoming | collected...
GAGGAAGAACTGCTGGCCGATGTCGTACACATCACGCACGCCCAAGCGAACCACCGGGTGCCCAGCGTCCTGAAGAGCCTGTATCGCTGCGTCTTGGACGCGTAGCTGCGAAACATCCTGGCCGTCTTTGGAGCGGACGTACACAAAAAGGCGGTCCGTGCCGTACGCGCCTGGCAGACCCACGTGCTCGCCGACGATCGGTAGGATTCCTTTACCCTCCTTGCCAGTGCTCTCCGCGATCAACTGCTCCACCCAGTCGCCAAAGCTCGATATGCGCGGGGAGAGAATCAGCGTGAGCTTGTCCCGCCCTGCGCAAGTCAGCTCTGCCATCATAGCACCCAGGACAACTCCCGGGTTGGTCTGACCCATGGCCCACTGAAATTCCTTGCAGTTGTTCGCCAGGGCAAGCGAGCGGTCGAGGAGCGCACGTACATCCACTCCCACCAACGCTGCCGGGAGCAGTCCAAAGTAAGACAGGGCCGAGTAGCGTCCACCGATGTTGGGATCGCTGATCAGCGCGGTTCGGAAACCGTATTCACTGGCCAAGCTCGCCAGTTCCGTCCCCGGGTCAGTGATCGCCACAAAATGCCGTCCAGCCTGCTCCGTGCCCAAGGCTTCGGCCACCCGGTTGTAGAAAAACTTGAAGAAGGACAAGGTCTCAGCCGTCGCCCCTGACTTGGTCGACACGACAAAGAGAGTCTTGGCCGGGTCGGTCTGTTCGGCCACAGCCAACACAGACGCGGGGTCTGTGCTGTCCAGCACTGTCAGGTGGAGCCCCAGCCGTGAACCATCGGCGGACCCTCTGTGGCCAAAGACCTTGTAGAACACCTGAGGCGCCAAGCTGGAGCCTCCCATGCCCAGGAGCACAGCGTCGGTGTAGCCCTCAGTGGTAAGCGCCTCTGCGAGCGCCTCCAAGCGGTCGGTGTTGCTCAGCATGCGCTCAGCAATATCGAGCCAGCCCAACCGGTTGGCGATCTCTGCTGGACCGGTCTTCCAGACGGTGTGGTCGCGAGCCCACATACGCTCCATCACACGATCTGACCGGAGTTGGGCCAAGGCCTGATCCACCGCAGCTTGGTAGGGTCCCAGGCTCAGGGCCAGCCCCCCCCAGTTGCCTAGCAGCGCCTGGCGCTTGGCGGAGATGCTGGCCAAGAGGCGATCAAAGTCGTTGACAAAGGCTGTCACGCCGTCGTCGAGCAGCTTCCGAGTGATGGCATCCAGGTCGATGCCCAACTCTGCTAGGCGCTGTAGCTGGTGCTCGGCCTCATCCAGGCCCACCATCAGGGTGGGAGCCACAGTACCGTGGTCCAGAAAGAGATCGAGGGTTGGTGGAGGCACCGTGTTCACTGTGTCTCGTCCAATCAGCCGGTCCACGTACATCGTGTCCGGGTACCTGGGGTTCTTGGTACTGGTGCTGCCCCAGAGAACACGCTGGACACGGGCACCGCGTGCCGCCAGACGTTTCCATCGCTCGCGGCCAAGGATCTCGAGGAAACGAGCATAGGCCACTTGGGCGTTTGCCACGGCCGTCCTGCCCTGCAGCGCAGTCTCCTCGACGCGCTCTAGGGCCTGATCGGCAACTCCGTCCACGCGGCTGACAAAGAAAGAGGCCACGGAAGCAATTCGGCTAACGTCTTGGCCGGTCGCCAGCCGCTTCTCCAGACCCGAGAGGTAAGCCTCTGCAACCGCCTGGTACTGCGCCAGCGAAAAGATGAGTGTGACGTTGACATTGACTCCCGACGCGATCAGGGCCTCGATGGCCGGCATACCTTCCGGCGTAGCCGGCACCTTGAACATAACATTTGGCCGGCTCAAGGCGCGCTGGAGACGCTGGATCTCAGCCACTGTCTCATAGGCATCACGGGCTAGGTGGGGATTAGCCTCCAGGCTCACATACCCATCCAATCCTCCAGTCCGATCGTACACCGGCCTGAGCAGGTCGGCCGCAGCGCCGACGTCGTCCAGGACCAGGTCCTCATAGATCTCTGCCACGGATCTGCCCTGGACAACCATCTCGCGCACGTCGTCATCATAGTCCGGACTGCCAGCGATCGCCTTCTCGAATATGGATGGATTGCTGGTAACGCCTCGCACCCCCTTCGCGATCCAGGCTGCCAACCCGCCTGAGTCGATCAAAGAGCGCTGAATGTAGTCAAGCCAGATAGACTGGCCCAGGTCGGCCAGTTGATCGAGTTTCGTCATGGTCTCCCGTCTCCTCTGCTGGCTCCAAGCGGTCAGTCCATTGTGCGCAGCGCTTCGTATAGAGCCTCGAACTCTTCGCGGCATTCGGGACAGTGCTCCAGGTGATCCTGCACCATGGGAAGTGCCTCGGCCGCATTCTTGCCCGCCAGGACCAAGTCTGCGAACCGATCGAGTTCGTCGAAGCACTTGCCACAGTCGATCTCGTCAGACCGGGTTGTGATCACCTCGCGCACGATCCGCTTGATGGTATCCAGATCCAACTCCATGGAGCACCTTTCTGGTGTAGGCTAGGAGAGTGGCGACATCCCGCCTGAACTACACAGCCGCATCAGCAAAGGCGGACAGCACATCCTGGGACGAAAATCCACTGGTCAGCAGGCTCCGCTTCAGCTTCCGACGCGCGTCGAACAGCAACTTGTACAACGCGTTACGGTTTGTGTTCATGTTCCTCGCGACCTGCTCCATTGACATACCCATGATGCGCACAGCTATGAATGCCTGATACTGACGGTCGGTCAGCTCTTCAGAAAGCGCACGCCGCATCGCGCTCAGGATCTCTTGCTGCATGGCGTGCTTCTCTGTTTGGGCAGAGGGATCCGTCAAAGGTTGGGGAAGCAGACCGCTGGCAGGTGCTGCAGCCTCGTCAAGGCCAACATCGCGCCAACGACGACGTCGCAGTTCCGTATAGGCTACGTGTACCGCGATCTTGTGCGCCCACGTGGTGAACCGGCTCTCGCCGCGAAATGAAGGCAGCCCGCTCAGGACCTTGAGCAGGGCTTCCTGGGCAAAGTCCTCGATATCCGCATCGGTTACTTCGCGATGTCTCGCCATCGCATAGCTCAGGCCGCGCACCATCTCTGCTCTCAGGTCGTCCAGGGCCGCATCGCGAACTGGGCCAGGCTCAGAGAGGTCAGCGGTCCATCGCCAGTTGCTGCGCTCGACCAAGGTAAGCTCCGATCTGGACAACACAGATCATGCCGCGCGAGGCTGCCGGTACCCCAGATTCCCGCACACGGCCACATTCTACCACAGTCTGTCCTGGATGTCCATGGCTCACATCCCGGTACGATTGTAGGGCAAGCTGGATCCATGGTATAATGGGCCCAGGTGGGGTGGGGGACAGTGTTAGCAAGGAGGTGTACGGTGGAGTTTCGTGAGCTCATCAGGACACGGTACAGCGTGCGCGCCTACCGGTCCACGCCGGTGACCGAGGAGGTGCTGTTGCAGGTGCTTGAGGCGGCGCAGCTTGCGCCCACAGCGGCGAACCGACAGGCCCTGCAACTTGTCGTGGTCCACACGGCGGGCCGAGAGGCTGAGCTGAAGCGCATCTATGATCGCGATTGGTTTGCCCAGGCCCCGGTAGTTCTCTGCGCGTGCGGACTGCCTGCTGAGAATTGGGTGCGCAGGGATGCTAAGAACTATAACGATGTCGATGTAGCTATCGTTATGGACCATTTGATCCTGGCCGCGGCCAACCTGGGACTGGGCACATGCTGGATCGGCGCGTTTGACCCGGTTGCCGCTCGCGAGGTGCTCGGGCTTCCGCTGGGGGTGGAACCAATCGTCTTTACACCGCTGGGCTACCCCGCTGATCAGCTCAAGCCCAAGAAGCGCAAGCCCATCAGCGAATTGGTACGTTACGAACACTGGTAGGGGTATCTCGGGGTGGGCCGCCTTCATGCCAGCGGTCCCACCCCGATGGTTGTCGCTAGAGTAGCTTGTCCAGTGGCGTACAAGGCAACCCAAAGGCCTGTGCAACTGAGGGATAGGTGATATTTCCGTGGAACGTGTTCACTCCCAAGGCCAGGCCTGGACTGTCCCGGATCGCGCCCTCAAAGCCCAAGTTGGCCAGTTTGGCGACGTAGGGAAGAGTCGCGTTGCTCAGTGCATAGGTACTGGTGCGCGGCACGGCGCCCGGCATGTTGGCTACACAGTAGTGGATGACTCCGTCCACCAGGAAGACTGGATCCGAGTGCGTCGTGGGGTGGGAAGTCTCCACGCAGCCTCCCTGGTCGACGGCAACGTCGACCACAACGCTGCCCGAGGCCATGGTGCTGATCATCTGTCGGGTCACGAGCTTGGGCGCCTTGGCACCCTTGACCAATACAGCGCCGATCAGGAGATCCGCGGGCTGCACTGCCTGAGCGATGTTGAGCGGGTTCGAGCTCAGGGTAGTGAGGTGCCCTCCCATCACCTCGTGCAGGTGCCGAAGGCGATCCAGGTTGATGTCGATCATGGTCACGTGGGCACCCATCCCGAGTGCTACCTGGGCTGCGCTGGTACCCACAATGCCGGCACCGACGATCACCACATCTGCGGGGCGAACGCCGGGCACTCCACCGAGGATCTTGCCCCGACCGCCGTTCATCTTTTCCATGTAGTGCGCCCCGACCTGGATCGACATCCGCCCCGCCACCTCGCTCATTGGTGTGAGAAGAGGCAGATTGCCATTGGGGAGTTCAACCGTCTCATAGGCGATCCCGGTCTGCTCTCGAGCTAACATCTCACGGGTCAAGCGCTCGTCGGCAGCCAGGTGCAGATAGGTCAAGAGCAGCAGGTCTCGCCGCAAGAACCGGTATTCGCTGGGCTGAGGCTCCTTGACCTTGATCACCATCTCTGCACTCCACGCATCGGCGTCCGTAGGCACGGTTTCGGCGCCGCCGGCCTGGTACTGTGCATCGGAGAACCCGCTTCCCTCTCCTGCGCTGGCCTCGATCCAGACCCTATGGCCGTACTCGACCAGTTGGCGAACTCCTCCTGGTGTGATTGCCACGCGGTATTCGTTGTCCTTGATCTCTTTTGGCACTCCAATGATCATCGTCGATCCTCCTTAGCCAAAGTTTGTGAGCCGTTCAGAGTGATGATGGCCCTGGCACCCAGCCCTTGGCACCCTCATCCGCAGTCTACGTTGATGCACACATGCGGCAAATGGGCCGCAGTTCATTATAACACACAACGGCATGACCACGAAATCTTCGGTGCCAGCCGCGCGGATCCAGCGAGGTTGTGTGCGACCCAGACCTGTGCTATACTCAGCGGACGAGGGGGAGCGGCACATTCACTGAGGCAAGCGAGGACAAGAAGAGCATGAACAGGATCATCCTGGATGAGATTCCTTTCCAGCTCGACATCGACTCGTTGATGAGGAAGGTTCGACTCACTGAGGAAGGCCCTTTCGCCAGGGATTTGGCGCGGTTGGCAGCGGAGGCACAGGAGCTTGCGCGACCCAAGGCACTCTACAGGCTCGCGTTCATTGAGGCCAGGGACGGGGACACGGTGACCATCGACGGCGTGGCCTTCACCAGCCGTGTTTTGCGAGTGAACCTTGAGCAGGCGCACCGCGTTTTCGTATATGTGGCCACCTGCGGGCGCGAGATCCAACAGTGGACGCATTCGCAGCGCGACCTGCTGCACCAGTATTGGGCCGAAGCGCTGGAGGAATCTGCCCTTTCCTGCGCGATTCAGGCGTTGAACGCGCACATCACCACACACTATCACCCCGGGCCGAGCTCCACCATGGCTCCCGGATCGCTGGGCAACTGGCCACTCACGGAGCAGCGTCCTCTGTTCTCTCTTCTGGGGGACACACGTGCCGACATTGGCGTCGAGCTGACGGGGAGCCTGCTGATGGTACCGACCAAGTCCGTCTCCGGGATACGTTTCCCAATTGAACAGAGCTTTGAGAGCTGCCAGTTGTGTCCACGGGAGAGCTGTCCGGGGCGTAGAGCACCCTACGACGAGGGCCTGTATGCCCACCGGTATGCTGAGCAAGAGAGCCCAGTCACCGGGCACAGTGAGTAAGCCTTGTGAACCGGCCAGCAGTGTCAGGCGCAAACTCCTGAACCGACACGCGCGTTGCGCACCTCGTCGGCTTTTCCACCGCCTGGACCGAACGAGGATGTGCAGCAGTCAGAATGCTGCGTCCGCTGCAGCGTGCTTTCTCAACTGGCACAGTGCCGCCGCCAGGTCCTTGGGATAGGGAGCCGTGAATGCTAGGGGCTCCTGGGTAACCGGGTGCTGTAGCTCCAGCATCAAAGCATGCAGCGCCGGGCGCGCCAGCAGAGGGCGCTCAGTTGCCCTCGGTCCTCGGTAGTGGGGCTTGACGGCCGACAGGAGCAGAGCCGCACCGCCTCCATACGGGAGATCAGCGACGATCGGCAGGCCCAGGGCTGCCTGTGTGCCCGAATCTGGTGAGTTCGGCCGGTCTGCGGGATCGCTTCGATCAGGGTGTACTGCTGAAGCCGCTCGATCACACGCAGACATGTCACGGCTGGCTTGCCGGCAGGGTGCCCACTGGCAGCGTCGCTGACCGCCGTGCGATGTCTGCGGTCCCCATCCACTCGCAGGTACAACTCGACGCGCTTCTCCTCCCACGGGGGCAGCCCTCTCACCAGGGCATGGTAGCGCTTAGTCACAGTATGCGATGCAAACTGACCATTGAGCGCCCGGTGCGCTTCCGCAGAACGAGCCAGCACCATAACTCCGCTCGTATCGCGGTCCAGGCGATGCACAGCCTACAGCCGCCCAAGGGTAGGCTGCAGCACTGCCAGCAGATCGGAGCCGGGTTCATGAGCACTGGGGATCGCGAGCACTCCGGCCGGCTTGTTCACAGCCAAGAGCGTCTCATCGGACCATAGGACTAGGTCGGCCAGGCTGAGCCTCATCCGGGCACCTTACAGCGCATCGGTTACACGGACTATCCTAGCGCAGCCAACGCCCGCGCCATACGATCCAGCGCCTTGTCGATGCTCTCGATCGAGTTAGCATACGACACACGCAGGTGACCCTGACCGTTCGCGCCGAAGGATGTCCCAGGAAGAACGGCCACGCCGGCCTGCTCCAGTAGGTACTCTGCCAGTTCCTCGACCGGCCGACCGAAAGCTTCGACGTTTGGGAAGGCATAGAAGGCGCCGCGGGGCATGTGGCACCGGACGCCCGGGATCGCGTTGAGGCCATTCACGATGTGGTCGCGCCGCCGGCGGAACTCGGCACAGACGGCATCGACCTGATCCTGCGGGCCCAGCACGGCCGCCAATCCGGCGTACTGAGTAAAAGTCGCCGTGCAGCCCACCGAATGAACCAACAGGACATCCATCCTTTCCGCCAGTGGCTGAGGCATGATCCCGAACCCAAGTCGCCAACCGGTCATGGCGTACGTCTTCGAGAACCCATCGACGACGATCGTGCGGTCCATCATGCCGGGAAGAGACACAATGCTCGGTGCAGGAGCTTCGTACACCAGCCGCGCATAGATCTCGTCCGACAATACCCAGCAGTCGACATCACGGGCTACTTGGGCCACGTGCTCTAGGGTGCGCTCGGAAAGGATCCCTCCGGTCGGGTTCCCGGGAGAGTTCAGGATGATCAGCCTGGTACGCGGGCTAACCCGCTGGTCGAATGCCGGCCAATCCAGGTCGAAGCCTGTCTGCTCTGTCAGGGGCACAGCCACAGGCGTGGCTCCGGCGACGCGGATGGCGGCCTCGTACGTCGGGAACCCAGGATCGGGGTAGATCACTTCATCTCCCTCATCGAGGATTGCGAGCAGAGGGAGGAACAGAAGCGGCTTGGCTCCCGGAGCGACCACAACCTGCTCTGGCGCAAAGGTGACACCCCGCCGCTTCCCGGCGTCCTCTGCAAGAGCCCGACGCAAGGCCGGAATTCCAGGAGGCGGGTTGTAGCGTGTCTGTCCACTGGTGAGGGCGCGGATGGCGGCTAGAGAAATGTGGGCATACGTGTCAAAGTCGGGCTGGCCGATCTCAAGGTGGATGATCTCTCGTCCTTGGGCCTCCAGCGCCTGGGCCTGAGCCATTACGGCGTATGCTCCCTCCGTTCTCAGGTGGGCGATCCTGCTAGCAAAGGACATTTGGGTATCTCCTTCCCGGGCGCCCGGCGCACTGGCGCCGCGCAGTGGCGGACACGAACTGCTATTTCTTCGATCCAGGATGGGGCCTCGAAGCGATACCTCGCCTCGGGGCCCGTCTGGACCGCTCGAGAGGAATCACGACTCGGCAATGGGAACGCTGTGAGGCACTTCTAGGAAAGAGGTCAGCACCTCGGTAGTCCCGCCGGTGCGCTCTTCGTACCCAGGCTGACAGCCGCCGACAGCAATCTGGAACCTGCCTGCCTCGACCAGCCTTCTGCCGTCATCGGTGATCAGCGAGAGCTGGTCTGTCCGAATGGCAAAGGTGACCGTTTTCATCTCCGCCGGTGCCATGTGAACGCGCCGAAAGCCCACCAGTTGGCGGATCGGCACCGGGACTGACGCCTCTAGATCGGTGACATACACCTGAACGACCTCGTCTCCGGCACGCTCGCCCACGTTACGTACCTTGACGCTGACCTGGATAGAGTTCCCGCCCTCAACCTTGTCCGGTACGACATGCAGTCCACTGTAGCGAAACCGGGTATAGCTAAGGCCAAACCCAAACGGGAACAGAGGCTTGCCTCTGAAGTAGCGATAGGTCTTGCCTTCCATGGCATAGTCGGTGAAGGCCGGGAGGTCAGCCGCTGACTGGTAGAAGGTCACCGGCAGTTTTCCACCCGGGCTATAGTCGCCGAATATCGCCTCTGCGATGGCTGTGCCGCCATCCTCGCCGGGATACCAAGCTTCCAGGATCGCTTGGGCCCGCTCATTGACCCAGTTGACCGACAGGGCGCTGCCGTTGATCAGCACCACGACCATCGGCTTGCCAATGGCCGATACAGCCCTGAGCAGCTTGTCCTGCGCCTGGGGCAGATCGATGTCGGTCCTGTCACCCTGGCTGATGCCCTCGCTCATCTCCTGACCTTCCTCGCCTTCCAGGAGCTGTGAGATGCCGACGCAGGCCACGACCAGGTCAGACTGGCGCACGACCTCTGCCGCAGCGAGGGTTTCCTCCACCGAACCAGTGATGATCCCGCTGCCCCTTGCATAGGACACCAATATGTCTGGGCCAGCCCTGGTCTTGATGCCCTGGAACGGCGTCACCGCTCGGGATGGCGTACCGTTATAGTTGCCCAGCAGTACCTCAACGTCATCGGCGTTGGGGCCGATCACGGCGATCGACCGGACGGATCCTGACTTCAGAGGTAGGAAGCCCTTCTCATTCTTGAGCAGAACCAGCGATTGCCGGGCGCTTTCCAGGGCCAGCGAGCGGTGTTGTTCGGAGTCGTTCACCTCGTACGGGATCTGCGCATAGGGTACCATGTCAGGCGGGTCAAACATCCCCAGCCTGATGCGGGCTGTGAACAGACGTCGGACTGCACCGTCGATCTCTTGCTCCATGATCAGCCCCTGCTGGACGGCCCCGACCAATGCCTCGTACACGCATCCACACTCCAGATCGCAGCCAGCCTTAACCGCCATGGCCGCAGCCTGCTCTGATGTCGCGGCGACACGGTGGTGCTGGTGGATGTCGTTGATCGCGCCACAGTCAGAGACCACGTACCCGTCGAAACCCCATTCGTCACGCAGGATCCCTTGGAGCAGCGTTGGGCTGGCACAACAGGGCTCCCCGTTTGTGCGGTTATACGCTCCCATGACGGACGCGGCCTTGCCTTCTTGGACACACGCCTTGAACGCAGGCAGGTAAGTCTGACGAAGATCTCGCTGGCTTACCCGGGCATCAAAGTGGTGCCGGTCGTGCTCTGGCCCGCTGTGTACGGCATAGTGCTTGGCCGTGCCCACCAATTTAAGGTAGCGCGGGTCATTGCCCTGGAGACCCTGAATAAAGACCACTCCCATTCTCGCGGTCAGATAGGGGTCTTCGCCGTAAGTCTCCTGTCCTCGCCCCCATCTGGGGTCGCGGAAGATGTTGATGTTGGGAGTCCAGAAGGTAAGGCCCGTATACCGCGCTCTGTTGCCTTGCCGTGCGAACTCATGGTGCTTGGCACGGGCCTCATCGGAGATGGCCACGGCTACGCGGCTAACCAGATCCGTGTTCCAGGTGCTGGCCAGTCCGATAGCCTGTGGAAATACGGTGGCGATCCCTGCTCGCGCCACACCGTGCAGGCACTCGTTCCACCAATCGTATTCCGGGATGTCCAGGCGCTCGATGGCTGGCGCGGCGTTCAGCATCTGGGAGATCTTTTCCTCCAGCGTCATCCGCCCTACGAGGTCATCCACTCTCTGCTCGACGGACAGAGAAGGGTCCTTGTACACCGGAATCTTGCTGTCTCGAGCTTTCATAGCCTTTCCTCCCTCTATGGGAATGAGGATTGTCACGTCTACCCAGGCCCCTGCCGATGCGCGCTGGAGCATTACCCATCCATCGGGTCAGCGTCCGCCGCGCTCTACATCCTTGCCAGTGCTTCCTCGAGCTTTGGCGCGCCTTCCATAGGCCCCCTACGGGTCACAGCTAACGCCCCCACCACGTTGGCGAAGCGAGCCACCCGCGGCAGATCCCAGCCGGCTAGCAGACCTACCACGAACGCACCTCCGTAGCAGTCTCCTGCGCCTGTTGGGTCAACCTCTGTTACTCGCAAAGGCGGAGCCTGGATGGCCTGCCCACCGGAGAACACGGTCGAGCCCATCTCACCTTGCTTCAGGGCCACTAGTGGGATACCTCGTGCGAGCAGCGACCGGCATGCCGACTGCTCGTCTGTGTCACCGGTAAGCATTGCCGCCTCGGCGCCGCTTGGCAGCAACACATCGCATAGCTGTAGCACAGGCTCGCAGATCTCCCGCACGCGGTCCACTCCCAGCAACTCCGGACGGATGTTCGGGTCAAAGCTGACACGACCCCCAGCAGCCTTGCACACCCCGACGGCCTTATAGCAAGCCTGGCGAGCGCTTTCGCTGATAGAGAGTGCCGAACCGGTCACATGCACAAAAGCTGCGTCCGCAACATAGGCTGGATCCACATCGGAAGTGGCGAGCAGTGCTGCGGCGGACTGAGGCAGGTGGAACAGGAAACTCCGGCTGCCATCGTGCCGGTAGGACACAAACGCGATGCCTGTGGTATAGCCAGCAGCGTGACGTATGTGGGTTGTGTCGACACCATCGTGGCTGAGGCGATCGCAGATGCACTGCGCAAAGGCGTCAGACCCAACGACCCCGATAAAGCCGGTGGAGACCCCCAGCCTGGCAGCAGCATCGGCGAAGATGGCTGGTGCCCCACTCGGGAAAGGGCCGACGAATTCGCCAGGCGCTGACAACGGCTGATCGACGCCTTTGCGCATGACTTCGACCAGCAGCTCTCCCAGAGCGACCACTTGTGGCATGGTGTCTCCCTATAGGGCCTCGCAGGTCTGCTGCAGCGGATAGGTACCGTATTCGCGAACGGCCTGGAACAAGGCAAGAAGGTTTTCCACCGGGACACGAGCCTGCACATTGTGGATGGCATTGAACACGAACCCGCCTCCTGGCCCGAAGGAACACATCCGCTCTCGGACCTGAGCCCGCACTTGCTCAGGGGAGCCGAATGGAAGCACATGCTGGGTATCGATCCCGCCGCCCCAGAAGACAACCTGGTGCCCGAAGCGCTTCTTGAGCTCATCGGGGTCCATGCCTGTCGCCGAACACTGGACTGGGTTCAGGATGTCGAACCCGGCCTCGACAAAGTCCGGGATCAGGGCTATGATGGAGCCACACGTGTGCATGAATGTCTTCCAGGTCGTGTGCTGGTGGATCCAGTCATTGACGCGCTGGTGAAAGGGCATGTACAGCTTGCGATACGCCGCATTCGAGATAAAAGGGCCCTTTTGCGTGCCAAAGTCCGTCCCAGAGACAAAGACGGCGCTCACGCGGTTGCTGACCACCCTGTGGATCTTGTCCAGATTCTCCAGGGCGATCTCACACTGGCGCTCGAACACCTGGTGCACATAGTCAGAGCGTGCAACGGTGCTGATATACCATTCGGCTACGTCACGGATCCCCTTTGGGTGCCTGAGCATGGGAGCAGGCACCCAGGCGATGTCCCCAAAGCCGGTGCCGCCAAAGTTGGCCAGGATCGCCTTGTCCGTCTCTGCGTAGAGGCGTTCGGCCTGCACAGCCAAGTACTCGAGCTCCTCATCCGAGATCGGACCAAATTCCTCCAGGTTGTCCTCGACGTTCAGCTGGTCCTCATCGATGGGGGGCTGCCGGATGATGGTGTCAAAGTACCAGCCACCTCTTGGCATGCGCCCCGAGGCCGGCGCGGATCTGTCTCCTTCAGGGTACATCAGGATGTCACCATTGGGCTCAGGCACCGTGTTAAAGCCCGCCGGAACCAGCACCGGGGTGCCGTCAGGCGTGGTCCAAGGCCGCCATCCCTCGTTGCGAAAGCCAAACATCGTCCGCGTACCGCCCAATCCGACCACATCCACACCCAGCGCCTCCATGAAATCGGGTTGGATCTCACCCAGCATCTGGTAGGGCTCGGTCACCTTGACAGGAGTGCCCGGGTCGTCCAGGCCGAGCGCCTGCCGCAGGCGGTAGACGCTGCTGACATGCATTCCGGTGGTTGCGCTTGCCCCCAGATCAAGGGGGACGCGGTCCGGTTCCCGATGGTTCATAGCACAGTCCACACGCTCCCTGGAGTTCATGCCATGCCTCCCCTTACATTGTGCTTGTGCTAGCTGAAGCAGGCGCCGACACCCATGAAACAGAACTGACAGGCCCCCTTGCAACTCCTCAGAGGGCAACCAGGACGGCAGGCCTGCTGGCGGGCTGACCTACGCCCTGCCCATCCTGCGCAGGTTGTCAAAGCTGAGCTTGGCGCTATCCAGAGAAGGACCTTTGCAGCGGTCCTGCTCGACCACATACCACTCGGCACCATTCGCTTCGCTGGCCGTGAGGATAGCGGGCATGTCCAGGATTCCGGCGCCCACTTCAGCCCAGGTTGGCTCTCCGGGGGTCATATCCTTCAGGTGGATCAGCGGATACCTTCCGGGGCGCGCGGCGATAATCTCTACCGGATCGTATCCACCGTACTTGATCCAGTACACATCGACCTCACCCTTCACCAGCTTGGAATCCGTGTTGTCGTACAAGGCATCAAACAGTGTCTTGTCGCCGATCTTGGTCTGGAACTCGAAGGCATGGTTGTGGTAGCAGAACTGGAATCCTCGCGTTTGGCAAGCATCGCCGACGCGGTTGAACAGATCGCACGTGTCCCCAAACCTGGCCGGAGCGCGGTACTCCTCTGGCATGAACGGGCAGGTGATGTAGGCGCAGCCCAGTTCGGCATAGTAGTCCAACACGCGATCAAGGTCACTGACGAGCTCGGCGATTGCTGTGTGCGGTCCGACTGCGCGCAGGCCCAAGTCGTTGAGCAGGGCCTTCAGGTCATGGGCCGAGAGGCCTCCGGTGCCAGCGAGTTCGACACTCTTGTACCCGATCTGGGCGACCTTGCGCAGGGTTCCGACAAAGTCCCTGGCCATTTCGTCACGCACGGTGTACAACTGCAGGGCAAGTGGTAGTTTCGACATGGATGTCCTCCCTCTTTGTGCTGATGGATTAATCGGCTTCCTGGCTTGACTGCAGGCTATTGTACCACTCCGGGCGTGAATTGTCTAGTCCGGAATGGACCTCGCCCTGGCTGCTGCAGAGCGCCAAGTGACCGGGCAGTCTGCGCTAGCCAAAGGTGGCACTTGTAGCCCGCGGTCAGCTGTGCTATAATCGGCAGAAGTTCGTTCTGTCAAGGTAACTACTCAGGCAGGTCACTTTTCTAGTGGCTCTGCACCAGCCCACCACTATATCTAGTGGTCATCTTTCCAGCGTCTTTGGCACAATCATGGCGACACCACTACATATAGTGGTTGACCTACC
>Ga0315274_10009644_pt1 | contig 13930 bp, 10 predicted proteins | sample YL17G02_20_MG_FD_203700 | JGI IMG/M metagenome (GOLD analysis project Ga0315274, IMG submission 203700) | Sediment microbial communities from Yellowstone Lake, YNP, Wyoming, USA - YL17G02_20 | ecosystem: Environmental > Aquatic > Freshwater > Lake > Sediment | place: USA: Wyoming | collected...
CGTCGCTCTGGCCGAGGACGCCCGAGGGACGCTCGACCTCCAGGGCGACCGATTGGACGTCTTGGCGGCGCCGGAGGTCGCGCTCCAACTCGCCATGGTCAGTGTGATGGACGGCCGCGCCGGCGTCGAGGACCTCAAACGCATCGCGACGCCGGACAACCTCGACCGCGTCGCGAACCAACTCGTGATTGAAACCGAGTCGCGCGACCGGGCCAACCAGGACCTGACGCGCCTGCTGGGGGCCAACGGCATGGCCCCCTTGGACGGGCCCGTCGACGCTTGGACCCACGGCCGGGCGGGCGCCGTCGAGGCGAAACTCAAGCGGCCCGAGGAGCCGCACCCTTCCCATGCCCCCGCGGGGTTCTACTACGTCGCCCATCACGACGGCGAAGACACGTACGTCGTCGTCACCGACCGGGACAACCTCTCGCGGTTCGGCAGCCAGTTGGCGGCGGCGGAAGACCTCACGGTCAGCGAGAGGTCGAGCGACCTCCTGCGGGGTGTCCGCGGCCTTCAGTTGGCGCGGCGCGCCCACGAGCAGGGGATCGTCGACGGGCAGGAGACCGCCGAATGGGACCAGGTCCGGGCCGACGAGGGGGAGGACCTTGCGCTGGCGCCGTCTCTGGAGAAGGGGGGCGCATCGGTCTTCGGCCGCGGCGTGTCGGGTGAGGCCGGGCGGAAGGAAGGCGCCAAGGAGGAGACGCGGGAGCCCAAGGCCGACCTCGGCAAGGTCGCTGAGCCGTCCGCGCCCGCGCCGGCCGTCGCTGCCAGGAAAGTCTCCGAGGAGGCGAGCAATCTCGACGAGAAGGCCGCCGTGACCGGCGACGAGCACCGCGTGCAGGGCGAGGTCGGCCAGGCGGTGGCAGGCGCCCCCGCCCAGGAAGCGCTCGGCCAGCCGGCCCAGGTGCCGGCGGCCCCCCCGCCTGGCGCGGAGGAACCGCTCTCGCAGGCCCCCGGGGAAATGCCCGCCCAACACGAGGTCGGCAGCCCGGGGAAACCGGCCGCTCCGCCGTCCGAGGCGCCGCAGGCACTGGGCGGTTCGCCGCCTGGCCAGGCCGAGAAGCCGCGGGCCCTTGGCAGGGGGGAGGCCGAGCCCCTCGATGGTGAGGGCGGCGCCACGGAACGCCGCGAGAACGGACGCGCGGCGAAGTTCGCGCCGCAGAAGGGCGTCGGGGCCCCCAGGGCCGCCGGTGCCGGGAGAGGCAGCACGCCGGCCGCCGGAGCCCCCGTGGCAGGGCCCCGCGCCGGCGGCGAGGCCGAGGGCAGAACCGCGGACGTGCCGCGCGCGCCGGCGGGCGGGTCCGGAGTGCCAGCCCGGGGCTGGGGCCGTTGGTACGTCGAGACCGACGGGGCTGTCGCCGCGCTGGGGTTCCCCCGGTGGCTTGGGGAGAACCAGGTCATCCTGGTGATCCGCGTGCTGCCGGCGGCAAAGGAGGCGGCGACGAAGGCGGCCCCGGAAGCGAAGCCTGCCGAGGCCGAAGTGAAGGAAGCGCCGGCCGAGGGCGGCCCGAAGCCCGCCCCGTCGCACTGAACCGGCGGATCGACGCGCAGGCGGAACGAACACGAGAAGCCTGGGCCCTGCGGGGCGCAGGCTTCGCTCTTTGCGCGGTCGCGGCGGGGGGCGGCCTGTTTCTACAGCGCCACTTTGCGCGGCGGGTCTCCTGACCCGCCGCGCCTGCTGTGTCTTCTGGGCCAGAGGTCCGGCTCTCGGGCGCGGTGGGTCGGTCCATACGGAGGCGTATGCCGAGACCCACCGCGCAAACACTCCAGTGGCGCTGTAGGCCTACTCGACGCCGAAGAACTTGCGCGCCTCTTCGCGGGCCTTCAGGTCCTCGATGAGGGTGTCGAGTTTCTCGGGCCAGTCCTTCTTCTCGAACTGCTTCTTGACCTCGGCGAGTTTGTCGAGGGCTTCGGCGAATTTCCCCTGCTTCTCCAGGGCGGCGGCCTGGGCCATGAGGTCGGCGACGGCCTTGGCGATCTCGGCCGGCGTGAGCGCCTTGGGCGTCGGCTCGACGGGGGTCGGGGTGGCCGCGGCGGCCAGGCGCGTCTGGAGGTCCTGGACGACGGCCTTGAGGTCCGGGACGTGCTTCGCGACGAGTTCCGGGGGGAACGAGGCGGCGATCCTGTCGTACAGGCTGAGGGCTTCCTTGAGTTCGCCGTTCGTCGCGGCCTGGGTGGCCTGGCCGAGTTGGGCCAGGAGGGCGTCTTCCTGCTGTTTGGCCTTGGCCTCCTGTTCCGCGACCCACTTGGCCTGGGTGGCGCGGATGTCGGCCGCCATCTTCTCGACGCTCATGCCGGCGGCGGCCAGCGCGCCGCGGTCGGCCTCGCCGATGTTCTTGAGGACGTCCAGGGCGCTCGCGAAGTCCTGCCTCTTGGCCATGTCCTGGGCGAGTTTGAGGCGTTCGCCGAGTTTGGCGAGGTGGGCCTCGGCCTCGGCCTGGATCTTGCGCCGGAGGTCGGCGATGCGGCCCTCCATGACCTGGGCGGTCGGCGACTCGGGCGCCCGGTTGATGACGCCCTGGAGGACCTGGATGGCCCGGCCGTAGTTCCCCGCCGTCTCCGCCTGGGCGACCTCGGCCAGTTGCTGGTTGAGCCACGCCTCGTCGATCGCGGGCTCCGTGCCCGACGGGGTGGAGGGGGTCCCGTCGGGGTTGCGCCCGGCGAAGATGCCCGCAAGCGTCTTCCGGACGTCGTCCTGCTGGCTGCGGAAGCCCTGCTCCCAGGCCGAGGGCACGAACACGAGCGGCAGGGAGGTGTACACGGCCAGGAGGAAGAGCGGGATCAGGGTCGCCCAGGTCATGATGAGGACGAGCCAGACCTTGGGCTTCCGCCGGCGCAGGGCGGGCAGGACGGCCGTCCGTTTCTCGGAGACGGCGGCGGCCAAGCCGCTCGCCGCCGCGGCGGCCAGCGCCGGATCGGGCCGGACGGCCGCGGCCAGGGCCGCGTCGGGCCGTGGCGGCGCCGGGGCCGAGACGGGCGCCACCAGCGCCTCCTCGCCCAGCGTCGCCGCCAGCGGCGACGCCTCGCTCCCCGCCAGTTCCAGTTCGATCTCGTGCGCCGCCGCGTGGAACGGCGTCTTCACCAGCGACGCCGGGATGCCGGGGCGCGGCTCGCCCGGACGCACGTTCATGCTCAACTGGCAATGCGTGCAGTACGTGTCCTCCGGCTTGGCCTCCGCGAAGCAGTGCGGGCACAGGCCGAGGTACTTGGCGAGGCGCGGCGTCTCGGCCGCGAAGAGCCAGTCCTGGTGCGTCGTCGGGCCGCGGACGATCGAGTCCGGCTTGAGGCGGCCCTTCTCGATCATCTTCAGGAGGGTTTCCAGCGTCACGCCCCGGCCGCTCGGGTTCCGCGGATCGAGGTAGTACCACGGGCCGAGCACTTCGCGGGACGCCTTGCGGACGGCCACGGAGAAGGACGTGCGGCACTGGGGGCACCGGTCGGCGTCGCGCTCGATGATCTGGCCGCAGTACACGCACGGCGCCTGCTTGCCGCGCCAGGGGGTCGCGTCGCCCGCGTCTTGGGGTGTCTCAGCCATACGGGTATCCGTCTCGCGTGCGGCAGGGAGGCGGCGTGCCACACTATTGATACGCCCCCCACGAGCGGACGATTCTAGAAAAATCCGCCCCAGGTGTCAACGGGCGACCCGACCGAGGTATTTCGCGGTTTCCGCGGCGGGCGGGGGCCCTGCGAGAAGGCGTGGGGGCCTGCGGCCGGGACGCGCGGGAATCTCGCGTCCTCGGGGCCCCGAGAGGGGGGGCGACCCGGCGCGACGCGGTGTTGACCTTCGCCGATGGGCCGCCTAGGATGGCGTCGCCGGGCCGCCGGTTCGCCGCCGGGCCCTGCCGCCGAGCGAGGGAGAACGCCTATGTCCGCCGCCGACTTCTGGGCCCTCATGGACCGGTTCGGAATCCGTTCCGTCCCGGAGTTGGTCTGGGCCTCCGTGGGCATGTTCGGCCAGGCGATGTTCTTCGGGCGGTTCTTCGTCCAGTGGATCGCCTCGGAACGCCGCAAGCAGAGCGTGGTGCCACTGGCGTTCTGGTACTTCAGCATCGCGGGCGGCGCGATCCTCCTCCTGTACGCGTGCCACAAGGCCGACATCGTCTTCATCCTGGGCCAGGCGGGCGGGCTGGCCATCTACCTGCGGAACCTCGTGCTGATCCGTCGGCACGCCGCCGCCGTGGCGACGCCGCCCGGGCCGCCGGCCGCCGCTTGACACCCCGGCTGCAGCTTGACAGCCTGGCCGGCGCCGCTAGACTGGCCCGCCGCACCTTCGCCGGGGGATCCGGTCGAGAAGGGGGGTGGTCCGCCATGGACCTGTTCGCGTACCGCCAGGGGCGGCTCTGGTGCGAGGACGTGCCAGTCGCCGACCTTGCGGCCCGCTTCGGGACGCCGCTCTACGTTTACAGCGGCGGCACGCTGCGCCACCACTATCGGCGGCTGGCCGAGGCGTTCGCGGCCCTCTCGCCCCTGATCTGCTACTCCGTCAAGGTCTGCTCGAACGTGCACATCCTGCACCTCCTGGCCGAGGAGGGGAGCGGCTTCGACCTCGTCTCGGGGGGCGAACTCTACCGCGTCCTGGAGGCGGGCGGCGACCCGGCCCGGTGCTGCTTCGCCGGCGCCGCCAAGACGGACGACGAGATCCGCTTCGCCCTCGAGCGGGGCGTCGGCCTCTTCAACGTCGAGAGCGAGCAGGAACTGGGGAACCTCGCGCGGCTGGCGCGGGAGGCCGGAACGCCGGCCCGGGCGGCCCTGCGCGTCAACCCCGACGTCGATCCGAAAACGCATCGCTATATCACCACCGGGAAGCGCGAGACGAAGTTCGGCGTCGACCTCGAGCGGGCCGAGCGCGTCTGGCGCGACTTCGCCGCCTCCGACGCCGCGCGGCACCTCGCGCTCGAGGGCGTCCACATCCACATCGGCTCGCAGATCACGACCGTCGAGCCATACGTCCAGGCGGTCCGGAAGGTCCTGGACCTGGTGGGGCGGCTGCGGGCGGCGGGCCTGCGCGTGACCACGCTCGACACGGGCGGCGGCTTCGGCATCGACTACGAGGCCGGCCAGGCCCTCGACGCCGCCACCTTCGCCCGGGCCCTGGTGCCGCTGCTGGCGGGCTCGGGCCTGCGCGTCGTCATGGAGCCCGGCCGCTTCATCGCCGGCAACGCCGCCGTCCTCCTCGCGCGGGTCCAGTACGTCAAGGCGGGCGGCGACCGCAAGTTCCTCCTGTGCGACAGCGGCATGCACCACCTGATCCGGCCGGCCCTGTATGGCTCCTATCATCATATCTGGCCGGTCGAGCCGGCGGGCGGCCTCGTGCCGCGCGAGCGCACCAGGGACGAGGCCCTCCCGGGCACCGAGACCGTCGACGTGGTGGGGCCGATCTGCGAGTCGGCCGACTTCCTGGGGCTGGACCGCCACCTGCCGCCGGTCGCGCGCGGCGACCTCCTGGCCGTCTTCAGCGCGGGGGCGTACGGGATGACGATGGCGTCGGAGTACAACGCGCTGCCGCGCCCGGCCGAGGTGCTGGTGGAGGGCGCGGCCGCCCGCCTCATCCGCCGCCGCGGCACCTACGAGGACCTCGTGGCCCCGGAGAAGGGCCTGGCCTAGCGCGGCGGCCCTTGGCCCTCGAACCAGTTGTAGTTGAGGCCTTGGGGGTCGGAGCCGATGATGGCGTAGGAGAACGGCCGGTCGGCAATCACGCCCTGGAACCTGCCCCTGGTCGGGTTGGTGCTCCGGCGGTCCATCTGGTAGCGGATAAGGTTCGGCTCGCCCAGGTCGGCAAACCGAGCGTGCCAGCCCGTCTCCGACTCGAACCACGCAACCAGGCCGCGCAGAGTTTCCATCTGCTTGATGCTGGTCGGATCTGTAACGGACGCCTGAGAGCGGGGCCGGATGCCCAGCTCCTTGAAGCGGCCGGCCAGGTTGCGTGACTGCTCAAGAATCACCCTTGGGGTGAAGCGCAGCATCCTTCGACAGATTGGGTTCAGTGGCGAGTTCGCGTCGCTGCCCCCGAGCCAGTCCAGCCAGTCCAGGGCGTTGTCCTGGTAGTTCATGGCGTTGACGAAACTGCTGTCGATGTGCAGGAGAAGCGTCGTTACCTGATCGTCCGGCTGAAAGTCCCGGACGAGCCCCCAGGCGCTCGCGCAGGCCAAGAGGAAATGGAACGTCCCGAAGGGATACTTACGGCCGAACTCCTTCTTCGTGATGCCGCGCAGAAGGTTTGGGTTGAGGCTGCCTCGGCCCTCGGTGTGCAGGGGGATGGCCGTATCCGGAGACCACTGAAGGAGGTGGTGGCCGATGCTCTCGATGGTGCTGCGGTAGATATCGTGGTCGAGGAACACCAGCCCCGAACGAGCCAGTCGCGACTCGGGATCGCCGGCCCCCGGTGCCAGGTGGCGGCGAGACACCCAAAGGTCGTTCAGCGTGTAGAACCCCACCACCTCCCAGCCCATGGTATGGCTCAGGAGGACAGCCGAGAGGATGCCATCAATGTCTCCGCTGATCACGCACTTCCGGTCGCGGCCCAGCAGGGAAGCGAACTCCTGCCGGACGGCGGCGTAGTCGCAGGAGGCGGGCATCGCGGGGTATGGCACGCTCGGCCTCACTCGAACAGGGGCAGTTTCTCTCTTACGGAGTGCTTTCTGGCGGCGAGCCGCGTCTTCTCGAAGACCGCCAACAGCTGTTCCTCTCGCACAGCCAGCGGTTCCTTGAGGCGCTCCTTCGCATACGCGACGTACTTCGGCTCCACGTCGAGGCCCAGGAACCGGCGGCCCAGATGGTAGGCCACCTTGGTCGTCTGCCCGGAGCCATTGAACGGGTCGAAGACCAGGTCGCCGGGGTAAGAGTAGAGGAGTATCAGCCGGAAGGGGATCTCCTCCGGGAAGGGGCATGGATGGTCGAGGTGCCCTGGTGGAACCGGCGCGATGTGCCAGATGTTGTTGGCCAATTCCTTCGTGAAGAGCTCGTCAATGGCGACCCGGTTCGTGTCCTTCTCCTCCTCGCTCCGCCCGGCGTAGATGGCCTCACCGGGCTTGCGGAACACGAGGATGTACTCCGTCATGATGTTCGGGTAGAAGTACCCGGGGAAGGGGCGCTGGATGAAGGATCCGGCGCGCTTGACCCCGCCCGTCACCTTGTGCCAGATGATGTCTTGGTGGAACGCCCAGCCCCACTGGGTCATTCGCGCCGTGAAGTCGAACGGCAGCGGGTAATGGTCGCCGTTCAGAAGGATCGTTCCGATCACGACGGCGCAGTACCCGCCGGGCCGCGTCTTGGCCAGAAGCGGCGAGAACACGCGCTCCAGCCACCCGAGGTACTCCGAGTAACCGGCAAAGCCCTTGTCGTAGCTGCGCGTGCGGTACCACGCGCTCTTGTCGCTCGCGTGAACATCGTAGTCGATGGCGTTCCAGTAGGGCGGGGAGGTGACCGTGAGCGCGACGCTCTCGTCGGCCAGAACACTCAGGTCTTCCGCGGAATGCCGGATGATCGCGTCAGTCTCGGTCGGGGCGGCCGACGGCTTTCTGGTCATGATGCGCCTTCCACCTGGGACACCCCTACCATAGCAGAGCCGCGCGCGAAACACAAGCCGTCCGGCCGGGAACCTCAGCGGCCCGCGGGCATGACCACCTCCACCGTGGCCGGGCCGTCCTGGCCCAGGTGGACCTCCGCGCTCGTTTCGCGATCCTGGGTGCGGACCGTGACGCGGTGCCGGCCGAAGAAGGCCCGGACGGTGAGTTTGCCGTCCTCGCCGGTGCGGCCGGCGGCGTCGGTCCGCCACAGGTGGTTGATGAGGTGGTCGAGCGCGCGGTAGGCGGGCTTGCGCGAGAGGTTCGCGCGCAGGAGTCCGGCGGGCGCGTTCCGCCACGCGAACCGGTCCGACAGGTCCCACCAGACGACGCCCGCAACGTCGCGGCTGGCGAAGGCGACCGTGTACAGCCGCCGCACCGCGTCGGCCTGCTCGCGCTCGTTCTCCTCGGCGCCCGGCAGCGTCACCTCCGACACCTGGACGGGCCTGCGGGCCGCGGCCGCCTGGGCGATCCGATGCTCCAGGAGGTCGATCGGCCAGATGCCCTCGTGCTGGTGGGCCTGGAGGCCGAGGGCGTCGACGCGGGAGCCCTTGGCCGCGATGCGCTCCACGATCGGGCCGGCTGCTTCCGGCTGGTCGAGGTTCAGCATCAGGCGGCCGCGCGGCTCCACCCCGGCCGCCCACCGCAGCGCGTCGGCCGGCTCGATCGTCGCGGGCCCGATCTTCATCTCGGCGGCCGGCTGGCTGACGACGTCCCAGAAGTCCACGGCGTCGCGGTACCGCTCGACCACGCGCCGCACGTGGTCCTTCAGGGCGGCCCGCGCCTGGTCGGGGGGGAGGTCGTCGACCCATCGCGGCACGGCCTCGCGCCAGACAAGGGGCGTCGCCTTGACCTGGACGCCGTGGGCCTGGGCCCAGCGGACGATGGCGTCGGGGGCGGCGAAGTCCGGCCGCCCGCGCTGCTCCTCGATCGTCGACCAGTAGACCGGCACGACCGCCAGGTTGAAGAGGCCCAGGAACCGCTCCTCGTAGAGGCGGTTCTGGCGCTCATTCCCCCAGAGGCCCAGGGCGAAGGCGTTGCACCCGAAGAGGAAATCATGGCGCGTCTGGACGACCTCGACGCGGGCGTCCTCGACGGGCACGCCCTCCGCGTCGACGACGTGCAGGGTGAACTCGCGCTGCCGCCAGTTGCGGATGTCGTTTTCCAGGCGGGCCATCCGCAGGCGGTCCTTCTCGACGCCGAGCGCCAGCCGGCGCGTGCGTTCCAGGGCCCCGGCCACCAGCAGCGTGTCGGCGGCCAGTTCGCGGCGCGAGAGTTCCTCGCCGCCGAGTTTCTCCCAGATGCGGCGGCCGTCCTCGATGGCGGCCGCCACCTGGCGCGTCTCCTCGGCCAGGACGTCCGAGAACCCTTGCGCGGCGCCCGCGGCCGCCTCGCGGGCCGCGTGCACGTCCTCCTCATTCCACGTGTCCTGCGACGCCTCGCGCCACAGTGCCGCCATCGACCGGAAGAACCGCAGGCCCAGGTTCCGCGCGCCCTCGTATTCCGTGAACGTGACGTAGCCCTCGGGCGCCGAGGCCAGCCGCTGCTGGATCCCCTCCAGGTCGCGCAGCAGGTCGGCCACCTTCCGCGCCAGGTGCACCGCCACCTCGGCCCGTTCCTCGAGGACGGCCCCCTCGTCGAAGCGGCATGCGGCTTCCAGCGCCTTCGGCACCGCGGCCTGGTGCGGCAGGTCGATCGGCTGGTCCTTGTCGTCGGCCACGCGGACCGACACGCCCCACGCGCCGCCGTACTCGACCACGCGCACCAGCATCCGGTGCCAGCCGCGCTCCAGCGGCACGCGCACCGTGTCCTGGTCGGCCGACCAGCCGCGCCGCACGTCGTTCGAGTGGACGACGTGGCCGTCGACCTCGACGCGGACGGCGTCGTCGCTCCCGATCCGCAGGGTGTAGACGCCCGCCGCCGGCGCCTCGAAGAACGTGGCCAGGAGCGCCGTCCCGGCCTGCGGCTCCGAGGGGAACAGCCGCCGGAGGTCCACCTGGCCATCCTCGTCGGCCTCGACGGGCAGCCACACCGTCCCCAGCGCGAAGAGTCCCGGGTAGGGCACGAAGTCGGGGGCCAGGGGGGGCGATCCGAGGGCAGTCCCCTCCAGGGGTGCGCACAGCAGCCAGTCGCGCAGGAACCCGCCCGTCCCCCGGGCCGCGCAGGGCCGCGCCGCCAAACCGGCCGCGAGGGCGGCCGCCAGGGCCACGACGAGCGCGCTCGGCCGGATGCGATGGGTCGGGGACATCCCGCGTTCTCTCCCCGCTCCGCGGTGGGCCGACCTGCCTACCGGTCCGACCGCGGCACCTTGGCCCGCCCAGGCGGCCCGTGGCCGTGACGGGCAGGCAGGAACAAACGCCGCCCACGGCGGCGGCGAAAGTGGGGGCACGTCCCGTGCCACGAGGGTGCGACAGGGCCGGCCCTGACGCTGCGGAGTCACCTGCTTGAACCCCAGGCGCCGCCGGCGGTTACGCCGAGATGGGGGCCATGCGCAGGGAGAGGGAGAGGTACGTGTTCAGCGTGCCCGTAACGGGGGTGCCACTGGCGGCTTGTCCGCCAGTGCCGCCTGGAATTGCACTGGCTGCAAGCAGCCAGTGGCACCCGCCGACGGGAACTTGTCAGGCACGCTGAACACGTACAGGGAGAGGCGAGGCCGGCCTTAGAGCCTATCCGAATAACCCTCTGGCTTCGGCCGGCTGCGGCGGCCGCATGCGGTGTCGGGCTGCATCGCCGGCCCGACAGGGGCCGCCTGCTTCGCCCTCCTTGCCTGCGGCCGCCTCGCACGGCCTCGGGCCGACGAGGGGTTATTCGGATAGGCTCTTACACCTGCTGGAGCGCGAGGGCGGCGATCCGCGCCGCCAGGCGGGCGGCTGCAAAGTCGCTCGCGGCATCCCCCGCCGAGACAAGTTCCACCAGGTCCGCCCCGACGACGCGCCGGCCCGCGAACAGGCGGTCCAGCAGCCGCAGCGTCGCCCACCACCCGAGGCCGCCCGGCTCCGGCGTCCCGGTCGTCCGGATTACCGAGGGGTCGAGGCCGTCCACGTCGACCGTGAGGTAGACGGGCCCCTCGAGGGCGGCCACCGCCTGGTCGATCCACGCGTCCGAGGCCGCACAGTCGCGTGCCCAGAAGATGGGCCGGCCCCCCGACCGCGCGAAGTCGACCTCCTCGCGCGACGCGTTCCGGATGCCCACGTGGACGGTCCGATGGCCGTCCTCCGCAACGCGGCGCATGACGCACGCGTGGCTGTAGGGCGTCCCCTCCCACACGGCCCGCAGGTCGGCGTGGGCGTCGATCTGGAGGACCGACAGGCGGCCGTGCCTGGCGGCGGCGGCGCGGACGAGGCCGAGCGTCACCGAGTGCTCGCCGCCGAGGCCCAGGACCCACTTGCCGTCGGCCACGAGGCGCCCCGCCACGCGCTGGATCCGCTCCGTCATGGCCGACGGGCCCGCCAGGTCCGGCGCGACGGCGGCGTGGGTGTGGATGGGCGCGACGGCCAGGTCCACGTCGAGGTCGGCGTCGTAGGGCTCGATCTGGCGGCTGGCGGCGAGGATGGCGTCCGGGCCGGCCCGCGTGCCCGTGCCGTAGGTGGTCGTCGACTCGAAACCGATCGGCAGGACGACGAGGCGGCTCGTCTCGTAGCCCGACACGTCGGCCGCCAGGCCCAGGAAGGTGTGCGGGATGAGTTCGAACTCGCCCATGGTGCGGCTCCCGGCGGCCAAGCGGATCAGTCGGTGAACGCCGCCGCCGCCACGACCGTGGTCCACCGGCCGCGCTTGCAGCAGCGGGCGCTCTGGGTGGTGTTGCGGCTGCTGACGATCTTGCCGCTCATCTGGTAGATCTCCTTCCGCTCGTCGTAAGCGGACTCGGGATCGAACTCGAGGCCCAGGGTGGTGGCGAGCATGGTGGCGGCGAGGTCCTCGGCGTAGTCGCCGGCCTTCTCGTCCGTCTCGCCGAAACTGTGATGCTCGGAGAGGTAACCGTACAGCGTCCGGTCGGCGGGCTGGGCGAGGCCGATGGAGGCGGCCATCTGGCGCCCGGGCTCGTTGGTGGCGGCCTCGGCCAGGACGACGTAGACGATCTGCCCGGGCTTCATGACCCGCAGGCCGAGTTTCCGCGCGACGATCTTGCAGTGCGGCGGAAAGATGCTGGAGACGCGGACGATGTTGAACTTCTCGATGCGGGCGTCGCGCAGGGCCAACTCGAAACTCGCCAGTTTCTCGCGGTGGATGCCCACGCCCTTCGTGAAGAAGACACGCCTCGGGACCATGCTCCCATCCTCCTTCGCGCCGCCGTCGGCGGCGCGCCGCGCTCTGCGGCGCGGCATTCTGTCGCACCCCCGCGGATTTACAAGAGTTTTTCGAGCCGCGCCTTCATCGCCACGAGCGCCCGGGCCCGGTGGCTCAGGCGGTTCTTCACCTCGGGTCCGAGTTCGGCCATCGTGCGGCCGTGGCCGTCGACGACGAAGTGCGGGTCGTAGCCGAAGCCGCTCGCGCCGGCGGGCCGGTCGGTAATCCGCCCCTCGCAGGCGCCCTCGGTCACTGCCAGGACCCGCTCGGGCGTGGCGAGGGCGGCCGCGCAGCGGAACCGGGCCGTCCAGGTCTCCTTCGGCCGCCCCGCCAGGGCCCGCAGGAGGGCCTGGTTGTTGAGGCGGTCGTTGCCCTGCTCGCCGCCCCATCGGCTCGAGAGGACGCCCGGCCGCCCGCCCAGCGCGTCGACCTCGAGGCCCGAGTCGTCGGCCAGGACCCACTCGCCGGTGGCCCGCGCGTAGCCGAGCGCCTTGGCCCGGGCGTTGGCCTCGAACGTCTCGCCCGACTCCTCGACGGTCGGCACCGGGCCGCACTCCGCCCCGGAGCGGGTCCAGACTTCGGACAGGGGCACGAGCACCAGGTCCAGGTCGCCGAGGATGGCGGCGATCTCGGCGACCTTCCCGCGGTTCCTCGTTCCGATGACCAGCCGTCGCGCCATGCCGCCCTCGCCCCGCGCGGGCCGACGTCCCCTCACCGCGCCGGAAGGATGGTGACGGTGCCGACCACGACGTAGTCCAGCCCCTTGAGGCCCTTGACGCGCTCGGGGTCGCGCAGGACGTCGATCGTCTTCAGGCCCCCGGCATCGAGGATCTGGGCCGTCGTCTCGGGGTCGGAGACGGCCAGCGCCGGCGCCCCCTGGCCGAGGCCGGCCGCCAGGGCGTCGCTGACGAGCCGGTCGGCCTTCTCCTTGACGGCGTCGGGATCGGTCGCGAGGACGCCCGCGACGCCGACGCGCGCGGCCGCGCCCTCGGGGATCGCCGCTCGGATCTGCCGCGCCAGCACCTGCACGAGCGGCGGCACGTCCTGCCGCGCCTCCGCGATGCCGCTCGCCTCGCCCTTGGCGGGCACGCGGCCGGTCTCGGTCGCCACCAGTTGCAGGGCGACCCGGAAGATCGCCTTCGCGGCGGGGCCGACGGCGGGCGGCTCGCGTCCGGGGATCTTCACCAGCCCCGTCGGCACGGGCGTCTCCTGACCCTCCAGCCGCATCCGCGGGAACTTCCGGATCAGCGCCAGGGCCTTCGGATCGACGACCTCGGGCTTGACGCCCGGCCGGCCGAGGCGCGTCGCGTCGTCGAACACCTCGGGCCCGAACGAGCCGACGGTGACCATGCTCAGGCGCGGCCCGTGGTAGACGTAGGCCTCTTCGCCGCGGGACCGGAGTTCGGCGGCGTAGGCCTGGGCCGCCGCCGTGCGCCCGGGCGCTTCCCAACTCGCCACGTGCAGGGTGAACGTGCCCGGCGCCTTCTCGATGGGCCACGCGTTCTTCGGGGCCGCCTCCGGCACGGGCATCAGCATCACGCCGACGAAGGGGTACTGGCCGGCCTGGTCGCGGATCACCCGCACGGTCCAGAGGGTCTTCTCGGCCTCGGGGTCCTTGCGGTCGGCGAAGCGGCCGACGCAGACGCTGGTGACGTCAGGGCCCTCGACGACGAAGACGCCCGCGAGCCCCTTGTCGGAGAGTTCCTTGGCGAGGCGCTGGCCGCTGGCCGCCGCCTCCGGCCCGCGGTACTCCACCAGGACGACGGTCAGCGGCGGCTCGGTGCGCGACTCGCAGGTCGCGCCGGCCGTCGCCATCGCCAGCGCCGCGACCGCCAGGATCGCGGGCGTCGCTCTTCTTCTGTAGATAGATGGCTCAGTCATGTCCGCCTCTCCGGCGCGCTCGCCCGCCCGGCCGCGCCACGGCTCGGCCCCTCCTCCATCTTACCTCGGCCGCGCGGGCGCCGGCGCGTCAATCCGCGGCCGCCCGGTGTTCCCGCAGGACGCCGCCCAGGATGCCGAGGGCCTCGTCGGCCTCGGCGCGCGTGACGTTCAGGGGCGGCATGACCCGCAGCACCGTCCCG
>Ga0315274_10009645_pt1 | contig 13929 bp, 8 predicted proteins | sample YL17G02_20_MG_FD_203700 | JGI IMG/M metagenome (GOLD analysis project Ga0315274, IMG submission 203700) | Sediment microbial communities from Yellowstone Lake, YNP, Wyoming, USA - YL17G02_20 | ecosystem: Environmental > Aquatic > Freshwater > Lake > Sediment | place: USA: Wyoming | collected...
TTGCCCGCAGACGCAACGTGCGCCGGGAGGTGCGCTTTTCCTTCCCGCCAAAGCCGCGCGATTGAAGGGCTACCGACAGGTTGTCTGCGGAACGCAGAGCAGAGATGATGAGAGGCACCAAGACGGGGAAAAAAGCCCGCGCAGCCCGGATCGGGTTCCTGCGTGGCCAGGTTAGGCCCCGACTCTGCTGAGCCTCGAGGATCTGCAGATAAGAGCTCTTGAAAGTGACGACGTACTGCATGGCCATCACCGCTGCAAAGCCCAGCTCAAAGGGCAGCCCCAGGCGCGTCAACCCGGCGATGGCATCACCCGGCTCTGTTGTCCACAGCAGCAGCGAAAATCCCAGGGTCAGGGCCGCAATCCGGGCGGCCAGGCCGAGCGAGGACCAAAGCGATAGCAAGGTGACGGAGACAGGTCCAACGCTGACCAGGGCGTCTGGCGCGCGCCAGCGCAGGCTGTTGAGCAGCATGATCGTCGCTACCAGGGGCCAGAGGGCCACCCAGAGTGTCCATGTGCGCCAGCGCGTGGACCTCGAGACCCCACAGAGCACGTGCAGGCCCAACAAGACCAGCAGGATCACCTCGGGTTTGGACACAATGGCCAGGTAGACCGACAGGCTGGCGACGAAGAGCAGCTTGCAGCGTGGGTCGAGCCGGTACAACAGGTCCCACACCCGCTGGGGCCCTTGGTGCGGCACATAGAGCAGGTCACTCATGGGTCATCCTGGCCATCACATCATCGGCTGAGAGGGGCAGAGGAGGAGGCCACCTGAGCATGCTGGCCAGAGTGGTCACGGGCAGTGGCTCCATGCCGATGGCGATCAGTTGTTCCAGGTCCGTCAGGACCTGGCGGACACATCCCCAGGCGACCAGGCGCCCCTGGTACAGAATGGCAACCCGCTGTGCATACCGTGCGACCCACTGGAGATCGTGGGTGATCATCACCACGGTGGTCCCTTGCACGTGCCTCGCCGAGACAATGTCCATCAGACGCTGGGTGATTTCCAGGTCCAGGCCAACCGTCGGCTCGTCCAATGCCAGGACAGGTGCATCCATAGCGAGAACGCTGGCAAGGGCTACCTGGCGGCGCAACCCATAGCCCAATACCGCTGGCGGGTGTTCGCCGTATGGCGCCAGGCCCAACAGGTCCAGAGCCTCGGTGACCCGGTCTTCGAGCGTTTGGCCCTGCATCCCCAGTTTACGAGGCCCGAAAGCCACTTCCTGGCGCACGCTGGCCGAAAAGATCATGTGGTCGGGGTTTTGCGGCAGGTAACTCACCACCCTGGCCAGCTCGCCAACCTGGCGAGTCCGCGTATCCAGGCCGTCCACGTACACGGCCCCGGCAGTGGGTTTCAGCAGGCCGTTCAGGTGCTTGAGCAGCGTGCTCTTGCCCGATCCGTTGACTCCAATGATCGCCAGCCACTCGCCCCGGGCGATCTGGAGGTTGATGCCCTGCAAGGCATACTGGGCGCTGCCTGGATAACTGAAGGAGATCTCGTGGATGTCGATCCGTGGGGCTTCCGGTGAGAGAGGGACTTGCTCCGGTAGGGGCTCGGCAGGCAGGGCCTTGGGCTGCACGATGTCGGCCAACGCAGCAGCCGCTTCCTCTGCTTGCAGGAAGGAAAACTGGCGACCTGTGCGCTGTCGGAGCAGGCAAGCCAGTTGGGCCAGTTGGGGCACCTGAATGCCCCACTGCTGCATCTGCTCGACCTGCGAGAACACCTCTCCCGGGCTGCCCACGAGAGCCACCTGGCCCTGCCGCAAGACCAGGACGCGGTCGGCAAAACGGGCAACACTCTCGGCGTCCTGGGAAGCCATCACTACCGTCATGCCACGCCCATGTGCCAGCCTCAGGCTGTTAATGGCCTCCAGCACTGTGCGACGAGCGCGGGGGTCGAGTCCTAGTGTGGGCTCATCCAGGACCAGGATCTGGGGGCGCATGGCCAGCACGCTGGCCAGCGCCAGCCGCTTTTGCTCGCCGCCGGATAATGTGCGCGGAGAGCGGTGCCGGAAGCCGGCCAGGCCTACCAGGCGCAGGGATTCGTCGATGCGCTGCTCGATCTCTTCTGCCGGCAAGCCGATCGCTTCCAGGCCGAAGGCCACCTCATCGGCCACGCTGGCACTGAACAACTGGGCCTCGACGTCCTCAAAGACCAGGCCCACCTGGCTGGAGAGGTAGCCCATGGCGGTGTCGCGGGTGTCCTGCCCGAGGACGAGGGCCTGTCCGCTCAACTCACCGGCAATGGCGTGGGGAATGGCTCCGTTGAGCGCAAAGCACAGGGTGCTCTTGCCTGCACCCAGAGGGCCCATCAGGGCTACGAACTCGCCATGGGCGACTTGCAGGTCAATGCCGCACAACGCCGGCACAGGGGCGCCACTGGGCAGAGGCGGAGGGTAAGAGAACCGGAGGTCGATGGCCTGAATGGCCCACGTAGAGCGCGAGCCGCTTGCCGAGATGCCCAGCCTGGCCTCACTCTGCCCAACGCGAGAGGGGTGGGTAGGCGCGCAAGACCAGCATGTACACTGCCACGCCGACGATCCCGCTGAGCGCTTGAACGGCGTTGAAGGGAGCCTCCTGGGCCGCTTTCAGCACTCCCATCTGCAGGATCAACCATTCGTAGAGGAAATAGCCGACCACCACCACGGCGCCGCCAGCGATCGCAGCCACGAACATCAGCCAGGGCTTGCGGCTCCGGCCCAGCAAGCCAACGACTATAGCCTGAAGCCCGTGAACGACCAGCGTGCCTGGAGCAAAGATAGGATATCCGATCAGGTCGGCGATCGCCATACCGCCGCCAGCGATCAGAGCGCCGATCCAGGGCCCAAAGGCCAGCGCGGCAAAGTTGGCACCAACATCGCCCAGGTGTATGTAGCCGCCGGTGGCTGGGACCGGAATGCGGACAACGAGGGTCAGCGTACAGACAACGGCCGCCATTACGGTGACAATGGCAATCCTGTTCACTGTTTGCCGCTTCATGTTCACCTCCTGTGAGCATGCACAGAGGCGAGCACGGCAGGATGCCGGCTCGCCGCGACACGTCCTGGTCACGACTGTGTCTATTGTACGTCAGGGGAGGGAGGGTGTCAAATGCGGGGTGGGTTGTGTCAGATCGCTCCCCAGGCATCTCCGTTTCTGGGCTCGGGTGCCTGTCACCTCCCAGGTGACGGGCACCTCGAGTCCTCGAAGCTACAAGACGAGGACGCGGGTCAGGAACAGCACGAACAGGATCGCCGCTGCCAGGACAAGCAGGGCGAAGCTGATCATCAGGAACCCGCGCCAGCGGCTCGGCTTCTTTTCGGCTCCCTGCTTCCTGAGCGTTACCTGCACAGGCCGGAATGGCGAGCCATCAAGCTTGACTTGGAGCGTGGCGCCTGGCGTGTTTTCTCCGGCCGGCAGCTTGTAGACCTGCCCGCGCAGTTTGACCTCCTGCGTCCGCCCGGGCGGGCAGCGAAAGGTCTGCGGATAGATGGTCAGCCACTCAGGAGCACCCTCGATCTGGCACTGCACATCGCTGCTGCCCCTGTTTCGCACATAGACGTAGGCGATTTCGGTGAACGGCGAGTCGTCCGAAAAGGTGCCCAGGTCAACCAAGACGGGCGTGATCTCCATATCGGATGCAGAGGCGGGAGCACCGTGAGCCGGGGCTTGATCCACTGGACCAGGGGACACAGCGGGGATGGGCTGGGCCTGGCCCTCGTGGGCGTCGACCTGGAGTAACACCTGCTGCAGCCGCTGTCGGAACTGCACCGCCGTGGGGCGCTTGGCCACATCGGGGTCCAGCGCCTCGCGCAGCACCGTGCGGAGCGGGTCGGGCAGCTTGACCAGTTGAGGGAAGCTGAAGGGGTGATCGCGGGGATCGTCATCAGTGAGCAGGTGGTAGGCGGTGGCTGCCAGGGCATGGACGTCAGAGCGGGGCTCGGCTCTGCCGTCGTAGAGCTCTGGGGCGGCATAGCCAACGGTGCCATAGACACTGGACTGCTGTCGTCCAGGCTGCCCTGCCGCTGGCCGGGCATAGCGGGTCTTGGCCGTGCCAAAATCGACCAACACGGCGCGCCCTCCGTTCTGGTCGAGGATGATGTTGCCCGGCTTGATGTCATTGTGAATCACAGGCGGCTGGAGTTGCTCCAGGTAAATGAGCACCTCACAGATCTCGATGGTATAGCGCATGGCTTCTTCGATGGGCAACGGACGCCCTTGCACTGCCTGCCCATTCTCCTCGTGCGTCAGGCCCTCTGCCAGGTTGGACCCCTCGATGTATTCCATAACCAGGTAGTTGCTCCCGCGCTCCGAAAAGTAGGAATAGATGTCGGGGATCCCGGGATGTTTGAGGGAGGCCAGGGTGCGGGCTTCGCTCTCAAAGCGTTCCACTGCCTTCTGCCGTTCGGTGGCACTGTTTGCGTCATAGTACTCGATCACCTCTTTCACCACACAGGGACGGTCAAAGGCTTTAGTGTTGGCAGCCAGAAAGACCGCACCCATGCCTCCCTTGCCCAAGGGGCGGACGATGCGATAGGTGTCGCTGTCTACGAGTTGGCCGGCCTGCAGGCTACCCAGATCGGTGTCCAGCAGAGCACCGCAGTGGGCACAAAAGCGGGCGTCCGGTTTGTTGTCCTGGCCACAGGTCGCGCACTTCATTCGGTGATCATCTCAGGAGATAGGTGATCGGTGCGGTTGGTGTACTGCACCCGGATTCGCTGATCCGAAAAGTCGATGCGGGCGATGGCGGTGTTACCCAGGTTAAAGCGGTGAGGGCCCATGCCCGGCAGACGCAGAACTGCGGTCATGAAATGGTTGAAAAAGCCGCCGTGGCTGACGAGGACCACACGATGGTCCGTATGAGCGTGGTGGGCGATCAGCTCTTGGAGCACCCGTTGGGCACGGGCAGGTCGCCGATCGCGTTCCTCAAAAGGGCGATTCCACCAGCCTACGCCGTCCATGGCATCGGGCAGGATCAGGCCGGGGTAGTGCCGCTCAAAGTAGGCCCGGTTCTTGCCCGGCTGTCCTACGCGTTCCCCGGTCTCCGCATCGCCCAGCCAGATTCCCCCTTCCTCGTGCAAATCCACCCAGGCTGCGATGGGCAAGCCCAGCGTTTTGGCAATCACCGCCCCTGTCGCCACTGCCCGAACCATGGGGCTGCAATAGAGGTGGGTGATGCCATAGCCGCGCAGGTTCTTGGGGTCTTTCTCATCTGCCGGCGATGGCGTGGACGCCGGGCAGGGCAGCCTGTGATTCAGAGACTGGGCAACACGCTCGGCTTGCAGCCGGCCCAGTGGCGTGAGTTCAGCATCCTCGCTTCGACCTGTTTCAGACCCGGTGCGTGCCCATCGCTCATTGTTCTCCGACTGGCCGTGTCGGATGAAATAGCATTGCATGCTCACTCTTTCTCTTGTTCCATTGCTGCTGCTATCAGGCGGGCAACCGCTGCTAAGCGGTCGCCTTTGTACACGTTCATCACGATCTGGCCGCGGGTGCCACGGGCCGCCCGGGGGATCTGGGCTACGTCGGTATGCAAGGCCATGCCGTTGGCGGTGATCAGGGTCACGGCATCGTGGGCCTGGACGACCAGGGCAGCAACAACGGGCCCAGTCTGCTCCAGGTACCTGGGGTGCAGGGTGACCACACCACCCGTGTTCCTGCCTTTCACCGGGTACTCGCTCAGGTCGGTGCGCTTGCCAAAACCGTTCTGCGTCGCTACGAGCAGGTCGCCCGGTACTTGCACCACGTCGACACAGGCGACACGATCGCCCTCTGCCAGCCGGATGCCGAGCACGCCGGATGATGTGCGGCTCTGCGACCGGACCTGGGTCTCGGAAAAGCGCAGGGACTTGCCATAAGCGGTGGTCAAAATGACCTCGTGCTGGCCGTCGGTCAGCAGGACCCAACCCAGTTCATCTCCTGCGTCCAGGCTGAAAGCCAGCAAACCATTGGCCCGCACGGCGGCGAAATCGCTCAGCGGCACGCGCTTGGCCTTGCCCTGTGCGGTGAACATCATCAGGTAGAGGCGTTCGTTCCAGTCGGACACAGGCAAGGCGGCTGTCACTCGTTCCCCTTCTTCCAGGCGGATCAGGCTGCGCAAGGGGATGCCCCTGGTGGAACGTTCTCCTTCGGGGATCTGGTACACTTTTTCCTGGTAGACCTTGCCCTTGTCGGAGAAAAAGAGCGCGCTGCACCTCGACCCAGCCGCCAGGATGCAGGTGACCGAGTCCTCCTGATGAGTCTCGATGCCCTTGACCCCTACCATGCGGCTTTTTTCCTGGTTCGCCAGGTGCAAGGACCGGGTTGGCGTGCGCATGATGTAGCCCTGCCGGGTGATCGAGATCAGCACCTGGACATCGGGCACCAGATCGTACATCTCTGGCGAGCCGTTGGCTTCACGGACGATGTGTGTGCGGCGAGCGTCACCATACTTTTGCTTCAGATCATCGACGTCCTGGCGTACGAGATGCAGGATCTTGTCTGGGTTGGCGAGCAGGTCCTCCAAGTCGGCGATAGCCTGGACGACCTCTGCGCGCTCCTCTTCGAGCTTTTGTCGCTCCAGGGCGGAAAGGCGGCGCAACTGCATGTCCAGGATGGCCTGGGCCTGGGGATCGGTGAGGTCAAACCGCTCCAACAGCCTCGCCCGGGCGGCATCGGCATCTGGGCTTTCGCGGATCGTCTGGATGACAGCATCCAGACGATCCATAGCGATGCACAGCCCATCCAGGACGTGAGCCCGGCTGCGCGCCCGTTCCAGATCAAAGCGTGAGCGACGGGCAATCACTTGCTGGCGATGCTCAATGTAGATCTGCAGCACCTGCTTGAGCGACAGCGTACGCGGCGTTCCATCTACCAGAGCCAGGCAATTGTAGCCAAAGGTGGTCTGTAGCTGGGTATGCCTAAATAACTGCTTGAGCACCCGGTGCGGCTGGGCGCCCCGCTTGAGCTCGATGACAATGCTCATCCCGCGTCGGTCGGATTCGTCGCGCAGGTCGATCACGTCCTCAATGCGGCTATCGCGTACCAACTCGGCGATCCGCTCCAGCAGGTTGGTCTTGTTGACCTGGTAGGGCAGCTCGGTGATCACAATACGGTGCCGGGTTCCTTTTGTTTCTTCGACGTGCGTCACAGCGCGCACCGTGATCTGTCCCCGGCCGGTGACATATGCACTCACGATCCCGTCCTGGCCTGCGATCAGCCCGCCAGTGGGAAAGTCAGGGCCCTGCACACGCTGCATCAGATCTTCGGGTGTGACCTCGTCTATCTCGGCATAGCGCTCGATCAGGTAGGCGATGGCATCGCAGATCTCGCTGACATTGTGGGGGGCGATATTGGTAGCCATGCCCACCGCAATGCCCGATGAGCCATTGAGCAGCAGGTTGGGCAGGCGCGATGGCAGTACACCCGGCTCCCGCAAGGAATCGTCAAAGTTGGCCTCGAAATCGACAGTGTCTTTGTGGATGTCGGCCAGCATTTCCTCGCTTATCCGCGCGAGGCGCGCCTCGGTATAGCGCATCGCCGCTGGCGGATCTCCGTCAATGGAGCCAAAGTTGCCCTGGCCGTCGATCAGGGGATAGCGCATAGAAAAGCCCTGCGCCATGCGGGCCATAGCCTCGTATACCGCACTGTCGCCGTGAGGATGGTACTTGCCCAACACCTCGCCGACAATGCGCGCGCTCTTTTTGTAGGGTGCTGGGGGACGCAGCCCCATGTCATACATGGCGTAGAGGATGCGGCGATGGACGGGCTTGAGGCCATCACGGGCGTCGGGCAGGGCGCGTGAGACGATCACGCTCATGGCGTAATCGAGGTAGGACGAGCGCATTACCTGATCGATGTCAGCCTGCCGGACAGCGCCTGCTTCCAAGCGCCTACCCTCCCTGCCGATCGGAAAACCAGCTAGATCTGGTATTTCTCCTTGATATCCTGGAGCCGCTCCTGCACCTTGGCCTCGATGTCAAGCATCTTGATGTCGTCGACGTAGGTCGTGAACTGGGGTGAGGCCAGGTCGTGGAGGATGGACAGCACTGCCGAGATCTCTTCGACCTTGATCTCGGTTAGACGCCCAGCTTGAGCCACCATGCCACCTGAGTCGGCGAGCTTGCCTTCTTTTTCCGCCTGTACCAACCGGTCCGCGTTGATCATCAAGGTCATCAAGGGATTGTTGATATAGTGGGACACGGTGACCACCGTGTTGTTCAGCACCTCAGCGGCGACGACCTTGCGTGTCGCCTCGTGGAGGCGTGCGTTCTCGATGGCGACCGCTGCATAGTTGGCCAGGGCGCCGAGCCGGCGCACGTCATCGGACGTGAAGCTGCGCGCCCGTACCTTGTTGGTGACGCTGAGCACGCCGATGCGCTTGTCCTTGAGCTGCAGAGGGACGTTGACCAACGAGTGGACCAGGTAGCCCGTCTTGACCTTGAGCTTGGCGTCCTCACCCTGGCTGGCCCGGAGGAATGGCTTGCCCGTGCGCAGCACCTCGGCGGCCAGAGCGTCGCTGACACGCAGCCGAAAGCCGCGTGCCGCCTTCTCCCCCAGTCCCTGTGCGGCGGTCATATAGAGATCACCGGATTTCTCGTCGACAAGATACAGCATGCCCTCGTCGGCCTGACAGAGGTACACAGAGGCCTCAACCACCCGGTTGAGGAGCTTCTCAAGGTCGAGCAGCGAAGTTACGGCCTGCCCGATGGCATACAGGGTAGCCAGCTCCACCACTTTGTGGTTGAGCTGGCGGTTCGAAAGCTCCAGGCGCTTGAGAAGCTCCTCTCGTTCCCGACGTAGTTTACTCTCGACCAGCGCCCGGTCCACGCAGGCCAATACCTCTTCTGCTTCAAAGGGCTTGCGGATATAGTCGCGAACGCCAAGGCGAAAGGACTCCACAGCAATGTTCTCGGAACCGTGGAAGGTCATCAGGATGACTGGCCACTCGTACTTGGCATCGCGCAGCTTCTGGAGAACCTCCATGCCGTTCATGCGCGGCATGTTGACGTCGAGCAGCACCAGATCCGGTCGTTCGCGCAAGGCACGCTGCAACCCCGCTTGGCCATCAAACGCCACGTTGACCTGGTATCCCTGGGGGCGAAGGATCACGTCCCGGAGGAAATCGCGGATCTCTGCGCTATCGTCGATAACCAGTATGTGCTCCCCCGCCACGGTCGCCTCCCTCTATTGCCTGATGTCCTGTTGGCAATCTGGCGATGGATGACCCGGCCCGACTTGGTCGCGGGCGGGACAACAGCCTGCGACGAGACTTGGAGTCGGGGTTAGATCTATTATAACTTGGTCGATCTGTTGCGTCAAGGCAAAGGTTGTGTGTACCAGGGCTTCCCCACTCCCCCTGGCTGAGGTGCCTGGCACTTGGCCAGAGGCCCGGATCGAGACTCTCGCTATGGCATGAGGTGGTGGCATGGCATGCCGGTGTGGGCAAACAATACCTCCGTGCATACAGCGTACGCACGGAGGTGGATCCAGGTCGGGGCGAGAGGATTTGAACCTCCGACCACTTGAACCCCATTCAAGTGCGCTCCCGAACTGCGCTACGCCCCGACGGAACTGTTGTGGATTATAGTGGAAAAAGCATCGGCTGTCAAATAGAGATGCCCCGAAGCGGACCCGGAGATTTGCCATCTAGTGGGGAGCATGGTATAATAAGTGTCGGGTATGGGTGTAGAAAACCCCAGATCTGCGCACCACGAGAGGTTCGGCTGGGCCTGGCGTCAGGTTGGGGAATGTGCAGCGTTCTGGAGAGAGAAGGTGCGCGCAGCCCTGCCTGAGCTGGGCCAGATCGCATCCGGGGACAGGAGAGAGGGAAGGGAGGTGAGTAGAGTGAACCAGGCGAAGACGATTGCGGAGTTCAATGCGGCTCTGCACTCAGAGGAGCAGGCCGACCCGGCAGTGGAGGCCGTCCGCGGGCTGACAACGATCGATGAGCCAGAGGAGTTTGCTTCGGCGATCAGCCCGCAAGGCATCTACTGGGGCGCGTGGCACGCCGTGTAGCGTCGTAGGCACCTGCTCTGAACCATTGAGCAAGACCAATTAGGGAAAGGTCTTGCTCCAAGGACTCATAGCGTGTATGCAGCCTGTGCACGCTATGAGTCATCCTCTTCTGTACCCGGCACAGATGAAAGCCCGTGACGTCGGGGTGAGATGGCAGATGGAGTTTGCAGAATCTATCCGGGCGCACGTGTTGGCTGTGCCAGAGGTGGCCTCATGGCCCGATATTGCTGCCCTGTTTGAGCGGGCAGCGAGCAAACCTCGCCCTGATTGGGAGTGGCCTGTCCTGGCTTGTAGGGCGGTCGGCAGTGACCCGTCTTTGGCCGTGCCGGGTGCGGCAGCGATCGGCTGCCTCTACGTCAGCATCATCCTGGTGGACGACATGCTGGACGAGGACCCCCGGGGGGAGCACCTGCGCCGAGGATGCGGTCCGACAGCCAACATTGCCCTGGCCCTTCAGGCGGCGGCGTTTCGGGTGATCGATCAAGCGGTGGTAAGCGCAGAGCGCCGCGCGGCGGTAACGTCGAGCCTGGCCTGGCTGGCTCTCGCCACCTGCTGGGGCCAAGACCTGGATGCCCAGAACCTGGAGGGGGAAGACAACTATTGGAAGGTGGTGCGTGCCAAGAGCACGCCCTTTTACGGCACGGCGCTGCATGTCGGAGCGTTGCTGGGGAACGCTCCCCTGGAAGTCGCGGCCGCGCTGCGGGACCTGGGCCTGCTGCTCGGCGAGGTCATCCAGATCCAGGACGATCTGACGGATACCTTCCAGGTGCCGGCCGCCCCAGACTGGACCCAGGGCCGCCTTAGCCTGCCCATCCTCTATGCGCGCACGGCGGACCATCCGGATCGGGGCCGTTTCATGGAGTTGCTTCCACAGGCTAACGACCCGGGCGCTCTGCGGGAAGCGCAGCGGATCCTGCTTCGCTGTGGGGCGGTCAGTTATTGTGCCTACCAGATGCTTCAGCGGCAGCGCCAGGTTCGGCAGATGATCGATGGCTTGTCCCTCGCCGACCCAGCCCCCATTCGGAATCTATGGACGGAGCAGATCCAGCCCCTGATCCGACTGCTGTCTACCAGGCTCGGACCCGGATCAGGAGACGAGCCAATTCCTGCCGAGCTGATGGCGCTGATGGAATGAGCGCTCAATCTGTGGGTCGTGGCTACCGATTCGACTGGTCGCTTCTTCCCCTCTCTGCCGCCGTTCTCCTGGTCTGTTTCCTGTACACCTTTGCCTACGTCTTTGTGCACCCTGACCCGGGTCTTACCCTCAGTTCCGACTGGGTGGTGCAACAGGTCGATCCATGCGTGCGTTACCCGGGGTGGTGTGAGGAGGGTGCGCAGGGCATCCAGGTGGGGGATCAGCTCACGGCCATCGGCGACCTGACCCATGAGGATTATCTAAAGGACCGGCGGCGCGTTGCCTTTGCGGGGTATGGCCCGGGTGAGAAAGTGCCGATCACCCTGCTGAGGGCCGGGGTTCAGCAGGTGGTCACCTGGCCCATCCCAGTGGTCACCGGACAGGCGCAGGTTGTGGGGCTGTCTGGCTTGTTGGTCTATGTGCCTTTCTGGTTGGCCGGAACCGTGGTGCTGCTGTTCCTGCGGCCTCGAGATCAGCGCTGGTGGGTGCTGATCTCGTTCCACTATGGGACCGCCCTGTGGCTGGCAGTGGGGATGGTGTCGAAATCTCAGGTAGCCGCATCTTCGCTGGTGACCCATGCGCTCACCTGGCTGCTGGTTCCCGTCTACCTGCACTTGCACCTCCTGGTCCCCGTTCCCCTCTTTGAGCGCCATCTTGCCCGTATCCTGGCTCCATTGTACGTCATCGGCACTCTGTTGGCTATCCTGGAGCTGTTCCAGCTCCTACCCGCTTCTGCCTATAGCTTGGGGCTGATCCTGATCGTCCTGGGAAGCCTTGGCCTGCTGATCTCTCGCCTGGCGGACCGTACGTCTCCTGCCGCACGGCCAGTGGCACGCTTGATGCTGGCCGGTATCGGCATGGCTCTCGTCCCTGGCCTCATTGTGGGGGTCATCCCCAGCCTGATCGATCCTGCTGCCCTGCAGCTGTCTTCGATCGTTGTTTCGTTACTTGTGGTCCCGATCCTGCCGCTCTCCTACACCTATGCCATCTATAAGCGGCGCATGGGCACCCTGGAGTTCCGGGCCAACCGCCTGTTGAGCATGTACGGCTTTGTGCTGCTGTACGGAGCGGCTTTCGTCCTCATTTTCCTGCTCGGCAACTGGTGGCTCGGCTTGAGCGGCTGGAAAGCCGATCACCTGGCATCTCCCGATAGCCGCTCTGTGGCATTCAACCTGGTGGTTTCGATCGCCTTTGTCCTGGCGGCACCGAGTTTGCGCGGTCGGTTCCAGAAACTGGTGGACCGGTTCGCCTATGGCACCGAACACAATCCGGACGATATTGTCTTCCACTTTACCAGCAGAATCGCAGCGGTACTGGACAGCGAAGCGCTGTTCCGCCTGCTGGCCTATCAGCTTATTCCGAGCCTGTTGATCCGCCAGTGGGCTCTGTACGTGTTGTCGGATAAGGGTGGCGAGCGGCTATATGCGCACGGCGTGGCCTCGAAAGATGTGCCAGATCGTCTGCCGGATGTAGGCGACCTGCTGGGGCGCACGAACCAGTATTGGCTCCCCGCAACTGAGCCACCTGGCACCATGGACTGGGTGCTCCTGGTGATCCCACTGACGATACGCGGCAACACAGTGGGTCTGTGGTTGTTCGGGAGGCGAGACCCAGATGATTACTACCCACAGCACGACATCAGCTTGCTCAACACGTTGGGCAGCCAGGTGGCGGTGGCCATCGAGAACACTCGCCTGTACGAACAGGCACAGCAAGAGATCGCGGAAAGGTTGCGCATCGAGAAAAGCCTGCGCCGAGAGAGGGACATTTCGCAGCAATACCTGGATGTGGCCGGGGTCATGCTGGTGGCCCTGAACCTGGACGGCGAGATCACGCTGATGAACCGCAGGGGGTACGAGATCCTGGGCTATGCCAGGGGAGAGCTAGAGGGCCGTAACTGGTTCGATGTGTGCCTGCCGCAGCGGGTCCGGCCAGAGATGGAGCGCATTTTGCAGCAACTGGTTGCCGGGGAGGCCGCTCCCGAAGAGGCCTACGAAAAGCCGGTTCTGACCCGGTCGGGTCAAGAGAGGATCATCTCCTGGCACAACACGACGCTGATGGACGAGACGGGGGCAATCGTCGGCATGTTGAGTTCGGGCGAGGATGTCACGGATCGTGTGCGGGCAGAAGAAGCGCGCATGCGCCTGGTCGCAGCGATTGAGCAGGCAGGCGAAGCCGTGATCATCGTGAACGATTCAGGCGAGGCCCAGTATGTGAACCCCTCGTTTGAGAGGCTGACCGGTTACTCAGAGGATGAAGTACTGGGGCACACTCCGGGGATATTGGGCGGCAAGACAGGAAAACCCACGCTCAACCAACAGATGTGGGAAGGAGTGAGACGAGGTGAGCCGTGGAGCGGTCACCTGCAGGGGGAAAAGAAGGACGGCAGGTCTTACGAGGTAGAAGCGTCTGTCTCGCCGATCGAGGACCCCACCAGGCAGACCCGGGAGTATGTGGTCATCCTGCGCGACGTTACCCAAGAGGTCGCCCTGGAGGCTCAACTCCGCCAGGCACAAAAGATGGAAGCGGTCGGCCGTCTGGCAGGGGGCGTGGCGCATGACTTTAACAACCTGTTGACAGTGATCCAGGGCTATACGCGGTTGTTGGACAACTCTCTCTCAGCCGCGGTTACCGAGAAGGAGCCTCTGAGACTGGGTGTGCAGACGGACCTGCGCGAGATCGAGCGGGCTGCTGAGCGGGCAGCGGAACTGACCCGGCAACTTTTGGCTTTTAGCCGCAAGCAAATGCTGCAACCCAAGATCCTGAACCTGAACGACGTGATCCGCAACGTGGAGCGGATGCTGGGGCGTCTGATCGGCGAG
>Ga0315274_10009648_pt1 | contig 13927 bp, 12 predicted proteins | sample YL17G02_20_MG_FD_203700 | JGI IMG/M metagenome (GOLD analysis project Ga0315274, IMG submission 203700) | Sediment microbial communities from Yellowstone Lake, YNP, Wyoming, USA - YL17G02_20 | ecosystem: Environmental > Aquatic > Freshwater > Lake > Sediment | place: USA: Wyoming | collected...
CTTTATTGAAAGATCAATGCAAATTGCAAAGTTAGCAGTGCAAAGTTACCAATGAAACACCTTTTTTCTTTTCATTGCTAATTGCTAATTTTGCAATGTTAATTTTGCAATGATCTTTTAAAAGGAGGTCCTATGGATATCAAGACCATTGGTGTGGTGGGAGCCGGACAGATGGGAAACGGAATTGCTCAGGTTGCTTCGCAATCCGGATTCCAGGTGGTGATGAGTGATATTGCGGATTCCTTCATCCAAAAAGGATTGTCAACCATTTCTAAAAATTTGGATCGGATGGTGGAAAAGGGAAAGATCTCCTCCCAGAAAAAAGATGAAATCGTTGGGAGGATAAAAGGGACGGTTCAAATGGGAGAGATGGTGGATGTCGACTTTGTGGTGGAGGCAGCCACAGAGAATGAATCCCTAAAATTTAACATCTTCAAAGAATTGGATCGGATTTGTCGGAAAGAAGTCATTCTCTCAAGCAATACTTCTTCCATCTCCATCACTAAGATTGCCTCAACAACCCAAAGACCTTTACAAGTCATTGGAATGCACTTCATGAACCCTGTTCCTGTCATGCAGTTAGTAGAAATCATTCGAGGTCTTCAAACCTCTGAGGAAACTTTTCATACCGTGAAGTCCCTCGCCGAAAAGATGGGGAAAACCCCTGTCGAAGCCAATGACTTTCCAGGGTTCCTCTCCAATCGAATTCTCATGCCTATGATCAATGAGGCCATTTATACTCTCTTTGAAGGGGTCGGAACACCGGAGGCCATCGACACTGTCATGAAATTAGGAATGAATCATCCGATGGGACCCTTGGCTTTGGCTGACCTCATCGGTTTGGATACGTGCCTGGCCATTATGGAAGTCCTTTACAAAGGGTTTGGGGATTCGAAATATCGCCCCTGTCCTCTCCTCAAGAAGTATGTTGATGCAGGCACCTTGGGTAGAAAAACTGGGAGAGGATTTTATACTTACTAATTCGGAATGCGAATTGCGGAATGCGGAATAAAAATTCCGAAATCTGCAATCCCTGCCTGCGGCAGGCAGGCGAAATCCGCAATCAAAAAACATGGATTTCAAACTTACTCCAGAACAAGAGATGATCAGGGATATGGTAAGAGACTTTACCGAAAAGAATATCAAGCCTGTAGCTGCCGAGTACGACGAAGAGAAGCAATTCCCTTATCAAAACCTGAAACGAATGGCCGAGCTTGGTCTGATGGGTATGAATATCCCGGTTGAATTCGGTGGGTCAGAGGTTGGGGTGGTTGCCTATAGTCTCGCCATCACAGAGATTGCAAAGGGGTGTGCCTCCCATGCCGTCACGACCTCTGTAACCAATATGGTTGCAGAGGTCATTTTTGAGTTTGGAAAAGAAGCGATCAGAAGAAAACATATCCCGAAGCTATGCAATGGCGAGTATCCAGCGGGTGCTTTTGCCATCACCGAGCCTCATACAGGATCGGATGCGGCCAACATCCGAACAACAGCTATCCGTAAGGATAACAATTATATTTTCAATGGAAGCAAAACCCTGATCACCAGTGGAGAGGCTTCAGGGGTGACTATCACTTGGGCTGTCACCGATCAGAATGCGAAAAAGGGAAAAGGAATCAGCGCTTTTGTCATTGAGAAGGGAGCGCCTGGTTTCATTATAGGAAAGGCTGAAGAAAAGATGGGCCATCGAGCTTCACAGACCAATGAATTGGTCTTTGACAATTGTATCGTTTCGAGTGACAACCTCTTAGGGAAAGAGGGGGAAGGTTTTAAGATTGCTATGATGGAGCTGGATGGTGGAAGGATCGGCATCGGATCGTTGGCACTGGGGGTGGGATTTGCTGCCATTGACTTCGCAACGGAATACATTAAAGAGAGAGAAGCCTTTGGTAAACCCCTTTCCAGCTTTGAGGCCATCCAATGGATGATCGCTGATTCTTATACAGAATTGGAAGCAGCTCAGCTCCTCGTCTTACGCGCTGCTTTTCTAAAAGAAATCCGTCAACCCTTCACGAAAGAGGCTTCCATGGCAAAGCTCTTTGCCACGGAGACAGCAAGGAATGTAGCGATTCGTGCTGTTCAGATGCTGGGTGGATATGGGTATACAAAAGACTATCCAGTGGAACGTTACCTTAGAGATATCATTGGGACAACCCTTTACGAAGGAACTTCTGAGGTTCAACGGCTCGTCATTTCAAGAGAAATACTGGGACACTGATCCCTGAAGAATGTCAAATGTTAAAGCCCAAAGTTCAAATCAATGTCAAAGCTCAAACGGCAACATGCCAAAGAAATCATTTGAAATTTGGATTTTGGCATTCATTTGACATTTGAAATTTGTCATTTGACATTGATAGCCACTCTTAGGAGGATTCGAAAAGATGGAACTCTCGGAGCAGAGTTATGCAGAGAAATTCGACCTTTGGGGCTGTTATCAATGCGGAAAGTGTACGGGAGGATGTCCCGTCTCCCTCAAATCGAAGTTGAACATAAGAAGGCTGATGATCGAGGGTATTTTGGGGAAGAACCTCGATCGGATTAATGAGAAAGTTGAGCTTTGGGATTGCACCACCTGCAAAACCTGCACCCTTCGGTGCCCCCGGGGATTGAAACCCATGGATCTAATCATTGGGATGAGGGGGACTCTGGTCGAAGAGGGGCATATCCCTAAAACGATCATTGAAGCCATGGAAAGTGTTTACAAACATGGAAACCCTTGGGGAAAACCGAAGAACAAGAGGGCGGAGTGGATAAAAAGTCTTCCTGAGGGTCTTAAAGTCAAAGACTTCTCGCAGGGAGACCACGCTGAATTTCTCTATTTTACTGGATGCACCGCTTCTTCGGATCCCAGAATTCAGGAGGTCGCAAAGGCACTCGTCTTCAGCCTTCAACAGGCGGAAATCGATTTTGGGATCCTGGGAAGCGAAGAGCAATGCTGCGGCAATGAAATCCGAAGGATGGGGGAAGCCGGTCTCTTCGAAATGCTTGCCGAGGAGAATATCAAACGCTTTGAATCTTACCAGATCAAACATATCTTCACAACGTGCCCCCATGGTTTCAATGTGTTGAAAAATGAGTATCCCCAAGGAAAGTTCGATGTCCTCCATACCACCCAACTCTTAGCGAAATGCCTGGAGGAAGGAAAATTCACCTTCAAACGGGAGATCAAAAAGGTGGTCACCTACCACGATCCATGTTTCCTGGGTAAACAGAATGCAATCTTCGATGAACCCCGAATCCTGCTCAATGCCATCCCAGGCCTAACCTTTAAAGAGTTAGATCGCTCCCGAGAAAGAAGCTTGTGCTGCGAGGGAGGAGGCGGAAGGATGTGGGTAGAGTCCTCTTCTGATACAGGAAAGCGCTTGGCTGAAATTCGAGTAAATGACGCTGTGGATTTAGGCGCAGAGATCTTGGCAACGGCTTGTCCTTTCTGTGTTCTGACATTGGAGGATGCAGTAAAAACCTCTGGCCATGAGGAAAGACTCCGGGTGATGGATGTGACAGAAATACTTGCAGAAGCCATATAAGGAGAAATACTTAAATCCAAATTTCAAAATCCAAATGTCAAATGAATGTTAAATCCCAAAATGGGATTCTGAAACGAGTTCAGAATGACATCCTTGTCATGCCGAACTTGTTTCGGCATCTCATCTGAACTTAGGAATTGATTTGATATTTGCCTGCCTGCGGTAGGCAGGAACTTTGACATTTCATTTGACGAGCCTTCAAAAGGGGGGGAATGAGATGAACATCATCGTCTGTATCAAAAGAGTGCCGGAAACAACGGACGCAGATGTCTTCATCGACAAATCAGGGAAGGATATTGATAAAAGCGGTTTGGTGTTCGATCTCAATGAATGGGACAGTTATGCGATCGAAGAAGCCATCCAGCTTAAGGAGAAATTAGGAGGAACAGTCACAGTGATCTCCATGGGAGGAGAAGAATCGAATGAATCCTTGAGAAAATGTTTGGCAATGGGCGCAGATGACGCCATTCGATTGACGGACCCGACTTTTAATGGATCGGACGGTTTTACCACGGCGAAGATATTGGGAGAAGCGATTCGAAAAATTCCTTATGACCTCATTCTCACAGGCACTCAAGCTGAAGATGATGGATATGGGCAAGTGGGCATTGCACTGGCTGAACTCCTCAGAATTCCTCATGCTGCTCTGATCAACCGCCTTGAGGTTCAGGATAAGAAGGTAAAGGTTCACAGAGAGCTTGAAGGCGGGTTAGAGGAATTGTTTGAAATCGACCTCCCTGCTCTCCTCACCATCCAAACCGGTATCAACGAACCTCGCTATGTCTCGATCATGGGCATCCGTAAAGTGGCCAAAAAAGAGATTAAAACTCTTGGGGCTTCAGATCTCAATCTGAAGGCCGAGGCAGTCGGACTCTCTGGCTCTGATATTCAATTGGAAAAGATATTCCTTCCTCCAGTGGGTGAAGGAGCGGAGATGTTGGAGGGAAAACCTGAAGAGATAGCATCGAAAGTTTTCGATATTCTGAAAGATAAAGGAGGGATCGCCTGATGAAAGAGATCATCGTCCTTGCAGAACATCGACGTGGAGAATTAAGGGATGTGACATGGGAGATGCTCTCCAAAGGAAGACAGTTGGCAGAGAGCGTAGGTGCGAATATTGGGGTTGCCCTCTTGGGTAAGGGAGTGAATCATTTAGCCGAAGCTCTCACGCCTAAAGCTAACAAAATATACCTTATCGAAGATGAACACCTCGAATTCTATAACTCAGAGACTTATGAGAAAGTACTCGTTCAATTAATAACAGAGAGAAAACCATTCCTCACGATGATCGGACATACGGCCACAGGCATGGACTTTGCCCCAAGCTTAGCTGCCCATTTAAAGATGCCTCTGGCCACAGACTGCATTGGGATCGATTTGCAAGGAGAGACCTTCTCTCTCACTCGCCAACTTTACGGAGGAAAGGTTAATGCGCTGGTTTCTTTTATAAAAAAGGAACCCTACATGGTGACCGTTCGGTCAGGTGCATTCCCTGTTTTTGAAAAAGATCCTCTGGACGGTGAAATTGTCCTATTTCCTTCTCCATTGACCAATGAAGGTCTGGCCAGACGTTTTCTCCAGTATATGGAGGCAGCAGTGGGGGAAGTGGATATCACACAGGCCGATATTTTGGTCTCTGTCGGAAGAGGAATTAAGGACCCAGAAAATATACCGATGATGAAGGAATTGGCCGACGCAATAGGAGGGACCCTTTCCTGTTCCCGGCCTGTAGTGGATAAGAAGTGGTTACCCAAAGACCGCCAGGTAGGGACTTCTGGAAAGACCGTTAAACCAAAAGTCTACATTGCGATTGGCATCAGCGGTGCCTTCCAACATATTGCAGGGATGAAAGGCGCAGGGACGGTGATCGCCATCAATAAAGATCCAAAAGCTCCGATCTTCAGTGTCGCCCAATATGGTATTGTGGCAGACTTATTCAAGATCGTTCCTGTTTTAAAGAACAAGGTTAAAGAATTTCGAAAGAGGTAGGGGCAATTCATGCTTGCACGCCGAAGTGCGGCGTTTCAGCACGCAGGCATGAATTGCCCCTACGGAGTTGGGAGTTCGGAGTCAAAACCTAACTACTACTAATTCTCGTAACAAGATTTTCTCCGAACTCCGAACTATTGATGTTCGTATAAATAATGGAACGGCGGATTGACAATTCATGCCCCCTCACCTTTATCGTTCGACTGAGCTCACGACGAAGTCCTCTCCCCCAAAAAGGGGGAGAGGGGAGGGTGAGGGGGACGGAGAAGAAAGCACTGGATTCCATTACTTTTGCGAAGCTCAATAAATGGCTCCGAACTCTTCGCTTCACGAAGAAGGGGTGAGAGATGGATTTCGAACTGACCCACGAGCAGAAAGATATTCAGAAGGCCGCCAGGGAATTTATTCAAGGGGAATTCGATAAGGAAAAAATCCTCGAGTGGGAACAGACTCATACCTTTCCCAAAGAGATTTGGAAGAAGGCTTGCAAATTAGGATTCTTAGGCATTCACTTTCCTGAGGAGTATGGAGGTCAGGGCTATGGTGTTACAGAGAACATCTTGATCGTGGAGGAATTCTGCCGTAAGGATTCCGGGGTCGGCATTGCTCTGAGTTTGGCTGATTTCTCCTCAGAGATGGTTCTCCGTTTTGGGAACCATGAACAGAAGAAGAAGTATCTCATTCCGGTAACGAAGGGGGAATTTATCTCTGCAGGCGCCTATACAGAACCTGATCACGGAAGTGATATTACCCTGATGTCTACAACGGCCCTTAAACAAGCCAACTCCTTTGTAATCAACGGAACCAAGACCTTCATTACCAACGGATGTCTGGCAGACTTCTTTGTCGTCCTCTGCCAGACCGATCCTAATGCAAAACCTTCTTACCGCGGCCAATGCACTATTCTCGTCGATAAAGGAACGAAGGGTTTAGAGGCGACAGAGATCACACCCAAGATGGGCATTCGAATGACTTCGACGGCTGAACTTTCCTTCAACGACGTCAAAGTACCGTTGACTCAACTTTTAGGTGAGGAGAATAAAGGGTTCTATCAGGCACTTGAATTCTTCGATGAGAGCAGGATTGAGATTGCAGCCCAAGCCCTTGGCATTGCTCAGGGAGCCTTCGATCGAGCCTTGGACTACACCAAGCAGAGGGAACAGTTCGGAAGGAAGTTGGTCGATTTTCAGATCACCCAACACAAATTGGCCGATATGGCGACAAAGATAGAAACAGCCAGACTGCTCACTTACAAGGCTGCTTGGAACTTCGACCAAAACAGGATCGATCCAAAACTGACCTCTATGGCCAAACTGTTTGCAGGAAGAACGGCAGTGGAAGTTGCTGATGAAGCCATTCAACTCTTTGGGGGATATGGGTATATCACAGAGTATGAAGTAGAGCGTTTCTATCGAGATGCAAAGATAACAGAAATTTACGAAGGCACCAAGGAGATTCAGAAGAACACCATTGCTGCTGCATTGATTGGAAAATTGAAATGATGATGAGGTTATCAGGTGACCAGAAAATCAGGACGGAGGATATCAGGATTAACTTTAACCGTTATTTTACCTGATACCCTGGTACTCTGATGCCCCCCTCTTGATGACCTGATATCCTGTTAGCCTTGATGATTGAAGCTATTATTGATGTTCGTATAAATAATGGAACGGCGGATTGACAATTCATGCCCCCTCCCCTCTCCCCCAAAATGGGGGAGAGGGGATGGTGAGGGGGACGTAGAAGAAAGCACTGGATTCCATTACTTTTGCGAAGCTCAATAGAATGGTTGAAGATGAAAACCGAGAACTCAACAGAAATAGTTCCAGAAGCCCTTGTGATCGGTGCTGGTATTGCAGGGATGCAGGCCGCGTTGGATATCGCCGAGAAGGAGTTTAAGGTTCACTTAGTTGAAAAGGACCCTTCCATCGGTGGCCATATGGCCCAACTGGACAAGACCTTTCCTACTCTCGATTGCTCCGCCTGTATTATTACACCCAAAATGGTGGATACGGCTAATCATCCCAATATCCACCTCCTCACCTCTTCGGAAGTGACAGAGGTAAAGGGTCGTGTGGGAAATTTTGAAGTGAAGATAAGAAAAAAACCAATTTATGTTTTCACGGAACGGTGCACGGGTTGCGGGGAGTGCATAGAGGCCTGTGTGCTTAAAAAAGGGGTTCTGTCCGAATTCAACGAAGGCCTCTCCAGACGAAGAGCTATTTACATTCCCTTCCCCCAGGCGGTTCCTCTAAAGGCGACGATCGACCCTAAAAGTTGCCTCTTTTTAAGCAGGGGAAAATGTAAGAAGACATGTGTTCAAGCATGCAAGGCCGAGGCGATCAACTTTGATCAAAAGGAAGAGATCATTGAGTTGAATGTGGGTTCAATCGTTGTCGCAACGGGCTTCGATCTCTTTAATCCCAAGCTCAAGCCAGAATTCGGATATGGAATTTATCCAAACGTTCTCCATGGCCTCGAGTTGGAGAGACTTTGTTCTGCAAGTGGTCCCACTCAGGGCGAAATCATCATCGATGGGAAAAAACCAAAGGATGTGGTCTTTATCCAATGTGTTGGATCAAGGGATAAAACCGTTGGAAATGAATATTGTTCAAGAGTTTGTTGTATGGTCACGGCCAAGCAAGCTCATCTCCTCAGGGAAAAAATCCATGACGCCCGTATTACTGTCCTCTATATGGATGTGAGAGCTTTTGGAAAGGGATTTGAAGAATTTTATGAAAGGGTTCAACGGGAGGAAATTATTTATCGAAGGGCAAATCCATCCGAGATCTATCGTAGAAAAGAGAAACTGATCGTGAGAGGCGAAGATACTCTTTTGGGAGAATCTTTTGAATTAGAAACGGACCTGGTTGTCCTGGCTGTAGGACTTACTCCTCGGAAAGAAGACGATACGATGAAGGACATTCTCGGATTGGAAAAATCTTCAGACCGATTTTATGCTGAGGCTTCGGTCCTCGACCCCATCGTGACGGGAGTGGAAGGAGTTTTCCTTGCGGGGTGTTGTCAAGGCCCCAAAGATATTCCTGATGCGGTTGCCCAGGCCAGCGGTGCCGCTTCTTTGGCCTGCATCATCCTGGCAAAAGGAAGGAAACACAAACCGGAATAATGGAATACTGGAATATTGGAACAATGGAGAAGAAAAGAAAAACTTCTTTTTTTTCTCTACGTATTTTTGTTGAACCCAATATTCCATCATTCCATTCTTCCACTATTCCAATTGAACGATGAAGATCGGCGTCTATATCTGTCACTGTGGAGTTAACATTGCGGCGACTGTGGATATCGAAAGAGCCACAGAGTTCGCCCAAGCTCTTCCCCATGTCGTGATCGCCCGAAATTATCAGTACATGTGTTCCGACCCCGGCCAGGATTTGATTAAAAACGATATCAAAAATTTAGGCCTCGATCGGGTGGTCGTAGCGGCTTGCTCCCCTCGAATGCACGAAAATACTTTTCGAAATACCATTCGATCTGCGGGGCTCAATCCCTACTTCTTTGAAATGGCTAACATACGAGAACAGTGTGCCTGGGTTCACCCGAACAAAGAGGAAGGGACGAAAAAGACGATGGATTTGATCGCTTCTGCCGTTGCAAAGGTCTCGCTTCACGACCCCTTGGAGGAGAATGAAGTGGGAGTCACTCCTGCAGTCTTGGTGATCGGTGGAGGCATTGCAGGCATTCAGGCCAGTCTCGACATTGCCCATTCGGGATTTAAGGTCTATCTGGTAGAAAAATCTCCTACTCTTGGAGGTCATCTCTCACAGCTGGATCGAACCTTTCCAAGTATGGAAGAGACAACAACATTCCTGTTACCCAAAATGGAAGAAGTTGGAACCCATCCGATGATTCATCTTCTCACTCAAAGTGAAGTGGAGGAGGTCGAAGGTTTTGTCGGAAATTTTAAGGTCAGGGTGAGACACAATCCCCGATATGTGGATTCAGAGAAATGCACACGCTGTAAAAAATGTGAGGAGGTCTGCCCTGTCAGAGTTCCGAATGAATTCAATGTGGGATTGGTCGAGAGGCCAGCGATCTATCTCACCTCTCCTATCGCTGTTCCTTTCACCTATTCCATTGATTCCAAAAATTGTCTCTTCCTCCAGAAAGGGGAATGTGGAAAGTGCAGAGAGGTCTGTCCGGAAGGAGCAGTTCGGTTCGAAGAGGTGGGGATGGAATTTCAGGTGGAGGTAGGGACGATCATTGTGGCCACAGGTTATGACCCCTTCGATCCAAGATTCAAACCCGAATTTGGTTATGGCCTTTATAAAAATGTGATGACAGCCCTTGAGTTTGAAAGATTAGTTTCCAAGATGGGACCCACTCAAGGTAAAATCGAGGTCAACGGAAAGGAGCCAAAAAACATCGTATTTATTCAGTGCGTGGGATCGAGAGATAAAACAGTGAATAACGAATATTGCTCCAGGGTTTGCTGCATGTTTACGGCAAAACAGGCCTTTCTCGTTAGGGATCTTCTTCCAGATGCACGGGTCACTGTTTGCTACATGGATATAAGGGCTTTTGGAAAGGGATGCGAAGAGTTCTATGAGCAGGTTCAGAAAAAGGGGGTTCTCTACCGGAAAGGAATTCCATCAGAGATCTATCAAAGGTCTGGGAAATTAATCGTCAAGGCAGAGGATCAACTCCTTGGAGAGCCTTATGAAGAAGAGACCGACCTGGTCATCTTGGCAACAGGTCTCACCCAGAGAAGCGATGCCGATCGCCTTCGGAGCCTTCTCAAACTCTCTCAAGGACCAGATCGCTTTTATTTAGAGGCCCATCCTAAGCTGAGGCCTCTGGATACAGCTACGGATGGCATCTTTTTAGCCGGAGCCTGTCAAGGACCAAAAGATATTTGCGATACAATTGCTCAAGCTCATGGCACAGCTTCCAGGGCAACCATTCCCCTCTTTGCAGGAAAAGTGAAGATCGAACCGATCACCGCGGTTATAGATCAACTCTTATGCTCGGGATGTGGTCTGTGTGAGCAAATATGCGAATACCGGGCATTAAAGATCGATCCCTATCGGAAAGTGATGACCGTCAATGAAGCTCTCTGCAAGGGATGTGGTACCTGTAATGCCACTTGTCCATCGGGTGCCATCAGTTTAAGGCATTTTAAGACCGAGCAGATCATCGCTCAAATCAGGGAAGTTTGTTAATTGCGGATTGCGGATTGCGGATTGCGGAATTTGGACTGACTTTAGGGTCTTTTTGGTTAAGGGGTCGGAGTCCTAAACATTGATAATTGATCATTGCTAATGGATCATTTTGCATTGATGTCTTATGGAAAAAGGTCTCATTCAGGTTTATACAGGAAATGGAAAGGGTAAGACGACCGCTGCCTTAGGGCTTGCCTTGAGGGCGGCTGGACATGGTTTGAAGGTATTGGTCATCCAGTTTATGAAAGGCAATATGAACTATGGTGAATTAGAATCTGCAAAGAAACTCTCCCCTTACTTGACAATTAAACAGATGGGGCGGGAAACTTTTGTCTCGAAAACCAATCCAGACCCCATGGATATAAAATTAGCTAAAAAGGGATTCTCTCTTGCAAAAAAAGCGATCAAAAATAGAGAATATGACATTGTCATTCTCGATGAAATAAATATCACTGTTGATTATGGATTGATCCCTCTATCCGATCTCCTCAAGCTTATCGATTCCAAACCAGAGACTGTGGAACTCATCCTCACTGGCAGAAATGCCAAATCCGAAATCATAGATAAGGCAGATTTGGTAACAGAAATGGTAGAGCGAAAGCACTACTATGAGAAAGGGGTCAAAGCCCGTAAAGGTATAGAAATTTAGTTTGGAGTTAGGAGTTCGGAGTTTTAGTTAAAAAATATATTATCTCCGAACTACGAACTAAATTACTCCGAACTTGGGTTAGAGGGGGAGAACATGTTCAAAGAGGATCAATTAAAAAAGGTTAAGGAAGAGAAAGAAAAGTGGATAGAGGATGTGTCGAAAATTCTCTCTGAAACTCCAGAACGCCTTCCCCGCTTCTCCACTGTTTCCGATCTGGAGATCAAAGGCCTTTATACCCCAGATGATATCCAGAGCATCGATTATTCACGAGATATCGGCTTCCCGGGAATCTATCCTTTTACCCGAGGAGTCCAACCCTCTATGTATCGTGGAAGACTCTGGACGATGCGAATGTTCTCTGGTTTAGGAGGCCCAGAGGAAACGAACAAACGTTTTCATTACCTTCTCGATCATGGTGAAACGGGTCTCTCTATCGCATTCCACTATCCCACTCTCATGGGCTATGATAGCGACTCTCCAATGGCGAGAGGGGAGATTGGAAAATGTGGAGTAGCCATCGATACCATGAAGGATATGGAAATTCTGTTTGAAGGAATCCCTTTGGATAAAGTCACCACATCCATGACCATCAATCCGCCTGCCTCTATCTTATTAGCGATGTACATTGTCGTTGCGGAGAAACAGGGGGTAAGGAAAACGGCAATTGGAGGAACGATCCAAAACGATATGCTGAAGGAATTCATCGCCCAGAAAACCTTCATGCTTCCGCCGAAACCGTCACTTCGGATCATCGTCGATACGATTGAATATTGCACCAAGGAGGTGCCCCGTTGGAATACGATCAGCATCAGTGGGTATCATATCCGTGAAGCGGGAGCCACAGCGGTTCAAGAGCTTGCATTCACGTTAGCCGATGGAATTGCCTATGTGGAGGCCGCGATGGAGAGGGGACTGAATGTAGATGATTTTGCTCCGAGGCTCTCCTTCTTCTTCGACTCTCATATTGATTTTTTTGAAGAGATCGCCAAATTTAGGGCCGCCCGGAGGATTTGGGCAAGAATCATGCGTGAACGCTTCATGGCAAGAAATCCACGTTCCTGGATGCTCCGTTTTCACACCCAGACGGCGGGCTGTTCCTTGACAGCGCAACAGCCTTATAACAATGTCGTACGTACCGCCTATGAAGCATTGGCTGCTGTTTTGGGGGGAACCCAATCTCTTCACACGAATTCTCTGGATGAGTCCTACGCGATCCCCACTGAGGAGGCCGCCATGATTGCCTTGCGGACACAACAGGTCCTCGCAGAAGAAACAGGAGTAGTTAATACCATCGACCCACTCGCAGGTTCTTATTTTGTTGAAGCCCTGACCCATCAGATGGAGGAACAAGCTTGGGAATATATCTGGAAGATTGACGAAATGGGAGGAATGGTTGCAGCCATAGAGCGAGGGTTTCCTCAATCTGAAGTGGCTGATTCTGCCTATAAGTATCAAAAGCAGATTGACTCCGGCGAAAAGGTGTTGGTCGGTGTCAACAAGTATGCAACAGACCATCCCCCGATTACGATCTGGAGGATGAAAACAGAGATTGAAGAAAGGCAATTGAGACGGCTCCGTGAGGTGAAGCAGGCGCGGAACCATCAAAAAGTAAAAGAACTCCTCCATGAAGTTCGTAAGGCTTCCCAGAATGGAGAAAACCTCATGCCTCACATTATCAATGCAGTGAGGGAATATGCCAGCATCCAGGAAGTCTGTGATCTGTGGAGAGATGTATTTGGTCGATATACTGACCCGGGGTACTTCTAATCAAGGCTAAAGCCTTGAGCTACATACCCTAGGGGATGTGTAACTCAACCCTTCAGGGTTGATGTTTGATTGGAGTAACTATGAGTTTACAGCGTAAGATTCGCATTCTCATTGCAAAACCAGGGTTAGATGGACATGACCGAGGTGCGAAGGTGATTGCAAGGGGATTCCGGGACGCAGGCTTTGAGGTGATCTATACAGGGCTCCATCAGACGCCTGAGCAGATTGTTGCCGCTGCTATCCAAGAAGATGTGGATGCGATCGGATTATCCAGTCTTGCTGGGGCCCATGATTACCTTTTCCCAAGGGTGATTGAACTCCTCAATGAGAAAGGGGCAGATGATATCATTGTCTTTGGAGGGGGAATTGTTCCCGAAGAAGACCTCCCTGCACTCACCCAATCTGGAGTTAAGGCCATCTTTACTCCTGGAACTTCTATTGAAGAGGCTGTGAAGTGGGTCCGGGAAAATATCAAACCGCGCAAATAAATTCAGCAAAGCGCAGAGCGCATAGAGTAAAACCCTATGCTCCATGCCCTATGCCTTAAGAAAAGAAGGGGGGTGAAAGGTTTTAAAGTTCAAAGTTCAAAGCTCAAAGCTCAAAGCTAAAAGGTGAAAGAAACTTTTTTACGCTATGCTCTATGCCCTATGCGCTATGCTTATCTCAGAAGAGGAGGGAAAAGGATGATAACATTTAAAGAAGGTAATCTGAGGATTCCCAAATGGAGTCGTAAGGTTTTTATCGTGGCCGGAGGAACAACAGCCTATAAAAAATATTTTCCCGAATATAAATTGGAAGAACTGGTCATGATGGCC
>Ga0315274_10009649_pt1 | contig 13927 bp, 9 predicted proteins | sample YL17G02_20_MG_FD_203700 | JGI IMG/M metagenome (GOLD analysis project Ga0315274, IMG submission 203700) | Sediment microbial communities from Yellowstone Lake, YNP, Wyoming, USA - YL17G02_20 | ecosystem: Environmental > Aquatic > Freshwater > Lake > Sediment | place: USA: Wyoming | collected...
TGAGACCCGCATCACCAATCTTCATGTGCGATTCAGCGGATGGGTCAAAGAGCTTCATGTCAACCAGACCGGCCAACTGGTCAGGAAGGGCGAGAGGTTGTTGTCTGTCTATAGCCAGGATCTCTACCAGGCAGAGCAGGACTACATCGTCGCGCGACAGGCTCTGGATCGAGGACCCAATGACAACGAACTTGCGGACACTCGCCGGAACTTGGTGGATGCGGCCAGACAGCGATTAGAGCTGTTGGGTGTTCCCGCAGACGAATTGGCGAGGTTGGACGCGACCGGCACGCCCGGCCCGGCGCTCTGGGTGGACAGCCCGTTTTCCGGTTACGTGATGGAGAAAAATGTCTTTGAGGGTCAATACATCGGTCCGGACCAGAATCTTTTTTCGATAGTTGACTTGAGCAAAGTCTGGGTGCTGGCAGACGTTTACGAACAGGACCTTGCAAACGTCAGGATTGGCCAGAAGGCCTTGATGAAAACGACCGCCTACGGGGGAGAAACATTTGCGGGTAGGGTCGGGTTTATGTATCCCTCGGTGTCTGAGCAAACGCGGACCCTCAAGGTTCGCCTCGAGTTTGCGAATCCCTCGCTGCGGTTGCGTCCCGGAATGTACGCTGAGGTCGAACTGGAGGGCTCGGGAGAGTCTGTCCTTGCCGCGCCTGCCGACGCCGTAATGGATGACGGGAACCGGCAGTACGCTTTTGTCGTCCATGACGGGGTCCATTTCGAACCGCGTCTCTTGAAGGTCGGTCGAAGATCGAACGATTTTGTTGAGATCCTTTCGGGTCTTTCTAAGGGCGAACTGGTCATCACGAGCGCGAATTTTCTCATCGACTCCGAAAGCCGTCTTAAAGCTGCGATAGCCGGGATGGGTGGCACAGAGCCCGGCGCCCACGCGGGGCATGTCATGTAAGGTCGAAAAAGGAAACAGGTATGATAAGCCGTATAATAGATTTCTGCGCACGCAACCGGGCCATAGTTATCATCGGTATCGTTTTCGCCTGCGTTGGGGCCTGGTACTCGATAAGCAACATCCCCATCGACGCCATTCCGGATCTGTCCGATGTCCAGGTCATCGTGTGGACCGAATGGATGGGCCGCAGTCCCGACCTTGTGGAAGATCAGATTACCTACCCCATTGTAACAGCTTTGCTCTCGGCTCCACACGTAACCGCGGTGCGGGGCTATTCCATGTTCGGAATGTCATTCGTCTACGCAATTTTTGATGAAGGCACAAACATTTACTGGGCGCGCAGCCGTGTGCTCGAATACATGAAACAGTTTGAAGGGAAACTCCCGAATGACGTGACGCCAGTCATCGGACCGGACGCTTCGTCCGTGGGGTGGGTCTATCAATATGCCCTTGTAGACAGAACGGGTAAACACGACCTTGCCGAACTGCGTACGTTTCAGGATTTCAACCTCAGGTATGCTCTCGCATCTGTCCCCGGGGTTGCCGAAGTTGCCAGCATCGGAGGATACCAGAAGCAATACCAGGTCGAAGTCGACCCCGGGAAACTGCGGGCGTACGGCCTCACCATCGGCGATGTGAGCCGGGCCATCCGCGAGAGCAACAATGACGTTGGCGGCCGGGTAATCGAACTGACCGAGCGGGAATACTACGTGCGCGGACGGGGCTACATCCAGAACCTCGACGCCATTCGGCAGATTAGCCTGGGTAAGAGCGAAACGGGAACGCCGATTCTGGTGGGAAACGTCGCCAAGGTGAGCTTCGGGCCCGACATCCGGCGCGGCGTGGGAGAGCTTGATGGGCTCGGAGAAGCTGTGGGCGGTACGATCGTCATGCGGCATGGCGAAAACGCGCTGAGGGTCATCGAAAGGGTGAAACAGAAGATCGAGGAACTAAAACCGGCATTCCCGGAGGGTGTGGAAATAAGGACAGTTTACGATCGAAGCAACCTGATAACGCGCGCCATCGGTACTCTAAAACGCACCCTGCTCGAAGAAGGGATCGTCGTTGCCGCCGTCATTATCATTTTCCTTCTTCACTTTGGGAGCTCGATTGTCCCCATCATCGCCTTGCCCATCTCGGTCGGACTGGCATTTATCCCGATGTATTTCCTGGGCATCAATTCAAACATCATGAGCCTTGGGGGGATTGCCATCGCGATCGGAGCCATGGTTGACGCGAGCATCGTACTTGTCGAAAACGCACACAAACGACTCGAAAAGGCGCCACCGGGCGTCAGTAGAAAGGAAGTCATAATCGCCGGGGCAAAAGAGGTCGGCCCGTCGATCTTCTACGCCCTTCTTATCATCACCATCGGTTTCTTGCCCATTTTTGCCTTGACCGGACAGGGTGGAAGGCTTTTCCGACCACTGGCTTACACAAAAACCTTTGCAATGTTCTTCGCGGCCGTTGTCTCTATAACGCTCGTGCCGACTCTGATGGTGACGTTTCTTCGAGGAAAAGTGCATCCGGAGACGAAGCACCCGATTTCCCGCATCTTGATCGGCCTGTATAAACCATTTGTGTACGTGGCTCTTCGTAACCCGAAAACTACTATTGCCATTGGGATCGCGGCAATTCTCTCGGCTGTCCCCATGATCCCCAGGATCGGTTCAGAGTTCATGCCCCCGCTGAATGAAGGGGACATACTATACATGCCCACGACTCTCCCCAACATCTCCATCGAAGCCGCCAAGCAGTATATGCAATTCCAGGATCGAGTGATTCGTTCATTCCCTGAAGTAGTCTCGGTCTACGGAAAGGCTGGGCGTTCTGAAACGCCCACTGACCCGGCACCGCTCAGCATGTTAGAGACAGTTGTACAGTTGAAACCAATGGGACAGTGGCGCAAGGTGCCCGTGAAGAGGTGGTACTCAAGCTGGGCACCAGGGTTGCTGAAAAAGACTTTGAGGCCCATTTGGCCGGAAGAAAGGAGGATCACCTGGAAAGAACTGATCGCCGAATTCGACAAGGCGATGCAAATGCCGGGGTGGACAAACGCCTGGACCATGCCGATCAAGACGCGCATTGATATGTTGTCGACCGGCATCCGAACGCCTATCGGCGTCAAGATTTTCGGAAACGATCTTCAGGAAATAGAACGCATAGGCATGGAATTGGAGCGAACGCTCTCAACGATACGTAGCACACGATCGGTTTATTCAGACCGAAACACGGGTGGTTTCTTCATCGACATAATTCCTGATCGGGCCAAAATCGCCCGTTATGGCCTGACCATGCGTGACGTCCAGGATGTGATCGAAGCCGCGATCGGGGGGATGCCGGTTGAAATGACCGTCGAGGGGCGGAGCCGATTCAGCATTAATGTTCGCTATCCTCGCAACCTGCGAGAAAATATTGAGCAGCTTAAACAGGTGCTGGTACCCCTGCCCGTCAAAAATCCTGGCATGCAGTCGGGATCAATGCCGGCGATGGGATTACTCCAGGACATGCCGCCGGAAGAATCCCCGCTGCGACTTGCGAGTAATGATCCTCTTGTGAATTATGAGGCCTTCGCCAAAGTTATGAGGTTAGCTCAGATGGAAGGCAGCATGGACAAAAGCTCTTCTGGTGGCGCGTTCCCCGGCGGTTCAGCAAACAGCATGAGTGGAGCACAGGCCATGCCGCCGCAAGCGGGAATGACGACATCTGGTCCCGCCAGGGGCATTCTCGTGCCAGAAGGAAGAGCCCACGTACCACTCGGGCAGATAGCCGATGTTCGTATCACGAGCGGTCCGCCAATGATAAAAGATGAGAACGGCATGCTGGTGGGGTATGTCTACGTGGACATGGATCAGAACAAACGAGACATCGGCAGCTATGTAAAGGAGGCCAAACAAGTCGTCGCGAAACAGATTAAGGTGCCCTCGGGCTACTACCTTAAATGGACGGGCCAGTACGAACTGCTTGAAGTCATGGCCAAACGCATGAAGGTAGTAATCCCGATCACGTTCATTCTGATCATAATCATGCTGTACCTAAATTTCAGGAACATAACGGAGACTCTCATCGTCCTGGCCTCAGTTCCTTTCGCTCTGGTAGGCAGCATCTGGCTGATGTATTTCCTCGGGTACAACTACTCGACTGCCACGCTTGTCGGCATCATTGCGCTTGTCGGATTGGCGGCTCAAACGGGCATTGTCATGATCCTGTATCTTGATCATGCCTACGAGCGGCGCAAGAGAGCCGGTAAGATTCGCGATCTTAATGACATCATTTGGGCACACATGGAGGGTACTGTGATGCGCGTCAGGCCGAAGCTAATGACGGTTGGCACTGCCATGATGGGACTGCTGCCGCTTCTGTGGGCTCAGGGTACAGGCGCGGACGTGATGAAGCGCATCGCAGCTCCGATGGTAGGCGGCCTGATCAGCTCGACCTTCCTGACCTTGGAAATCATACCAGTCGTCTATACGTATTGGCGACTGTGGCAAATAAAGCGTGAGAAAAGGACAATCCCAGCAGTCAATTCGGAATAGAGGACTCACCCCGATTTCGGCTCCAATCAAGCCGCAAGCCCTGTGTACCAGCGGCGAACCCTCCGCGGGTCACAATTGTCAAACACTAATCACAATTTGAATGACAATTTGCCTTGCCAATGAAGCGACACTCCGCTGTAATGGTATTTGAGTTGGAGCTGCTCCTGAAATGGGGAGTCCAAATCTCACGGAGGAAGCAATCACAAATGATACCGACCAAGGCTTCGGTCCTTGCCGTGCAGAGGTCGAGGCAGAAGGCAGGGGTGTGTCTTAGGCGAATCTGCCTTCTTGGGCTTGACCCCGCGACGGTGAGAGCTCTAGGTCAGCTCCTCGGAAGACCTTTCTATCTCCTGGTTCCAAAAGATGAGGATGAGCTTCTCTCTGCCGTCCGGTCGGGAGAAAGACTTGACGGCCTGGTCCTCGACGCCAGACTCTCTGGCTCAGACAAGGTACGACTGATTCGGGCGGCACGATCGATCGGAACCTCTAACGTTAAGGAAACAGACCTGCCGGTCTTTTTCTTCGGGCCGGCCGATGATGCTTCCGTTCGATGTGAAATGGAGAACCTCGGAGTACAAGGCATTTTTCAGAAACCCGGGGACATCTGGAGACTGGCGGAGGCCATACATAGAGAGCTGGGACCAGTAAGCACAGAAATCGAGACTACTGGTTTCGGGATGGGCCCGGAAGCTCTAATTATCGGGGCCATCAAGTACATAGACGAAAACCTTACGAACATAAGGAGTTCGAGAGAGTTGAGTGCGCATCTCGGGGTCACGCGCGAGCATCTGTCGAGACAGTTCACGAGATACACGGGGCAGACCCTCTGGGATTTCATCACAACGTCCAGGATCCACGAGGCAATGAAACTACTGAGGGAGAAAGGCCTCTTGGTCAAGCAGATAAGTCGCGAAGTGGGCTTCAACTCGGAATCTAGCTTCTTCAGAGCGTTCACCAAAAAGACTGGGTTCACGCCTGAGAGCTTCAGGAAAGCACAGCGAGACTAGTACGGGTATCTACGTGCAGAATCTCTCCAGCACGCGGAAGAGAATGAGCGTGCCGTTGACCAGGCTATCTATCGAGATTCTCTCGTCGATGCCATGCACCGTGTCCCACTCTTCCCACGTCGCGAATGCAGGATCGAAGCCGTAACAAATCACACCTTTTTCCCTGAGGAAGCCTGAATCCGTTCCACCAGGGGAAAGGTAGGGCAAGAATGCCGCGTTTGGCTCAACTTCGCTCAGACTACTCTCAAGAACCTTCCACAACTCTGTATCCAGTTTTGACTCAGTTCCGGGTTTATTCTGTAGAATCTCGTACTGTAAGTCAGGCGCTCCTGCCAGCGCCTGCACGGCTTTGAGCATCTCTCCTGGGTCAACGCCCGGCATTGCCCTGCAGTCGATCGAAAGCTCGGTTTCCATTGGAATTACGTTGACCTTGGTGCCACCTCGTACAAACGTGGGGGTCGCACTATTTCTTATCCATGCGTTCAATCTCTTGTCAAACGGTGGCGCGCCAGTGGAAAGAATCTCGGCACTGCCAAATACGTCGACTGCTTTCATTCCCCTGGGAAGAAGATCCAGTTTCTCAAGACCTGCCATCAGTTTTTCCGTCACGGGAGTCTTCAGGACGGGGAAAACATGCTTTCCGATTCGCGAGATGATCTCCCCGGTGAGAACGACGGGGTTATTTGCCGGGGGAAGAGATCCGTGGCCCCCCTCCCCTTTGATTTTGATTCTAATCCAGCAGATTCCTTTTTCGGCGCATTGGCAGAAAAGTACCTTTCGTCCATTCTGGCAAAGACCCACGCCGCCTTCGTTGATAGCATACTCTGCCTTGATGTCATCAAAGTGATTCTGTATGAGCCACTTTACCCCATAAGTGCCGCCCGCCTCTTCGTCGGCTGTTCCGGCAAATATGACGTCTCTCTTCAGCTTGAGCCCTACCCTCTTGGCGAGAAGCAGAGCCATCAGTTCCATGGAAGTAAGATCTTTTATGTCAAGAGCACCCCTTCCCCAGACATAGCCATTCTTGGTTTCTGCGGCAAAGGGATCCACTTTCCAGCGCTGGGCTTCGACCGGCACAACATCCAGGTGAGACAGCAAAAGAAGTGGAGCCTTTGCTCCGTTACCGCTTAGCCTTCCAATCACGCTCCCTCTTGCCGGCGTTGACGCGAGAACTTTGGCCGGGATTCCTTCGTTGTCGAGAATCGTCTTTAGAAATTCGGCGGCACGGATCTCGTTCCCGGGCGGGTTAGACGTATCAATCCTTATGAGTCCCTTGAAAATATCTAGTAGCTCGGTCTCAAAGTCTTCTCTTGCGAACATTGCATCCTCCTGGCGTTGCTTACAATTGCCTTACCACAACTGAGAGCGCCGATTTTCCTCCGGTCGGGCTTATTGCCAGCCGAACAGACAGCGTCGGCCTACTGACCGCGGGAGGCACCGATGCCGGGCCTACCGACGTAATTAGTCAGATCCTGGGCCCATCAGCCGCGTGTTCAGTACCGGCCTATCCACCGCCGATCCTGAGCCCTCGTTCTTCACATTGCTTTTCAAGCTCCACCCTAAACGCGTCAAAGGCTCTGGAACCGTACAGCACAAACATGACTTTTTTAAGAGAGCTTGTCCCTTCTTCGAGATAGTCTAGCACCACCTTGAGCATTATTCTCGCCGATTCCTCGAGTTTCATCCCGCCGACCCCGGTCCCTATTGCGGGGAAAGCGATTGTCTTGACCTTCTTGTCCTCGGCGCACAAAAGTGTGTTGCGAGTGACCGTCGTAATTACGCCACCGCTTGTCCTCCGGTCTGGTCCCATACCCGCAGCGTGAATCACGTATCTTGCTCTCAACTCCCCGGCTCCGGTTGCAACTGCTTGCCCCAGTCCGATAGGTGCAACCGTCTTGCATTCTTCCTGAATGCCAGGTCCTCCCTTTGTTCGGATGGCGCCCGCCACACCTGTTCCCAGGACAAGATCTGTATTGGCTGCATTTACAATTGCGTCCACCTCGAGCTCGCTTATATCGCCTTCCAGAAGCTCGACTGTGCTATCTCCTACCTTTACCTGTACAACGTCCATCAATGTCACCTCGAAGGCGGGTTCGACTCGTCCGCAGAAACGACGCGCCTCGGCATCGTGACTCGAACCATCCGCTCGGACCTCACCGGTCAAGCAGTTTCGGTCAAGCTGCCAAACCCTCGCCTTCCAATGTTAATCGGTAGCACCTTGAACAATCTCACCGACGCGACAGTAGCTGCCAGACAAACGATCTCAAATCCGACAGTCCATCGCGGAAGCACCGCGAAACCAACGTAGTCTGCAATCGCACCACCCAAAAGCGTACCACCTGCAAGGGCAAACGCGAGAACACCAGCCAGGACCCCAAGACCCCCGGCCCTTGTGCTCTGTCCGCTCAGCTCTGAAGTAAGCGTTATGACGCTTACATTGAACAACGGGTAGATCGGAACACAGAAGCATATGGATATGAGAATTGGGTCCTTTGTGAGCGATACGAGACTGTAGACCACGGCATAGGAGAGAACCGCCATGGCAAAGACCCTGATCGGCCCGATCCTGTCGACCAACCTCCCGGATGGCCCGAACGTAAACATTCCCAAAAGAGTCGACAGCGCCATCGCCCATCCCAGCAATGTTGTGGATGCCTTGATGTACTCGGTCAAGAAGACGGAGAAGTTGCCAAAAAACACCCATACTCCGCCCGAGCAGAGGCCGGTCAGAATACACGTTGCAACAAGCGCCTTGGAACCGTACAGCGTTCTGAGATCGGATGTCATTCCGCGAAACCAGGAGCCAGTTTCGCGACGGACTGCCCTGCTGACATTGAGAGGCTTAAGCAGAACTGCCACGAAAATCAAGACAACTGCACCGAAAAGACATCCACCTACAAGTATACTCCTAACGGGTACACCGGACACGGGTTCAAACAAGTAGCCTCCGGCTATCCCACCGATGAGCCAGCCCAGGCTCTGGAAAGCCATGAGATCGCCGATGGCGCGCCCCTTCTCGGTCTCTCGCAAAAGAGTGACGTAGGACTGGGAAATCGGCCGAAGCGCCGCAAAGAACATAGAAGAAACGGTGGCGCCTAGAACGATAGCGGTGGTGGTACGCGAGACGCTAAGCACATACAGGCAAATCACGTAGCCGGCAATACCGATCAGGATAAAGGGCTTGAGCTTCTTCGTGTAGTCTGCCAGAGCACCCCAGAAGTTACTTGCCACGAACATCGCACATTGGGGTATTGCGATGATGGAGGCTATAGTAAGAAGGCTCGTGTCGGAGAAAGTCCTTCTCACGTGGAGGGGAATAAAGAACATCGTGACCGTAAGGCATATGCCCTCGGCAACGCTCGAGAGATACAGCGGTACAAAAAACCGCCAGCGAAGCGTTTTCTTATCTATTTCCACGATAGGCACAGCCTTTGCTCTATGCTAAGCGTGAGTACAAATGAGTACAAGAGAGATACGGCCAGCCTGGGTACCGTTCTGAAATGGGTACGATTGTAGACACGGCCGCATTATGACCCCGCGAATCCCAACGCCCGAGAGACTCATTCTATTGTCAATTCAGACCATTGTCAATGAACGCAGGACGGACAGTTCAGATGTCCAATCACAGGGGCGCCAGGCTTGTAACTTGCGCTAAGTCTGTTGCGTTTCTGGCGTTGGACTTCCAACCCCATATCCCTTTACTTTGCCATAGGTTCGGTATAGGCTGTCACTCTCGGAACGAGAGAAATGGAGACAAGCATGACTCGCAGCGCCCAACGAATAGCAATCAGAAGAGCGCGACCCTCGGATAAGAAAGTCGTGCTGGGTTTCTGTCGCCGCACCTGGGGAGAGTGGGGAGATTATATTGACAAGGTCTGGGACGAGTGGGTGAAGGACAAAAGAGGATTTTTCGCGGTCGCTTCCCTTGGAGAAAGACCCATTGGCACTGCGAAGCTCACGGTTCTCAACAAGCGAGAAATGTGGTTTGAGGGTCTGAGAGTGGACCCGTCTCTAAGAGGGATGGGAATCTCCCATCTTCTCACCGCGTTTCTGGCGAGGGAAGCCCTAAAGAGGTGTGCGGAGACTGTGCGCTATGCAACCGGGGCAAGAAACCGCGCTTCGCTACACATTGGAAAAAGCTGGGGTTTGAGACGCGTCGGCCGGTACTCGATTTTGTCGGCCAACAGTGACGGAAGGCGCGGTGAGGTCTTTGAACGAATGTCGGACCCTACCGTAATTATCGGGATAATGAAGAACCTGAGTGTACCGGTGAATAGAATCCGAATGGAGCCGATTGGCCGTGAGACCAGGTTCTCCTGGGCTAGCCTGGAGTCCGTCCTAATGGGTGCGGCAAGAATGGCAGACAAGGGATCCAGAGGGAGACGCAATGCCCAACTTGGCAGAGCGACTGATGAAATCGCCCGAGTCGTGAACTCGGCACCCTTTACGAAAGCGATGTTCGGACTCGCGTCAGAGGGATGGACTTTTTTCCAGGCAGATACAGACTTCCTCGATGATTCCTTCAGGAAGCAGGAGTTCTTTCTCGGGATGTTGCCAAAGGAGTCGGCTGTTCGATGGCAGAAGAACTCTGTGATGCGTGGGCCGGAGAGGGGAGCAGGTCTGCTGCCGGGGAAAACCGTGGCCGGCTGGCACCTCGATTCACGCACCGTTTCCCTGCTCGGCATTCTCATTGCCTCGCCTCAGCGAAATAGGCGCAGACTCCTGGTCAAACTGGTGGCGGAATTCAGAAAAGACGCGCTTGGCCCGCTTCTGTCGGGTACGAGAAGGCTTGCGTACGAATTGGGTCTGCCGCGAGTCAGGCTGATTGTTCCCGCCACACGGGCGATCCTTGCTTGTGCAGGAGAAGCCGGCTTCAAAGAAGAGGACAAGGGGTTTTATCACGTGGTGATGGAAATGCATCTCAGGGACAGACGGACCAGGGCGCGAGTAGCGCGTCTCGTTGCCCAATATCTGTGAGGCGACACCCACAAAGCTGCAACTGCGACGCTTGTATATTGGATTGAAACAACCAGCTTCGGTGCAATGTGGGCTCAATGCCGTTCGCGTCGGTACTGCCGGCTTGGGGCGACGAGGATCGCGCGGCGCGGGTAGCGCGTCTGGTCAATCAATACGATGACAAACCAATCTAACGATCAAAACTCAGAAAGAGCATTCTACGATAGCTTCTGGCGAACTCAGCTTGCCCTGTCGTGTGACGAAAAATGTAGAATGCGATTCATTCTTTCCGAGGTCAAAAGGCTTTGTAACAGCCTAGTTGCGTCAGACCGGGCCGTCTCACTTGCCATTTCTCCAGACCGCGCCGGACGGGCCGCCAGCGATCAATTCAGAATCGCGGACGTGGGATGCGGCCGCGGATGGCTGACTCACCTTCTCTCCCAGTTTGGAGAGGTAACCGGCTTCGACAGGAGCATCACTGAAGCCAGGAAGAGGCACCCGGCAGGCCGTTTCGTAGAGTGCAACGTCCTTGATCTACCGCCCGAGGATTTCGATGTGGCTGTTTGTTCCGAAGTAATTGAACATGTTCAGACAGAAGAACAGTCGAAGCTAATAGATTCCCTTTTTTCCATTCTCCGTCCCGGCGGTGCCCTCATAATGACTACTCCTAACAAACCACAGGTGTCGCGGCTCGTTGGCGAACTGTCACTACAACACGAGCTTCAACCGGTTGAAAACTGGCTTGATGATCAAGAGCTCATACACTTGGCCGGTCGCCTTTTTGAAATCAAGAAAGTCCGAACCATCATGTTTTTCCCGATCGCTGTAAGAAAAATCGGTCCATTGTCGCGAGTCTACAGGGCCCTTTACGAGCAAGTGCTGGCATATCGCGTCGTGGACCCTCTGCTTCAGTGGACCAAACAAGGTCTTTACATTGGATTGATCGCGAGAAAAGGAGTAGGATGACGAGTCCGGAGAGCACTAGAAAACTGCGCCTCTGCTATGTTGCTGACCTGCGAAGCTTGCACACGCAGAAATGGGTGGACTATTTTGTCCTGCGGGGACACTCTGTCGTAGTTCTCAGCCCCACCAGGATGAAACTGCCCGGCGTCAGAGTTCACGGTATCTTCTGGAGACCCGGCCTTCCAAAGCTCTTCCAGCTTGCGAACGTGCTGCCGGTTCTTGCCGTTCTCCGGACATTTAGACCGGACGTGCTACACGCACACTACGTTCGTGTCTATGGCTGGCTTGCCGCCCTGAGTTTTTTCAGACCCCTTGTCATTACGGTCTGGGGCGGCGACATACTTGAAGACCAGGGAGCATTCTCCGACGTGTTTGGAAAGAAGCTGACACCGTTTGCGCTTGGGAGAGCGAGCGTCGTCACCGCGCATTCGCGTTTCCTGAGAAAACGGGTCATCGAACTGGGCAAGCCGGAGAATCGGGTGGCGATTGTGGGCTGCCCGGGAGTGGACCGAAAGCAGTTCAGACCCGGTCTCGACAGCGATTCTCTGAGAAATGAACTGGCCGCCGAGTTGGCACCCGGTATGGCGCCTGGCCTTGGGGCCACGCTTAAGTCCGGAAACGTTCCCGTCGTTCTTTGTACGCGCCTCATAAATAGACTTTACAACACGGAAACGGTTATCAGGGCCATCCCGCTTGTTCTCAAGGAAGTCCCTGCCGCAAAGTTCATCTTCTCAGAGCTTGCGGGAGAGAAACTTTACATCCAGGAGATGAAGGTCCTCGTTAAAGAACTCGGTGCGGAAGGCTCGGTCATATTTCTCGAGGAGATTCCGCGCGCACGCATGCCGCTTTTCCTAAATCTGGCCCGGGTCTTTGTCTCAATTCCTGACTCGGATGGAATGCCTCAATCGCTTCTGGAGGCCATGTCGTGCGGAACCGTGCCAATAGTGTCGAATCTCCCACAGTATGACGAGCTCATCAAGAGCGAGACCAACGCCCTCGTAGTACCGCCGAAAGACGTTCGTGCTCTGGCGGGTGCCATTCTTAGACTTCTCAAGGATAATGCGCTGAGAGAAAAGCTATCCAGGGCATGCGTAGACACAGTAATGGAAGGCATGGATTACGAAGCTGAGATGGCCAAGATGGAAAGGCTCTACTACGAGCTAAGCAGGGCTTGAAATTCCGTTCGTTGTCCGGGGCGGAGGTTAGAATTAGATGGTGGCAGAAATCGCCCGGCCTTAGGGCCCGGCCTAGGACCCGACTTTAGGAACTGAGGGGAGGTAATAATGAGGGTCGCTTTCTATCAAAGTTGTCCCATATACGGCGACGTTGACTACAACCTTTTCACGGCGCTGGGCGCCCTCGGTTCCACCAAGTCAGACTTGTACGTACTCCCCGAACTGTTTTCAACAGGCTACCTCTTCGGTTCGAGAAAAGAGCTTGGCGACCTCGCAGAGCCTGTTCCGTCTGGACCCACTACTCGCGGGCTCATCCAGTTCTGTCGCTCAGAGAGATGCGCAATAGTTGCGGGGGTCGCGGAAAAAGAAGGCAAAAAGTTCTACAACTCAGCCATCCTGGTAGGTCCAAGAGGACTCATAGGGAAGTACAGAAAGACACATCTTTTTAACCAGGAGAAGCTATGGTTTCACCCCGGCAACACGGGTTTCCAGGTGTGGCGATACAAGAACGCAAGAATAGGCCTGATGATCTGCTTCGACTGGATATATCCTGAAGCTGCAAGGGCACTTGCTCTCAAGGGCGCGGACATAATATGCCATCCGTCCAACTTGGTTCTACCCTACTGCCAGGCTGCGATGAAGACGCGCTCCATCGAGAATAGGGTCTTCACCATTACTGCCAACAGGGTAGGGAAAGAAATAAGGGGAAAGGTGGAGCTAACATTCTCCGGTATGAGCCAGATAACGGACCCGCTCGGCGGCGTTCTGGCAAGAGCTCCCGAGGCGACGGAGAGAATAGTGGCAGTGAAAATTCGACCCGAACAGGCAAGGAACAAGAAGGCAACGCCGGGAAATCAAATTTTCAGAGACAGAAGGCCCGTTTATTACAAGGATCTTACAAAGCGCGTCTAAACGTCCGCTTTGCCTGACCATGTTTTGGTCCACAGCAGTTATGTTGACAAGAACTGCATCTGTTTCCGTTGCGCTCCGGTGATCTTTGCCTGACCATATTTCGGTCCACGGTTATGTTGTTAGATCGTGGCGTTTGAGCTCGGCCCCCCCAATTCATCCAAGATACAACAGGAAGAATACACCGTCTCTCTTTACCCTCAAACCCATTTGACACAAACAACCGTACTCTACCCCCGAGGCCTCATTTTCTTTGAAAAAGCGCCCTCTCTGTGATATACTATTTGTTTGACAGATTTGAGATTGGGCGCGATTGAGTTGATTCTTATTGAATAACATAGATCTACATTTCGGCTCCAGTAGTCCGGTTGTCTTGGTCCTTCTGGCCAGGCAGTGTTTGAGAATAGTCTGTGCCAGATCGCCCGCGCTAATGGTGTCACAATGGTGTCGCGAGGAGGCATG
>Ga0315274_10009650_pt1 | contig 13927 bp, 10 predicted proteins | sample YL17G02_20_MG_FD_203700 | JGI IMG/M metagenome (GOLD analysis project Ga0315274, IMG submission 203700) | Sediment microbial communities from Yellowstone Lake, YNP, Wyoming, USA - YL17G02_20 | ecosystem: Environmental > Aquatic > Freshwater > Lake > Sediment | place: USA: Wyoming | collected...
GGCCTTGTTTTCATGAATGAGGACGGACTCAAAAAAGGGATCGTTCTCGAGGAGCTTCGTGGCGAGCAGGTGCCGAGAAAACAGCGGGGATTCGGACGTCCCCCTCGCGAGAAGCGCCCGGAGTTTTTCGATGATGGTTTCGACGTCCCGGCTGCCGGCCTGATGCAGGCCGGGCCGCTTTCGACGCGCCGCCTTCAGCGATTCCCAGAACAATTCGCGGATGCCCCTGCCCTTGCTGGCTACGGTGACCACGACGGGAAGGCCGAACCGTTCGCCGAGCTTTTTCGCGTCGATGAAAATGCCCTTACGCTCCGCCTCGTCCATCATGTTGAGGCACAACACCATGGGGATCTCCAACTCGATGAGCTGGAGCGTCAATTCGAGGCTGCGGCTCAATACCGACGAGTCCACGACGTTGATGATGGCGTCGACTTTCCGGTTCAATAGATAGCGCTGGGTTTCGCGGCTGGCGGGGTCGAGGGAGGTGAGGGAATACACACCGGGGAGGTCGATGAGGGCGTAGGTCCTCCCGAGGAGGTGCACGTTCCCCTTCGTATAGCTCACCGTGGCGCCGGGGAAATTGGCTGATACGGAGCGGTACCCGGCGGTCTCGTTGAATATTGTGCTTTTGCCGCAATTGGGCTGGCCCGCGAGCGCGAGAACGAGCGACGGTTCCCGCTTTCGGGGACTTCGGGGAATGGTGATGCCGTTGGATCCGGGCGTCATGCCACCTTCCGGATGGCCACGTGTCTGGCCATTCCCCTGCCCAGCGCCATTTCCGTGCCGTGCACTTCGACCACGATGGGGCCGCCGAGAACGGCGCTGCGCTTCACGAGTAGGACGTCGCCCTCGTATATGCCGATCTGATTGAGCCGCTGGCGGACCCCCCACCCGCCCTCCAGTTCGACGACTTTCACCCTGTCGCCCTTCCGGGCGCGGTTCAATGTGGCCGGGGCCTCCATGCCGACTTTAGCGCCGCTCACGGCGGACCCCGCTTTCCCGGTCGCGGCGCGGCCTGGTTTCCATGAACCGGACCAGCCGGTCGAGCGTGGTTTCGCTGACCGCGTGTTCCATGCCGCATGCGTCGCGTTCCGCCGTCTTGGAATCGATGCCCAGGATCAAGGTCAGGAATTCCCGAAGGACCCGGTGACGCCTGAAAACCTCCTCGGCGATTCGCTTGCCCTCGGGCGTCAGGTCGATCCAGTCGTACCGGGCATGGTTGACAAGCCCCTGCCTTTCGAGGCTTTTCAGGGCGCCCGTCACGCTCGGCATGGTGATTTCCATCCGTTTCGCGATGTCGCGCACGCGCACCGCCACCTGCCGCTCCCCGATGCAATGGATGGCTTCGAGGTAATCCTCCATGCTGCCCGATAGGCTCCCCCTTCCCGTTTTTCGCATAATTAGTCGCTCCAAATAAAGTTTGGTATGCCTAATTTAATTCAATTTAAGGACAATGTCAAGCAAATGGTTGATCAGTAGTCGCCTGTGTCATGGCCAATGACATTGCCACTGGTGGCATAGGCATTCCTGCCTGTGCCATTTTTTCTCAAAGGGGGATAGACGGGACCAGAACGACTCGGACGACTGGACGGCCGTGAGTGTGTAGGTGCCGAGTTCGATGCGGTTCCCGAAGTTGAATTCACGGCTGAGGAGAAGGCGTGCGACTCCCCTGCCGCGGAATAGGGAACGGACCGCGAGATCATGAATGGTGATGCAGTCGGCGCATCCGCTTTATCGGAACAGCCTCGGCGCAAGGTCTCCGAGATAAATTCTCCAAACCGGCCAGCTGTGGTCGCCTGCGGTCAGGCGCCACTCATGCCGGATGTTTTTTCCTTTGAGCATCGCGATGAATTCTTCGTTGCGCTGGAGCAGGAAGTCGTCCCTGCCGCAGGCGATCCAGAGCAGCTTGAGTTTTTTGTTCAGGCCTTCTGGATCCGCCGTTGCGCCGGGGATCGATTCGGCGGACGGAACGCCTGCGCTGAATCCCGCCACCCACGCGAAAACGTCGGGATGGTTCAATCCGATGGTGAGCGCCTGTCCTCCGCCCATGCTCAGGCCGCAGATCGCGCGGTTTTCAGCGTCCTTTTTCACGCGGTAATTCGCCTCGACGAAGGGCATGACGTCTTCGAAGAGGTCTCGCCCGAACAAGTCGGTGTTGTTCCGGCGCGCGGCGGGCCCCTCGCCGGGCGGCGCCGCGTGGCCGTCCATCATGACCACCACCATCGGCCGTACTTTGTCCTGCGCGATGAGGTTGTCGAGAATCCAGTGAGCCTTTCCGTGCACGGTCCAGGTGGCCTGGTTGTCGCCGCTTCCGTGCTGCAGGAACAGCACCGGGTACTTCGTCTTCGGCTTTTGATCGTAGTCCGGAGGCGTGTAAACCTCCAGCTCGCGCAGCCGCCCGAGCGACTTGGAAAAGTAGGCGTGCAGGCGGACAGCGCCGTGCGGCACGTCTCGGAAATCATGAAGCATCGGGGGCCGGCCGGGTATGTGGAGGATGCTGGTCCTCGGCTGACGCATCGGCTTGATCCCTGGGTTTCCGGGATCGATCATGGGCAGGCCGTCCACCCGAAAACCGTACTCCCACACCCCCGGTTCCACGGGCCCCGTGGTCACCGTCCAGATGCCGCTCGTGTCGAGGGCCAACGGGATCGTTTCCTTGGCCCACTGCCCGGCCACCACGACGATGTCCGCCTGGGTCGCCTATAGACGGAATGTCACCCGGCGGTCGGAGAGCACTTCGGGAGACTGGATCTGAGGCGGCCGCCTCGGTGGTGTGGATGAAACCGCGGCGGATTGGGATTCCGCAACATCCGAAAACGTGTACGTCCGCGTCCAACGTTTCTCCTCGCCGGGTTCCACGGTGATGAGGACGAGCATTTCCGGAGAGATCTGCCTATCGGTGCACCACAGATCGACCGCGTTGGACGGAAGCGAAGCGTCGATCGTGAGCGACTGCTTCACTCGCGTGTGCACCACGGTCAACGCGTTGGATCCGAGGTATCCCGGCGGCGTCGTGAGGCGGAACTTGACCGCCTCGGGCAGCGGTTCCAGGAATTCCAGCACGTTGCCGCCCGGCCTGCGGCGGATGGCCGGCCCCGGATCCCCGGCCGGCTGAAAGTCATACGGCAGGCGGACTTCGGTGTCGGGTCCCACGGGCATTTCCGAAAATGATAGAAAATTGTGGATGTATTGTTCCGTGGTGAACCGCCTCCGTCCCGTATTTTTCAATCCGTACTCGAAGATCATCTGGTTGTCGCGAACTAGAAGCGTCACGTCCAATTCACAGGTGTAACCGTTGGCCGTTCCCTTCAGCGTCTGCAGGAAAATCGCCTTGTCCCCTTTGGGATCCCATACTGCCTGCGTCACGGCCGATTCCACCAAAGGATAATCGTGCGCCCAGCTGTAGGAATCGGTGTCTCTTCGGAGAATTCCGACGCCCACCTTTAAAAAATACCCTTTCCCATCCACGGCGCCCTTCACTGCTTCTTCAAACCCGGGCGGTTTGTTCATGGCATCCTCACCCAAATCGAATTCCATCGGCGCCCCGCCCACGTGTTTGTAGGCTCCTCCGTCGACAGGAGAGTAAAAAAATTCCTTCCCGTTATACCGGGCGCGAAGCACCATGGCAGCAGGCGAAAATCTCCGTCCGCCCCGGTTGAAAAGGTTGTGCGTCGGAGCGGCGGGATCGTCGACCTCCACTACAAGACCGTCGCTTTTCAGAAGCCTCGTCCCCTGGTGGACCGGCTGGATTTGAGCCGCCGCGCCGTCTTCCATCCGGATACAGCCTCCCGCCCAGGCCGCCAGCAATAAAATCCATATCCTCATCGAATTCCGCCTTTCCGGAATTGCCCTGCCGGGCAACCCTTGATCACTTTTGAATGACAATTTTTCTGGACGCCTCATACTCCCCCATCTTGATCCTGAGGCAATAGACGCCGGACGCAAGGCCGGATGCGTCGAACCCGATTTCATATTCTCCCGGAAGGTAGTCGGTATCGGTGATTTCAGCCGCTTCCCTGCCCCGCAGGTCGACCACTTTCAGCACCACCCGGCACGGATACCTGACGCTGAAACGGATGGCGGTTCGCGGATTGAAGGGATTGGGAAAATTTTGGGAAAGGGAATACCCCCTAAGTCCCAGGGGATTCTTTTCATCGACCGCCGTGACCACCGCGGGTTGGGAAAACTCGGACGTGTTCCCCGCCGGATCCGTCACGGTCGCGGTGAGATTCGGCCCAATCGGGTTGCCGCTCCACGAAAACGATCCTTCACCGTCCGCGGTGACGGAGCCCTCATAGATCCGGCCCTGTCCGGACGAATCCGAAAACATTTCGACCGTTCCGTTTGCGACCGTACTTCCCTTTGCTTCGGATCCGTCCCAGAAAAGGGTGGGCGGCGTGATCCCCGCGTTGGCGTCATTGAAAAAGAGGATCCCGCTTCGCGTGTTGTTCGAGATGGAGTTTCGGGTGATGCGGTTGTACCGCGTGGTGTCGTACTGAATTTGAATGCCGTCCATATTGTTGAAACGGATGACGTTGGCCGGTCCGATTCGGTTGCCCTTCGGACCATTGTAAATGCATATCCCTCCGCTCGAATTGGGCAATGCGGCAAGTCCGCTGACATCGGTGCCGATCTGGTTCCCTTCGACCAGGTTGCTGTCCGTACTGGAAGTGTAGAGGTAAATGCCGTATCCCGTGTTCCCGGAAATGAGGTTGGATTCGCCGGGCAGCGTACCGCCGATCCGGTTGTTGTTTGCGCCGTTACCGACCAGAATGCCGCCGCTGTTGTTCGCGAGGGGGATTTTACCGATGATGTCCGTACCGATGAAATTACCCGTGACCGAGTTGTACCGGGTGTTTTTGTCGAAGCCGATGATGATCCCCGCGTATCCGTTTCCGGAAATGAGGTTGCGCTCTCCGTCCAGTCCACCCCCGACCCGGTTATGGTTCGCGTTGGCGATGAGAATCCCGTACCTTCCGTTTCCAAGGGCCATGGTTCCGGTCCGGTCGAGCCCGATGGTGTTCCCCGCAATGACGTTGCTGTCCGACTTTATGATGTAGATGCCGTTGTCACGGCATCCGGAAATCAGATTTCCCTCGGACGGTTCCGAACCGCCCACCCGGTTGCCTGCGGCTCCCAGCTGGAGGCTGATGCCGCATGTGATTGGACGGATTTCGGTGCCCGCCGGATTGATTCCGAAGGTGTTCCCGACGATCCGGTTGCGCCTCGCATTGCCGCCGATGATGGTGATTCCGTCGGTTCGCGACCCGGTGAACACCAGCATAGAGACGAGATTGTCCGTGGAATTGATGGTCATGCAGCTCAAGTTCCCCGGCATGTCCGTTCCGTCGAGCGCGATCTCGGGTCCGTCGGGGTTCGTGTCCCCAACGGACTCCGCCTGTGAGCCGCCCAGAATGGCCGTGCCGTCATCGGACAAATTGGGCATGGAGATCTTGGGACGGATCCACCACGCCGTACCGTCGAAGCCCGCATCGGACTCCGGAATCGCGAAACGGACGGTGTCCGGGCCCGCGTTATGGTTGGCCTTTCCGATTGCCCAGTAAAACGATCCGGAATCGGAGTCGGCGGTAGTGATGACCGTGAAGGTCCCTCCGAGGACCGCGAAACCAGTGGATAGCATGCCCAAGACCAGTGCGATGCCGGACCAGCGGTTTATTTCAATTTTTCTCGTATTCATGGCTCCTCCGATTGATCGTCCGACGTTCGTTTCAAATCTTGAAATCCGGATGGTTCAGTTACTGGGCTGTAGGACCGCGACCTCGACTCCATTTTCCGCCGGAAAAATAGCCGCGCCGCCCGGGACTTCGGAATGGATCAAAAAACCCGCGGGAACGCCCGTGCCGAAATCCAGATTCCGTATCGGCATGCGCGTCAAATTGGTCACGATCAAACCGTGCGCCGGATGCCGAAGGTGGACCCGCTCCATCGCGGCCAAACCCTCCCGGCGGCGGAATTGTTCCAGAGTGCGCATGGATCTCGCCACAAATTCGTGGTTGACCCTGCGGACCGCTTCGTGGATGCGGAGCGCGAGTTCGCCGAGCGAGGCGCCGAGAAGCAGGTCCAAACCGGCCGACGCGGTCGCGAAACTGAGCGCGCAGCCGAAATAATTCTTCGGGAGCGTCTTGAAAATCCGCCTGCAATCCACCGGGCAGGTCAAATACGTTTCCGGGCGGCCGGCCCCCTGAATCCACCGAGGCAGGGTGTTCTTCCAAAGCCATGCGGAGATCACGTCGTTTTCGGAGAGCATTGCATGGGGGCTGTCCTTTTTCGCCTCCTCCAGCAGCGCCCGGAGTTCGTCCTTCGGAATGAAAATCCGCTCCTCGCCGGCCGGATTGGCGGGACGCGGATCGCGTTTCTCCGCCCAGAAAAGGCCGCAATGATCGAGCAGATTCTCCCGAGTCACGGGTTCTCCGCCGTTTTGGGAAAGCGGGAACAATCCTTCCCGGTTCGTATCCGGAGGCAGGAACCGTTCGCCCCTGCAGACGCGGGCCCAGCTTGAAAGAAAATGAAAATAACTGAAACCGTCGACCAGCGCGTGGGAGATGCTGACCGCGAGGACTGAACCGTCCGGCGTTCGGGTCAAGGTGATGCGGGCAAGCGGATTCCCTTCCATGGAGCGTACGGGCGTTATGTAGCGCCCGATATCCTTTGCCTCGGTGAAAGATTGGTCCGACTCGGAAACGTCAAAAGTCAATCCTTCTTCCGAAATTAGATAGGCATATTCGTTTTCCGCGCTCCTGACCAGCCGGCTTCGCAGCAAGGGGAAAAATCCGAGAGTCTCCTGGAGGCTTTTTCGGACAGCCGCTGCGTCGAGGTGTTGGGCATAGTGGAAGGCGAAGGTGATGGGCTGAGATCCGACGCCAGTGAAAACAGTGTCGACCGGACTGAGCGGAAAGGTGGTTGAATCCATATCCCCCTCGTGAAAACCCTTGAATGATGAATCGGTCGGCCCCTGCAGCCGGCGAAGCCCTGTCGTGATGACTAAAATTTAAATGAAACCAAATTAAGATACAACCTGTTTTTCGGGGCATTTATGAGGCAAGTCCCCGGCACCTCACGGGTGCCGGGGACTTGTGACGGTATCAGATGTCCTTCTGGTAAATCCTGTACCTCCGCAGCGGCTTCGCATCGAGCTTGCGGATGGCGTTGTTCATGGGATGGTTGTCCTCGAGCACGTAATTGATTTCCATCCACATGTCTGGGGTATAAAGGGATTCATACAGCGCCCGGTAGAGCAGGCTGTCGATGCCCCTGCCCTGGTATTCGGGAATCACACCCAGCGCGAACATGCGGTAGCGGCGCAGCCGGGGCAGCCCCCAGAGCAGTTTCAGCCATCCGAACGGCAGCAGGCGGCCGTTCAACCCAGCAAGCAAAGCGTTCGCATCCGGTATCGCGATGGCGAATCCGATGGGCCGTCCCTTCGGGTCCTCGGCGAAAAGCACGCCCTTCGGCTGGATGATTGGCTTCAGGTCGCGCGCCACTGCCTTGACTTCGTCCTGCGTCACCGGCGCGTAGCCCCAGTTGTCGTTGAGGCTTTGATTCGACAGGTCCATCACCGTCTGCACGTCCTGCCCGTATCGGCGCATGTCCACAGGCCGCACGCGCACGCCGTAACGTTTGGCGACGCGGTCCGTCAGGGTGAGAATGCGGCCTGGGATGCGGTAACCCTCCTCGCCGGAAATGTAGTAACACAGCAGGTCTTTGACCTTCCGCAGGTTGAATGCGGTCATGTGCTCAATGTAATAAGGAGGATTGTAGGGCGCCATGATCACCGGCGCGGGCGTGAAACCCTCGACCACCAGGCCCCACTCCTGCGAGACGAATGTCCAGGGGCCGCGCATGGATTTCATGCCGCGCTCCCTCAGCCACCCGGCGGCGGTTTCGAGCAGCATTTTGGACGCCGTGAGGTCGGGAATACATTCGTAATAGCCGAACAGGCCGACAGGTTCCTTCCAAAAATCCACCGCCAGCCTGTCGACGAACGCCGCGACGCGCCCGATCGACCGGCTGCCGTCTTCAAGCAGAAACAGGGCGTATTCGCAGTGATCGAGCGTGGGATTGCGCCGCAGGTTGAACTGGCCGCGCACCTCGCTGCGCAGGGGCGGCACCCAAACGGGATCGTTCCGGTAGAGCCGGCAGGGCAGCTTGATGAACGCGTTCAGGTCGGCTTTGGTCAAGACGGGACGGATGTTCATTTTTGTCCTTTATTACTCAGAGCGTAAAACAAGTTGACAATACTATATCGAATTAGGCTTAAAATTGTCGATTTTAGTCGATCTATAAAGCGTTCTGAGTAATAAATCTTGTGAATGCCTGATTCTCCTTTTGATCCCATCCACGATCTCATCATCCGCCTCAGGATAGAAATCCGGAAGCGATCGGACAATTCTATAGTCTCATTTTGAATGAATACGAACCGGAACCTATTTGATATAACAATTTGTTGTTTTCTGTCCTTAGAAATACAATATCTCGCACTTTTTCGATTTTTTCTCCGCTTTCTTGAACGGTGCCGGTTTTATTGGTGGGCAGATACACTGTGGCGGTTGTGTTGACGGGAATATCAACCGACAATGCGAACGTATCTCCCTGTTTATTCCATTCGCTTTTTATCGATCCGTATGGCGATTCATAACGTGCGTTCACTTCATTGATATCGCCTGTGATTTCAGGTTGAATGATGAGTTTTTTAAAACCAGTCGATTTTTTGTCTTGTTGAATGCCTGCAAGACCGGCATAAAACCATTCCATGATGTGGCCCAGCATGAGATGATTGTTGGAAACCTCCTCCAATGCGGCCCAGGATTCGGTGAGCGCGGTCGCGCCTTTTGCAAGCTGAAACCCGTATCCCGGCACATCGTCGCGGAAGTTCATATCATAAACCAATGACGAAGCCCCATTGTCTTCGAGTGCTTTTACCAGAAAATGAAAACCGATATCACCGGCGGTCAGTGCTTTGCCGGATGCGTTGATGGAATCGACCAGGTTTTGAAATACGTTCTTTCGAAATCGTTCTTCAACCAATCCCAGAGAAAGCGGCATGGACATGGCTGTCTGACTCCCGGTGGAATAAGTTTTGGAGGATTCGTTGAAAAACGCGCCGTTGAATGCTTTTTTAACTTCTTCCGAGAGTAAATGCATTTTCTTCGCTTCGGTCTGGAAGCCCAATAATTCAGCCGTTTCGGCGAGCACTTTTATATCGTAGAAATAAATGGCTGTGGCGGTGAGTTCTTTGGGGGTCAGCTGGGCAGGCCCCGGGAAACGTCGACCCAAATCGTACCAATCGCCAAGCCCATGCGAAAGGATATGATGGTCTGCCTTTGTTCCAAGGTATTCCACGTACCTTTCCATCATGGGCCAGGCCCGCTCCAGAACCTCCTGATCGCCGGTCCATTGGGTGATCATCCAGGGCACAATCACGGCGGCGCTTCCCCATTCGGGAGAATCCCGAAATCCACCTTCGAATCGAACGTATTCCGGAGCGATATCCGGCACCAGACCGGACGATGTCTGGGCGTCCATCATGTCCCAAACCAGTTTTTTATATAATGGATACAGTTCATAATTATAGAACAACGAACACCCCATCAAATAGGTCTGTTCAAGCCACCCTAATTTTTCTCTGTGCGGGCAATCGGTGACGACGCTTTGAAGATTGCTCCTGATCGCCCAGCGAATAAGGTCAAACAGTTGATTGAAAAACCGGCTTGAACATGTGAACTCTCCGGTTTGAGGAGATGAATTCCGTGTATGGAGAAATTTTAAATCGATTATTCTGGGCACGTCGGTCGTTGGTTTCGAAGTATCCGGGACGGCACCCTCCACCATGACATATCTGAACCCGTAATAGGTAAACCTCGGCTTCCACGATTCGACGGAGTCGCCTTTCAGCGTATAGGAAAAATAATAGGGCTCACCGGACGCCTTTTGATTGATTTTCCTCTCGGCGGTGATTAATTCGCCGGGGACCAGCTTAACGGATTGACCCTTTTTACCTTTTAATTTTATTTCGATAATACCCGAAGCGTTCTGGCCGAAATCAACCAACATTCCGATAGGACCCTCGTTCTGGACCCTCTTTGCCTGAATAACCTCCATGACCTCGAGCGGAAAATCCGTTTCAGCCGTCAGTTTCCCCCTGGGAGCTTCGACGGGCAGGGCGTTTGTCCATTGCGAATCGTCGAAACCGGAAATGTTCCAACCTTGTTGTTCAAGTCGCGCGTCATAATCTTCACCCCCATAGATGCTGGTATACGTCACGGGTGAAGGCGAACATTTCCAATCAGAATTCGATATCACGGTTTCCTCGGAACCATCCGCATAATGTATTATTAATTTGCATATCATTTTGGGCATACCGAATGCAATGACCAGTTTTCTGTACCTTTCCCGGTTGATATTGTAAAATCCATTGCCGACAATCACCCCGATGGTGTTGTTGCCGATCTTCAATCGATCGGTTACATCAACCGAGTTGTAAAGGCATGTCTTGTCATAATGAGTCCATCCGGGCGATAAAAAGCTGTTGCCGATTTTAATTCCATTCATACTCGCTTCATAATGACCCAATCCGCAGATAAAAAGCGTCGCGAGGGTTATCGATTTTTTAACATTAAACTCTTTCCTGAACTGTGGCACAACCGGCCTTCTCAATCCTTTATTCCCCAGAGAATCGCCCGAAAGGTGGATTCCGGGAACGACCTTGAGGGAATCCGGCAATTGCTCAATTCCGATCCATTTTGCGTGGTTCCAGCCGGATTCGTTGAACAAACCCGTATGCCATGATGCGGTTTCACTCCAATCGGATTCCTCTCCGCTCCGGCTCCAAACCTTCACTTTCCAATAGTATTTCTTGTCCGGCTTAAAAGGCTGTCCGGCATATTCAATCTGGATGGATTGATCGGTTGTCACTATTTTTGAATCCCAGCATTTGACGCCGCCTCGATCCAGCTTTTCCGGACTGTCGGCGACCCATATTCGATACGACGATTGCATTTGGTTTCTCTGTTTCGATTCGATCTTCCAGCTGAGATGCGGGCGGCGGGTTTCAATACCGATGGGATTGGTTTTAAATTCACATTGAAGAGCGTGAACGGACAACATGCCCCGACCATGACCAACCGATGCGCAGGACACGATAACGAAAAGCATAAGCTGATATTGTCTTTTCATTCTTTCCTGTTTTCAACGCTTTCATTATGCAATGGACGATGATGCTAAATTTACATTTATGAAGAAATAATGTCAATCTGTTTTTTATTCATTCCCGACGGAGTTTTGTTTTTAAAAAAAAATCCTCCCGACGACGTGATGTCATCGGGAGGAGAAATTATGTATTTTGCTAAGAGTACGGCTTAATACATGTCGCCGTATCCGCCGCCTCCTCCGGGAGGCATCATGGGCGGATTCTTTTCCTCTTTCGGTTTTTCCGCAACGATCGCTTCGGTCATCAGCAGCAGCGACGACACGGACGCCGCGTTCTCGAGCGCGATGCGCACGACCTTCGTCGGGTCGATCACGCCGGCCAGGAGCAGGTCTTCGTACTTCTCGGTGAGCGCGTTGAAACCGTACGCGCCGGTCTTGGCCTTCACCGCCTCGAGCACCACGGAGCCTTCGAGGCCCGTGTTGTTCACGATCTGGCGGAGCGGCTCTTCGATGGCGCGGCGGATGATCTGCACGCCGATCTTCTGGTCGCCATCTCCCTTGACCTTTTCCAGCGCGGGGATGCTGCGGACCAGCGCGACCCCGCCGCCGGGCACGATGCCCTCCTCAACCGCGGCGCGGGTGGCGTGCAGCGCGTCTTCCACGCGGGCCTTCTTCTCCTTCAGCTCGACCTCGGTCGCCGCGCCCACGTTCAGCACGGCCACGCCGCCGGCCAGCTTCGCGAGGCGTTCCTGCAGCTTCTCGCGGTCGTAGTCGGAAGTGGTGGCGTCGATCTGCTTCTTGATCTGGGCGATCCGGCCCTGGATTTCCTTTTTCTCGCCGGCGCCTTCGACGATCGTGGTGTTGTCCTTGTCGATCTTCACGCGTTTCGCCTTGCCCATGTCGCCCAGGGTGGTGTTCTCGAGCTTGAATCCGGCCTCTTCGGAGATCACCCGGCCGCCGGTCAGGGTGCCGATGTCCTCGAGCATGGCCTTTCGGCGGTCGCCGAATCCCGGCGCCTTCACGGCCGCGACCTTCAGCGTGCCCTTCAGCTTGTTGACGACCAGGGTCGCCAGCGCCTCGCCCTCGACCTCTTCGGAGATAATCAGGAGCGCGCGGCCCTGCTGGGCGACCTTCTCCAGAATCGGGAGCAGGTCTTTCATCGCGCTGATCTTCTTGTCGTAGATCAGGATGAGCGGATCATCGAGAATCGTCTCCATGTTCTCGGGATCGGTCACGAAATACGGCGAAATGTAGCCGCGGTCGAACTGCATGCCCTCGACCACTTCCATGGTGGTGTCGGTGGTCTTGGCTTCTTCGACGGTGATGACGCCATCCTTGCCCACTTTTTCCATCGCGTCGGCGATCAGGTTGCCGATGGTCTCGTCGTTGTTGGCGGAGATGGTCGCCACCTGGGCGATTTCCTTGCGGTCGGTCACGTTCTTGCTCATCTTCTTCAATTCGCCGACCACGACCTTCACCGCCTCGTCGATGCCGCGTTTCAGTTCCATGGGATTGGCGCCGGCTGTGACGTTGCGCATGCCTTCGCCGAAAATAATCTGGGCCAGCACCGTCGCGGTCGTGGTGCCGTCGCCCGCCACGTCGCTGGTTTTCGACGCGACTTCCTTCACCATCTGGGCGCCCATGTTCTCAAAAGGATTCTCGATCTCGATTTCCTTCGCGACCGTAACGCCGTCCTTGGTGACGGTCTGGGCGCCGTATTTCTTCTCGATGACGACGTTGCGGCCCTTGGGGCCCAGCGTGACCTTGACGGCGCTGGCGAGTTTGTCCACGCCGCGCTTCAGGGCCTGCCGGGCATCGGAACCGTATTCAATCATTTTTGCCATTGTGATACATCCTCCTTAATGACGATCGTTGGATTGGTTCGACTGCGTCCGGTGCTTATACGACTGCCAGAATGTCGCTTTCCCGGATGATGAGGTATTCCTCGTTGTCAATGGTCACTTCGGTGCCCGAGTACTTGCCGTACAGCACCGTGTCCTTGACTTTCACGGTCATCGGGATGAGCTTTCCATCATCGGACACTTTGCCCGGACCCGCGGCCACGATCTCGCCTTTCTGGGGCTTTTCTTTCGCCGTGTCCGGAATGATGATGCCGCCCTGGACCTTTTCCTCGGGTTCTGCGGACTTGATCACAACCCGATCAGACAACGGTTTAATCTTCATAAAACTCCTCCTCAATTATTGAGAAATTGTGTAGTAAATGACTTTAGCACTCAAACCTGTAAGGTGCTAAGAAAAACCTGTATAATATACTATTTTTTTGTGGAATGTCAAACAAAAATCATCTAAAAAGGATGTTAATCCTTTTCAGGGCAGAATGGGGAACATTATTAAATTAAAAAGAAGCACTGTGATTCTAAGATTATATTTTTATTTAATTTAACGACTTTTTATCGCTTTAATTCTTCCCATTCCCAAATCCCGATTTCCGATGCCCGAAGCGCGACCTGTGAGCTCCGAGTTCCGAGTTACTAGTTCCGAGTTTCGATTTGCAAAAAATGGGTTATGGGTAATAGATGATTGGTTACTTATTACAGTTCATGCCTTACGCTTCACGGATTACGCCTTACGCTTCACGATGCCCGACTCCCGATCCCCGAATCCCGTCATTTCAAAAGCGTCAGCTTCCTCGTCAAACGGATTCCCTCCGCTTCCAGCCTGCTCATGTAAATCCCAGCCGGACATGACGACGCATTCCAGGTCACCGAATAGATCCCCGCTTGAAAATGCCCCTCCGCCC
>Ga0315274_10009652_pt1 | contig 13926 bp, 6 predicted proteins | sample YL17G02_20_MG_FD_203700 | JGI IMG/M metagenome (GOLD analysis project Ga0315274, IMG submission 203700) | Sediment microbial communities from Yellowstone Lake, YNP, Wyoming, USA - YL17G02_20 | ecosystem: Environmental > Aquatic > Freshwater > Lake > Sediment | place: USA: Wyoming | collected...
CGCCTCGGAGGCCGAGTTGCCGCCCTCGCTGGAGCCGGTCTTGACCTCAACGACCGTTTTATCCGGATCTGCGATTCCGGCCTTGAACAAAGGATAAAGTCCGAGGATCGTGGCCGTGGCATTGCACCCGGCGCTTGAAACCCAATTGGATTTACGGATTTCCTCCCGGTGAAGTTCGCAGATACCATATGTGAACTTACTTAGAAGGTCCGGACGCGCGTGGGGATGGCCGTACCAGACATCGTAGTCGGCTGGTTTTTTGAGTCGGAAGTCCGCCGACAGGTCGATCAATTTGGACGCCAGCCCTGCGAACCGGTCTATCTTCCCCATCGAAGATCCGTGCGGCAGGCAGAGGAAAAACACGTCGCAGGATTGGAGTTCCTCCTGCGAAACGAATTTCAGGAGCGTTCGCTTCCGCAGATTGGGATGGAGGGAATGGACGAATTTGCCTACGAACCGCTCGGATGTGACCTGATGCACCTCCGCGTTGGGATGGAGAAGGAGGAGCCTGAGCAGATCGCCGCCCGCATACCCGGATCCTCCGACAATGGAGCATCGTACCTTACCGGGCATCGTATTCCCCCCGGGCCGACCGAAGGGTATAGTCCACAATCTTACCGGGGATGTTCACACCCGTCGGTTTGATCGAGTTTTTGAATTCCATCGTGTAATTGACTTCATTGATCAACAATCCCTGTTGGGTTTCGAACACATCGATGGCCACAACGCCTCCTCCTACCGCCCCGGCGGCGCGCACGGAAATGTCACGCAGTTCGTCGTTCAGCGGACAGTTGGTCGCCATGCCTCCTCGCGCCGTATTCGTGATCCAGTGCGGAGACGTCCGGTAAATGGCCCCGATGCATTCGTCTCCCACCACGAAACTCCGGATGTCCCGTCCCTTTTTCTCGATGTACTGGTGGATGTAAAATATCGAATGGTGATACGATCCGAGCGTGGCCTTGTGCTCGAGCAGGGCCTCGGCCGCGTCGCGGTCGTTCACCTTGGCGAGCAGGCGTCCCCATGATCCGACCGCGGGCTTCAGAACGACGGGATACCCCATCTCTTCGATCGCCTCCAGGGCGGATTCTTCGGTGAACGCCACGCGCACTTCGGGCTGGGGAACATTGTGTATTTTCAACGCGAGGGACGTAAGCAGTTTGTCCCCGCAAGTCGTGGCGACTTTGGCCGTGTTGACGCAGCGGATGCCGGCGCTTTCGAAAATCACAAGCGCGTGCAGCGCCCGTGAATGGTTGATGCACCGCTCAAGAACCACGTCGTACGGGAAACGCTCGCGGTCCCTGCCGAGATGGAACGTTATCTTCCGGTCGTCGATCATCTCGACTTCCACATCCGGATGCTTTTTGAATTCGTCCAGAATGAGTTTTTCCTCCATCCGGATGAGGGAATGGAGAAATCCGACTTTTAGTTTTTCCATGCCCATCCTTGTCATTAATCCTTGTGTTCCTTGCACCAGTCGACGATGTATCGCAATTCGGCGAAATCCACGGTCTTCCCCTTGGTTCCAACCGACTTGATTTTATCGAGGATTTTCAAAACAAGCGGGTCCTCCAGAGACAATTCGCCGATCTGGGAAAGGGCGAACCGGACCGAACTGATGCCCGACATGTGGTCCAGACTGATCTGGCGTTTTCGACCTACAAGTTCGGGGTTCAGGCTTTCGTAGTGCAGGGGATCCACCGCAGCCGCCTGCGTGTGAATGCCCGCGCAATGGGTGAATGCGTTCTGGCCGGTAATGGGGTAATTAGCGGGAACCGCCATGCCGGAAAATCGGCTGACAAGCTCGTATAGTTCAGGCAGTTTTTCAAGCTTCCAATCCCGATTTTCCTTGAAATCAACTCTCAGGACGGTTAGAAGCGTCGCTAGGTCCACCAGTCCCGCGCGTTCGCCCACACCTAGCACGGTAGCATCGATGATGTCCGCGCCGCCGCGGTACCCGTCCAGCGCGTTGGCCAGCGCAAGACCCCGGTCGTTGTGGCAGTGGACGGCCACTTTAGGATTCAGGTCCCGTTTGTCGAATTCCTCCTTCAACCTCCGGACGAAATCATACAGATTCCGCTCCGTTCCAGGCACCATGAACCCGGTCGTGTCTGCGATGCTGATGATGTCGGCCCCCGCCTCGATGGCCGCAACGGATGCTTCCACCACGTTCTTCCATGGAGAACGGACCGTATCCTCTGGAGTGTAGCGGATGATCAGGTTTTTGTTCTGGGATTTGGCGTAGCGAATGACCTCCGAAATCTGCTGAATGGCCTGTGACAGATTCTTGTTGAAAACCGTATTCAGGCGTTCATCCGACACGCAGTAGAAGATGCCGATAAACCCGACGCCGCACTCGAGTGCGAGATCGATGTCCTTCTTGAGCGACCTGGCATGTGCCGCCACAGTAGCCCTGAGCCCGACATGAGCGATCTGCTTGATGGCATTCTGGATCTCCGAAGTTACAACCGGATGGCCGGCCTCGATATAATCCACACCGATCTCATCGAGCATGCGCGCCACCACGAGCTTGATATGGCTGTCGAAATAAAGGCCTGGAGTCTGTTCTCCTTCACGGAGTGTCGTATCAAGAACTTGAACCATTCAGGATTATTCTCCCCAGTCTTCTTCTTCCTGGGGCGCTTCGGACAAGGTGACCGGTTTCAATCCCGTAACCTCGATTTCCGTGCCGCATTCCGGACAGGCGAGCAGTTCGCCAATGACTGCATCCTGTCCGACCGGGACATTCGCACCGCAAACGGGACATTCACCCATAGGATTTTCTCCAAAAATTCCTTGGACCGAAAATTTCATAGTTGAAACAGGGATTTCTATTTAATATATTTTAATTGAAAAGTCAAGTTAAATTTCATACTTTCAATAATCGTTGGCCGATTATTCATAACCAATAGATCGATCGGGGAAAAATGGAGGAGATGCATGCAATGGCGATAAATACTGAATGGAAATGGATACAGTGGGCAGGCCGTCTTCAATCCATTGCCCAGAACGGACTCCTATACGTGGAAAACGGGTATGACGTCGAACGCTATCAGTCCATTCGTCAAATCGCATCGGAAATCATGGAGGCCGGATCAGGAACGGATCAGGAAGTCATCCTCACGCTTTTCTCCAAACAAACCGGCCATGCCACTCCCAAAGTCGATGTGCGCGGTGTTGCATTCAAGGATCGTAAGATCCTCCTGGTCAAGGAAAAAGAGGACGGAGGATGGACGATTCCGGGCGGTTGGGCGGATCCTAACGAAACACCCGGCGAGGCAGTGGCTCGGGAGGTGTATGAAGAGTCCGGATTTCTCGTGAAACCCGTCAAGCTGCTGGCCGTTTATGACCGGACACTGCACGGCCACGAACCGCCCCACCCATTCAGGATTTACAAGCTGTTTTTTTTATGCGAAATCCTCGGGGGTGAACCAAAGTCCAGCCCGGAAACACTGGATGTCGCTTTTTTTAGACGGGAAGAAATGCCACCGCTTTCATTGGGACGGACCACACCATCCCAGATCAACCGATTCTATGAACATTTGAACCAATCCAACCTTCCGACGGATTTCGACTGAAATGTGATTACCATCCCAGCTGAATCTGGGTAAACAGGACGCTTTTTTCGAGGAACGGATCACGTGCATACGCCAGGTCGATTCTCGCAAACCGGGTTTGCACCCCCGCTCCGATTGTAAGATGTTTTTCTGAAATTCCGCCCCGAACCGATACCAGGGGATTCCAATTCGAAAAACGGTATTCCGTGCCGATCCTAAGCCGGTCGGCAAAACCATTGTAAGTCTGATCCTTCGAGAGAATGTCCACCCAGTCAACGGCGAGATCCCAATTGGGCCTGATGGGATAGGTAACGCCCAGATTCGCCAAAAGCGGAGCCTTTAATTTGAAGGGCTGTTTCACATTGACTTGTCTTTTTTCGATTGTCAGAAGCGTGTCGCCCAGGGGATCTGGATAGAATTCCCCATCAAAACCGACCGAACCGACTGCTATATTCCCGGTTCCGTCATCCACATAGGATGCGTTTGAGGGGATCGTGAATTGAAGAGCGGTCGTCGAAGTGATGGTTTTAACGGGAATGACATTCAAAAGGGACACGCCGATCCGTATTCCTGTCTTGGGGGATTGGTACAAAAGCCCCAAATCCGCCGTGAAACCCGTAGCGGTGTGCTTCAGCTCCGTTCGGGCTTCGCTAAGAACATCTTTTAAATTTTCGGGATTGATGATTTTGGTTGAAAAACGCCGGTTGACGATTTTAACGTTGGCCCCCACATTCAGGTTCGGACTCAAGGCATATGACCTGCCAAGGGCGCCTACAATGTCGACATAACTCATCGCGAAAGCCTGCGGCAATGCGTCGGACGAGACGTTTCCGTTTTCATCAAGTGCGGATCCCAGGATCTCCGCAAGGTTTTTTATCATATCGACCGTCAGATCCGCTGTATTTTCCTGTATATGCAAACCGAGAATTTGCGGAATCGTATTGCCTGGATTCACGACAAATCCTATTTGTCCTTTTCCAAAAAGGGAGAAACCCCACCGTCCGTACTGAACCTGAAGATTGGGAATCACGGAGAGGCCATGGGTCAATGGATTGTCGGCATTGCCGATGATTGTGGAATACAGCTCATTGGGGAAAGCCAATGCCTGATTGATCTTTCGGATGGCGCCTGCCTGCTGTTCAGGAGTCTCGGCAGTGTAGTATTCCTTGAATCCAAGGCCCAGTGACTTGAGGAAATCGCCCGTTTTGAATTGTTGCTTGTTCTTTTTAAGAAAGGAGGCCGCATCGAACGTGGATTTGGGGAAACTCACCTGGAGACCAAGGATATCGAAACGGTTTTTACCGTCCGAAAGAAGGGCCGGATTGATCAACATGCCGTTGTAAAAACGGCCGTCCGAGGTCTGAGTCTTACCCATTCCCACTGCGCTGGCATGAATCAGGATAGGGGACTGGGGAAAGTCTATGGTTTCCAGATTGAGATCAAGTGGTTCTCCCGTGGTCTGCGCGTAGTTGATGTATCCGCCGCCTGTCTGTGACCAAACAAAACGGTCAACCAAACCGATTAAGACAATAATGGCCAAAATCGCGATTGACCGAATCGGCTTCAATACTCCTCTTTTCATGGTTTTTTCCTCCCATTACGTACATAGTTTCCCGCATATCGATTGCGGCAGATCGGATTCCATGAAAGGGATGACTGATTCTTCTTTTTAGGAATCCAGTATATACTGAATAGAAATCAGGAAAGTTCCAATTATTTACCGGCGATTCTATAAATCCCCGGTTTTTAAAATAAATTTCCAGGTGGGAAAGCTGCAGTTCGTTCACTGAACTCCGGCAAGATGCTTCTTCACGACTTGCAGCATTTTCGGAAAAATGTTCGGATTCGCGGCCAGAAGGTTGCCTGTGGTCATGTACCGGTGCTCTCCGATGAAATCCGAGACTTGACCTCCGGCCTCCTGGACAATCAGCACTCCTGCGGCGATGTCCCAAGGCTTGAGTTTCATCTCCCAGAACCCATCGAACCGTCCGCAGGCCGTGTAGGACAAATCAATGGCAGCGGAACCCATCCGTCTCACTCCGACGGATTCGGAAAATAACACCCGAAAGGAATCAAGATACAATTCAAGGTACTGTTTGGAACGCCACGGAAAACCGGATGCGAGGAAACTGTCTCCCAGCGACTCCTTCTGTGAAACGCGGATCCGGCTTCCGTTGAGATAGGCTCCCCCTCCCTTCACCGCCCAGAACATCTCTTTGTGCGCGGGGTCGAGGACGACGCCCGCAACCATTTCATGGTCGAGCGCCACGGCGACCGATATGGAAAAAACCGGGATCCCGTGCACGTAATTGGTTGTGCCATCCAGCGGATCAATGAACCAGTGGTATCTGGATTCGCCCTCACCGATTCCGGACTCCTCGGCCTGGATGACATGTGCCGGAAAGGATTGGCGGATCCGTTTGATGATGGCCTCTTCGGAGCGATGGTCCAGCTCGGTCACAAAATCACCGGCTCCCTTGAGCTTCACCTGGTCCTTTTTAAGTTGCCGAAATCCCTTGTTCAGAATTTCGCCCCCGACGAGGGCCGCCTCACGGGCCGTTTCCAGCAGTTCGGTGTGTTTCGTCATGGATGGGATCCGTTCCTCATTGATAATCTCCCGTCAAACCGAACGCCGCCCATGCCGACGGATGAGCGTTCACCACGTTCTTCACAAGCACCTGGGCCTTCCTTAAGGCCTCGGCCTTCGAATATCCCGACTTCAGGTTTCTGTAAAAACGTTTCATTAAGACGGCGGTGGCGAGGTCGTCGACTTTCCAGAGGCTTGTCATCACCGAAGGGGTTCCTGCGAAAATGAAACTCCGCGCAAGACCGACGATCTCGTCTCCCTGAGTCACCTTTGCAAGCCCCGTTTCGCATGCGGAGAGGGTCACCAGTCTGCACGACAGAGGAATGCTGAATATCTCCTGCGCGGTGAACCTTCCGTCGTCTCCCGGTTCGGGTGTAAGTAGCAAAGCGGAGTAAAGCGGCGTCTCGGCCGAATATTCTGCGTGGCAGGCGAAATGCACCACACCCAGGGCATCGGTCCCGTTCAGTTTCACGGCCTCTTTTGTGGCATCCTTTCCGAACAACGCCTTCACCTGCTGGAATGTACGACGTAAGGCCTTGACCTCTTTCTCCGCGAAGGGCAGATCGTAACGAGCGTCCCCAAGATCCGGGTTGCCCAGGGCGAAAACACCGTTCGTTCCATCCATTGTCGATTTCAAACGGATCGCCTTTTCAAGGCAGAATCCCAGAACCGTTGCACTCGGCGCATTCGATACCGAAAACCGTTCAAGGATGGATTCACCCTGTGCGTTCTCCAGGGCGGCGAACGGCAGGTAATGAAGGATCCCATGCGGGATAAATACCAGGTGGCGCGCCCCGGACAACTCCGACTCAACCGGTTCGATCAGCCATTTATAGAATACCCTGGATTCCGGACCCGTGGAAAGACGGGATTGGATGGCTTCTCGAAACTGCCCGACATGGTCCGTCAGCTCCTGAAGCGGTACGTTGACCTGTCTGGACTTCAAAGAATTTTTCCGGATCACCCAGACGAACAGCGCGTTTCTGGACGTGAAATATTCCACAACCGCCACACTGTCGGGGAGGAGGTTCTGGATTTTTTCGGCATTCCAAGGATCCACGCTGATGAAGGAGGCCAACTCCGGATCGGAAGACTGAATGTCGACGAGAATTTCCTGATATTTTTGTCGTCTGCTCTCCAACTCCCCGGCCCAGCGTTGTCGCTGGGAGGACAATTCCGGGCTCGCGTCGCTTTTGGCGGAGATGGATTTCGAAAGCTGATCCTGTGCCTCCTGTAAGGCTTGAAAAGCCTGTCTTTCCTTTTCCAGAATCGCACCCTGATCCCTTGGGAAGACAATGGATTGATTTGCGAGCAGGTCAACAAAATTGCGGGATTTGGCGCTTTCCGCGAACCGGAACGCTTCACCGGTTTTCTGCATGTCAAGAAGAAGCCTGATAGCGTCCTCATACAGATCCGATTTGTCATCCATAAATCCCTGTTGGAACGCCTCTACCTTCAACTCGCCTCTCATGCCTTCGACAACGCTCACAGCCTTCTGAAAATCGGACAACGCTTCAGCTGCTCTGCCGGACCCGGACAGAAGTCGCCCTCGAAGCCTGAGCAGTCTCCACGACAAATCAGGAACGTCAATCCCTTCGATCTCGGCGAGCGCGCTGTCAAGCAAAGCCAGCGCGGGCTTGATTTCACCGGTCTTTTCATACACCTGTCCAAGTCCAATCCTGCATTGTGCCGCGTTACGCAAGTCGCCCAGGGACTTTGAAAGGGAAAAGGCCTTCCGCAGCAGCAGGCCGCCCTGTTTTTCCCTTCCGCCGGCAATGAGCGCATTCCCCATGTTTCGATAGTCATAGGCCAGTCCGGATTGCAGGCCCAGAATGCTGTCAATGGTCAGGGCCTGTTTAAAAATGATCAGAGCGGGCTCCGGATGGCCTTCCCGAAGGGAGATCAGTCCCAGGTTTTTCAGATAAACCGCCCTGTCCGCAAGGAGCGAAGGTTCCTGGTCGACGATATCGAGAGCTTTATTTTCGAAGGCATTCGCACCGGCCAGATCTCCAAGGCTCAAATGGATAAGACCCATCGTCCCATGTGCCATGGCGAATAGCTTTTTATTGTCCTGATTTTTGAGCATTTCGAGAGTCGTGTTCTGGAAAGAAAGAGCCATTCGGAAATTACCGTTTTTCCAGTACACATTGGCAAGGTATTGGTTGCCTTGGGCAATCTGAATCGGTCGGTTCAAGGATTTGAATATCGTGATGGCTTTTTCCTGACAGGCTATCGCTTCGCCGAATTGTGAGAGTTTTTCACATGAAATCCCCAGGAGTTGCTGACCGGAAGCCAGATCGTAAGCCAGTTTCTCATCGCCTTTCCCCAGACGCGCAAGAGAATCGAGGACAAAAACACCCCGGCTAAGTTCATTTTTAGCTTCCCAGAAATCCTCCGCCTCCAGCAGGAAACGTCCTTTCAAAATGCGGTCCCTTGCGACGCCAGGTCTATCCTCCCCCCCGCGAAGACGAAGCGCCCTTTCGATCCACTCCACGGATTCGGAGTATCTCCGTTGACCTGAAAGAATAAACCCCATTTCCTCGTATGACGAAATCAAATCCGCTGTTTTATTCAAAGTGTCCAACAATGCGATCTGTCTTGTCTTAATCAAAGCAGCGTCATCATACCGATAGCTCTGCATGTAAAAATAGACAAGATTTCTGCAGCTGGTGAGAATGCCTGATTGATTTCTCAATTTTTCATTTGCCGACAACAATAACTTCTGGTACTCAATCGCTTTGGGCCAGTTTTTGCCTTTTATCGCGACTCGGACAATCTCCTGATGGATCTTCGAAAGACTCGACGAATCCCGGATGATCTGCGTCAGTATGATCGCCTTTTCGAATTCGGAAATCGCATCTTCGAATTCTTTCTTTTCCTCAAAATACCGTGCCTGAAGAATCGTCTGAACCTGGTTGGTTTCGGCAAATGCAATCCGTTCATCCGGATTCATCCCCGGGAATCCGACAAGCGCAAATCCGCCCCAGTTCCGGATGGCGGGATGCTTGAATCGAACCGCATCGGTTGCCCTGTCCAAGGCGTCAACGAAGGGAACTTCCTTTAATGCCTTGTAAAAACGATCGAAGAAAATCCGCTTGACCGGCCTTTCCACGGACCATTGGGAAAGAAGAATGGAAGGAACCTCCGAATATAACAATCCATAAAAAAACACTTCAGGATTCCAGGACAACGCACTGGAGGCCGAAGACAGGGGAAGGCTCACCAGGTTTGCCTTGATGTCGAGACCGAAACAGTCGCTGGCCCGAAAATACCCCTCATGGATCGGATCCGGATTGAGGACGATGGCGGATGAAAACGGATCGTTTCGATCGGGAAGGATACGGGCTTCCACCTGTACTAAATCCGCTTGTTTTAATCCATCGATAAATGTCTGTTCCGTCGCCTGCGCTCCGATTATAGCCTTTTCTTCAATCCCCGCGGACTTCATCGCGCCTGCCAGTGCCTGTTCTCGCAAGTCGCCGATGATGATTCCCGATTCCTGGTTGATTTTACGCCGTTCACGAGCGAAACGGTTGTAGGCCAGGCTTGGCGCATATGTCACCAACGGCACCTGAAAATCCGGATGTTCGTCCATGCAGAGTCGGAACGGCATGCGCCACAGGACGCCGTCCGGGACAACGACAAGCGATTTGCATCCGGAGACCAACTGTTCAAATGGAAGAACAAGAAGGTCGAACATCGAATCGGTTTTGCTCTGAACAAGCGAATCCCTCTCAATGCATTGCATCATCCTCCCGATTCGATCTTCGAGCGCAACCCTGCCTTGTGGAATCTCCACCGCGGCCACAGTATCGCGCGCGAGGAACCAGGCGATTGTTTTTTCTTTTCCTGATAGGTAGCATAACGCTCCGCCGTTATCGGGAATTTCAGAGGAATACGCCTGGATGTTTATTGGAAACCCGCCGGCAAGATAGGCAAGAAGCGCGTCCTCCTTTTCCAGCTCTTGAAGCTGTTTCCGGTAATCCTGCCCGATCGCCTGTTCTTCATCCTTGAGCCGCCGAAGCCTGGAGGGGCGCATCCCTTCCGTTGAGGCGGATAGGATTTGCCGTCGCTTGTCCGCGAGAAGATCGCGCGTGTACCGAAGATTGCCCCAAGCCAGTTTGTGCCGCTCCTTGCGCAGATCGGGCGGGTGGTGCGACAGCAGGTCCGCCACGCGTTTTTCACGGCCGCGCTCTGCCGTTTCGAGCGCCTCGCGGATACGGCCCGACCGGATCATGAAGCTCGCGGCGTCCAGATAAATCGATTCCCTTTCCTGGCGGTCAGCAAGCTTTTCCTCACCGTTCTCCTCGACCATGGGCAGAATTTCCAGGCGATTCATCGCACGACGAAAAAGTTCCAATACCGGGGAACCGGACGCTGAATCTGTTGTCGTGAAATCCAGTGACGCCAGCCTGGCAAGTGACGCCTCAACGCGCCACAGCAGTTCCGCATCGCCTTCACGTTCGAGAATCTGGCGGCTTTTTTCGAAATAGGATCGGGCGCTTGAATTGTCGCCGATCAGCCGGTCCGTTTCCGCCAGACTGTTGAGCAGAGCCGCCTCTTCTTTCCACAAACCGCCTTCTCTCGCAAGCGCCAATGCCCTTTGAAAATGCATTTCCGCATTACCGAAGCCGTTCAGTTGATCCAGCACGGACTTTAAAGCCATGGATAAAGGACCCGTATCCGAGCGTGAACCGGTGGATTGGGATAGGTATAGGTACACTGTCCCCAGCGAGCTGTGTGCGGCAATCCGGTCGCGTCGGGACACGGTGGGCTCGTTCGAGAACCGTTCGAGCACGGTCTCGAGGACCGTTTTGGCCTGATTGAGGCCAACGGTCTGGTTGTCAAAGGCGTATCGGACAATGGCGGTATTGCCGAGATCCACGGCATTGGCCCATTCTCCACGGATGTCTTTGTGCTTTTGGGAGGCCTGAAAGGAGCGTTCAAAATACAGCCACGCGCTGTCGTATGCGGCGGATTTGAAATGCAAAAGGCCCATCCGGTTTAGACAGATCCGCTCCGCGATTCGGTCCTTCCGCTTCTGGAACTGATCGAGACGCTTCCGTTCATAGGCGACGGCCTTGGGGTACTGACGGAGGGATTCGTAACTGCGGCTGGCCAATCCGGTAACGAACGCCTGTTCATCCGCCAGGGTGAATCCCTCCGCGGAGGCTCCTCCGATTTCCTCCATTCCCCAAACGGGAATGGAGAAACCGAAAATGCCGATCCGGAGGTAGCTCTTTTTGGACGGGCCCTTGGGAATGTCCTGCGTGTCGAGTATCCTTTCCGCTTTAAGGGCGTACTTGAGGGCATCTTCGGGTTCGTCCAACAGATGGTAGTTGTAGGCGATATTCCGGTAATCCAATTCGAGATCGCTCCAACGACCGGAACGTTCGTCCTTGTCCGCCAGGGCGATGTACTCGGGCACGGCATCCTCGTATTTCCCGGCCTGCTGCCTGAGCCAGGCGCGCCGCCTAATGTTCCGCATCACATCTTCTTCGCGGCCCAACAGGCCGTACGCTTGAACCGCCAAAGTCAGGTACTTGCCGGAAGCTTCCGTTTCATCCATATAAAGAGAGGCGTGTCCCGCTCTTTCGTAAAATACTGCTTTCTCAAGCAGGCTTGAAAAGGAAGTGTCCATGTCGAGGCGTTTTCGATAGTATTGCGAAGCCTTGGAGAATCCGAACTCACCGAGGTTGTAGAAATTGTTCGCGAGGTTCTGGGTCAGAGAAATTTCCATGGCGGGATCGGCCCGCTCGTCGTTCAGCTCAAGCGCCGTGGTGAGAACATCGATGGCTTTTTCATAGTAATCGGATTCGGCCTTCTTCCCCTTGAGGGGAAGGATACCGGCCGCCCACGACAGAGGAGATGTCAACGTTTTAAACGTCTTGAAAATCCAAGGTTGCTTTTTGGCCTTTTCGGATTCCGCAATCTTCTCCATCGCCTCGTAGTTATACCCCATGGTTCGATAGGGATATACAATCCGGTAGTCCGCATCCAGCGACTGCAGAAGGCATAAATTCGATTTCTTTAATATTTTACTGTCCCTTTGGCCCCGATAGGAGAGAGCGAGTCCGTACCCGTAGAGAAGCACCGGACTCTTCGGCTTCCGGACCAGGAGCTCCTGGTAAGACTCGACAACGTCGTCGGTTTTCCCAAGCCGTGCCTGGGTTTCGATGTATCCCCGATGCACCCGGATGTCGTTGGGTTGAAGTTCCATGGCCTTCCTGTAGCGGCTGGCCGCGAGCGGCAAATCGCCTTGTGTTTTCAACCTCTCGCCGGATTCATAGCATAGATTAAAAAGGGCATCTTTTGCCTCTTCGGCGTAACGGCCTGCTTCCACCTGACCATAATCCTTGAGGACGGACTCCAATAAGAATATACTCCGCAGTTCGTCGCCTCGAAGCCGGCTCGCCTCGGCGTGAAGTATTTTTGCACGGGCGTGGGCCCAATCCTTCGTAGGCACAAGAACTGGAACATTTTCCAGCTCCCGGGCCGCTGTATCGTATTGACCCCTGTCAATTAGAATTCGAACGATCGCAAATTGCGCTTCAGCCATAAGCGCCGGGAAGTCTGAAAAATCCTGGATCATGCGGCCGTATCGCCCTATCCGTTCATCGTCCGATCCCCCCACCTGACCGAGGAGTCTCTCTCCGGCCCTTTCCCTCCACAGGGGAACATTGCCGAATTCCTTTAAAACGGAAAAATAATACTGCCGGGCAGTTTCGCTCTGGTCTTCGGCCTGGAAAAGGTCACCTATCCTGAGCAGCGACTGTGCACATGCGTTCCTGAGCCGTGGAAACAAGACCGGCACCTTTCCGTACGCGGTGAAACTTTCGGTCTTCGCTTTTTCTTCCAGCAATAAATCCCCGAGAAGGATCCAGGCTTCTGCCTGCACGGAGGGATCCGCGCCTTCGGCCGAAACCAGCTGGCGGCATTGAGCGATTCGATCCCCCCTGAGGCCGGATTTCAGGGCGGCCAGCCGCAGCAGGGCCGTTTCAGCCTCTCTTCTCCTGGCCGAATAGCGCGTTCTCACCTCGTCAAAAGCCAGCCTGGCGTGTTCTTCATCATTCAGCACCTGGTAAAGTTCACCGGAGCGAAGCTGGGCCCTGGCACAACGAACGGAATCCTCGGGGAACAATGCGGAAATCTTTTGGTATTCGACGATCTCCTGCTGGATCGCCTCCTCGGTGACGGCTTCAGAAAATCGTTCATCCACGGCGGTCATCAGTTCCACCGCGCTCGGCCTTAATGGGACCACGCCGTTCTCCGGAATGGACCAGACATCCACCCCCCGCCCGCGGTCCGAGGTGAAGGCGATACGGCCGTCCGACCCGAAACAGGGATCGGTGTCATCGTTCAGATCGGAAGTGATTCTGAATTCAACCGCCGGTATGTTTTTGAGGCTGTCCGCGGAAGGCTTCAGAATGCGGACCCAAAGATTCGCATGGTCCAATGGAGTGACTTTCCCGTCTTTATCCGAGTCTTCATCCCTCCGCACAAATACGATCTTATCGCCTCCGGGCGACCAGGCCCCCTGTCCGTCCAGGGCAGGCCCCTGCGTCATCGATTCCATTCGTTGGATTTGAAGGCGACCCTCCGCGGACATGCCTAATTCGAGCAGCGAAATGTCCCCTCCGGGATCGCGAAAAAAAGAAATGAAAAGAATAAATTTTCCGTCACGAGACCACGCCGGATCCGTTCCCCCGTTGCGGGTGAGCGGTTCGGTTTTTCGCGTGGCAACGTCCATGATCCGCAGATTTTGGATGCCGTCTTCATCCGAAA